>Ga0315297_10001981_pt1 | contig 12849 bp, 10 predicted proteins | sample YL17G15_0_MG_FD_203628 | JGI IMG/M metagenome (GOLD analysis project Ga0315297, IMG submission 203628) | Sediment microbial communities from Yellowstone Lake, YNP, Wyoming, USA - YL17G15_0 | ecosystem: Environmental > Aquatic > Freshwater > Lake > Sediment | place: USA: Wyoming | collected... | reverse complement strand
GGTCACTTCCTTGGCCTTCATGTCCTCGCGCAGCGCGAACAGCGCGGCCTCCCTGACCAGCGCCTCCAGGTCCGCGCCCGAATAGCCCTCCGTTTTTTCGGCCAGCGTATCGAGGTCCACGCCCTTGGACGGCATGCTCTTTGTCTGTTTCTTGAGTATCTCGAGCCGTGTCTTCTTGTCCGGGGCCGGGACGTATATCAGCCTGTCAAATCTGCCCGGCCTTAGCAGGGCGGGATCCACGATGTCGGGCCTGTTGGTGGCCGCTATGATGACCACGCCGTTCATGTCCTCTATGCCGCTCATCTCGGTCAGCATTTGCGAGACCACGTTTTCCATCACGTGGGTGCCGCTGTCCGTCCCGCGCCGCGGCGCGAGCGCGTCTATTTCGTCGAAGAAGACTATGCATGGCGCCACCTGCTTTGCCCTCCTGAAGATGTCCCTGACGTGCTGTTCGGACTCCCCGACCCACTTGGAAAGCAGCTCCGGCCCCTTTATGGATATGAAGTTCGCGCCCGATTCATTGGCCAGCGCCTTCACGATGAAGGTCTTGCCGCAGCCTGGCGGCCCGTACAGCATTATCCCGCGCGGCGGGCTTATCCCCAGCCGTTTGAAACTGTCCGGGTTCTTTAGCGGCCATTCCACCGCCTCATTGAGCGAGCCTTTCACTTCCTCGAGCCCGCCCACGTCGTCCCATTTTACCTTGGGCACTTCCACGAGCACTTCCCTCATTGCGGACGGCTGCACCATCCTCATCGCATAGTCGAAGTCCTCCTTTGTGACCTGGAGCTTTTCCAGGAACTCTTTCGGGAGCTGTTCGGTGTCATCGAGCTCGGACAGGTCCGGCAGCACGCGCTTGAGCGAATGCATTGCCGCCTCCTTCGCGAGCGCGGACAGGTCCGCGCCTACGAACCCGTACGTTATTTCCGCGAGCTTGTCTATGTCGACCGTCTTATCGAGGGGCATCTGCCTCGTGTGTATCTGAAGTATCTCTTTCCTTCCCCTTTTGTCGGGCACTGGTATCTCTATCTCCCTGTCAAACCGGCCCGGCCTCCTCAGGGCGGGGTCGAGCGCGTTCGGCCTGTTCGTGGCCGCAATCACGACCACCTTCCCTCTTGATTTCATCCCGTCCATCATTGTGAGAAGTTGGGACACGACGCGCCGCTCCACTTCCCCTTGCGTATCTTCTCTTTTCGGTGCAATCGAATCCACCTCATCAAAGAAGATTATTGACGGCGCGTTCTTCTCCGCATCATCGAAGACTTTCCGCAGGTTCTCTTCCGATTGGCCGTAGAACTTGCTCATTATCTCGGGCCCTGCCAGCGAGATGAAATGCGCGCCCGATTCGTTCGCCACCGCCTTTGCCAGCAAGGTTTTGCCGCAGCCCGGCGGCCCGTGAAGAAGCACGCCTTTCGGCGGCTCAACGCCCAGCCGTGCGAATATCTCTGGGTGCCTTAGCGGCGTCTCTATCATTTCTCTTATTTTCGGAACGACCTCGCGGAGCCCGCCAAGGTCCTCGTACGTCACGGTCGGCAGCTTTCCTTCCGCTATCTCGACGGCTTCGCTGAGCATCTCTACCTGAGTAAGCTCCGTTACCTGCACTGACCCTTGAGGCTCGGTGTTCACGACCGCCAGTCGCATCTCTGTGCCCATCGGCAGGAACACTTCCTCGAAATTTATTCCGAACATCTGCTCGAACAGTTCGTTGCCTCCCCGGCCGCGCGACCTGAAGACCGGGTTTGCTATGACTATGTCCCCCTTCTTCATGGGCCTCATGAAAACGTTCTGCTTGATTAGGTTCGGTGATATGTGGAGCACCAACCCCTTCTCGGTCGGGGCCAGCGTCACTTTCTTGGCCTCCTTGACGTCCGCCTTCTTGACCGAGACCGTTTCCCCGATGCTCGTGCCCGCGTTTTTGCGCACGAGGCCGTCCACGCGCACCACGTCCATGCCGACGTCCGCCGGGTACGACCTTATTGCGATCGCCACCGTATCGCGCTTGCCGGTAAGCTCGATGACGTCACCTTCCTTTACGCCTATTTTCTTCATGGTGTTGCTGTCTATGCGCGCCAGGCCGCGACCGAAGTCGTCGCGCCCTGTAAGTTCCCCGACCTTGACCTTTGCCGCGGGGTTCTGGTTGCCGTCCGGTTTCTCATCTTTGCTGAACATGAAATCACCTCTATTCTATCTCAACGTCCCTTCCGTCTTCTATCCGCCTCTTGGCCCTCTGGAGCTCATGGAACTCCCTGTTGTCCAGGACGACCGGGAACGATTTGAACATGACCTTGTCCTGCCATGCGTTGAAGAACTGCTCCATCATTCTTCTGTGCTCCTGCATTATGATGAAAACACTGTTGTCAACGCGCAGGTTGGGTATCTCGTCCAGGAGGCCTTCCCTGTCGTATTCGTACCGTTTCCCGCCCTTGACCACTATTTGTTTGCGGCCGTGGAGTTCTGTAAAGAACTTGTTGCGCTCGTAAGGCGACTCGAACGCCTCGCCGTTCGTGTCAAAGCTTATCAGTATCGCCATCTTCCCGTTCTTCTGCCCTATCTTGATATGGACCATTTTGTCGCCCCCATTTCTTTGTTAGCGTCGTTTGTGTGTATGAACACATAAATATATAAAGGTTATGTATACCTTACACACAAACGACTGTCCGGTTCTAAAAACAGCTTTAAATTATTCAAAAGTCATGGATTCGATATGGATGAGAAGTTTTTCAAAAAGGTAAGGGAAATTGCAGACAAGCCCCGTAACCAGTACACGAAAGCGGATGAACTGATAAAGCACGAGGCCACGTTGATAGTTGCCGCATACGATCCTCACGTACGGGGAGCGACCATAATCAGATCCCCCGGCAAAAGTGTGGAACAAGAAAAAATAGAGAGCTATCGGCACGACGTAACAGAAGGTTGGAAAAAAGTCACGCCACAAATGACGGACTCTGTCGCCCGAGGCATTGAAGGCATTGAAAACGAAGAAAAGCTGAACGAGAAACTGAAGTCCTTCATAAAAGAGCTTAACCCGGAAGTAATACGGCACGAGTATGAGATCGCCCTGGTAAAGCTGCGCAAAGATTTGTACCGAAAATAACGACGAGTGCAAGCCATATAAATTCTTTCAGGCGAATCTATCCCTATGAAGCTTCCCGTCTGCCCGCCCATCGACCGCCTGCTTGAAGGCGGATTGGAATCCGGAGTGATAACCAACTTCTATGGCCCCGCGGCCTCTGGAAAAACAAACGTGGCCAAGTGCGCGGTCGTCTCGGCCGTTAACGCAGGCAAGAAGGTCGTCTACGTTGATACCGAAGGCGGCTTCTCTGCCGAGCGCCTTGAACAGATGGGCGGTTCTGCCAAAAAGTATACGGACAACATAATCCTATTGGAGCCCAAGACCTGGCAGGAGCAGGGGAATGCCATAAGAAAACTGCAGGTTCTGTGCAAGAAGGAGCCAATCGGTTTGGTCGTGGTGGACTCTGTGGTGGCCTTATGGCGCGTCACGATTGATGACAGCAACCACGTATTAACCAACAAAGAATTAGCAACACAATTATCAATTTTGTCAAGAATAGCAAGGGAAAACGATATCCCTGTCCTTCTAACAAACCAGGTCTATTCCGAGCCTGAAACAGGCAAGATAGAAATGAGCGGCCGAAATATCGTGAAGTGGTGGAGCAAGAACATCGTGGAGCTTATGCACGCCGGCCGGACCTCGTGCAGGATTGCCAGAATCAGCCGCGCACGCAGTATAGCCGAAGACAAGACCGTTGAATTCTTGATATGCGACAAGGGCCTGAAGGACGCCGGCTTCAGGATATTCTAGGCTACCTTGTGCCCGAACGCCTTCACGATGTTGTGGTACGTCATCGCGTCTATCAGCTCTTCGGTCATTCCGTTAAGCCTGAATATGTTCACCGTATCCGCATAATCGTGAAGCGACGGATAGCCTGACGGAGGCTGATTACGGTCCTTGGAATGCAATTTATCCTCGCCGTGCGGCGCGTGGTCGCTCTCTAATATGTCCACCTTTCCGCCGCCTATGCGTTTCTGCAGCCTCTTCACGTCCTCCCTGCACCTGAGCGGCGGGTTCATCTTGTAAATCACGCCAAGGTACGCCGGGACTGTGCGCATCATGTTGGAATCCCATCTGGCATGGTGCGGCGTTACGCCGCAGGTGATTCTCAGGTTCTTCTTCTTGGCCCTGTTGACCGCGTCCACCGATTCCGCGCATGTGACGTGGCATATGTGAAGGTTTCCTTCAAACCCCGCATCAAGGGCAAATTCTATCTGGTCGTTCACCGAGGCTATCTCTGCCCGCTTGGGCCTTGCCATGCAGTGGCTTATCGGATTACATGGGTCCCATGCGCTTTTGTTCATTTCGCTTTCCTTCTCGCAGTGCACGGCCAGCACGCCAATATAACCCATCTCCGCAAGCTGCAAATACACATCGCGCTGTTCCTTTTCCTCGGCCACAAGCAGGTTGCCCGTCGAGCTGCCCGCGAACATCTTCAGTCCTACCACTTCCGGAACTGTGTCATAGCATTTGACCGCTTCGGACAGCTGCTGCTGGTTCGTGGTGACGCCCATGTATAGAAAATACCGGCCTTCCTCGCCCTTTGGGACAAATTTGAGCCTTTCGTCAACGTCCTTCCTATAGCATATCGGCGGGTCCGTGTTGGGCATGTCGAATACCTTGTCCACGCCCTGTTCTGCGGCGATGTGGAGCACGTGCGCTATTGTTTCCTTGTAAGCTTGTTTGCCGTCGCGGCAGTGCACATGCGGGTCTATGCGCTTGCAATCGCTCATATGTCCACCAACCGTCCGCTCTTCGCGCGCTTGCGTTTTCCGAAATCTTCGATCTCCTTGAGTATGGAATACGGGAATACCGGCCCGTCCACGCAGGGGCGATATCCCCCGAAGCTGCAGCCACCGCACCGCCCGCTCCCGCATTTCATGTAGCGTTCCATCGAACATTCGATCTTCTGGTCGTCAACGCCGAGGCTGACCAGGTATTCCGCTGCGGCCTTCATCATCTTTTCGGGGCCGCATATGTAGCACGCATACTCGGGGTCGATTTCGTCCTTCTTGGCCTTCAGCATGCCGATGGCCGTGCCGCGGTATCCCGCAGAACCGTCTTCCGTGGCTATGTGGAAATGCGAAAGCCGTTTGAACGTTTCCTTGAATATCACGTCCGCTACTGTCTTCCCGCCCGCAAAGACCTTCGTGTTGTCTTCGTTTACCTCCCTGTATTCCTCTTCCAGATGGTACTTCAGCGGGGCCAGCCCGAACCCGCCCCCGATGTAAAGTTTCTTGCGGCATGAAACCCCAAACCCACGCCCGCGCGGCTTGCTTACAATCAGGGGGTCGCCGTTTTCGAGCTCGAACATCCTTTCCGTGAACGTCTTGACGCCCGGTATTTTGCTCGCAATCCTTTTCACGGTTATGGAATTTTTCCCGCTGAAGGAGAACGGTTTTTCCCCTCCATCCTGCAGTCCTACCATCGCGAACTGCCCAGGCCATGGATCAGCATAACGGGTGTCGGAGAAACCCTCAAACGTGAACGTCCTCACATCGGGCGTTTCATCATGGATTTTTATCGCAAACTTCTTTGCTTTCAGTTCATCTTGCATGTGCACTGCCTCTCATCTTTTCCAGCTGCAACGATTTCAGCTCTTCCGCGAGGCGATGTACGTGCCCCGTCACGGAACCGCTGTCCATTCCCTTAAACACCGTGCCCAGGCCGAATACCTCCGCGCCCGCCCTGCAATAATCGATTATGTCGTATATGTCGCATATTCCGCCGTAAGCGAATATGCCCGTCGTTTTGGTATCAATCGTTTCGTAGACGTCGTAAACGACCTTGAGATTGATGGACTTCAACGTTTTTCCGGAAAGCCCCCCGCTCCCGCCTGCAAGGACCGGCTTCCCGTTTTTGTTCAATATCAACCCGGGCATGGTGTTCGCGCAACCGATGTAGTCGGCTCCCGCCTCTTCTGCCGCTTTGGCTATCCGCTTGACCGGGCACGCAGGCGATATCTTGGCTATTAGCGGCTTGCTTGTTACCTTTCTGGCGCCGCTTACCGCCTGCGCGACCAACTCCGGCGAATCCCCTATGGAACCTGCGATGCTCTTCTCACCAGGCGTGATGTTCGGGCAGCTGAGATTGAGCTCGTACGCGGCCGCGTTCGGTACCCTTTTCTCGAAAGCAAGAATAACATCGATGTATTCGGATGGTTGGAATCCCGCCACCGAGACTATGAGCGGCTTCTTCAGTTTGGCCTTTGCTAACTCTTCCAGCGGGTCCCGCTTGTCGCGCTTCTCGTCATACTCGACTCCGGGATTGGGCAGTCCCATTGAATTTATCAGGCCCGCACCGTCAGGCAGCTCGTATACCGTAACGTTCTCGTTGCCCGGCCTTTCCCTGAGCGTGTAGGATTTCGTCACCCACGCGCCCATGACGGTCTCCGCCTCCTTGGTAAAGGGATTGAGGTTTTCCAGCCGTTCGAACACGTCCGGATAACTGAGGATACCCGAGCAGTTCACGAGCGGCGGCTCCACCAGCAGCTTAGGCATGGCTCCCTATTCGCCGCGCAAGGATATATTTGGGATTTTCCTTCGCCGAGTTAATAGGCGGTGAAATAAATCCCGCTTCTGCGGATATTCTACAGACGAATGTTGGGGTGATGGTATGGAGCATGGTTTGGGAGACTTCAAATACGGTCTTGTTTTGGCGAACGATATCATTGATGAAGAAAAATCTTTAAAATTATCGGAAGAGACCGCACCTTATACGGACGCCACAAAACTCGGCATTACGGCGGTTATGAGGCCCGGAACGACTATCATCAGGAAAACTAAGAACATAACCGGGAAAATAATTATCGCGGACTTCAAGGTTGCCGACATAGGCCACAGAAATAAAGAAAACAAGTGGGAGGGTACGAACAACAAGATAGTCGGCGAACTTGTATCGGCAGGTGCGGACTATGTCATTTGCCACACCATCATAGGCACTTCAAGTATCCAGGAATGTGTGGATACCGCGCACGCGCAGGGCGGAAAAATATTGACGCTTCCCTACATGACCCACAAGGGCGCCGGACTTTTCTTTGACCTGCCCGTACCTGTAGACGACCCGGAATATAAGAAAATGCTGATAGATTCGGGCCTTGAAAACGTGTGGGAAGAATTGGACACTCTACGTCTGGAAAAACCGCTAGACATCAAAAAAGCGGCCAGATACCATGAAGAAATGGGACACAATTGGCGTTTGCCCTACGTGTCCGTATCCGATGCCATTATTTTGATTGGAGAAGAGATCGGTGTGGACGGTTACATAGGTCCGGCGAACAATCCTGCGGTGCTGAAGGATTACCGGATGCTGTCGGAAATCAGGAACGTTCTGACGCCGGGCATAGGCCGCCAGTCGTCAAAGCCCGAAGAGGAGCAGTTCAAAGACGTGTTCGGCATATTGGGCCCGACCTCCGCGGCCATAATCGGCTCAACCATATACAAGGCTGAAAAGCCTGCCGAGGCCGCCGCTAACTACAGGGCGATGCGCGACAGGGTAGCGAAAGCGCTGGATGAAATATCAGAAGGGTGTTGAGGTGATTTTGATGGTAACAGAAGGGGTAACGAGAAGATTGAAGGCTGTAAGGGAACAATTCTGTGAGCTTGCGAAACAGGACCAGACACTATCGGGCATCGATGTCGACAAGTACGTAATCCCTGGCGTTCCTGTCCGCCAGACCTACGACAGTGACAGCAGCGCATGGTTCCCGTATCTGCATCATCAAACCGCATTGAGAGTCGTTGAAAAAGATGAAAACGGCGTGAAAGTGGAGGCGAAACTGCAACAGTTTATTTCGTCGTATAAGGGCATGATGGCCATCAGACGGGCGCTGAATCCGTTCCTAGATGCGGCAAGCCAGTATACATCGTTGACACTTCTCGAACTTGGGGCTGTGGAATTGAATGTCAAGAAACCAAGGGAACTCGCAAGCCACAACCACTCGCCCGTATACGTGGACAACAGATTCCTCATAACGGAATCAAAGCACAAAGGTGCAATAGCATCTTTCATGGCCGAGATGATGGACCACGAAATATATTCCGACATCAACATGATAGTTGGCGGTGAGACGGCCGGTATGTCACCTGCGGAACGACTGGCACAACTTGTCAACTTGCCGTACTTCTATGTACGCAAAAAGACCGAGCGTGGGAAGTCCGCGGTAGTGGGAAACCCGAATAAGATAAATCCGCCTGCGCTTCTCGTAGAGGACCTTGTAACGGACGCCGGTAGTAAACTCATCTTCGTGGACGGCATGCGTGCTGAGCGCGCATTCTGCAACACCATAGCAGTGATATTCGATAGATTGCAAGGAGGCCGCGAGGTGCTTCTGAAAGACAGGAATTGTGAACTTTATGCGCTGACCGATCTTCGACAAACGAGAGATGTGGCAGTCGAAAAAGGCTATATGACTTTTGATGACGACACGGCCATCGATGAGTATCTGAAGAACCCGAGAAAATGGAATTTGGACCACGGGTTTGACTGGTACGAAAAGGACGTTATTGTAGAAAAGGCACCCGTAAAGCCGCTGGCTACCGCTTGATTTGACTTACTTCCCGCCCTTCTTCTTGGCGGGCTTCGTCTTTTTTTCAGTCGGCTTAGCTGGAGCTTTGCCCTCGGCGGCGTTCGCTTTCTCCCGCGATTCCTTGAGCTCTTTCAACTTGGCGCCCGCCTTCTTCGCCTTGACTCTTGGTTTCCCCCAATCGGCTTTCGTTTCGCACTTGGGGTCGAGGCACATCCTGAAAGGCCGCTTGCCTTTCCTTATTACTTGTATCATGGGCGTGTTGCATTTGTCACAGACCTTGTCCAAGCGCTGTATCATTGCATTGTGCGGCAGCGGATAGCCTGTCTGGCACTTCGGCGTCCATATCTTCTGCTTCCATTCGCATGCGCACTTTCCTTTCACTCCGCCGCATATCGGGCACTTGCACTTGCATGCCGTCTTGGTAAAGCCGCAGTTCGCGCAGCGCGAGTATGAACTGCACCCGACAAAGCTCTTCTTTGTCCAGGGGCTGTACAAAACTTTCAGTGTGCCTCCGCATTTGGGGCACGGACCGACCGTTGCCTTGTCTTCCTGCGTCATTATGACCGCCTTGCCGAGTTCCTTTCCGATTTTCTCCTCGTTCTTCTTGAATTCTTCTGAAATCTTGATGAGCGCTTTCTTGGCGTCCTCTATGACGACTTCCTTCTTCATCTTGCCCTGCTGTATCTTGACCAGCTCGTGTTCGAGGTTCTTGGTGAGCTGCTCGTCAACGAAATCAGGAACATACTTCTTGAGCGTATCCGCCACGGCCATACCGAGGTCCGTGACGCGCACTGACTTGTCCATCACATAAGCGCGGTCGTAGAGCGTTTGGAGTATGGAAGCCCGTGTCGCTCTTGTTCCCAATCCGCGCTTTTCCATCTCCTTTATCATGGCCGCCTGGCTCCAGCGCGCGGGCGGCTGCGTCTCCTTGCCAAGTTCCTCAACGTTGTTGACTTTTATTTTGTCGCCCTTCTTGAACTCGGGCAGCGTCACCTCGTCGAACTTTGCTAATGGCCCGTAGAAGTCTATCCAGCCTGACTTGACCGTGCGGCGGCCGCTGACGGAATATTTCTCCTTTCCTATCTTGAGCGTTATCTTGTGGCCTTCCCTTATCGCGGGCTCGCCGAACACCGCAAGGAATCTGCGGCAGACAAGGTCGTAAATGTTGCGTTGCGGCCCTTTCAGCTTCATTATGTCGTCCGGCGGCTCGACTGTCGGGTGTATGGCTTCGTGCGCAGGGTCGTCGCGCTTGCCTTCGCTGGGCTTGAGCTCTTTGAGGCCGAGCAGCTTTGCGCACAGCGGGCCGTATTTCTTGATTTTGGATAACGCCTTGAGTATGTCCGCATACCCTATCTGCGGCGGGAATTTCTCACTGCTTGTTCGGGGATATGAAATGAACGCCTTTGTGTAGAGGTCCTGCGCTATTGCCATGGTCTGCTGCGGCGAGTAGCCGAACAAACGATAGGCTTCCGTCTGCAGCGACGTTATGTTCATGGGGACGGGCGGCGATTGCGTGTATTCCTTCTTTGTTATTTCCTCAACGACTGCCGCTCCTTTGCTGTTCTTGAACGCCGTATCGGCCTCGTCTTTCTTCCAGAACTTGTCCATTTCGTGCGGCGCCTCAACTTCCTTGCCGTCGAGCACGACTTTTGCAAGTAGTTGCCAGAACGGCACGGGCTTGAACGCCTTGATTTCCTTTTCGCGCTCCGCTAAGAGAGCGAGCACGGGCCCCTGAACGCGCCCCGCAGAGAGCAGCGCGAAGCGGTTCGAGCCCTTCTTTATCGCTAATGTGAGCGCGCGGCTCGAGTTGATCCCGTAGTAAAAATCAACTATGTGGCGGGCAAGGCCGCACTCGAGGTTGTCCGTATCTATGTGCGGCGACATCTCTTCATACGACTTGATTAAATCCTGCTTTGTCAGCGTTGAGAACTTCATCCTCTTCGCGTCGTTCTTTTCGAATATGAATTTCAATACGTTGTAGCCTATGACCGTCCCTTCATTGTCGTAGTCGCACGCTATTATGAACTCATTGCCGCGGCCCTTCAGCTCCTCTATCGTCCTGAAGTATTTTTCCGAAAACAATGATGCCTTCCGTATCTTGAACGACGGCGCCCACTCCACGTCGAAGACCGGGTACGTCCAGCCCTTCCCTTTAGACTGCTTGAGATTGAAAAGATGGCCCACGGCTGCAATGACGTAATGCGTCTTGCCTCCGCGCTCGAACGCAAAGTAATCAACGCCGTGTTCGCTGGTCAGCCGTCGCGCCTTGCCTTCAGAAAGCGCCTGTGCGATGTGGGACGCCGCATCGGGTTTTTCCGCAATAATTATAGTGCCTTGCATTTTCATACAACCTTTACACACTAAGATGAAAATACAGTTGACGCGTGTTCGTACCAAGTCAACGGTATCTCACAGAAACCCTATTATATAGGGATGGTATTTAAGCTTTCCCCTTGGTCTTGGCCGGTTTGCCCAGGAATTTTATTCCGCCCATGTACGGGACAAGCACGTCCGGTATCTTGACCGTTCCGTCCTTCTGCTGGTATTGCTCTATTATTGCAACCATCACTCGGCTTGTCGCGAGCGCCGTGTTGTTCAGCGTATGGACGAACCCCGCGGGCGCAGCGCCTTCCTTCTCCCTGTATTTGATGTTCAGCCGTCGCGCCTGGTAGTCCGTGCAATTGGAGTTGGAGCCCGTCTCCCTGAAAACATCTCCAATCATCCAGCATTCTATGTCGTACTTCTTTGCGGCTATTGAGCCTATGTCGCCCGTGCAGACATTGACCACGCGGTAGCATAATCCGAGTTCCTTGTAAAGGTCCTCAGCGTTCTTCTGCAGCTCCTCATGGAACTTCCACGATTGGTCCGGCAAACAGAATATGAACTGCTCTATTTTGTTGAACTGGTGCATCCTGAACAAACCACGCGTGTATTTGCCGTGCGCGCCGACTTCTTTGCGGAAGCACGGGCTTATCCCGCACATTTTCATTGGCAACTGCTCTTTGAGGAGTGTCTCGTCCATGTACATCGCTCCCATCGGATGTTCTGATGTCGCAATAAGGTAAAGGTCCTGCCCCTCTATCTTGTACATCACGTTCTCGAAGTCCGCAACATCCGTCACGCCCTCGTAGGGCTTCCTTTGCAACATGTAAGGCGGCTCTATGACCGTGAATCCTCTTTTCCTGAGCAGGTCAAGCGCAAAACGCATTATCGCGTAGTCTAACAGGACCAGCTCGTTCTTCATGTAAAAGAACCCGTGGCCTGCCGTTTTTGCCGCCCGCTCACCGTCTATCAGCCCGAGGCCTTCCAGTATCTCCAGGTGGCCCTTGGGAGTAAACGTGAATTTCGGCGGCTTTCCGACCACGCGGACTTCAACATTGTCGCTGTCGTCCTTCCCCTCTGGGACGCTCTCGTGGAGGATGTTTGGGAGCCGCATCAGTATCTCGTTTATCTTCCGCTCAACGATGAACATGCCCTCTTCCAGCTTCTTGAGCTTCTCGGGTATCTCGGCCGCCTCCTTCTTCTTGGCGGTCGCGTCCTTCTTCGCTTTAATGAGCTCTGCTATCTCCTGCGATATTTTATTGCGCTTCGCGCGCAGTGCCTCCGTTTCCTGTATCAACTTGCGGTGTTCCTTGTCCGCTTGGATTAGTTCGTCGAAAAGGTTGAGCTTGGTGTCGTCATGCCTCCTCTCGATATTCTTGCGCACCATGTCGGGATTTTCCCTGATGAGTTTTATGTCAAGCATACCATCATCTTGTTATCTTTGCATTGCGCACCGTCTCATACAGCTCCTTGGCGTTCTTATTCTTTTCAAAATGCGAACGGACCGGCGCCAGTATCTCCGCCAACGACTTCGCAACTGCCGGCTTCAGGTCCGCGGGGTGCAGCTTGCCTGCAACGTAGGCCTTCTCCAGCTCCATGTAATCTGTAAAGCTGAGCTTGCCCCCGAACTTGACAGACCGCTCTATTGCCAGCTCTTTTTGGCGTTTGAAAATTATGTACTTGCATATCTCTAAGACGGCGTTCCCTTCAATCTGCTTAGGCGGTGCGAACGCTTCCTTGATCTTTTCCTCTATTTCCGCGGGCGTGTCATGGATAAATATTGCGCTCTTAGGCTTGCTTTTCGACATCTTGGCCTCGGCTTCGGCTTCTCTTTTTTCCTCGGGCGCGACATTCCCCATCCTTACCGGCCCTTGCAGCCCCGCAAGAAGGTGGTGCATCACGCACACTCGCACGCTACCGTCTACTTTCG
>Ga0315297_10001980_pt1 | contig 12851 bp, 15 predicted proteins | sample YL17G15_0_MG_FD_203628 | JGI IMG/M metagenome (GOLD analysis project Ga0315297, IMG submission 203628) | Sediment microbial communities from Yellowstone Lake, YNP, Wyoming, USA - YL17G15_0 | ecosystem: Environmental > Aquatic > Freshwater > Lake > Sediment | place: USA: Wyoming | collected... | reverse complement strand
ATAAAAAAATTTTTAAAACATATTAAAAAAATATATGAATACAATAAAAAATAAATTACTCTGGATATATTTACTTTCGGCAGGAATTTATGCCACTCAGGGGTTAGAATCGATGCCAAATATGGCTCTTTTTGCTTATCTTAAAGAGAAACTTCATTTTAACCCGTCTACTATAATGTATTTAGGTGCTCTTACTTCTTTAGCTTGGCTTATAAAACCAATTTTAGGATATTTAATTGATAATTATTTGTCTGCAAAAAAATGGATACTAATTTCTCTTTTAGGCAGTTTAGGAATTTGTCTTTATTTGGGATTGAGTCCATTTATCCCATTATTTATTTTAATACCTATATTAATGTTGGCTAATTTTAATACTGCTACAAGAGACGTGGCAAATGATGGAATAATGTGCGTAGAGGGCAAAAAAGAAAATAAATGTGATAAAATACAATCTATTCAATGGATTGCAATTACTGTAGCCTCAATTATTGTAGGTTTATTCGGAGGATACATAGCAGACCATTATTCTTATCAATTAGGATATTTATGTCTTATTCCAATTTATTTAATTATTATGGGAATCGTACTACGTTATAGAACAAATGTACCAAAAAATAGAACAATAATATCTCGATGTAACGGTTGTAGGCATTATGAGAATTGTGATTTATCAGATTATAATGTATGTACTGATTATGAACCTTATAAAGATTGTGATTATTATGGATTGCCTGAATTTGTTCATAAAGAACCATGCAAAATAAAATCTTCCTTATGGCAATCTATTTTATCTTATAAAGACATATTCACTAACAAACAATTTCTATTAGGATGTTTATTTCTTTTCGTTTATAAATTTGCTCCTGGATTCGGCACTCCATTATCTTTTATTGAAAAAGATATTTTTCATTGGTCTTGGACATTCATGAGTATCTTAGGAGCAATTGCTTCTATAATTAGTATTATTGGAGCTATTATTTATTATAAAATAAGCCATAAATTAAATGTTAAGAAAGTTTTATTTTATTCTGTATTTTTAGTAGGGATAACTAATTTATGTTACCTCTATTTTACACCGATAAGTGATATTATTTATACTATGGTCTTTAGCTTTTTGGGTATGTTTATTTTTCTCAATACTATGAGCTGGATGGCAAAATCAACTTTACCTGGAAAAGAAGCGACTTCATTCGCCCTTCTTTGTAGTATAAATAATTTAAGCGGAACTTTATCAACTATAACTGGAGCATGGTTATTTCCAATATTGGGATTAAGGGTAATTATTATCTTGGCTTCATTGTCTGCTTTTCTTAGTTTACCTATTTTGAATCGTTTAGAAATTAAATAAAGGAGGAACAAATGAAAAGAAAATTTATTAAAAAAATATTAAAAAACGGGAAAGCGATTTTTAATAAACCTCGTAAAGATGATGAATCGCCTGAACAAGAAGAGTCATTATCAGAGAAAAAAGACCGATATAATGATGAATTCTATTATAAAATACTGAATAAAAACAGATACATACTCCTTTATGATGAAATTAATTCTATTAGTGCTGATGTAGTATGCTCAAAATTAAGAGCTATGAATTATTTGGATAAAAAGAAGCCAATTCATCTTGAAATAAGTAGCCCTGGTGGATGGGTTTCGTATGGATTGGCTATTTTAGATACAATAGAAGCCATAGAAGCACCAGTTTATACTATTATCAATGGCGAAGTTTGCAGTATGGCTGCAATGATTAGTATAATAGGAAAGAAAAGATTTATGACTAAAAATGCAGTTTTTATGCAGCACTCTACGAGTGATTTAATTGGGGATTATTTAACTCATATCAAGGATAGAACTTCCTATTTAATAAAAATGGAAAAAAGAATGACTGACATCCTCAAAAAACATACTAAATTAAATACAAGACAATTAAATCAGATTAAAAATGGGGAATTATGGTTATTCTCAGATGAATGTTTGAAATATGGAATAATAGATAAGATAATTTAATAAAATGAATATATTCCTTTCCGCCGATTTCCATTTGAATCACGCAAATATTTTAAAATATTGTGGGCGAACTCTATTTATGAATGAACAAGAATTGACTATATATAATAAATTAAAAAATAGACCACAAGAAGAACAAAAACAATTCAAAATAAGTAAAGAATCTTTACTTAAAATGAATGAAAAATTAATTTCTAATTGCAACGAAAGAGTAAAAGAAGAGGATTTATTATTTTTTGTAGGAGATTTAGGATTTAAATCTGGAACTGATAGAGGAGAGGGCGAACCAGAGAAATTACAAAAATATATCGACCAAATTAAATGTAAACATATTTATTGGATTGAAGGAAACCATGACCGAGCAGGAAAAAATTCTTTTAAAACTCCTGTTCAAAAAATAATAATTAAATATGGGGGCAAACGCATTTGTATTGTTCATGACCCTGCTTTTGCTGATATTAATTATGAAATTAATTTAACTGCTCATGTACATACTAAATGGGAAATAATGAGGGTTAGAAAAGGTATGTCTTTCACTGATTGTATTAATGTGGGCGTGGATGTGTGGAATTTTTATCCTGTAACCTGGTCAGAAATCTGGCAAAGATATTCTTTATATCTTAAAGGATTGAAATAAAATGAAAATAAAAAAATGTATTATATGTAATAAAAAATTTGAATTGGATTATCTTCATCCATATCAAAAATATTGTTCTTTAAAATGTTGGAGAAAATTTTATTATCAAATAAATAAAATTAAACTTTTAAAACGTTGCAAAAAATGGCAAACAAATAATACAGAAAAATATAATAAATATCGAAAAAAATATAATAAGAACCATAAAAAAGAACAGGCAATTTATTGGAAAAAATATTATCAAAAATATAAAAATAAAATATTAAAGAGACGTAGAATATACAATAAAAAATATAATTTATTAAAAAGAAAAACAAACATAAATTATAAAATTTTGCAAAATTTAAGAAAACGAATTTGGGATGCTTTAAAAAATAATTATAAATCCGAAACTACTATAAACTTAGTAGGTTGCTCTATTGATAAATTAAAACAACATATTGAAAATAAATTTAAGGTAGATATGAATTGGAAGAACTACGGTAAATGGCATATTGACCACATTAAGCCTTGTGCTTCATTTAACCTAAGCAAACCAAGCGAGCAAAAGAAATGTTTTCATTATAAAAATTTACAGCCCCTCTGGGCTAATGAGAATTTAAGAAAGAATAAATATGAATAAATTGTTCTACATAGCTATAGGTTTTGTTATAGGAATTGTCATGTGTCTTTATTTAGGATTAAGAGAACTCGTAGGAAAATTAACTAAAGATAAAATGAAAAAACTCTATAAAATATTCATAGAGGATAAATAATGAAAGTTAGTCTTGTAATGGCTTCGTTTAATAGAACTAATTTATTAGATTTAGGTCTTTGGTCTATTTCTATACAAGATATACATCATAATTTAGAAATAATAGTTCTTAATGATGGTATTATTGATAATACCGAAAATATATGTAAAAAATATTCTAATTTAAACATTAGATATATATTTACAGGAACTCGTAATTTAAATGAAGTAGAAAAATTTAGGAGTCCTTCTTTTGCATTAAATATAGGAATTAAACAATCTAAGGGAGATATTATCATAATATCTAGCCCCGAAATATTTCATTTAAATAATAGTATAGATAAACTTATAAATCCTTTTGAAAATGATGAAAATATATTAACAACTCCAGAATATCTCGGTTTTGATAATGATGGTATAGTTTTAAATTATTTATCAAAAAATCTTACTTTAAATTTACCAGAAAATATTGTGTCTTCAATAGAAATTAATACTGTAGTTTGTAAATATAGAAGTACATTACCATTCTGTATGGGAATTTATAAACAAAATCTTATAGATATAGGTGGTTATGATGAAGATTTTACTGGTTGGGCTGGAGATGATGATGATTTGATGGGTAGACTCTTATTAAAAGGATTAAAATATCAATATTGTTCGGCAAAAGTTATTCATTTGTATCATCCCAAAGCATATAATGTAGAACAAAAATATAATGATGTAGGTTATCTTCATAATTTAAAATTATTTCAAGACCGAAAAGGAATAATAATAAGAAATCAGAATAGAGTATGGGGGAAGAATGAATAATTTCAAAATAGTTATTCCTGTTTTTAATTCTGCCAATTGGATTGAAACGTGTATAAAAAGTGTACTATCTCAAACTTATAAACAATTTGAATTAATCGTAATAAATGATTATTCTACTGATAATACGTTGGAAATTATTAAAAAAATGAACATTAAATATATAGATAATAAAAATCGAGAAGGTTGTTTAGCTAATATGGTTAAAGGATTTAAAACAATATCAACTAATTCAGAAGATATTTTAATGGTTGTAGATGGAGATGATTGGTTGATAGATAATTTTGTATTTTCTTATCTTGATGAAATTTATCAAGATAAAAATATTTGGTTAACTTATGGACAATTTGAACCATTATCACATAACTATCATAATTATTGCAAACCTTTAACAAATACTTATAATTATAGAAAAGAATGTTCTCATGGAGATTGGAAAACTTCGCAGTTAAGAACTTTTAAGAAAAAATTATGGGATAAAATAAGGGATAAAGATTTAAGGGGAAAAGATGAAAAATATTATATGGCAGCAAGTGATTGGGCAATAATGTTTCCTATGATAGAAATGGCTGGTTTAGAAAGAATTAAATTTATAGATAAAGTTTTATATATCTACAATGATTTAAATCCAATTCGTGATATGATAGTAAATCGAGAATTACAGTTAACTATTGGAGAGGAAGTTAGAGATAAAATAGAATACAAAAAAATAGAGGAATAAATGGTTCCTGATATTAAAAAAAGATTAGAGATGGAAGAATTTAATTATTTGGTAGAAAAATACCCTAAAATAGCTTTTAATATATTTAAATGGGATAGAACTCCCAATGATAAAATACATGGGAAAAAATATTTATTTCCTACCGAGGGTTATATAACTATCCCCCAAAATTATCAAAAAGAATATATAATCCAATATGATAAATTTATTACTCATAATAGTAAATTTTATAATATGCATAAACATGAATATAATATGATATTAATTCCTGCACCGATGAATACTAATAATTATTTTGAATTAAATAATTTTATATCTTATGACAAAAAAATAAAAGGAATTTGTATGCTTAATACAATATATCATACTGGACAAGAAGGTGATATAATTTATTTAAGAGAAAAAATTATTATAGATTTAGATTGCGAACCTAATTTAATTAAACATACTTATGGAAAAAAATCCTGGGGCAATGAACATTATCAGGGAAATATTCCATATATTTATAATCATACTGAAAACTTAAAAATAATAAATAAATATTTATTCTATATATGTTTTGAGGCTATCTATCATGAATTGTGGAGTTGGGATTATGTTACTGAACGATTATTTAATGCTTTTAAAGCAAAAACAGTACCTATTTATTATGGTTGTTATAATATTGAACAAAAAGTACCAAAAAATTTATATATAGATTATAGAGAATTTAATTTCGATAATAAAAAATTGGCAAATTATTTGTTGACTTTTCCAAAAGAAAAATATATTGATATGACAGAACGTGCATTTGAATGGAATAGAACTAACGAATTTGGAAATGTAGAAAACTTAGAAAAAATATTTCAAACATTAAATTAAAATGAAAATCGAAGTAAGTATAATAATATCATCTTATTTTAAATCACAATTATTAGACTTAGGATTATATAGTCTTTCTAATCAAATAATAAAATTTCCATTTGAAATTATAGTTTTAAATGATGGTATTGTAGATGATACCGAATCTATTTGTAATAAATATAAAAATAAATTAAATATTAAATATGTATTTACTGGAGAGAGGAATTTAGATATAATTGCCTGGAGAGGATTGGGTGAACCCTTCAATAAAGGAGTAAAATTAGCAAGAGGAAATATTATAATTCTATCCAGTCCAGAGATATTTCATATTAACAAATATAATATAACAAATATGATAACTCCCCTGCTCAAAAATATAAAATTAATAACAATTCCTGAAGGTAAAGACGATAATAAAAGTTATTTTTTAGATTATTTGAGAACACTCGATAATTTAAATAAAATAGATTATTCCTTATACAATAAAATATCACAAAAATTAAATACAGAATTACCATTCTGTATGGGAATGAGAAAAGAAACATTTGATGCAATGGGTGGTTTCGACCCTAGATTTTCTGAAGGATTTTGTTTCGATGATAATGATTTTATAGATAGATTAATTCACAATGGAGGAGAATATTGTTTGGTCGATGCCAAAATCATACACTTATATCATTCAAGAAAAATGCAAGATAGAAAAGGAATAACTGATAGACGAATATTATTTAGAAAAAATGAAAAATTATATTTGGAACAAGTAGAATTAAGAAAACAAGAAAAGAAATTAAAAATTGAAGGAAAGAACACAGAATATCAGGATAAATGGCATTTAGAAAAAATTCCTAAAATAGCACATTTCTACTGGGGAGAATCTACTCTACCTTATCTCAGATATTTAACAATAGAATCTTTTATTAAATATAATCCCGATTGGACAGTAATATTGTATTATCCAAAATATAGACAACAACTCCATACTTGGTCTACTTATGAACATAATTATGAGATAAATTTTACAGAAGATTATTATGAAGAATTAAAACAACTTCCCATTCAATTTGTTGAAATAGATTTTGATTCTATAAATATTGACAATAATTTGTCAGAAGTTCATAAATCAGATTATCTTAGATGGAACTTATTATCTACCATTGGCGGTTTGTGGTCGGACATGGATATTATTTATATTGATTCGATGAATCACTTATCATTAAATATAGAAAATAATAAAAATATGGATACCCTAATATGTTATGATGGCAGATTTAAACATTCCATTGGATTTTTGTTATCTTCCAAAAATAATGAATATTATAAAATTATATGGAACCGATGTAAAACTTGGGAATATAATAAATTAAATTATCAAACAGTAGGTGTTGACTTATTAAATTCAATTATGAAAACTCCTGAGAGTTTACAAATTCGATTTCCTAATTTAAAAATAGGAAATATACCTACAGTTTCAGTTTATCCATATAACTGTAGTATATTAAAAGTTATATATGAATCTATTAATATGAGTTATATAACTAATGAAACCATAGGATTTCATTGGTATGCTGGTTATCCCAGAGCTGGAGAACCCATCAATAAAATTACTCATAAAAATTATACAGAATTAAACAATGTAATAACCAAAATAATAGATATATCTTTAAAAGAAACAAAACAAGAAATTATTAAAAATAATTTAGATTTTAATTTTAATAAAATCAATAAAAAAAGAGAATTAACTATTCATTCCGTAGTAAAAAATGAACCATTTATATACTATTCTATTAAATCTGTTTATGACTATGCAGATAAAATATTATTATACGATACTGGCAGTAATGATGAAAATACGTTAAAAGATATTCATAAATTATTAGAAGAAGATATAAAACATAAAATAATATTTAAACAAATACCTTTAGATTTTGATGAATCTAAATGGACTTCCGAAAATGTAAATGAATTCGCAGAAAAATATAAAGGAAAAATGTCAGTAGGTAAAGTTAGACAAATGCAACTAGATAATACTGATACTGAATTCTGTATGATTGTTGATGGAGATGAAATCCATTATAAAGAAACTATGAATAAAATCATAAATGAAGTTCTTCCAAACATAACTGACAATATTATTGCTATAAATATTCCTTTTATTAGTTTTTATGATATGAATTATAAAATTATAAATGATAATACTGGAAGAATCTTTAGAGTTAATGAAGTAAAAATGGGAGAAAGAAGTCCTAATCATTTTCATTGTTTTAAAAATACTGGGTTGCCAATTGAAATTACTAGTAAACGATATTTAACATATACTAATCTAATGCCTTATGCTCATTTTGAGGTATTTTTAAAACCCTGGAGAAGAAAAGTAAACACAGATGAATTAGTTTATTTTGGTAATAAATTTCCAGAAGTTATGGAAGAAAATCCCTATTACATTGGAAGATTTATATTAAAAAGGAAATAAAATGAAAATTGCTACCATATTAGGTTGTCGACCAGAAATTATTCGTTTAAGTAGAATAATTCCTAAATTAGATAATTTATTAGAAAAAAATCATATTTTAATACATACAGGGCAAAATTATAATCCCAAACTTAGTAATATATTTTTTAAAGAATTAAGTATAAGACAACCTAATTATTATTTGGGAGTTAGAGGCTGTATGGGAAAACAAATTGCTATGATTTTAGAAAAAGTAGAAAAATCTTTGATTGTAGAAAAACCTGATAAAATTATTATATTGGGAGATACTAATAGTGGATTATCTAGTATAATTGCCGAAAAGATGCAAATTCCTGTTTATCATTTAGAGGCAGGAAATAGATGTTTCGATAATGAAGTTCCCGAAGAGATAAATAGAAAAATAATAGACCATGTAAGTAGTTATAATTTACCCTATACTCCAAAAAGTAGAGATAATTTAATCAAAGAAGGTATATCTTTAAACAAAATTTTTGTATCTGGTAATCCTATTAAAGAAGTGTTAACTTATTATTCTGATAAAATAAATAATAGTTTAATAATAAATATCTTAAATCTTAAATCCCAAAAATATTTTCTTTCTACTTTTCATAGGTCTGAATGTGTAGATAATCCTATTAGATTAAAAGAAATAATTGATGGATTGAATAAAATAGCAAATTATTATCAATTTCCAATCATTGTAAGTACTCATCCACGTACTCGTTCTAAATTAAATAAAAATTATAAAATTTCTTCTTATATTAAATTTTTAGACCCATTCAAATTTTTTGATTTTGTTAAATTAGAAAAAAATGCTTTGTGTGTATTGAGTGATAGCGGAACAGTAAGTGAAGAAACATGTATATTACATATTCCTAATATTATAATTCGTAACACAACTGAACGCCCAGAAACTCTAGAGGTAGGAAGTAGTATCTTATCTGGAATAAATAGTAATAATATTTTTAATTCTACCAAAATAATCCTTTCAAATTCTAGAGAATGGAAATTGCCTCAAGGATATGATGAAAATAATGTAAGTCAAATAATAATTAATATTTTATTGAGTAAAGGAGTATAATATGAAAAATCAAATAATTCTTATTACAGGGGGTTCTGGTTCTTGGGGTCAAGAATTAACTTCACAATTACTTACTTTAAATCCTAAAGAAATTCGTATTTTTTCAAGAGGAGAATTTGCGCAAGTTTCTATGCAACGACAATTTAATGATAAAAGATTGAAATTTATTATAGGAGATGTTAGAGATTATGATTCTGTATTAGATGCAACAAAAAATGTAAATATTCTATTTCATTTAGCAGCGTTAAAGCACGTGCCCATTTGTGAAGAACAACCTACAGAAGCAATTAAAACAAATATTACAGGTACTCAAAATATTATAAAATCTGCATATAAAAATAAGATTAATCAAGTTATTGATGTATCTACTGATAAAGCATGTGCTCCAGTAAATCTTTATGGAATGACAAAGGCAATAGGAGAAAAACTTTTTATTAATGCAGCAATTATAAATAAAAATACTCAATTTACTATTATTCGTGGAGGTAATGCTTTGGGTTCTCATGGTAGTGTTATTCCACTATTCATTAATCAAATCAGAAGAGATAATAAAATTACAATTACTCATAAAAAAATGACTAGATTTTTTATTACTTTATCAGAAGCAATACAATTAGTTCTTTGTGCATATAACAGCAATATTTCGGGGGGATTATTCGTTATGCAAATGCCTTCCTGTAAAATTATTGATTTAGCAAAAGTTTTAATTGATATATATGGAAATAAAGATACGCAGATAGAAGAAATCGGAATTAGACAAGGAGAAAAAATACATGAGATATTAGTATCCAAAGATGAAACTCCCTGGACTTATTATTATAATGATAAATATTTTCTTTTTTATCCTACCGAAAAGCAAGATTTGGAAAAGGTAGAATTTAATGAATATAGTTCAAATTATAATTTGATGAATAAAACAGAAATAAAACAACTTCTCTCTAAAGGAGGTTTTTTACAATGATTATAATAGTATTGGGAAGTAGAGGAATGGCTGGACATACTATCACTCATTATTTTAAAGAATTTACTTCTCATATTACTATTGGAATAGCGAGAGAATTAGCCGACCATAATATAGACATAGAATATAATTTAAGTTATCTGGAACACCTTATTGAAAATTATAAACCAGATATTATCATAAATTGTATCGGACTTCTTATTAAAAATTGTAATGAAAGACCCGATAAAGCAATTTATATTAATTCCTTTTTTCCTCATTGGTTAGAAAAAATTGCCGAAAAAACGAATACAAAAATAATTCATTTATCCACTAATTGTATTTTTAAAGAAACTTTGGGAAATTATTTAGATACAGATATTCCAGATGGAGATACTTGGTATGCAAAAACGAAAGCAATGGGAGAAATTACGAATAATAAAGATTTAACTATAAGATTATCTATTATAGGAAACGAATTAAAAGAAAATGGTTCTGGATTGTTTGGTTGGTTTATGAAACAAAAAGGAAAGATTGATGGATATTCTGAATGTTATTGGAATGGAATTACCACTTTATGTTTAGCACAAAACTTAGAAAAAATTATAGAAACAAACATTACTGGGTTATATCAATTAGCACCAGGCTATAATATAGATAAGTATTCTTTGTGTCAGTTATTTAAAAAAGTATGGAATAAACAAGATATAATTATCACTCCAAATGATTCTGTAAAGAAAAATGGAACTTTGATAAATAGCTATAGAAAAAATTTTCAACCTATTTTTCCAATAAATTATGAACAAATGTTAATAGAAATGAAAGAATTCATGGAGAAGGAAAATGGATGATAGAATAATTTATATTAGTTATTATACCTCTAATTATAAGATAATTTATGAACAATATTTAAAATCTTCTTTAAAAAAATTTGACTTAAAATATTATGTAAAATTAATCGATAATAAAGGTTCTTGGAAATTGAATACAAATTATAAACCGTTATTTATTCAACAATGCCTTCAACAATTTAAAGAAAATTTAGTATTTTGCGATGTAGATGCTACAATCAATTCTTATCCAGAATTATTCTATAATATTCCCCAAGAATTTGATATAGGAGTTTATTTTTATTCAGGAGAAATCGAAGGAAACCAACTTACTGACAAATCTAAATGGGGAATTTTAACTGGAACTTTATATATTAAAAATAATGAAAAAGTATTTAATCTAATTAATAAATGGATTTCTTTTCTTCCTGATGTCAGATGGGAACAAACAGCATTAACATTAGCAATAAATGAATCGTCTGATATTAAAGTTTATAATTTACCTAGAGAATATTGTTATATTACTTCAAAACCAGATGGCTCGCTGCCTAATAACCCAATAAATAATCCAATAATTTCACATTACCAAATCAGTAGGAAATTGAGATGAATAAAATAAAATTTTTAATTTTCTATAATTTATATAGAATATTAAACGGATTGGCGTTGCAATGTTATCAGATATATTGGAATTGTTTGAATAATAAAAAATGATAGGAATAATTCTTACCACTTTCCTTCGAGATAATCTATTTTTTAAAACAGTACAAAGTATTATAGATTTTTATCCTGGAGATAGTATATTACTTATTGCTGACCAGGGTTATCATTCTGCTGAAAAAGATATTTTTATAGACTATGTTAAAAGTCAAATTCCATGTGAATATTATGCACTTCCTTTTGATATTGGTAAATCGAGTGCAAGAAATTATTTAGTAAATATTGCTAAACAAAAAAATATTCCTTATATTCTTGTCTCTAGTGATAACATTCAATTTACACAACCTTATGATTTTCAACCAATTATAGAATTTTTAGAATCAGATATTAATAATGGAATAATTGGATTTAATATAAATTATAAATGGATGTATGATTTGGAAATAAAAAATAAAAGATTTCATCTTATAAAAGCCAATCATCCAGTCGAATATAAAAAGATTAAACTATGGCAGTTTGATTTAGTACCTCAATTCTTTCTTACAAAAACACAAGTTCTTATTGATAATCCCTGGAACCCAGAATTCGACCATTGTGATGAGCATATTCCATTTTTTTGGGATTTAAAAACAAAAACAATTTATAAATCTTATTGGACTAATTCCGTTTCAGCAAAAAGAACATCTGGTGGGAGTGATGAATATAACCAATACCGAAGTAGATGTACATCAAAAGAAGGTAGAAAAATTGTACAAACTCATTATGGGTTAACAGATTGGATAGTAATAGAATGATTGATTTAATTACATAATAGGAGACTAATATATGCATATAGGAAAATGGTTATTTGTAAAACATGAAAGTAAAATAGTAAAAGGAATTGTTATAGATATATTTTCAGAAGATATAGATATTAAATTAGAATATGATACTATGAGACATCGGTTTTCTGATTATCGTAGATTACTTCAAAAAAAATTAAATATATCGCAGTGGATAATTTATTCTCCTGAAGCGAGAAAAGAAATTAATTTATATAAAATGAAAGGGCAAAATGCAAATAGGTCAACCCCTACTAGCTAAACACAACGGAAAGATAATAGAGTGTATAGTTGTTAAATTATTTGA
>Ga0315297_10001978_pt1 | contig 12853 bp, 11 predicted proteins | sample YL17G15_0_MG_FD_203628 | JGI IMG/M metagenome (GOLD analysis project Ga0315297, IMG submission 203628) | Sediment microbial communities from Yellowstone Lake, YNP, Wyoming, USA - YL17G15_0 | ecosystem: Environmental > Aquatic > Freshwater > Lake > Sediment | place: USA: Wyoming | collected... | reverse complement strand
GGCGGCCGGCTGGATCCAGAGCCGCTTGAAGGGGCCTTCGCGCAGCAACCGCCCGTTGCCGACGCAGTTCAGGGCCACCCCTCCGGCCAGGCAGAGATTCTCGAGACCGGTTTCGCGATGGGCCGTGCGCGCCATGCGGAGCATGATCTCCTCGCAGACCGCCTGCACGGAGCGAGCGAGGTCCATCTCCTTCTGGGTCAGCTTGGATTCCGGCTCGCGCGGCGGGCCGCCGAAGAGCTGGTGAAAGGCCTCGCTCGTCATGGTGAGGCCGGACAGGTAGTTGAAGTACTTCTGGTTGAGCGTGAAGGACCCGTCTTCCCTGAGGTCCACCAGTTCCTTGAAGATGAGGTCGACGTACTTTGGCTCGCCATACGGCGCGAGGCCCATGACCTTGTACTCGCCCGAGTTCACCTTGAAGCCGGTGTAGTAGGTGAACGCCGAGTACAGGAGCCCGAGCGAGTCCGGCCAGCGAATTTCCTTGAGGAGGGTGATATCATTGCCGCGCCCGACGCCCATCGAGGCGGTGGCCCACTCGCCGACGCCGTCCATGGTCAGGATGGCGGCTTCCTCGAACGGTGACGGAAAGAAGGCGCTCGCCGCATGCGACTCGTGATGCTCCGAGTAGAGGAGCGGGCCGGCGTAGCCGCCGAGCGACTCCCGCAGCGTCCGGTCCTGGTAGAGCTTCTCCTTGATCCAGAGGGGGCCGGCCTTGAGGAACGAGCCGAAGCCCTTCGGGGCCACGCCGAGGTAGGTCTCGAGGATGCGCTCGAACTTGAGCAGTGGCTTGTCGTAGAAGCCGACGTAGTCGATGTCAGATACGGAGATCCCGGCCTCGCGCAGGCAAAACTCGACCGCAAGCGCCGGGAAATCGGAGTCGCCCTTCTTGCGGGTGAAGCGCTCCTCCGACCCAGCCGCGATGATCTCGCCGTCCCGGAGGAGTGCCGCCGCGCTGTCGTGGTAGAAAGCCGAAATACCGAGAATGTGCGTCGGTTTAGTCACGGACTCCGGTCGCTGTTGGGGTGACTCGCCGGTACAACTCAGGTTCAGGGCGACGATACAAGCAAGTATCAAGCACACACGAAGCGCCGAGGCGCGACAGGCTATGTCGTTCTTTCACAATAACTTATACCACATATTCTGAGTCTCAGCCCTTGTAAGATATCCGACTGCTGCTTTCATACAACACTTCTTGCGGCGACCGGCACCTGGATACCTTCAAGCCCGGGCTGAACGACCCGGCGCGCAGCTGGCACATATCGCTCCGACACAAGGGATCAAGCGTGAACAAGACTTTCTCGGATGCGCGGTCCGCCCTCGGGGACGTGCCGAATGGCGCGACGCTGCTCGTCGGCGGCTTTGGCCTGTGCGGCATTCCGACCGATGCCATCATGGCGCTCCGGGACCTCGGGCCGCGTGACCTCACCATCGTGAGCAACAATGCCGGCACCACCGACCATGGGCTGGTGCACCTGCTTCGTAACGGACAAGTGCGGAAGATGGTGAGCAGCTACGTCGGTGAGAACGATGTGTTCGAGCAATTGATGCTCGACGGATCACTCGAGGTCGAGCTGGTCCCCCAGGGTACCCTCGCCGAGCGGGTACGGGCCGGGGGGGCCGGCATTCCCGGCTTCTTCACCGCCACCGGCGTCGGGACTATCGTCGCGGAGGGGAAGGAGACCCGGCAGTTCGACGGGCGGGAGTATGTGCTCGAGCGTGGCATCGTGGGTGACTTCGCGGTCGTGCGTGCCTGGAAGGGTGATCACCAGGGGAACCTCATTTTCCGCAAGACGGCCCGGAACTTCAACCCGCTGATGGCGGCGGCCGGGCGCGTCACGATCGCGGAGGTCGAGCACCTCGTCGAGCCCGGCGAACTCGAGCCCGACGCCATCCACACCCCCGGGATCTTCGTGCAGCGCGTCTTCCTCACCACGCGACCGGACAAGCGGATCGAACGCCGCACGGTGAGGAGCCGCTGATGGACGCACGTCACGTCATCGCCCGGCGCGCCGCGCAGGAGCTTCTCACGCTCACGCCGGACTCGGGATACTACGTCAACCTGGGCATCGGGATGCCGACGCTCGTGGCGAACTACGTTCCGTCCGGCGTGGAGGTGGTCCTGCAGTCCGAGAATGGGATGCTTGGTGTCGGCCCCTACCCCCTCGAGGGGGAGGAGGATCCCGACCTGATCAACGCGGGGAAGGAAACGGTGAGCGAGCTGCCCGGCAGCTCGTACTTCGACAGCGCCGAGTCGTTCGCCATGATCCGAGGCCGTCACGTGGCACTGACGATCCTTGGCGCGCTCCAGGTGTCGATCGAGGGGGACCTCGCGAACTGGATGGTACCGGGCAAGATGGTGAAGGGCATGGGTGGCGCCATGGACCTGGTGGCGGGCGCCCGTCGCGTGGTGGTGATCATGGAGCACCGGGCGCGCGACGGCAGCCCGAAGATCGTCGCACGCTGCACACTGCCGCTGACCGGCCGCCGCTGTGTCCACCGCATCATCACGGAGATGGCGGTGCTCGATGTCACCCCAACCGGGCTCGAGGTGATCGAACTCTCCCCCGGCGTCACCCCTGATGAGGTTCGCGCCGCCACTGAGGCGAGCGTGAGATTCCGTAAGGGGCTGGAGTAGCGCGCACCAGACTGCCCCGGGCACAAGTCCTGCTATGTGCTGGCCGACCACTCTTTCAACTGCCCCCGCACCCGAGGACCCGTGAAGGCTCTACTCGTGGCCGGCGCCCGGCCGAACTTCATGAAGGTTGCGCCGATTCTCCGCGCGCTGCGCGCGCGGGGCGCGGAGGCCGTTCTCGTTCACACCGGGCAGCACTACGATGCCCAGATGTCGGATGCGTTCTTCCGCGATCTCGACATCCCGGCACCGGACCACCATCTGGGGATCGGATCGGGTACGCATGCGGAACAAACTGCGCGCATCATGCTCGCGTTCGAGCCGGTCCTGTCTGCAACGCGACCTGACTGGGTGGTGGTCGTCGGCGACGTCAACTCGACCATCGCGTGCGCCCTCGTCGCCTCCAAGCTGCGGGACGCGCTCGGCTGCCGCATTGCTCACGTGGAAGCGGGGCTCCGCAGCAACGACTGGGGCATGCCGGAGGAGGTGAACCGGGTGCTGACCGACCGGCTCTCCGACCTCCTGCTGCTCCCCTCCCGCGATGCAGAGGCCAACCTGCTCGCCGAAGGCATCCCGCGGGAACGTATCGCGTTCGCCGGGAATGTCATGATCGACTCGCTGCTGGCGAAGGTCACCGAAGCGATCGCAACCGACCTGCCCGTTCGCCTGGGCATCGAGCGTGGGCAGTACGTGGTGACGACCCTTCACCGCCCCTCGAACGTGGACACCCCCGAGGCGCTGCGCGTGGTGCTCGAGGGACTTGCCGCCGTCGCGGAACGGTTGCCCGTCGTCCTGCCGATTCACCCGCGCACGCGCCGGAACGCCGAAGCGTTTCGCCTGGGGGCGCTCCTGGCCCGGATCCGGACGATCGAGCCGCTGGGCTATCTGGAAATGCTGTCGCTGACGGAGGGCGCTGCCGTGGTGCTGACCGACTCAGGCGGGCTGCAGGAGGAGACGACCGCGCTCGGCGTGCCGTGCGTGACGCTCCGCGCGCAGACTGAGCGACCGGTTACAGTGACGGAAGGGACGAATCGAATGGCGCCCTGGCCCCTTACCGCGCATGGCATGCTCTCGGCCTTCGAGGACGCGCTGGCCCTCGGCTCGGGCGGGCGTCAGCCCTGCGCAATCGAGGGCTGGGACGGCCGGGCGTCCGAGCGGATCGTAAGCGCGCTGCTCGAGAGGGCTCGAAGCGCCTCCTCACCGTAGAACAGGCGGATGTACTTGGCCTGGATCGGCGTCAGCCGCCTCACGGCCCATGATAGATGCACGAAATGCGGCTCATGCGGCTGGTGCAGCGGGAACATGCCGATCTCGTGCGGTAGATGGTTCCCCTTCCGCGTATTGCAGGCGCTGCACGCCGTCACGACGTTGGTCCACTCATTCCCCCCACCCCGTGAGATCGGCACCAGGTGATCCCGTGTCAGGCACTCGCGGGACTTCAGCTCCGCCTGGCTGCGGTGGCAGTACTGGCACCGGTAGCCGTCGCGGGCGAACAGGAACGTGTTGGTGACTTGACGGCGGAAGCGGCGGGGAACGTGGATGAACTTGACGAGGCGGATGATGACTGGTTTGGGGAGGGCGAGCCGGGCACTTCGCACCAGGTCGAGCCCATCGGCCTCGACAATCTCGGCTTTCCCGTCGATCACCAGTCGAAGCGCGCGGCGGAGCGGCACCATGGTGAGTGGCTCAAAGGATGCGTTCAACGCCAAGCAGCGCACGATCTGCTCCCGATGCAAGTCGACGTTGCATCGTAACCGTTTTACCTGCTGATTGGCAAGGGGTTAGCCCCTCTGGAGACCTCGTCCTTCGGGACGCCATTCTGCCACACAAACCAGGGCGGGCGGCCCTTCGCCAGCAACTCATCGAGGCGCGCCTTGTCCTTCGCCGTGTCCATGGGGACCCAGAAGCCGTCGTACGGATGCGCGAGCAGCTTCCGCGCCTGCAGCATGCGCTCGAACGGCTGGAGCACCAGTTCCTCTCCCGGCCGGATGTAGTTGAATACTTCGTTCCGGAAGGCGAAGAACCCACCGTTGACACGGAGCCCGGACTGCGCCAAGTCCCTGAAGCTCGTCACGAACCCGCGGTCGTCCGCCGTGAGGAAGTGATAGCTCAGGTTCGGCTTGACCGACAGGAAAGAGGCCGTAGCACCCGATTGCTCAAAGGCGGCGAGCTGATCCGGAAGGTGAAGGTCGGTCAACCCATCGGCATAGTTGGCGAGGAACATCTCGTCGCCCTCGACATGCTTCCGCACGGCGCTCAGCCGCTCGCCAATGTTCGAGTTCAGGCCGGTGTCGACGAAGGTGATCCGCCAGTCCTGGATGTCGCTCGTGAGCAGTTCGCGCGCGCGGCCGCCCTCCGTGAGGACGAAATCGTTGGACATGCACTCTTCGTAGTTCAGGAAGTAGTGCTTGATCAGGTCGCCCCGGTATCCGAGGCACAGGACGAAGTCCCGATGGCCGAAGTTGGCATAGTACTTCATGAGGTGCCAGATGATCGGCCGGTACCCGAGTGGCACCATGGGCTTGGGAACATTGTCGGCGTAGTCCCTGAGCCGCATGCCGAGTCCACCGCAAAAAAGCACGACCTTCATGTGACCTCCACCAGCGTGTGTCCAGCCGTCTCGCGGGCCGCGAGAAAGGCCTCGATGTCGGCCATCGTCGCCTCACCCGCCGCCGACGAGGACGCAGGATCGTCGCCCACCGCGCGATACCACCGGATCGTCCGGTCCAGTCCTTCCTCCAGCCCCCATCGAGGGCGCCAGCCCAGTTGCTGCCGTGCCTTCGCCGTGTCGAGGCGGAGCAGCCCGGTTTCACGTCCGTCCGCGAGCTCTTCGACACGCCACTGCGCGTCCGAGCCCCACAACTCGGCGGCCCGCGCGACCATCCACCCGACGGGGCGCATGTCCGCCTCCTCGGGACCGAAGTTCCACGCACCCGCCGTGCCCGGCGCGCCGGCGAGCAGGCGCTCCGCCAGTAGCAAGTACCCCGCCAACGGCTCGAGCGCATGCTGCCAGGGGCGCACCGCGTGCGGACTCCGGATCACCACCTCCTGCCGCTGCAGGAACCCGCGCATGAGGTCGGGGACGAGGCGCATGTCCGACCAGTCGCCGCCCCCGATCACGTTGCCGGCGCGGCCGGTGGCCACGGCGGCGGCTGACGTGCCGTCGAGAAAGGAGGCGCGATAGCTGTCCACGACAAGTTCTGCGCAGGCCTTGCTCGCGGAATACGGGTCCCGTCCGCCAAGTCGATCGCTCTCGCGATAGCCCCAGGGCCACTCCTCGCTGCGGTAGCACTTGTCGCTGGTCACCACCACCACCGCACGCACGTGGGGCGCGCGACGCGCCGCCTCGAGGACGTGAACCGTGCCCTGCACGTTCGACCCGAATGTCTCGGCCGGCTGGTCGTACGATGGCCTGACCAGTGACTGGGCTGCGAGATGCAGTACCACCTCGGCGCCCGAGGCGCGAAGGGCCGTGTCGACCGCCGCCAGGTCGCGGACGTCACCGCGGACATCGTGGAGCACATCGCGCACGCCAGCCTGGTGGAAGAGGCTCGGGCGCGAGGGTGGTTCGAGAGCGAAGCCCGTCACCTCCGCTCCGAGGCGCCGGAGCAGCAGCGCCAGCCAGCCTCCCTTGAAGCCCGTATGCCCGGTCAGGAAGACCTTCCTCCCCCGCCAGACGTCAGGTGTCATGCGACCTCCTCAGCGACTGCCGCGAGCAGCCCGGACTCGCGCAGCGCTCCGGCGGCAGCGGCCAGAAGCGGAAACGGCTGCCCGGAGCGTTCGGCGATGTCGAGCAGCGATCGATGTCCATCGGACTGGTTGAGCACCCACAGGAGCGCAAACTCAAACCCGGCGAGCGCGGCCCCGCCGGTCGGCCGATAGAGGCCGCGCCGCCCGAGTTGTGGTTCACCCCGAGGGGCAAGGTTCCGGTAGCAACGATTGCCTTCCAGTACCTCCACCACCTGCTGCAGCAGTCCCAGTGAGTGCGCGAGTGACTCGGGCCGGACGAAGGCCGGATTGTCCGCCGACGTGTGGTACTCGGGGTACTCGCCGTTCGGCGTCCGCGTCAGACATCCTACCGGAAGATCGAAGCCGGGCGAGCAGTACTGTCGCTCGTCGTATCCGTAGGGCACGAAGTCGCGCACCTCGTGCGGACCCCCATGCGCCAGCACATGCGCCACGGCGCGATCCACGTCGGCATTGCCGCGCTGGCTTCGCTTGTAGTGCGGCATGCCTGCATCCCCTAGGCAGGACAACACAAGCCCGTGCCGGACGCGGACGGTGCGCGCCTCGTTTTTGGCGAGCCAGGCGATCGACCCGATTGTCCCGGGAATGAAGACGAAACGGTAGGTGTAGCGGCGCGGCTGGTCGGCCAGCCAGCGCGCCAGGAACGTCGCCACCGCCATGCCCGCGAGATTGTCATTGGCGAGCGAGGGGTGGCAGCTGTGACAGGAGAACAACACCTCCTCCTCCGTTTCGCCCGGCAGGACGCACTCCCCGTACGTCAGCGCACCAGCCGCGAGGGTCGAGTCGATGCACACGTCATACTGTCCCTCGGGCAGCGAATCCAGCACTCGCTGCGTCAGGCAGAAGCCCCAGGATTCCCGGTAGTACGACGTGCGGTATGGGATGAGGTCGGGCTGTTCCGGCAGCGCGTGCAGATGGGGGCGCAGCTCGGCGAGGCTCATGCGCGCGCGCACCGGCGTGCTGTAGTTGACCACATGCAGGCTCGACTCCTGGAAGTCGACGACCCGGCGCCCCTTCGGGTCGGCAATCCACGCGTCCCGGATGTTCCACTCCGGCGGCACCGTCCAGTCGAACACCGACGTTCCCGATGGCACCTCGTGGAGCTCAAGAGGGACCAGCTCCGCAATGCGTCTGAGGGTGGCACGAAGCCCATCGCCAGTGATGCTCCGGCAGATCGGGTAGAGCTCGGCCACGAGCTCGTGCATGAGCTGACCGACCGGGGGTGCGGCGACGGCCGTCAACGCAGCACCTCGGGGTTGAGGTCGGGATACGCCGCATCGCGCGTGGTCAGCGTCGGCGAGGCGATCGGCCACGCGATACCCAGACTCGGATCGTTCCACCGGGCTCCCCGTTGAGCCTCCGGCGCATAGTAGGCCGACATCTGGTAGAAGATCTCCGTGTCGTCAGCGAGGGTCTGGAAACCATGGGCGCAGCCGACGGGCAGGAAGAGGGCTCGCCGGTTCTCCGCCGTCAGCTCGGCCCCCACGTGCTGCAGGTAGCTCGGCGAGTCGGGGCGCAGGTCTACCGCCACGTCCCACAGCGCGCCCCGGGTGCAGCGCACCAGCTTGGCCTCCCCATGCGGCGGAAGCTGCCAGTGCAGTCCACGCAGGGTGCCGCGTTGCCGTGTCAGGGAGACGTTGCACTGCACGAGTTCCGTCTCCAGCCCCACGTCGGCGAATTCCCGCCGGCACCACGACCGAGCGAAGAAGCCGCGCTCGTCCTCCCGCGGTTGCAGGTCGACCAGGAATACGCCCTCCACGGCGGTCGGCGTGAAGATCACGGGATCACCGTCAGCACCGGAATGGGCACGACGAAGCTCCCGCCCCATTCCCGCACGAACGCGAGCTGCGCCACGATCTCGTCGCGGAGATTCCAGGGCAGGATCAGCACATAGTCCGGGCGAGCCTGACGGAGGCGGTCCGGGTGGAGGATTGGAACATGCGTCCCGGGCAGGAACTTGCCGTGCTTGTGCGGGTTCCGGTCGACCGTGAAGTCCAGGAAGTCGGTCCGGATGCCGCAATAATTGAGCAGGGTATTTCCCTTCCCCGGGGCGCCATATCCCACGACCCGCTTGCCTTCGCGCCGCGCCCGGATGAGAAACTCGAGGAGCCGGTGCTTCGTCTCACGCACCCGGGCCTCGAAGCCTGTGTACCAGTCGACGGTATTCACGCCGGCGCGATCCTCACGGTCACGCACGTCGCGCAGCCGGTCAGTCTCCGGCCGCCCGGCTTCCGCCGCGTGCCGGGCGTAGATGCGAAGCGATCCACCGTGCGTGGGAAGCTCCTCGACATCGAAGATGGTCAGGCCGTGCGCGGCAAAGATGCGTTCCGCGGTGTACAGCGAAAAGTACGAAAAGTGCTCGTGATAGAACTGGTCGAACTGGTTGCCCTCGATCGTCCGGAGCAGGTGGGGGAACTCTATCGTCACCGTTCCCCCCGGCGCGAGCAGGATGCCGAGCCCCGACACGAAGTCATTGAGGTCAGGGACCTGCGCGAGCACGTTGTTCCCGAGCACGAGGTCGGCCTGTCGCAGCGCGGCGAGCCGGCCTGCCGACGCGGCTCCGAAGAACTCCACCAGCGTCCGCACGCCGCGGGCCTCCGCCGCCTGCGCGACGTTTGCCGCCGGCTCGACGCCAAGGCACGGGATGCCGCGCTGTACGAAGTACTGCAGGAGGTATCCGTCGTTGCTGGCCACCTCCACCACGTGGCTCGAGGGGCCGAGTCCGAGCTGCGCGATCATCTGATCGACATATCGGCGACAATGGTCCAGCCAGGAATCCGAGTAGGACGAGAAGTACGCGTAGTCGGAGAAGATCTCCTCACCCCGGACGTATTCCTCCAGTTGCACCAGGAAGCATCGGTCGCAGACCCGGGCATGCAACGGGTAGAACGGCTCCATGGCATTGAGACGTTCGGCCGGGAGGAAGCTCTCACAGAGCGGCGACATGCCGAGGTCCACCACCGAGTGCCGGAGCGCGGTGCCGCAGAAGCGGCAGGCGCCCGGACAGGGCGGGCCCGCCTGCGCGGCGGGCCAGTCCCGGGGACGGGAAGGCTGCGAGAAAGCCATCGGTCCTTCCGTGACAGTACGCGCTCGCATCAATTGTGAGTCCGGTAGACGGTTTTCGTCGGCTCGCCGACGAGGTACGCGGCAACTCCGTCCGTGAGCGCCCGCGCATACACGGCGCAGGCCGCATCCACGGCTTCGATGGTCTGGTCCACCTCGACATCACCGTGCGCCTGGCTGATCACGAAAGAGGGGCCGAGGATGCCGTGCCGGATGAGTTCCTGAAGGAACAGGGTCCGCAGGCCCTGGGACGGCAACCCGTCCCGATCGCGGGTGGTGAACACCAGGTTGCTCGCGCGGCCGATGGCCTGCACCTGTGCCGCAAGGCCATGCCGGCGCGCCACCTCGTTCACGCCCTGCCGGAGACGTTCTCCCTGCCGGTAGAGGGTCTCGATCACGCCCTCTTCGCGATAGACCTTGAGTGTGGCGAGACCGGCGGCCAGTGCATGGGACTCGGCCCCATGGGTGGTGGAAAGCAGGAAGACCCGCTCACGATTGTGCCGCAGGCCGCCGAGTTCCATGATCTCCCGGCGGCCGGCGAGCGCCGAGAGCGCAATGCCGTTTGCCATCGCCTTGCCGAACGTCGAAAGGTCCGGAGCGAGCCCGTGCACCCGCTGCGCCCCACCCAAGTCCCAACGGAACCCGGTGATCATCTCGTCGAGCACAAAGAGCGCACCCTCGTCCCGGCACAGTTGCTGGACCGCGTGGAGGTATCCCTCGGCGGGAGCCATCCAGGTTTCGGCCTCCATCACCACGCAGGCAATGCGGCCCGGATGAGCTGCGAAGCAGGCGCGAAGGCTTTCGAGGTCATTGAAGTGGAAGCCGACCGTGAGTGACCTGATGGCCTGCGGAATGCCCGCCGACACCGGCGTCGTGCCGATGAACCAGTCATCGGTACTGAAGAAGGGATGGTCGGCACAGATGGCAACGATGTCCCGGCCCGTGTGGGCCCGGGCCAGCTTCACGGCCGCAGTGGTGGCGTCCGAGCCGTTCTTGCAGAACTTGATCATGTCGGCGGCCGGGAGGAGCGCCAGGAACGCCTCGGCAGCCTCGACCTCCAGCGGCGACGGCCGCGTGAAGTTCGTGCCCTGCAGCATGGCCCGGTATGCGGCCTCGGCCACAGCGGGATGCGCGTGTCCCAGCGTGACCGCGCGGAGACCCATCCCGTACTCGATGAACTCGTTGCCATCTGGATCCCAGACATGACAACCTGTCCCACGCGCGATGAACGGCGGTGCGATGGCGGGGTACTGGTCGTCCCCCTTGGCGTAGGTGTGGGCCCCGCCGGGGATCAGTTCATGGGCGCGGCGCTGTAATGCGCGGGTCGCCGCCGAAACGCGGTTTTCGTGGCGGAGCGATGCCGTCATTCACCAATCTCCCGAGCTGAGGGCCGGCACGCGCAAAGCGCTGCCGAACAAGGTCTTGGACTGAGCGGTAGCGGCGGCTTCCGAGGCACGGGTGGCGGGTGCCTCAAACCGTTTCCGTAAGCTCAAGCAGGGGGGCAAGATGTGCACCAGCCGAGAGGAACAGGCGTGCCAACGGACACGCCTGCACCACGGCCAGAATGAAGCTCGCCGCCAACACCTGTAGCGTCATGCCTACAGGGTCCAAGGGGTGGGCACGCCGCGCCCTTCGCTTAGATTTCGAGGCCTGACCACTACCCCCGCATCTGGGATGCGGGAACGCTAATCATGGGGCGGACGCTCGCGGACAGGGAGATCACATGCTGGCGACTTTTCGAATCGCTCGTGTCTTTGCCGCGGGCGCGCTGACGTTGCCCGCCGCGTGTGGCGCATGTTCGTCGTCCGAGCCCGTCGCGGGCCCACCGATGCTTGTGGGGGTATCGGTGACGCCGGAAACAGCTGCGATCGGCATCACCGCATCGCAACCCCTCGCCGCGATCGCGCGTTACAGTGACGCCAGCACGTCGGACATCACGACCCGAGCCGCGTGGTCCTCGACCGCCCCCGCGATCGCCTCTGTGTCCGCGGGGGTGGTGACGGGCGTCGCCGCCGGAACAGCGGGAATTGTCGCAAGCCTCAATGGCAAGGCCGACACCAGTACGATCACCGTTACCACGACGTCCACTGGACCCCTGGTGCTTCCGCTCAAGGTCGGGCCGACATCGCGCTACCTGACGGACCAGAACGGCACGCCATTCCTGCTCGTTGGTGACGCTGCCTGGTCCCTCATCGTACAGGTTCCCGACGCGGACGCTGATGCGTACCTGGCCAGTCGGCAGTCGCACGGCTTCAACCTGGTCCTGATCAGCCTGATCGACCCCAAGTTCGCGACCAACGCTCCCGCAAACTACTACCTGCAGCAGCCTTTCACGGGGCTACCGTTCCGTTCCGCGCCCAGCGAGGCCTACTTTGCTCACGCCGACTATGTAATCCGGTCGGCGGCAAGCAAGGGAATTACGGTCCTGCTGGCTCCGGCGTATCTGGGGTATCTGTGCGCGGACGAAGGCTGGTGTGCCGAGATTCAGGCCGCCTCCATTGCCGATATGACCGCCTGGGGTGAGTACCTAGGAAATCGCTACCGGGACTTCGACAACATTGTCTGGCTGATTGGCGGGGACACCGATCCCCCGGCGGACGTCAAGGCAAAGCTGCAAGCGATGGTCGACGGCATCCAGCAGCACGATACCAGGCACCTCTTCAGCGCGCACAACGCAAATGGCCAGATGGCAATCGCGTCGTGGAGCGGCGCACCGTGGCTCACGGTGAACAACATCTACACTTACGGGCTGCAGTACACGGACGCACAGGCCGCATACAGCGTAGCCCCCGCCATGCCGTTCTTCCTTGTCGAGGCCCATTACGAAGGTGACCAGGGCATCAGCCAAGCAGCCCTGCGTTCCGAGTCCTACTGGACCGTGTTGTCAGGGGGATTTGGGCACATCTTCGGGAACTGCCCCTTGTGGTCCTTCGGCGCGGCCAACCGCTACTGCGCGACCAGCGACTGGCGCGCACAGTTGAGCAGTCAGGGAACGCTCAACATGCAGTACTTCGCAAAGCTCTTCCGGGCGCGCCACTGGTACAGCCTGGTGCCCGATGTGAGCCACACCGTCCTCATCGCTGGTGCCGGAACCGCCGGCCAAGCGACATACGCGATCGCTGCCTCTGCTTCGGACGGGTCGTCGATAATCGCCTACCTGCCTTCGTCACGAACAGTGACCGTGAATGGCAGCGTCCTTTCCGGCCCGACCATGACTGCCTGGTGGTACAATCCCTCGACCGGGTCCGCAACTTCCATCGGCACGTTCCCGACCTCGGCGCCCCAAACGTTCACGCCGCCATTCGATGCCGACTGGGTGCTCGTGCTGGACAGTTCGGCATTCAACTTCCCGCCACTGTGAGTTCCGCCCTGTTGAACATCGCCAGCCGCCCCCGACCATGGTCCGGCGGCGAC
>Ga0315297_10001977_pt1 | contig 12856 bp, 7 predicted proteins | sample YL17G15_0_MG_FD_203628 | JGI IMG/M metagenome (GOLD analysis project Ga0315297, IMG submission 203628) | Sediment microbial communities from Yellowstone Lake, YNP, Wyoming, USA - YL17G15_0 | ecosystem: Environmental > Aquatic > Freshwater > Lake > Sediment | place: USA: Wyoming | collected... | reverse complement strand
CCGACAAAAGGCTCGTCGATCACGATGGCCTTGGGCTCGTGGAGGAGGGCCGAGACCATCACCAGCTTTTGTTTCATCCCGTGGGAGTAGCTTTCGATGAGTTCATCCCTCCAGTCGGAGAGGTCAAAAACCTCCAGGAGCCGGTCCATCTCCATCTTGGCTTTCCGGTCTTCCAGGTTCCAGATCTGGGCGATGAACCGGAGGAACTCCTCCCCGGTCAGCTTCTGGTAGAGAAAGGGACGGTCGGGGATGAAACCGATGATCTGGCGGGCGGCCACCGGCTCCTTCAGGACATCGTATCCGAAGACCCGGGCGGTGCCTCGGGTGGGCCGGATCAGGCCGCCGATGATCCGAAGCGTGGTGGTCTTGCCCGCCCCGTTGGGCCCGAGGAAGCCGAAGATCTCCCCGGCCTGGACGGAAAGGTTCAGGTCCTTGACGGCGGCGAGCTTGAAATACTGCTTGGTCAGGTTAACGGTTTCGATCATCGTAGATATTTTAGGGGCCGGGCCACCCTCTTTCAATGACCAACGTAGGTCAAGCACCAATTACCAAATCCCAATAACCAAACCATATTAGGCGTCCTCAATAATTACGCATTTGTCGTCATTCCCGCGGAAGCGGGAATCCAGGCGAAAAAATAACTGGATTCCGCATCAAGCATGTCCTCGACCTGATCGGGGATGCGGAATGACAGAATTGAAAATCCCCCCTCCGGGTCCGCTTCCAGCCCGTAGGGGGATGGCTTACAGGCCGGAGGGTAGACCCTCCCGGTCGGAGACTCCATCCCCCTTTTTACAAAGGGGGAGCGCAGACTTTCTCTTTTTTAAATTTATGAATCAGAAATTGACATTGGAAAAATATCCCTCCAGAATTTAGGACATGCAGGAAAAGGTTGCCATCATCGGCGCCGGGGCCTGGGGAACGGCGCTCGCCAAGGTTCTCGCCGAAAAGGGGGAAAAAGTCGCCCTCTGGGTCCGGGAGCCGGACCTCGCGGAAAGGATCTCCAGTAAGCACGAGAACGACTTTTACCTCCCCGGGATAAAATTGCCGAAAAAGATCCAGGCCACGCCGGATGTCGCCGAGGCGATCTCCGGGGCCGATTTTCTGGTCTTCGTGGTCCCCTCCCGCTTTCTTCGTAAAGTGGTCAAAACGGCTTCAGAAAAGATTAAAGGCGAGGTGATCGCGGTCAGCTGCACCAAGGGGCTCGAGGAAAAAAACCTCTCGGCGCCCGCGGAGATCCTGCATCAGTCCTTCCGGGCCCGCGGGATCACCGCCCCGATCGTGGTCCTCTCCGGCCCCAGCTTCGCCCGGGAGGTGGCCCAGGGCGTCCCCACCGCCGTGGTCTCTGCCTCCAACGACCGGGAGGCGGCCGAAAAGGTGCAGAAACTTTTTTCCAACCCCCTTTTCCGGGTCTACACCAACCCCGACCCGATCGGGGTGGAGATCTCCGGGGTCCTGAAAAACGTGGTGGCCATCGCGGTGGGAATTTCCGACGGACTCGGACTCGGCCTGAATACCCGGGCGGCCCTGATCACCCGCGGGCTCGCCGAGATAACCCGGCTCGGGGTCAAGCTCGGGGCCAATCCCCTGACCTTTTCCGGGCTTTCCGGGATGGGGGACTTGGTTTTAACCTGCACCGGGGACTTGAGCCGCAACCGCCAGGTCGGCCTGGCCCTGGCCCAGGGGAAAAAACTTGACGAGATCCTCGCGGGCATGAAGGCCGTGGCCGAAGGGGTGAGCACGGTCAAGGCGGTCCGAAAGCTCGCCCACAAGATCGGGGTGGAAATGCCGATCGTGGAACAGGTTTTCGCGGTCCTCTATAAAAACAAGGAACCCATCCAGGCGGCCAGCGACCTGATGGCCCGCAGGTTGAAATACGAGCACGAATCCATCGGCTGGGGCTGGCCGGAATGAACAAAGAAAAAAGAGAACGGTGGTTAGGTGGCTGGGTTGTTTGGTGGCTAGATCGTTAGGAAAAAACGAGCCGCCTGCCCGCCTTGCCCGAGGGTCGGCCAGGGCGCAACCTAAAATCGATTTACGAAAATTCTGTTTGCCTTAATCTCCCGTATCCAAATTCAAATTAATCGTCATCGCGATCGTCGCCAGTTTTATCCTTTTCAGCTCCGCGCTTTTTCTCAAGTCGTACCTGTCGGTACCGGATGACTGGATTCAATTTATTCTCGTCTGCTTCATTCTTTCTTTCTTTAATTTTCCGCGGTCGGCGGCTTGTCCCGAGTCACTGCGAGGGGTCAGTGGTCTGTTTTTTCCCTGGCTGTTTGGTTTTCTAGACAATCTAACCACCTAGCCACCCAACCACCTTCTTTTTCTAAACTTCTAGCGGTATTTTCCGTGCTTCTTGGTGTACTCGATCATGGCCCGGAGGTTCTCGGGTTTGGCCTCGTCCAGCGCCGTGCCGGTGGCCATGATGAATCCCCCGCCCTTCCCCACCTTCTCGATCAGATGCTGACAGTATTCCTCCACCTTTCGGGGTTCGGCCGAGATCATGAGCGAGGAAGGGATATTCCCAATCATGCAGATCCGGTCGCCGATCACTTCCTTGGCCTTGACCATGTCGGTCTGGTCGAAGAACCAGGCGGTCCGGCCCGGGGGCAGTTCAGCGAGATACTTAAGCCTCAAGTTATAGCTACCCTCGGCGAAGGGCATGGGCACGCACCCCTCCTCGATCAAGCCGAGGATGACCTTCTTCAGGGTGGGCCAGTAGAACTTCTGGAACTGGGCGTCGGACATGAAGCTGTCCGCCCCCTTGTGCAGCGGTATGGTGACCAGGGGGTTGCCGGTGGAGTTAGCGTCCCTTACGCCCCACCTGATCATGATCGGAACCAGCCTTTCCACCGCCTGCAGGATTTTGTCCGGCCGCCGGTACATGTCCATCATGATCGCGTGGGTGCCCCGCAGGGTGTCGCCGAGAACGTCGAAGGGCGCCCCCGACATCCCGCCCGCCCCATTCACGTAGCCCCGGTTCTTGACTTCTTGCTCGAATTTTAAAATCTCCATCAGCCAGGCGAGAGCCTCCTTCCCCGCGACCATCAGGGTCTCGAGGGTTTCTTGGACCTCCGGCCGCCCGAAGTAGATCAGGTTCTGGGCCAGGCTGGTGATCCCAATGATCTCGGAAAAGGGCCGGAGCTTCTGGAAACCGGCGAACCCGCCGATGATACGGGGGAGGTAGACGCGCAGGAAGAAATCCGACGGGTCGTTGATGAGGTCATCGTATTCCTCGGCCTTCATGTACTCCCCCTCCACGCACTGGTAGGGGGCCCGCTCGGAAACACCCCGCCCGGGCCAGCGGTACATCTTGTATTGAATGATATCGAGGAGCTTGCCGGAGATGGCCAGGAAGGGGCCGACATAGACGTCCGGCTCGTATTCATAAACGTATTTCTTCCAGGCCTCCATCGCCTTCCCGTAATCGTACATCGCGTCCTTGTAGGTAATCCCGGCGAGATGCGCGGGGAGGAAAGTGAGCAGGGGGTAAACCGGGATCCGGTCCGGCTTTTTTTTGAGCTGGATCGCGTCTATCAGCCGGTTCGCCCTGGCCTGGTAGGCCGCTTGGGCTTCCGGGCTCTCGAAATTGGCGTTTTTCGGGTTGAGCCAGGTCTGGAGCCGGGACTCCAGCCTTTCCTCCGCCGTCATCTTTTGCCACTGTTTCTGATCCATGATCTGGTTCCTCAGGTCTATCTCGTCTATTTAGTCTATCTGGTCTATCTGGTTTCTCTGGTTCAAGGTTCAGGGTTCAACGTTCAGCGTTATTGATAGCGGCCAAGCAGACCTTCGGCTCCCAGGCATGCTTCGCTTCCAAGAACGCAGGCTGAAGCCTGCGGCTACCGTCTTGTTTGGTCATTGGGATTTAGTCATTGGGATTTGATTAGAAATTAGGTCAATTAGAAATTCGTCATTTACTTAAGAATCCCTTGGCCAATTTCACCGCCTCGATGGCGTCCCGGCCGAAGGCGTCGGCCCCGGCATATCTCCGGATCTCCTCGTCCACCTGGCCTCCGCCGATCATGATCTTGACCTTGTTCCTGAGGCCGGCGGCCTCGATCGCCTTGATCGTCTCCTTCATCGCGTCGAAAGCCAGGGTCAGGAACCCGGAGAGGCCCACGATGTGCGCCCCGGTTTCCTTGATCTTGTCCACGAAGGCCTGCGCGGGAATATCGATTCCCAGGTCATGAACCTCGAAACCGTTGATGTCGAGCATGAAAACCACGATGTCTTTCCCGATGTCGTGGATGTCCCCCGCCACCGTGCCGAAAACCACCTTGCCGATCCGCTTTATCTCGTGGCCGGCCTTGAGCTTGGGCTCCACCATCTTGACCACCTGCCGGAGAATCTCCCCGGCATAAACCAGGTCCGGGATGAAATACTCGCTGGCGGCGAAGCGCTTACCCACGATTTCCAGGCCGCCCCGGGCCGCGTCGAGAATCTCCAGGGGGTTGCCGCCCGCGCTCAGGCGCTTTTCCACGTGCTCCAGGGCCTCGGTTTCCTTCAGATCGGCAATCAGATTGGTTAACTCATCCGCCATAATTTTCTCCTGTTATCAGGTTGATGATCAATTCGGTCATAGGTCTTGGGTGATGGGTCATAGGTTAACAAACAAAGGTTCAGAGGTTCAACGGTCAAGTTTCGTTAATAACGTTTAGATCGTTATTATCGTTTATTTCGTTCGTTTGGTTTGACTGCGGTCCGCGGTCGGCGGTCGGCGGTCTAGTTTTACCTTCTCATTGTCAGCGCCGCGAGCATCCGGACGCCCTTGGCGATCTCGGTGGCGGTGGGGATACCCTTGTTCTCGAGCTCCCCGGCGATCCGGTTCTCGGTCGCCGCGTCGCCCATCATCCAGACCACCAGCGGCTTGTTATATTTTTTGATCAGCCCGGCGATGAAATCGAAGTCGAAAAGCTGTTCGTTCATGGGCGAGGCAAACAGGTGGGCGTAGACCGCGTCCACTCCGGGGTCGGCCATCATCGCCTCGAGTGAAGTATTGACCGGGCCGGTGGGCCCGAACTTCTCGATCGCCGGGTAGAGGTCCACCGGGTTTTCCGGGTCCATCCACTCCGGGAACACCTGCTTGATTTTCTTCCTGGTCTCGGGCGCCATTTCGGCCAATTCCATGCCGTGGTCCTTGATATCGTCGGAGGTCACCACCCCGGCCCCGCCGGAGAAAGTAATCACGGCGATCCGGGCCTTCCGCACTGGCTTCATCCTGGTCACCCCCAGACAGCGGGACACCTCCAGGAGCTCGTGCATGCCTTTCACCCGGATGATCCTGGCCTGCCGGAAGGCCGAGTCCAGGACGCGGTCATCCTGGGCAATGCTCGCGGTGTGGGAAACCGCGGCCTTGAGGCCGGATTCGGTCCTCCCCGATTTAAGGATCACGATCGGCTTCTGGGTGGACTTGGCCAGCTCGTAAAACCGGCGGCCCCGGGAGAGCGACTCGAGATACATGGCTATCACCTCGGTATCGGGGTCCTGGATGAAATATTCGAGAAGATCCACCTCGTCGACGTCCATCTTGTTCCCGATCGAGCAGACCTTGGAGAGGCCGAAGGGGGCCCGGGAGAGCATGTGCATCAGGAACCCGGCCGAGAGCATCCCGCTCTGCACCACCAGGGAAACCCCGCCCTTGATGAAGCGTCCCTCCCAGATCCAGGGTAGCATGAAGGACATCACCTTCATCTTGGTCACGTTGATCGGACCCATGCAATTGGGCCCCCAGAGCCGGATCCCGTACTTCTTCGCGATCTCCAGGCACCTCCGGTTGAGCTCGCGGCCGCGCTCGCCCACCTCGGCAAAGCCGGCCGACTCGATCACCACCCGCTTGACCCCCTTCTCCGCGCACTGCTCGAGGGCGCCGGGCACGGATGCCGCCGGGATGAAGACGATGGCCAGGTCGATCGGGACGGGAATCTCGCGCAGGCTCGGGTAGCACTTTTGGTCCAGGATATAGCTTTCCTTCGGGTTAATCGGGTAAAAATCATCCCCGAAGGAAACCTTGAGGTTCTGGGCCAGGTGGTTGCCCGGCCGGAAAGCGTTGGACGAGGCCCCGAACTGGGCCACGGTCTTGGGTTCAAAAAATAATTTCATCTTGCTCTCTTCCTTTTGCGCTCTGCTCTATGCGCTCGGCCCCTCACCTTTGTTCGGGGTAAACGCTTTGCCCTTTTTCTGCGCGGTATTTTTCCACCCCGCTACTTCCCCTCCCCTCCCGGGAAAAGATGAAAAGGAGGTGAGTAGCTTGGTATTTTTACCCCATTATTTCCCCTCCCCTCGTGGCCTCCGGCTCTGGAGAGCCTCTGGCTCGGAGAGGAGGGGATGAAGGGGAGGGGGTCACCTTTTTCTGGGCGGTATTTTTACAGCTTGGTCGGGTTATTTCAAGCTGTCAGACGGCGGGCGGCTTATCGCGGATGGCGGAGAACGTATAGCAAACAGCGGATAGCTTATGACTTATAGCGGATGGCAAATAACTAATTTTGGGTTCTTTAGTTACTTGTTGTTCCGGTTTCCTGATTCCCACATCCTGATTTTCTGATAACCAGATTTTCTTCGTTTCCCGTTTATCGTTTCCCGCAAGGCTAAAGCCTTGCCATACATGCTTTTGGTTTTCATTCGTCAATCGTCACTCGTCAATCGTCATTTGGTACATCGCATTCCGCAATATGAATTACGCAGGCTAAAGCCTGCGGCTACCGAGCTCTGCGAGCCCGACGTAGCCTTGGCGAAATCCGGCCTCCTACTTGTTACATCTTTTTATTCTGACCGTCCCCAGCCCAAACCCCTTCATTTTCACCGTGATCACATTTCCCTTCACCGAAAGTTTGTGGAGGTTTTCTTCCACCAAATTAGTTTCCTGGGCTTTGAGACAGGCAAGCACCGGGCAGGAAAGTTTCACCTCGGTATCCTTCCCCAGGATTTCCTGCAGTCTGACAATGTATCCATCACCGTCTTCGGCCATTTTGACCGCGACGATCCTGACATTGGACTGGTCCAGGCTGAAAAAGCTCTGTTCTCCGGGGAGTGTCCCTTGTGGATTGGGCTTTATTATCTTCGCTATTAACGGGTTGTTAACGGCCCATCCCGTATTGATTACCTCTGGCCGGTCCCAGCCGCCCGGATGGGAGGAGATGGAATAATTCCAGACCGCGGTGCCCGACTGCTCGAGCCAGAAATTGGTGTCCTGGTAATTATTCATTATCTCCGAGTAGATCCGGCTGTACGGCGGGTTATAAGGATAAAGGCCGGGGTCATATAAGAATTTCGGGTCCATCGAGCCGGCACTGCTTTGCATGTTGCTTTTCTTGGTGATCTCCCCGAATTCCAGCATCGGGGCCTCCACCGGAGACCAGACCACCCCGAAATCCTCCGTCCGGCTGTAAATGTCCACCCAGTTCCCGGCCGCGTAATACTTGGCGTACCCCGGGAGCTGCTGGTAATACGGAGACATCACCGCTCCCGGAATCTCCATCTTGATCTCGAAGTCCGCTACTGCCAGGGGGAAGGCGAAATAGTGCGCCTCCCCCGACCCGTTGCGGTAATTCATCACCAGGTTGGAAAGGTCTATCCTCTTGACCTGGTCGTACAACCCGATCTGCTGGATCACCTCGGTTCCCGGGTTCTCCGGGTGCCAGGCGGTGACCACCAGCGTCCCCGCCACCGGTCCGTTTTCGCCGGGCGTGACCACGGAGATGGTGGCGCCGGACATGTATCCGTTCGGATCGGAGTAATCCTGGTAACGATACAGATACTGGTTGAAGGCAACAGGCGCGCCCGCGTCCACCAGTTCCTTTTCCAGCTCTTTATCCCAAATGCTGACAATTCCTCCCCGGGCCGGGTCCACGGTCAGGCGGTAGAAACTGTTTTCGATGGTGTTCCCGTCTGTTTGCAAGGAGGTACTGAAATTCGGAGCCGTATTGGAAACCACCAACTGGAAAATCTTGTATCCCAGGGAAGGCACATTCCGGGCCGTGAAAATCAGCATCCCCGCGCCCGCCGAAACCGAGACCGCGTCTGGATAGAGGAACCCCGGCCCCAGGATCTGGAAGGGAACCTCTTCCCGGGTGACGGGATCCTTGATCCGGAAGGAGGTTGACCCGAAGGTGCTCCGGGCGAAGTTGGCCGGCAGGGAAACCCGCACGACATTGGTCTGGGTCACGGAAAGGGGATTGAAAACCACCAGGGCGTTGCTTTCAGTCTTGATCCGGGAGGAGATTTCGCCCAGGGCGTCATCTCGGGTTTTCGCGGTTTTTCCCCGGGCGTCGTTAAGCCACCCCACCCGGGTGTCCCAGATCTCCTGGTGCCTCTCGGAGGTGGGCGTGAAATCGCCCCAGGTATGCTCATCGAACCGCATCATCTCGTCGTAAGCCAGGGCGAGGTCCTCCCGGGGAGGGGAGTACCCGTCGGAAATCATGGAGGCACAGGTGGAAAAAGCCTCGGCGCCCGCGAGCGAGTGGTGAAGCTTTCGCACCTCCCCCTCCTCGTAAGCGGAGGTGATCACGCCGTCCGCCCACCAGTCGGGGCAGTCGCCGGAGAGAACGGGGATGTCCGGCCCGTATTTCTCCTCCACGTATTCGAAAAACCTGGAGCTGGTGCTGGAAACCAGGTGGGGAAAGGCCCAGTGCCGGTTCCATTCCTGGGTCAGGTTGGGCAGGTCGAGGCTGGGCTCGCCGTTATCCGTCTTGCTGTGCAGAATCTGAATGGCGTCATATGGGTATCCCTCGGACTGGTACTGGGCGAGGTAGCCGGGCAGTGCCTTGAAGCTCCGCTCATAGCCCAGCTCCATCCGGTTGATGATCCCGCCCTCGAGGTAAACCCATTCGTTGTAAGCCTCCCTGGACCTCCAGAAGAGAACCCGGCTTCCGTCCGGGGCTTCCCAGTAGTAAAGCCGGGGGGAATCCGTCGCGCCCAGGATATTCCCACCCCGGTAGAACAGGTTCGGGCCCACGGAGAAATATTTCACGCCCGACCCGGCCAAGACCTGGGGCAGGGCCCAGGTGTAGCCGGGAATGTCGTCAATCATGCCGGTCCGGGTTTCGATTTCGAAAACATCCCTCAGCTTTTTGGAGGCATAAGTGATCCGGATCAGCTCCTCGGGGCTATTCAAAGTAGTCAGCTGGTTCATATAGGTTCCCGAGAGCTCGATCCGCCCGTCCTGTAGATACTTCTTCAAGATCTTTTCTTTTTCCGGGTAGCGCTCGAGGTAATCCTTAAGGGTGAAGGAAGATTCGATCATCCAGCGAAACTTGGAATCATCGGGGAACTTATCGGTCTGCTCAATATAGTTAAGCGCCTGGTCGAAAACTCCCCTTTGCTTTTCAAAAATCTCTTCCTGGGTCCCGGTATAGCCGATATCGAAATGCGACATCTGGACACCGTAGATCATCCAGTGCCTCTGGGACTGCCATTGGAAAACCAATTTTTCCTGGAGAATATCGTTAGATAAAAGTTTCAGGGTCAGGGAGGATTCTTTTTCCAGATCCGGGATCTTGATCCCGAACCGGCTTGAACCGGAAGGAAGGGAATCCAAAGATAATTTCACGGTCTTTCCCCGGGTTTCGATCTCAATCAAACCCGGCGCCGGGGAACCCAGGTTTTTGATCCCGACTTCAGCTATCTGGTAGAGTCCCCCTTTGTCTTCCAGGAAGAAAATGGTCGGGCTCACGGATTCGACTACGGTTAACGCCCCCGTTTCCGTTTCCCGGCTTACCGGCTGAATCTCGCCCAGGGTTTCCAGGGGGGTATTTTCAGCGGTCAGGTTTATAGCTCCGCCGCCGCAACCCGTGATGAAACAAATTAACAAAGCGGCAGGAAATATTATTCTTCTTGCCGTTATTTTCATTGGCTCGACTTGGACCGGGGCTTAAGCAACAAATGGATGATCCAGCCGATCAACCCCGCGACCGCGATCACCAGCAGGATATGATGTTCGAACTGCTTGATGTCCTTAATGACGAGCTGCGCGATATTGCCGAACAGAAAACCGAGGATGCTGATGACAATGGACCAAACCAGCACCGCCAGGATATTGAGGGGGATGAAAAGCCGGGCTGGCGTCCGGCTTAAACCGATGGCAAACGGGGTGATCGACCTGGTCCCGTAAAAAAAGCGATAGGCCAGGATGACCAGGACCCGATATTTTCCCATCATTTTTTCCACCTTATTAACCCGGGCCTGCCAGGAAGGGCGCTTGGCCAGAATCGCCTGGCCGTGGCGGCGGCCGAGATAAAAATAGAGCTGGTCCCCGGAAAGCGATCCCGCGAACGCCGCCAGGATCACCAGGCTCATATGCAGGTATCCCTGGTGGGCGGCGAACCCCGCCATGATCAGGATGGTTTCCCCCTCCAGAAACGTTCCGAACAGAACGATGATGTATCCCAGGTAATTGTAATTCTCAATCAACGATTGCATTTATTTATCTTAATAAACAAAGATCATATTTGTTTAGAAAATCTCCCTGCTGATTGCCACGGATTAAAAACCATAATATGAATTTCCGGATTGATTGGCAAATCAGGCAGTCAGTGTCAGTGTCGGTGTCGGTGTCAGTCTTATAATTTATTCCACTCGACCCCTTGAACCCATGAACCCTGGAACCCTTTTTTTCATTCGTCAATCGTCATTCGTCAATCGTCAATTGGCACATTCCGCAATACGTCCATTCAACCCTCGAATTCAACCGAACATTACCAAAATCAACCAGTTAAGCCCCGATAACTTGCCGGCATGCGTTACCTGACCATACTATATGATGCATCGCTTAGATATATTGCAAAGGAAAAACGACGGGGGAAGGTTAAGGTAACAAGGCCCGTTTCGGTCACGTTTTTAGGTCACGTCTTTTAACACGAACGACATTACCGATGGACGATACGGGCTTTGTAACCCTTACCATTTAATTCCATCAAGGAGAAGCCGAATGAATAAAGCCATGGATTCCAAATCTGCCCCTGAAATCAGCATTGGACTCGATATCGGCGGGGTTTCCATCAAGGCGGTCCGCCTGGAAAAGGGTGAGGTTCGGGAAACCCGTTACCTCCGGCACCAGGGAAACATCACCGCGCTGACCGAGTCGATTCTGAACGAACTGGGTTACCAGCCGGGCACGCCCCTGGGTCTGACCGGCAGGGGATCCGGGATGATCCGGGAAAAATTCGCCCTGGAACCGATTGACGACACCCGGGCCCAGATTTCCGGGGTAAACAAATTCTGCTCTTCCCCCCGGAACATCATCAACCTGGGCGGAAGCTCGACCGCTTTGATCCGGCTGGACGACTCGGGAAGGCTGTCCACCATCGTCACCAACTCGCTCTGCGCCGCCGGGACCGGGGCTTTTCTCGATCACCAGGTCATGCGCCTGGGTTTCAAGCTGGAGGATTCCGCCAACTTTCCCGAGGTGGAAAAGCCCCCCACCATCGCAACCCGCTGCTCGGTTTTCGCCAAGACCGACCTGATCCACCGCCAGCAGGAGGGTTATACCGTGCCCGAACTCTGGGCCGGGCTCTGCCGGGGCATGGCCGAAACCTCGATGAACACCCTGCTCCGGGGCCGGTCCCTGGACGGCCAGGCGGTGGTAATCGGGGGCGTGGCGAAAAACCCCCAGATCATGCGCTGGCTCAAATGCCGTTTCGGGGAAAATATCCAGACCTTTGAATTCGCCCCCTTCGCCCAGGCGATCGGGGCCGCCCTCCTGACTGATGACGGGCAGAAAACCGGGATCGCGGTCGCCGAGTCTGCCGCCGGCGCGGAGCGTAAGAACAAGAAACGGCCCGCGCTCACGCTCGAGCACTCCCGGTTCCCCGAAATGAACGCGGGAGATTTCTCCGTGGACCGGAGAGAAAACGAAATCCGGCTCCTGGACATGCCTCGCGGAAAAGACCTGGACGTGTATCTGGGCCTGGACATCGGCTCCACCAGCACCAAGCTCGCGGTGGTTTACGGAGACCAGGTCATCTTCGACATCTACCGGCAGACCATGGGCGATCCCCTGGGGGCCACCCGCCTGCTTTTTGAATCGGTGGAAGATCTCCAGAAGGAATACAACCTCAAGCTGAAATTCCAGGGAGTGGGAACCACCGGGTCGGGCCGGAAATTCATGGGGATGGTGATCGGGGCCGACCGGATCATCAACGAGATCACCGCGCACCTGCAGGGAACTCAGAACTATTTCTCGGGGATCGAGACCATTTTCGAGATCGGGGGCCAGGATTCCAAGTACATGTACCTCAAGAACGGGAGGATCCACGAGGCCAATATGAATTACGTCTGCGCCGCCGGGACCGGCTCCTTCATCGAGGAAATCGCCAACCGGCTGGGCTTCTCCATCGGGGAGGTGGGCCAAGCGGTCATGGAGATCGCCCCTCCCTATACCTCGGAACGTTGCACCGTTTTCATGGAACAGGACGCTACCGACCTGCTCCGGCAGGGATATTCCCGGCCGGAGGTCATGGCCGCGGTGCTCTATTCCATCGCCTCCAACTACCTGAACATGGTGGTCGGAACCCGGCCGATCAGCGGCAACCGGATCTTTTTCCAGGGGGCCACGGCCCGGAACCGGGGCCTGGTGGCGGCCTTCGAAAAAATCCTGAAGCGCGAGATCGTCGTCTCCCCCCATTGCCACATCATGGGGGCGATCGGCGCGGCCCTGGCCGCCCGCGAGACGGTGAAGGAGAGCCGCTCCGCCTCCCGTTTCCGTGGCCTCGAGGTCACCCGCAAGGAGATCCATACCCTCCAGGAGGAATGCGCCATCTGTTCCAACCGCTGCCGGATCACCAAGATCAAGATTGCCGGGGAGACCGAGGAACCTTCCTGGGGTTACGCCTGCGGGCGGGAACCGGGGGAAAAGGGAAAGAAA
>Ga0315297_10001975_pt1 | contig 12864 bp, 12 predicted proteins | sample YL17G15_0_MG_FD_203628 | JGI IMG/M metagenome (GOLD analysis project Ga0315297, IMG submission 203628) | Sediment microbial communities from Yellowstone Lake, YNP, Wyoming, USA - YL17G15_0 | ecosystem: Environmental > Aquatic > Freshwater > Lake > Sediment | place: USA: Wyoming | collected... | reverse complement strand
GAAATCCTCGTTGGCGACCGCGGCTGCGGCGGCTTTCTCCACCTCGTCGACGGATTTGGCGAGGGATTTTTCCTCGATTCGTTTGAGGAGGTTACGGTCGGGCGCTTGGTCGTAGCTTACGCCATCCTTCTTCTCCTCGATGCGCAGGATGTTGATGGCGCGCTTGATGCCGGTGAGCAGATTGGCGCCGTCCTCGGTGTCGAGGAAGCGCCCGAGCGCCTCGACGCGCTTGACGATCATCAGCAGGTCGTCACCACCCAGAGCAAACACCGCATCGACGAGATCGTGCCGCGCCCCTTGATCGCGCAGATGAACCTTGAGCCGATCGGCGAAGAAGGTGAGAAGGTTACTGATCAGCCCCAGCTCGTCGCGCTGAACAGACGCCCCGAGTCGGAGACGGGCTTCCAACTCCTTCGCTTCTTTGGCCAGCAAAGCAAAGCGTTGCGCTGTTTCTACATTCTCCTTCGCCGGGAGCCCGTGCAGGCGTCGTTGTTCGGCTACGTTGACATGCACCAACATGAAGCGAAGTGGACGTAAGAGGATGTGCGCGAATGCCAGACGTATCTTGTTCTCCAGCACGATGCGGATGATGCCGAGCGCGGCGCGGCGAAGCGCGTAGGGATCCTTCGACCCCGTAGGCTTCTCGTCGATGGCCCAGAAGCCCACCAGCATGTCGAGCTTGTCGGCGAGCGCGACAGAAATCGCCACAGGCTCGCGCGGCACCTCATCGGAAGGCCCCACCGGCTTGTAATGCGCGGCGACGGCGTCGGCGACAACCTCATTCTCTTCCTGGTCGAGCGCGTAATAGCGGCCCATCACCCCTTGCAGCTCGGGGAACTCGCCGACCATGCCGCTCAAGAGGTCGGCCTTGGCGAGGATGGCGGCGCGCTCGGCGAGGTCTGGATCGGCGCCGACCAGCGGCGCGATCTCGCGCGCCAACAGCCGCACGCGCTGGATGCGGTCGTATTGCGTGCCGAGCTTCTCGTGGAAGACGATCTCCTTCAGCTTCGGCACCCAAACCTCGAGGCCCACCTTGCGGTCCTGGTCGAAAAAGAATTTGGCGTCGGCGAGCCGCGCGCGGATCACCCGCTCGTTGCCGGCGACGATGGCCTTGCCGCCGTCTTTCGCCTCGAGATTCGCCACTAATATGAATCGGTTGGCGAGCGCGCCTGCCTTCTTGTCGCGGAGGGAAAAGCATTTCTGGTGCGCCTTCATCGAGGTGGCGAGCACCTCCGGCGGCACCGACAAAAAGTCCTCGTCGAAGGCGCCCATGAGCACCACCGGCCATTCGGTCAGCCCGGCATTCTCGGCGAGAAGCGCCTCGTCCTCGACCAAAGCGAGGCCTTGCTTGGCGGCGAGCGCGCGGGCGCTCTCCAGAATGATGCGGGCGCGTTCCTCGCCATCGAGGATCACCTTGGCTTCCCGCAGCTTCTTTCGGTAATCCTCGAAGCCCTTCACATCAAAGGGCTCGGGCGCCATGAAGCGGTGGCCGCGCGTCGCCTTGCCGCTGCCGATCCCCTCGATCTCGAAGGGCACGATCTTGCCGTCGAACAGGCAGAGAATGGAATGCAGCGGACGTACCCAGCGCAGGCGTCCCGCACCCCAGTGCATGGATTTCGGCCAGGGGAAATTCCGCACGATCTCCGGCACGATCCCGGCAATCACCGCTTCGGTGGCGCGGCCCGGTCTCTCGATCAGCGCCACGTAAAAGGCGCCCTTCTTGTCCTCGCGCTTCTCGGCCTGATCGACAGAGGCAAGCCCCGCCGATTTGAGGAAGCCTTTGACCGCGGCCTCGGGCGCATCGACGCGCGGGCCTTTCTTCTCCTCCCGCACATCCGGGGAACGGGACGGCAGCCCATCCACCACCGCAACCAGGCGGCGCGGCGTAGCGAAGGTCTTTATCTCTTTGTATTCGAGCCCCGCCTCGCCGAGCGCCTGCCCGAGAAACCGCGCCAGGTCCTCGCGCGCGCGCGTTTGCATGCGCGCCGGGATCTCTTCGGAGAATAATTCGAGCAGAAGCTCAGCCATGTCCTAGCCGATGCGGTTATGGAAGCCGAGATCGTAGTCGGTGATGGCGAAGATCAACCGATTCGTTTCAAGGCTGTAGGGGATGACACTTAAGATGAGATCTGACTGAGCGCCGGCGGCCGGCAGCAGCGGAACCAGCACATGCGCCGGCACGCTTTCCAGGAAATCGTAGAAGCGCATGAAGGCGTGCTTGCCGCGCTCGACATGAAAGGCCCCGACGGCCCAGGACAGCGGGAGATGGTTCTCGTCGGTATAGTCGAGATAAAGGGCGAAGCTCGAAAGCTCGGCGGCGTGGGGCGAGAGTGCCGCGCGCAAATCCGTATCCTCGATCTCGGAGATCGCCAGACTGGCATCGAGCTTCAGCATGAGCTGGAAGCTCGCAGGCGTCGCCCGCCACACGCGGCCGGTCCAGGATCTCAGCTTCGGCTTCAGCGCCGGCGTGCGCGCTTGCGGCGGCGCGCTCTGCGCGTTTCGATAGACCTCAAGCATTGGCGCCGCCCGAAGCGGTCTTGAGCCAGGCGGCGCAACAGGCCTTGGCGAGATCGCGCACGCGCAAGATATAAGCTTGGCGCTCCGTCACCGAGATCACGCCGCGCGCGTCGAGCAGATTGAAGATGTGCGAGGCCTTGATCGCCTGGTCGTAGGCCGGCAGCGCCAGCAGATGGCGCTCGCCTTTATCGCCCTTGGCGAGCAGCGCCTGGCATTCGGTCTCGGCGTCGCGGAAATGGTCGAGCAGGATGTTAGTGTCGGCGTGCTCAAAATTGAACCGCGAATATTCCTGCTCGGCCTGGAGGAACACGTCGCCATAAGTGACCTTGTCCTTCCCCTCCCCGCCGTTGAAATCGAGATCGAACACGCGGTCGACGCCCTGCACATACATAGCGAGCCGCTCCAAGCCGTAAGTGAGCTCGCCCGAGACGGGGTCGCAGTCGAGGCCGCCCACCTGCTGGAAATAGGTGAACTGCGAGACCTCCATGCCGTCCAGCCACACCTCCCAGCCGAGCCCCCAGGCGCCAAGCGTCGGGCTCTCCCAATCGTCCTCGACGAAGCGGATGTCGTGGTTCTTGGGATCGATGCCGATGGCGTAGAGGCTCTGAAGGTAGAGGTCCTGGAGGTCGGGGGGTGACGGCTTCAGGATCACCTGGAACTGGTAGTAATGCTGGAGCCGGTTCGGGTTCTCGCCGTAGCGGCCGTCCTTGGGGCGGCGGCAAGGCTGCACATAGGCGGCGCGCCAGGGCTTGGGGCCGAGCGAGCGAAGCGCGGTGGCGGGGTGGAAGGTCGCGGCCCCCATCTCGATGTCGTAAGGCTGGAGGATGACGCAACCCCGATCCGCCCAGAAGCGCTCGAGAATCAGGATCAGGTCCTGGAAAGACGTTGCGTCGGAACGCTCAGGTTTGGTCAGCTTGCCCATCTTCAGCCTTCAAGCCGCGCGCAAGGTTTGGCGCGGACGCTATTCGCCTTGGCGGCGCAAGGAAAGCCATAGGTTTTGCGAGATGACAATGGCCGGCGCGTTAATGCCGAGCGCTTTGGCGCCCTTGCGATACCCGTGGGCGGTAGACCCCGGTCGCGGGATCCTGCTCCAAGGGCACGACGCTCTCATTCTCGCGCCGCTGCAAGGCCTCCTCGGCGGCACGAAGCTCAGAGGCGATGCGCCGTTGCATATCGCGATACCAGCGTCCGGCGAGGACCAGGCCGGCACCCGCTGCGACCAGGATGAGGAGTTGCGGCATCGCTTAAAATCCGAAACGCGACCAAAGCGCGCGCGCCTCGATCGCCGAGATGAGATCGGCGGCAAATCCGCCCGGCGAGAAGCCTAGCTCGAATGCGCCGCCTTCGGCAAAGATACTGCGCCTGCGGCGGAGCCAAGACGTCGAGGGCGTCACCAGCTTGAAGCGCACCTCATCGCCGTAGACCTCGCGCATCTTGGTGCGGAGGTCGGAAAGCCCGTCGATCAGGCCAAGCTCGAGCGCCCGCTTGCCCGACCAGAACTCGCCGGTGAAGAGATTGATGTCGGCCTTGTCGAGCTTCGCGCCACGGCGCGTCTTGACGAGATCGATGAAGGCCTGATGCACGTCGTTCTGAAGCGCCTTGATGCGCTCCACGTCGGAGGGCTTCTCGGGCAGGAAGGGATCGAGCGTGTCCTTGCTCTCGCCGGCGGTATAGACGCGGCGCTGCACGCCGATGCGGTTGATCAGCTCGTTCAAGCCGAAGGTGGCGGTGATCACGCCGATCGAACCCACGATCGAGCTTGGGTCGGCATAGATCTCGTCGCCCGCCAGCGCGAGCAGATAGCCGCCGGAGGCCGCGACGTCCTCGGCGAAGACATAGACCTTGAGGTCCTTCTCGGCGGCGAGCGCCCTGATGCGCTTATAGATCAGCATCGACTGCACGGCGGCGCCGCCCGGCGAGTTGATCTGGATGGCGACGGCCTTGGCGCCGCGCATGGAGAAGGCCCTCTCGATGGCGGACGCGCTGGTGGAGAGGGAGAGACCAGGCTTGAGCGGCGTGACCACGCCGATCGCTCCGCTGAATCTGAGGACGGGCACGAGCGGGGCGCGCTTGGTCCAAGAGGCCGGAAGATAGTTCTTCCAGCCTTCGCGATTGGTGAGGTCGTCCAGGAATCCGTTCATGGGAGCTTAAGGTACAGCCCCATTACGCCAAATCAAGGAGCGGAGGCGAATTCTGTGCCAATAAAAGTCAGCCAGCGGCGGCCTTTAAGCGTTTGGTTAGCGCAAGTCTTGGAGCGCCATCGGTCTGTCCGAATTCGCTGCTATACTTGGCTTTGGAGGTGGGGGCACCCCACCCTTGGCGGCGCAGTTCGGCGGAAGGGCGCCGCTTTCGATCTTTCGAGGAGGAATGAATGAGCAAGCTTGCGACTTTTGCAGTGGCAGTGGCGGCCCTCGTGCTCGCCTTTGTCACGTTTTCACCGAGCTCCGCGGAAGCCGGATGGCGCGGCCGTGGGTGGTACGGCGGACCCGGCGTGAGCGTCTATGTCGGACCGCGCTATGGCTATTACGGTGGCTATTACGGGCCCCGCCGCAACTATGGCGGCTACGCCTACGGCTACCCTTACGGCTATTACCCCTATTGGCGGGGCCGCGCCTGGCGCCGCTGGTAAAAGGCACGCGCGCCTCCTAAAAGGCGCCGGTCATTTTGCAAAGGGCCATTCCTGAAAAGGAGTGGCCCTTTGGCTTTGTAGCGAGTGTTTTTGCGCTGAACGCCGGATGAATGGCGGCCTCAGCTTCGGTTCAGCGCGCTCCAGCTAGAACGGCACCATGAGCGAGGGCGATCCTCTCTCTCTTGGAACCCCAACCGGCGCAAGTTGCGCCACTCGCTGGAGACGACCCCGATGATGAAGAAGATCCTGCTTTCCGCCGCCACCCTGTCGGTCGTGGCGCTCGGCGCCGCTTCGCCCGCTTCGGCCAAGTCCAATTTTTCTCTCTATATCGGCACGCCCTGGCTGAGCGCCTACTCGTACGACTATCCGTCGAGTTGCACCTACGAGTCGCGTCTCGTCACCATCAAAGTGCCGAACGGTTACGGCGGCTACTATTTCAAGAAGGTCTGGCGCGACATCAGGGTCTGCTACTAGCCGGCCTTGCCTGCCCGAGAGCTCTCCTCACGCTCGGGCCAATGAGGGCTGCCGCCTTACCCCCCTAGGCGGCGGCCCTTCCTTTTGCTCGAACCGCCGAAGTCGAGAGCCTCCCCTCCCCTCAGCACGGCTTCGGCCTCGACGGTGTAGCTCCCGTCCTCCTCGTGCAGGATGAGGCCGGGGAGGAGACTGAGCCCGGCGCGGCTCCCCTTCTCAGCCCGCACGATGATGCGGGTCGCGGGCTCGCCCCTTCTCGCGAACAGGGGAAAGATGACCGCCGCGCCGAACCGTCCATCGAGCAGGCGCGACAGCTCGCCAAGACATTCCGGCCGATGGATCAGCGTGAGCAGCGCTTTCGGCGCGGCCATGGCGGCAAAGAAGCGCAGCCAAGCGGCAAGCCCGCCGTCATCCATGACATGGGCTGCCGCGCGCGACCGGTCGGGCGCGGCCCTCACGCTTCCTTCCGCGTAGAAGGGCGGATTGGCGATGATTTGATCGTAGCTTTCGCCTATTAGGCCCGCGGCGCGGAGGGTCTTTCCGGGCGAGGTCACGTCGGCGTTGATGATCTGGACTTGCTCTCCGAAGCCGTTCCGCGCGGCGTTCTTGGCGGCGGGCGCGCAGAGCTTGGCGTCGATCTCGACCGCGGTCAATGCGATGCCTGGCACGCGCGCCAAGAGGCAAAGCCCCGCCACGCCCACGCCGGCACCAACATCGAGCACGCGTTGCCCCTGGCGCGCCGGAACGGCGGCGGCGAGGAACACCGCATCGCTCCCGGCCCGGTGGCCCCCGCGCGGCTGAATGACGCTGAGGCGGCCGCCGAGAAAATCGTCGGTGGTGGGGGCGCCCGCTGGCGCCTCCCGGCCCTTAGGCTTTTTCGTCGTCGGAGATGACATGGCCGAGGTCGACCTCGGTGAGAATATTGCGCGCCTGTCCGAGCCTTGCGCTCTCCACCAGAACGCGCCGGGGCAACGCCCCGATCGAGCCCTCGAGCACGCTCATATTCGCGTCGGCGACCATAAACGCGATATCTCCCTCCTCCAGCAGCGCGCTGACATAGGACAGAAGCACGGGATCATTCGTGCGCAACAATTCCTTCATGGCCTTGCAAAACCCCTTGTCCCTGGGCCGCGACGTGGAGCGCCTTGACCTGCGTGGGCGACCGCCGACAATATCGGCAAAACGGAGCCTCTCTCGACCGATTTCAGGAGTAAGTCCCTTGGGAGTTGTCGTTAAGCTTGCCGGCGCGAAGGACCCGAAAGCCAGCCTTGCGCCGCTCATTGCGCTTGTCGAGGAGGACATGGCCCATGTCAACCGCATCATCCTCGACCGCGCCAGATCCAATGTCGAGCTGATCCCCGAGCTTGCCCGGCATCTGATCGATTCCGGGGGAAAGCGCCTGCGCCCCATGCTCACGCTCGGCGCGGCCAGGCTGTGCGGCTATGCCGGCGACGGCCATGTGCGGCTCGCGGCAAGCGTGGAGTTCATGCATACCGCGACCCTCCTGCACGACGACGTGGTCGACGAGAGCAATCTCCGCCGCGGCAGAACCACGGCGCGCCTCTTGTGGGGCAACGAGGCGAGCGTCCTCGTCGGCGATTATCTGCTCGGTCAGGCCTTCAAGATGATGGTGGATGTGGGCTCGCTCGGAGCTTTGCGCATCCTGGCGGATGCGGCGGCGATCATCGCCGAGGGCGAGGTGATGCAGCTCATCACCGCCAAGAACACCGAGACCACCGAGGACGATTATCTCGCGGTGATCGACGCCAAGACCGCGGCCTTGTTCGCTGCCGCCGCGGAGGTCGGCGCGGTGATCGCGGGGCGGCCGAAATCGGAGGCTGCGGCATTGCGCTCGTATGGCCGCAATCTCGGGCTGGCCTTCCAACTGGTCGACGACGCGCTCGATTATTCGGGCGAGCAGTCGATGCTTGGCAAAAGCGTCGGCGACGATTTCCGCGAGGGCAAGATCACACTGCCGGTGGTGCTGTGCTATCGCCGCGGGAATGCGGTGGAGCGCGCCTTCTGGCAGCGCACGCTGCAAGAGGGCGAAGTCGGCGAGCACGATCTCGCCGAGGCGTGTGCGCTGATGAAGCGGCACAATGCGCTGAGCGACACGATGGAGCGGGCGCGCCATTACGGCGCCATCGCCCGTGATGATCTGGCCATCTTCCCGGAGTCCGACGTGAAGGCGGCGCTGCTCGAGGCCATCGAGTTCTGCGTCGACCGGCCCTTCTAGACCACCCCCTTTTTGTCATTGCCCGGCTTGACCGGGCAATCCAGTAGGCCCAGGCAGTCAAGAACAGCGAGCGCCAGGGGGTACTGGATGCCCGCCTTCGCGGGCATGACAAGGCTTTGTAGTTTATCCAAGCGTGCTTGAGACCGTCCACCAATCGGGGTGTGCTTCAGCGAGCGTGGCGGCGGCGCGTTTTGCCTCCTCCTCGGTGGCGAACAGGGCAAAGCAGGTCGGCCCGCTGCCCGAGAGCCTGGCGATACGCACTCCTTCAAGCGAAAGCAGCGCGGCGAGCACGCACCTGATTGAAGGCGCAAGCTGCGCGGCCGGCGCTTCGAGGTCGTTGCCGCGCGGGAGCGCATAGGCGATCAGCCTTTCGAAGTCGTCCTGGAAGTCCAGCGTCTCGGCTTGAGGGCGCGGCGGCGCGGCCAAAGCTCCGGCGCGAAGTCCGGCATAGACCGCCTCGGTCGCAAGAGCCGGCCCCGGATTGGCGAGAAGCACGCCGCAAGAGGGGAAGCCCCGCACAGGCTCGACCGTCTCGCCGCGCCCGGTCATGAGCGCGGGGCGGCTTTTGAGACAGACGCTCACATCGGAGCCGAGCTTCGGCGCAAGCTCTGCCAATGCGGCGTCAGGCAGCGCGCCTTGATTGGCGCGCGCAATCAGGCGCAAGGCGGCAGCGGCATCGGCCGAGCCGCCGCCTAGCCCCGCGGCGACGGGAAGCATTTTTATCAGGCGAAAGCGGCCGAGCTTAACGCCCGGCGTGATGCGGGAAGCGGCTTCCGCCGCCCTGACGATGAGATTGTCGCCGCTCAAGGCAGGGGCGAAGGGGCCTTCGACATCGAGATCGAGCGCACCACCGGGCTCCAGCTCGATCGTATCGCCGAGGCGGGCGAAGGCGACGAGGCTGTTCAGCTCGTGAAAGCCGTCAGGCCGGCGTCCCAGCACTTCAAGCGTCAGATTGAGCTTGGCCCAGCCAGTGTCACGGAGCGCAGTCATGCCCGCTCGCTTAACAGCGCGCCGTCTATTGCGGCGTCTTTTGGCCCGCTTGCGTGGTCCGGTCTTGCGCCGACTTGGTCTCGGCGTTGTCCGGCAGGCCGGAGGCGATCTTTGCCTTAAGCGTGACGACCTGGTCGTCCTCGGGCTTCAGCGTCAGCGCCTGCGCCCACTGATATTTCGCCTCGAGCGTCCGCCCCACCCGCCAATAGGCGTCACCAAGGTGATCGTTGATGATCGGATCGTCAGGCTTGAGCTCGACGGCGCGTTCGAGATTCTCCACCGCCGCCGGCAGGCTGCCGAGCCTGAAATAGGCCCAACCCAGGCTGTCGACATAATAGCCGTCGTCAGGCTTGAGCTTCACCGCCTTGCGGATGTAGTCCATCGCCTGCTTTAGATTGCGGCCCTGATCGACCCAGGAATAGCCGAGATAATTGAGCACGAGGGACTCTTCCGGAGACAGCACGAGCGCCTCCTTGAAATCGGCCTCGGCCGCCGGCCAATCCTTCATCCGCTCGTTGCACACCCCGCGCGAATAAAAGAGCGTCCAATTCTCCTTGGTAGGCTTGGGGATCAGCGCGACGGCGCGGGTATAATATTCGCGCGCCTCGCCATAGCGCTCATGCGCGCGCAGGATGTTGCCCAGCGCATCGAGCGGGCGCACGTCCTTGGGATTCTTGGAGGCCAGTCCTTCGAGCAGCACCTTGGCGTCGTCGATCCGCTCCAGCGAATTGAGCGCGAAGGCCTTCTGGATCTGCACGTTCAGCCAAAGCGGCGAGTCCGGCTTGATCTGGTCGAGCGCCTGCATCTCCAGGTCGTATTTCTTCGCGCTCTCATAGGCCTCGGCGAGTGCTGCGTAGGCGAGCGGGAAGTCGGGCTTAAGGTAGAGAGCGAATTGCAGGAAGATGATGCCCATGTCGAGACCGCCCTCGCCGGCAAGCGCATCGCCAACACCGTAGAAGACTTCCGCGAGGCCGTCATTCGGCGTGACGACGAGGAGCGGCGGGGTCTTGCCCTCTTCGATCTCGGCAAGCAGCGACTCCGACAAAGGATGTCCGGCGGACTTGGCGATGTGACTCTTCAGCGTCTGGCGGGCGAGCTTGCGGTTGTTGGTGTTCACCGCATGGCGCGCATAGGCGTCGGCGACCCTGAGCGTCGACGGATTCTTCTTGAAGGCCTGGGCGTAGGCCTGGCGCGCCAAATCATGCTTGCCGGCGATGTCGGCGATGAGCGCGCGGTGATAGCGCTGATAGAACTGGGCCCAGTCGGCGTCGCTCAGGCTGTCCAGCGTGGCGAAGGCCTCGTCGGGCTTGCCGTCGGCCTCCTGCACCCAGGCGCGGGCGAGCGTCGAGGTCAGATCGGCGATCGGCCCCTGGCGCGCCGCGGCGAAATGCTCGTCCGCCTCCTTGTAATTGCCTTGCTTGAAGGCATCGCACCCCAACAGGAACTGCGCGATCCGGTGGGCCGGCTCGACCTTGATGAGGTCCTTGGCGAGCTCGATGGCGCGATCCCAATGGGCGGAAGCCGCCTCCAGCAGGAAGGCCTGCTCCAGGATGATCTCGTTGGCGGGATCCTCGGCCAGCGCCTTGGAATAGAAGCCGGCGGCGGCGAGCGTGTCGTGGTCGCCACGGGCGAGGCGGCCCGACAGATAGTTGCCGAGCAGCGTGCCGGAATCCTCGGGATTGTCCGAGACGACTTCCGAATAGGCCGCTGGCGCCGCGATCAGCGCGGCGACGAAAAGAGAGCACCGCGCCCATTTGCGCAGGGCTGCATTATACACAATCGTCATATGGTTTCGGCTATCACGCCGCCCCGAAATCTGCGGTTCGTATGATCCCCAAGCAAGGGTAAGCGCTTTTCGTCCGGCTCACAAACCAAAAGCTTCCTTGAAGGCTAATCGAGGCTGGTTTGTGGCCGGTATCCGCGACATCGAGCCCGCGCCTCACATATTGGCGTAATTCGGTCCGTCGCCGCCTTCGGGGGGAACCCAGGTAATGTTCTGGGCCGGATCCTTCACGTCGCAGGTTTTGCAGTGGACGCAGTTCTGGGCGTTGATCTGGAAGCGCGTGCGCTCGCCCTCGCTCACCACCTCGTAGACTTGCGCCGGGCAATAGCGCTGCGCCGGCTCGGCATAGTCCGGGAGATTGTGCTCGATGGGAATCGAGGGGTCGGTCAGCACGAGATGCACGGGCTGGTTCTCGGCATGATTGGTGCCCGACAGGAACACCGACGAGAGAATGTCGAAGCTGACAATTCCGTCGGGCTTCTCGTAGTCGATCGGCTGTTCGGTTCGGGCTTTATGCAGGGTCGCGTAGTCGGACTTCAGATGCTTCAGCGTGTGGCGCAGGAAGGGGAAGAGCGTGTTGAGCCACATGTCGACGCCGCCGAGCATGACGCCCATCCTCGTGCCGAAGCGCGACCAGAGCGGCTTGACGTTGCGCACGCGGCGGAGCTCCTTCGCCATCGAGCTCTTCTGCACGCTGTCTGGATAGGCTTCGAGCACGTCGCGGGAGCGGCCGGCCTCGATGGCGGCGAACGCGGCCTCGGCGGCCATCATCCCGGAGAGCATGGCGTTATGCGAGCCCTTGATGCGCGGCACATTCATAAAGCCTGCGGCGCAGCCGATCAGCGCGCCGCCAGGAAACGCCAACCGCGGGATCGCCTGGAAGCCGCCTTCGGTGAGCGCGCGCGCGCCATAGGCGATGCGCTTGCCGCCTTCCAGATGCGAGCGGATCAAGGAATGCGTCTTGGCGCGCTGAAATTCCTTGAAGGGGTTGATGTAGGGATTGGCGTAGTCGAGATGGACGACGAAGCCCACCGACACGAGCCGCTCGCCGAAATGATAGAGGAACGAGCCGCCGCCGGTCTTGTCGTCGAGCGGCCAACCCATGGTGTGCTGCACGAGGCCGGGTCTGTGCTTCCCGGTCGGCACCTCCCACAATTCCTTCAGGCCGATGCCGAATTTCTGCGGACCCGACTCCACGTCGAGGCCGAGCTTCTTGATCAGCATCTTGGACAAGGAGCCGCGGGCGCCTTCGGCGAATAAAACATATTTCCCGGTCAGCGCGATGCCCGGCGTGTAGTTGTCCTTGCGGCTGCCGTCGCGGGCGACGCCCATATCGCCGGTGATCACGCCCTCGATCGCGCCGTCGGCAGCGAAGATCACATCGGTGACGGCGAAACCCGGATAGATCTCCACGCCGAGCGCTTCCGCCTGCTCGGCGAGCCAGCGGGTCAGGCTGCCGAGGCTTCCGACATAGCAGCCATGATTGCTCATCAGCGGCGGCATGAAGATGTTCGGCACATGGATGCCGCCCGTCTTCCAGAGATAATAGAAGCGGTCCTCGCTGACCTCTGTCTGAAGCGGCGATCCCATGTTGCGCCAGTCCGGCAGCAAGCGGTCGAGTGCCACGGGATCGATCACGGCGCCGGACAGGATATGGGCGCCGACCTCGGAGCCCTTCTCCAGCACCACCACCGAGACGTCCTTGCCCGTCTCGACCGCGAGCTGTTTCAGCCGAATCGCGGCGGCGAGCCCCGCGGGTCCGGCGCCGACAATGACGACGTCGAACTCCATGGTCTCGCGCTCGACGGTGTCCGGCTCGGTCGCTTCGCTCAAGGCTTCGCTCCAAAAAACAGATGTCATTCCCGCGGAAGCGGGAATCCAGTATCCATCAATATGGTGTGGGGCGCGAGAAAGCGCCAAAGACAGCGAAAATGACTGCAACGGAACGACAGAGGGTTCAAGCCTTATTGGCTTGGTACGCGGCGATGGGCGCCGACGAGGCGATCGGCGAGGCGCCGGTCGACTGCTTTGCCGCGTCGGCAGCGGCGCCTTCGCCCTCCGCGCCTCGGACCGAACCCCGGCCGCGCCCGGCGGCAGCACGGCCTCAAGCCGCCGCCCGCGAAAGCCCGATGAATATCGGCCAGGCGGCCACCCTTGCCGAGCTCGAAGCCATGGTCGGGAGCTTCGAAGGCTGCGCGCTCAAGCGCACGGCGAAAAGCCTCTGCTTCGCGCGAGGCA
>Ga0315297_10001974_pt1 | contig 12865 bp, 10 predicted proteins | sample YL17G15_0_MG_FD_203628 | JGI IMG/M metagenome (GOLD analysis project Ga0315297, IMG submission 203628) | Sediment microbial communities from Yellowstone Lake, YNP, Wyoming, USA - YL17G15_0 | ecosystem: Environmental > Aquatic > Freshwater > Lake > Sediment | place: USA: Wyoming | collected... | reverse complement strand
CGGCGGTTTTGGCATGGGCGTGGACCGGCTGGTGATGCTTTTGACCGACAAACACTCCATCCGCGAGGTGCTGTTGTTCCCGCCTTCTCGTGAAACGGAAGAATAATATATTTCGGAGATGATCATCCCGGTGCAACCGCCGGGATGATTTTTTTTCAGTCCCATTTCCATTTGCCACCCAGATCCATATTTGAGGCTGCTTTCCAGGGCCTTTATTCGCCGGGAACGTCCCTTTAAATTTATTAAGGCAGGGGATGATCCCAGCTTTTCAACGCCATATTTATCTCCAAAAACAAGGGGTTGATATGGGGTTTATATTTATTCATCATCCACCAAATTAATTTTCCAAAATCCTGGCGCTGTTCGCGTCAATTATCCCTTTGTGGTGTAAAATAACCTCGATGGACGAATCAATTCTCATCCGTGATGCCCAGCACGGCAATCTCGATGCGTTCAACTCCCTGGTGCTTTCTTACCAGGATATTGTATTCAATACCGCCTTGCGCATCCTGGGGGACGAAGACGCAGCCGCAGATGCTTCACAAGAAGCATTTATCTCCGCCTTTCGGGGTCTAAATTCTTTCCGCGGCGGTTCTTTCCGGGCCTGGCTCTTGCGGACTGTCACCAACGCCTGCTATGATGAACTTCGCCGCCAGCGGCGTCGTCCCACCACGCCCCTCGAGCCTTCCAACGAAGATGGCGAAGATATCCAGGCTCCCCGCTGGCTGGCGGATCCCAATGCCTCCCCCGAAGAGCAGATGGATCAGGCGGAAATCGAACATGCCATTGAGCATTGTTTGGGAAATCTTCCCACGGACTTCAGGGCAGTGGTCGTCCTGGCTGACATCCAGGATCTCGATTATTCTGAAATCGCGGCCATCCTCAAGAAACCGCTGGGAACCATCAAATCCCGCCTGGCGCGTGCCCGCCTGCGCTTGCGTGAGTGCCTGCAGTCCTTCCGGGAACTTTTACCCGCCGCCTTTCGTCTGGAAGAGAAGAGCACATTATGAAAACCCCTTCCTTCCATGACGTGGAACAACTTTCGGCTTTCCTGGATGGGCAGCTGTCCCAGGCCGACAGGTCACGCCTGGAAATCCGTCTCCAGTCGGACCCGGCACTTTCCACCATCCTGGAAGAACTGCGCCAGACTCGCACCCTCCTCCGGCTCACTCCCAAACGGCTCCCGCCGCGGAACTTTATCCTGACCAAAAAAATGGCGGGGATCAAGCCCCCCATCCCTCGCTCCGTTCCGATCCTTGGATGGGCTTCTGTGGTTGCCATGGTGTTGTTTTTTTTCACCCAGGGGACCAGCCTGCTTAGCCGCATCTCCCTGGGAGCCGCAGCACCAATGGCGGTCGCGCCTGCCTCCAACCAGGCATATGGTGTTGGCGGCGGTCCGGTTGCCACCCAACCACCTGCCGAGGATGGTTCAAAGACCGTTCCCACCCCGGAATCAATGATCATGACCGCACCTGAATCAACAGCCACTAGCGCGGCTCGTCTCGCTGAACCTCCGGCAGTCCCTGCGGTAAAAGCTCCACCCAAACCGGTCAATTATTGGCCGTACATCTGGCTTGGGGTGACAGGCGTATTGATTTCAGCGGCATTGCTGATCCGTCAACTTGGCATCCGGGCATTCCACCGGAAAGTAAAAACAGACAAGTAACCCCAAAGCAAACCGCCGGTCAATCTGCACCGGCGGTTTTTCCCTTGTGTTCCCCCCTACAACCTGCGATAATCAGGCAACCTTAGACAAGGAGGATTCCCCCATGGAACAAACCAAGGAAAAGGGCAGTCGTCTGGAAATTTGGATTGCCATCCTGATCGCTTTGGTCTCCCTGACCACCGCACTGGCGGCCTGGCGGACCGCCAACCTGGGATCAACGGCCGGCGACAAGGTCTACCAGGGGCTGCTGGATTCAGTCAAACGCCAGGCAGCCGCAAACAACGACTGGCAGCAGGCATACCAGGATGCAGGTTATGAACGTGACTACTTGGTCACCCTCAACGGGGTGATCGCCCAGGAAAAAAGCACTGATCAGGCCAGCCAGGAACAGGCGGCCCAATTACGCAAGAACCTGCTGCCGGGAATGGAATCGCTGGCCAATCCGACCAGCTCGAAACCATTCGCCTTCACCTCGGCCGGTCTGTTGGATGTCCAACAGCGGTTCGACCAGCTACAGGCGCAGTCCTCCGACCTGAGCGGTCTCGACCCACAAGCTTCCTTTGATCTTGCAGACAGCTTTTACAAGGAACAACGCTGGCAGGTGGTGGGAACGATCCTGATTACCATCAGCCTCTTCTGGCTCGGTTTGTCCCAGCTTTCCCATCTGCGTTCACGGGTCCTGATCCTGATCCTTGGGATCCTGGTGTATGGATTCGGCCTTGTGTGGAGCGTGGGAGTGGAAGTTATATTCTTCTTACAAAGGGCCGGTGCATGATGGATAATCCTGTAACCTCCAAACCTGAACGGGGCAAGACCCTGGTGCTGGTGCTCACCCTCTTAAATACTGTCCTGGTTGCCGCCATCTCAGCCTTGGGCGTGGATGCCACCATCCGCGCCAACCAGGGCAACCGGGATTCCCAGTATTTTGCCATCCAGGCGTCCGGCAGTCTCATCCAGGCCGGGTACAAGTCGGACTATGACTTGAACACATTTTCCAGGTGGCTGGGGGATACCCAGCAGGGATTGATCGCCGGGTACAGCGGCTTGCTGCAGCAGGCTGCCGGGGATCAGCCGGGATTTGAGAGGCTGACGCTCGAGTCGCAGATATACCAGGCGAAGGCGGACAAGGCAAGGAGTCTATCCGTTTTTTTTGTTGACCCCGCCTACGCGCCCGCCCCAAACCAGGATCAGCCAGACTTTAATACCTACATGTCCGACCTTTACGCTTCCAGCAACGCCTTGGTAACAAAGCAGAATTCTGCCTCAGATGCCTACCACCATTGGAGCAGCAAGTCTGATTCGTACGTGGCTATCCTGACCGTGCTGGCGGTGGCTTTCTTCCTTCTCGGCGTGGCGCAGATGGCTCAACCCCGCATCCGAATGCTCTTTTCAATTTTCGCCATCGTGGTGATGGGCATCGGCGTCCTGTGGACTCTGATCCTCCTGGTGTCCTGACCGGTTGGGATAAATCCCGGTCCGGACACGTCCATCCGGTTCCGCCGCCCTCCTGGAACTTGCGCTTACCGGTTGCTAATCTCATGGCGGAAACGGTTTGCATTTCCGTCCGTGCTACAATACGAATTGGAGGTGAAAATGTCAGCCATCTCTCCAGTGCGTCCTTCACCGATAGCCGGGATGTGGTACGAAGGTCATCCTAAAAATCTTGCCCGGATCGTGGATGGTTTTCTTGACCAGGCTGAACTGCCCGAACTGCCCGGAAAGGTGATCGCGGTCATTGCTCCCCATGCAGGGCACAGATACTCCGGAGCCGTAGCCGGATACGCTTTTGCCGCGGTGCTCGGCCAAACGTTCGACCTGGTTGCCATCCTTTCACCCATGCACCAGCCCTACCGCGAATCCCTGTTGACCTCCGCCCACGAAGCTTATGCCACTCCCCTTGGCGATGTTCCCGTGAACAAGGAAATTACCTCTGACCTGGATGCGGGCCTGCGAAAACAGTTGGGCGAAGGCCTTATATCTGTGGCCGAAGACCAGGAACATTCACTTGAAATCGAACTGCCCTTCCTGCAGCGCGCACTGGCTGGGGGGTTTGGCCTGCTGCCGGTGATGGTGCGCACCCAGTCCGCGGAAGTCTGCCAGCTGCTGGGTACAGCCCTGGCGGAAACCTTAAGCGGGAAGAATGCGCTGATCGTCGCCAGCACGGATCTCTCCCACTTCTACACCCAGGAAGAAGCCCTGACCTTCGACTCGGAAATGCTGCGCCGGATTGAATCCTTTTCTCCGGAGGAAGTGTTCCGCGCAGAAAGGGAAGGAAAGGGATTTGCCTGCGGATTGGGAGCCCTGACCGCCGTACTTTGGGCCGCGAGGGCGTTGGGCGGCAATGCGGTTAAAGTTCTACGCCACGCCACCTCCGGAGATGTGACGGGGGATTATTCCTCCGTGGTCGGTTACGGTGCCGCGGTGGTATTGAAAACCTGATTACCAGGTTAACAACAGAAAATTCTGCCGGCAGGGAATCCCAAGGTCCTTCATGGTCTTCGCCCGTATCGCTGTAAACGTTCCTTCTCTTTCAGGCACCTTTGATTACCATCTTCCACCGGAACTGGAGGGAAAAATCATCCCGGGGGTCCTGGTCACGGTACCGTTTGGCAGGCAAACTGTCCAGGGGGTGGTTTTAGAGCTGGTCAGCCAGCCCATGGTGTCAGAAACCAAACCCGTTATCGGCATCCTCGATCCCCTGCCCGTTCTCACCGCGGCCCAGGTCGCCCTGGCGCGCTGGATGGCAGGCTATTTCCTGGATTCCCTGGCTGCCGGCATTGATCTGATGCTGCCTCCGGGCCTGGGTCAGCGGGCTGACACACAATATGAATTAAGCGGACACGACCAGGTTCCGCTCACCGGCGGGTTGAGCCCGGTGCAAAAACGGGTGGTTGAATTGCTTTCCGGGCGCGGTCCCCTGCGCGGCCGGCAGATCGAACGGCATTTCAAGAACGTGGAGTGGCGCAAGGCGGTTCAGACCCTGGTCAAAACGGGGCTGCTGTCCAGCCGGTCAATCCTGCCGCCCCCCACGGTGCGTCCGAAGTTTATCCGCACGGCGCAGCTTGCTGTGCATCCGGGTGTCGCCGAGGCTGCCATGCCGGGGCTTGGAAAGACCCCTGCCACCCTCCTGCGCCGAGGGGCGGCCCTGCGTTTTTTGATGAAGGAACCCGGGGATGTTAATGTCGCCTGGGTGTATGCTGAATCCGGCTGCAACCTGGCTGATTTGCAGGACCTGGCAGAACGCGAACTGATCGTATTAAGGGAAACCGAGATCTGGCGCGATCCGCTGCAAAAGGTCAGCGTACCGGATTCCGGGGCTGGCGAGGCGACCGCGGGGGAATTGGTGTTGACTTCCGATCAGGCGCGCGCTCTCAAGCCAATTTTGGAGGCGTTCAAAACCCCTTCACTTGGTTCTCAACCACATCACGTTCCCTTTCTGCTCCACGGCGTTACCGGTTCGGGAAAAACCGAGATATACATCCGCGCCGCCCAGGAGTGCATTCGACATGGAAGACAGGCCATCATCCTTGTGCCCGAGATCGCCCTCACCCCGCAGACCGTACGCCGTTTTTTGGCCCGCTTTCCCGGCCAGGTGGGACTTGTGCATTCCCGGCTGTCCGAGGGTGAGCGCTACGATACGTGGCGGCGGGCTCGCCTGGGGCAGTTAAAAGTCGTAATCGGTCCGCGCTCTGCCTTGTTCATTCCCCTGCCAAACATTGGTTTAATCGTCGTTGACGAATGCCATGACGGTTCGTACAACCAGGCCGAGCCGCCGTTCTACTCCGCGGCCACCGCGGCGGAAGCTTATGCCCGGTTGTGCGGGGCGGTTTGCGTGCTTGGTTCTGCAACTCCATCCATCGTGCAGAGGTATCGGTCTGAAGTCGGAGACAGTGTCCGCCTGGAATTACCCAAGCGCATTGTGAATCCGGAGATGCCTCCCATCCAGGTGGTGGACATGCGCCAGGAACTCAAGTCTGGCAATCGGGGAATTTTCAGCCAGACGCTGATGAACGCGCTGGAACAGGTGCTTAAAATAAACCAGCAGGCGATCTTGTTCCTGAACCGGCGCGGCACAGCCACTTATGTTTTTTGCCGAAACTGCGGGACCGCCGTCCGCTGCCCGCGCTGTGATACACCTTTGATTTATCACCTTACCCCGCCCCCAATTTCTGCCCTGGAAACACCCCCGGGTGCACCGGCTCAGCGGGACCTGCTTTTATGCCACCGCTGTGGATACACCAAACAAGTTCCACACACCTGCCCGGTTTGTGGAAGCGATCAGATCCGCCAGTATGGGCTGGGCAGCGAAAAGGTGGAAGCCGAGGTGCAGAGGCTCTTCCCGTCGGCGCGCACCCTGCGCTGGGACTGGGAAACGACCCGCCGGAAGGAGGCTCACGAGATAATCCTGGGCCATTTCACGGCTCACCGGGCGGATGTGCTCATCGGCACGCAGATGCTGGCCAAGGGATTGGATCTGCCCCTGGTGACCCTGGTGGGGATCGTCCTGGCGGATGTGGGACTCAACCTGCCCGACCCGTTCGCTGCGGAGCGAACCTTTGATGTGCTTGCCCAGGTTTCAGGCCGCGCCGGTCGTTCATCCCTGGGGGGACGGGTGGTGCTGCAGTCCTTCCAGCCGGAGCATTATGTCATCCAGGCTGCCTCTTCCCACGATTACTCTGCCTTCTATTCCCGTGAGCTGGAATATCGCCGGAACCTGGGTTATCCACCCTTCAGCCACATGGTGCGGATGGAAATTCGCCATGCCCAGGCGGTAAAAGCCGAGGAGGAAGCCCGGAGTCTGGCGGACAAACTTTCCAGTTGGATTAAGAGCGAAGACCGGCGTGAGACAACCCTCATCGGTCCTGCTCCCTGTTTCTTTTCGCGTTTGAACGGGCTCTACCGCTGGCAGGTGGTCCTGCGTGGTCCAAATCCCGCGGGCTTGCTGCGGGAAAAAAGCCTCTCGGGAGATATCCTGAAAGGTTCCAAGGAATTGCGGGTCGAAGTGGATCCGGTATCGCTGCTTTGATCAGTTGATTACCTGGGAGACCCTTTATGGACCATATGCACTGGCAACGGCAGAGCTTTGACAGTGCGGATGAAATTCGCGCAACAGGAAATGTCCGCAACCTGAGCTGTCTGCTCACACGCAGCCCTGGAGGATCGCTTCCCTCATCCCGGACCGGATGTTGTCACGGTGGCGGATAAAGTATAATGAAAATAGCCCAGTGACAAAAGAATATTCGGAGGTGCAGCATGCAAAGTTTCAGCCGCGGTTGGTCGTTCCTTAAAGAAGCCTGGACGATGGCTTTCAAGGATAAGGATCTCATCAAGCCGTCGATTTACTCCCTGATCATTGGATTTATTGTATCGGTCGTCTTCATTCCCTTGATGGTCGGTGCCGGGTTCCTGACCGGCGGAGCGCACAACAGTTGGGGCGGGCAGGTGCTCCTGTTCGTGCTTGGCGCAGTTATGATTTTCGTCCAATATTCGGTCAGTTACATCTTTTCAGCCATGACCATTTATCTCGTTTACGGTTACCTGGCCGAAGGCGATGGGGTCATGTCAAAAGCGTGGGCCATCGTCAGGCGTGAATGGTTGAATATTCTCAGCCTGGCTGCCGCCTCGACCGCGGTGAACCTGGTTAAGAATCAAGTCCGCGGCAAGGGCAGCAGCGGCGGACGCAACTTCCTCGCCGGCTTGATCGACACGGTTTGGACTGAAGCCGCGTTCCTCATCCTGCCCGCCATGGTCATTGAAGACATGAATCTGAAGGACGCCCTCAAGCGTGCCGGGGGCATTATTAAAAACAACCTGCTGCTGGTGGGCATCAGCACGGTCGGGGTGAAAACTGTGAATGGGTTGATCGGCTTCCTGCTGGGCGCCCTTGGCATCGGTCTGGGCCTGGGTGCCGGTTTTGGGATCATCTCCATCACCAATTCCTCGACCTTCGGCCTGGTCTCCGGCATCGGCCTGGGGGTGATCATCGCCGGTTTCTTTATCATGGTGGCTACCATTATCACCTCTTACACAGCCACTGCATACCACACCTGCCTCTTTCTATGGGCGCGGGATGTGGAAAAGGCCCAGGTCTCCGGCAGCGCGAACCAGGTCCTGGCTCCCGGACCATTGGCAGCGGTCCTGAATAAATTGCCAATCCTCCCTTAAATTAAAGCAGGGGCGACCTGGTTGGTCGCCCCCGGGTATTTAAATCTACGGTGCAGGCGCAGGCTTGGGGTCCATTTTGTCATATACCCCCACCTCCAGCAGGGCTGGGTCTCCCGCGGCTTGCGCAGCCTTCATCTGCGATTGGCGCGCCAGGTCGGTGGCATTGCGCAGGATGCGCAGGAACTCATCGGGGTTGTGGAAGCCCATGCTGTTCGCCGATGAAATGAAATCCCACATGTACTGGGCTGTACGGTGGAGGCTGCGCGCCGAATCCAGGAGTACCGCATCGGTGCCCGGTTTTGCCGCGGCGGCTTTGATAGCCGTGATAGCGTCGATCAGCGCATCCTCGGTGCCCAGCTTTGCCTGGTAGACCGTATCCTGGATCACACTGGCGCGAGACAGCACAACATTCACGTCCGTGTGGCACTGTCCGCAGGATCGCTGCGGATCCAGCAGCGGACTCATGATGTCGTGGCTGGAAAATTTCATCGCCCCCTCCCGGATGTAAGGCATGTGACAATCGGCACAGGAGACGCCTGCCTTGAAATGTGTGCTGTTGGCGGTAAAAAGTTCATAATCCGGGTGGCGCGCCTTGATGATCGGCGTACCTGCATCGGGATAAGTCCAGTCGGCAAAGTTAACCTTGTTTTCGTCAGCGATGATGTTCTCAACGCTCATGCCTTTCGTCCACGGGACCGTCAGGACTTTTTTATCTCCGGCAAAATAATAAGTCACATGGCAGTTGGCGCATACTGCTGAACGCATCTGCTGGCGGGTGAAGGTGCGCCAATCGATCCCCTGGGCTTGAAATGCCGCCTCCACTGCCGGGTTGGTGATGACCAGGCGCATGCTGCCGGCCTCGTGGCAGTTGGCGCAGCCGATGGGATTGTTTATATTGGGGGTCATATCCGTGAACATTTCCGCGTCGTAGGCTTCCATCCCCATCTGTGTCCACAGTCCGGGGTTGTCGGAGGATTTACATGAATAGCAGGTGGCGTGCGTGGTGGCGGACACCCGTTTTGTCGCCCTAATATCCACCAGGGCATTCTGATGTCCCCGTGGCTGGTTATAGTCTTTGCTGAATGCGTAGCCCTTGAACAAGATCACCAGGCGCGGGTCTTCCAATAGGTAGGACTTTTTTGCCGACCCGCCGTACGTGGTGGCGGTATTGTTGTTGGCGGTCTGGATCAGGGACGAATATTCATTGGGGTAATTCACCCCCCATAAGGACGAATCAGCCTCTAACGGTTTTACCGTGGAGATGGGCTGGATGACCGCCCGTTCCTGCGGCGGTTGATTCTTAAGGAAGATCAACACGCCAACAAGGACTGCTGCCAGCAGGACGATGACGCCGGTCAGAATAATGTTTACCGCGTTTTTTTTCATTTGGTGTAGACCTCCAGATCCTGGTATGGTGTGAGCGACAGCCCGCGGTCCCCATGGGCGACCGAGCGATGGCAATCCCAGCAGTAGCGGTCAAACGGTTGTTCCCCGGAAAGGATGCTCCCGACAGCCTCGGTGTGGCAGCGGATGCAGTTGGCCTGCACGATTTCATCTGTTTGGTGCGTGGCACGGATGGCTGCCGGGTAGGTTTTAAATGTGAACGAGTACACGTCCCGCATCCCGGAATATCCCTTGTAAAGATAATAACTGGCAAGGTTCTGGTGCGGCAGGTGGCAGTCCGTGCACACCGCGAACCGTTCGTGGACAACATGGAACCAGCCTTCGTACTCCGCATCCATCACGTGGCAGGTATTGCAGGCGGAAGGGTCGTGCCCCAGGTAGGATGGCGCGTTGGTCACCCAGCCGAAAACACCAAGGGCGAATAGGAGCACGGCGGTGCCGATGGTGAGCGTCCATTTTGAGGGCATGGTTGTCTCAATCTACTTTAACAAATATCCGTGCGATTTTCAAGACCCTGTTTCTGATGCAGCAGTCGGATAAAAATCACCCGGCATTCAATTCACCGTCACGGTGGACCCCGTCTCCGTCTTTTCGACCTCGATCCTGGTCGGGAAGGCATCTTTTAATTCATCCAGGTGCGTGATGACCAGGATCTTGGCAAAGTCAGCCTGTACAGCATTAATGGACTGGACCAGGCGCTGGCGTCCCTGGGCATCCTGCGAACCGAAGCCCTCATCGATCACCAGCATTTGCAGTCGCGCCCCCTTGCGCTGGGCCAGCACTTCAGAAAGCGCCAGCCGGATGGCAAAGTTGACCCGGAAGGCCTCCCCACCTGAGAACATTTCATAATCGCGTTCCCCCGCCCCATCGCTGACCTGGATTTCCAGCGTTTCCCGCAGGTCCTTGCGCTTCTCATCCTTGTACTTCGCCTGTGTTTCGAAGTGCATGTGCATCGTGTCGTCGCTCAGGCGCCCCAGGATTTCATTCGCCTTCATCTCGATCTCCGGCAGTGCCTGCTCGATGAGCAGGGCGGGTACGCCGTCCTTGCCGAAAGCCCGTTCCAGTGCCTTGTACTGCCCGATCTGCAAACCTAGTTCAGCACGTTCGATCTCCAATTTTTCCCTGCGTTTCCGTAAATCGTCCAGCACGGTGACCTTTTGGCGTGCGGCACCGACCTCTTGGTTCAGTCGGTTTTCGCGCTCCTGCAGGGCGAAGAGCGCCTGCTCTGCTCCATCCATGTCCGGAGCTTGGGCTTCCTCCCCGGCCAGGGCTTCCACCGCAGATTGGTGCTCAACTTGCTGGATGGAAATTTGGGCCGTCAGGGTCATCACCTGGGAATTGAGATTCGCGATCTCATCCTCCAGGGGTTTGAGGGCCGCCCTGGCAGATTCGAGCGCACGGTAATCGGCTTCTGCCGGTCGCCCCTGCAGCTCAATCCGGCGCGCGGCGTCGTGGGCTGCAGCCTCATAACCGAGGGCTGCCAGTTCCTTGTCCACCCTGGCGAGGCTTTTACGCGCCTCGAGGGCATATTTCCCATCGTCGATCAACTTGTTTACCTTTACTAGCCGCTTCGCTCCACCTGTCTCCCATTCCCGGGTTTGTTTTTTCACCGTCTCCAGCCGCTCGGTCAATTGCGCCACCGCGTTCGAAAGACTGAGCCGGTCGGCATCTGCCCTGGAAAAATCTTTCATCCGGTCCTCCTGGAGCACAAGCCGGGCTGCCAGTTCTTCCGCCGCGGTCTTGTTTGCCCTCCAGGTGTCGCCTTTTCTTGTGCCCTCGGTCTGCAATTGTTCCAGCGTGGACTGGCGGTGCTCCGGGCTGAGCGGCTGTCCGCACAATGGACAGGTTGCGCCTTCAGCCGCCTCCAGTTTATCGATCCGCAGCCTGAGATCGTCCATTTCCGCCTTCAAGCCCGTGTTCTTCGCGCGCAGTTCAGCCTGTCTTTCGCGTCCAGCCCGGATTTGTTCTTCCAACTTGGCTCGATTTTCCAGAATTCTCCCGGCTTCGTTTAACGCCTCTTTTTTCGATCCCAGCTCAACCATCCATTCCAAGGTTGAAGTGTTTTGCCGGGCAAATTCCTCCCCCTGCTTTTCCAGGGACTCTTTTTCCTGTTCCAGTTTTCCTTTTTCTGAATGGATTTCGTTCACGAAGGGAAGTCTAAGTTTTTCCTGCTCGTGGAATTGGGATGCGGTGCCTTCCCATTTTTCCAGTTCCTGGCGCGCCTGCCGCCAGGCGGCATGGGCGGTTTCGATCTCTGCCGCACGCCCCACCAGGTCTGCATGCGGTCTGCGCTCCGCCTCCCTTCCCGAAAGACGGGTTTGCAGTCCGGTTAGATTGATCTGCTCATTATCCAGGGTCTCCCCCAATCTTTGAACCAGTTCCCGCTGCTTGTCCAACCCGGTGCGTACCTGCCTGATGCTTTCCAGGGCTGTTTCCTGGACCTTGCGGCTGGCAGTCAGTCCGCTGAGCTGGTTTTCCAATTCCGCCAGGCGCTGTTTGCGCGGTTCTTCTTCGGCTAATTCAGCCTCGATCTCGCTCGTGCGGCTGTCCACCCCGCTGAGTGAGTTTTCCAGCGCCTTGCGTCCCTCTCCAGTCTTTTCCTTGTAAGCTTCCCATATTTCCAGTCCCAAAATGCTGCCCAAAATTTCCTTTCGGCGGGTGGGGGCTTGCTGTGCAAATTGATCGGCGCGCCCCTGCAAAAAAAAGGAAACATTAATAAAGGTGTCATAATCCAAGCGCAATACCTGTTCGATGCGCGCCTGGGTCTCCCGGTTGGTATGCTCGGTGAGCGGACGCCATTCACTGCCATCCAGGACCTGGAATTCCAACAGCGGGGTCTTTTTCCGCGCCAGGGACCGGATGACCCGGTACTGGTTGTTCTCGTAAGCGAACGTAAAAGTCACTTCCGCAACGGTCGACTGCAAGTTGATGACTGACTCATCATGCTTGCGCGCCTGTCCGAATAGGGCCCAGGTCATGGCATCCAGGAGCGATGATTTTCCAGCACCGTTTTGCCCCGAAATGCACGCCAGGTTGAAACTGTTGAAATCCACTTCAACAGGATCGCGGTAAGAAAGGAAACCCGATAGTTTCAGGCGCAGGGGAATCACGATCCAATTTTAACCTTAAAGGCACCGGAATCGCAAAGGGAAAAGGAAGCGTCTTGCATCCAATGTCTTCCCAATTCGGCAAACTGGTAAATAACTTGCCCATCCTTCTCAGGCATGTTATCATTCCTGCGTGCTCGCCAATCTCTCCAAGCGCAACCGTATGCAGGTTATCCTGGTTGTCATCATCCTGGGAACCCTGCCTTGTTACTGCGCCGGATACATTGCCCGGCAGTTTGCTCCAGATCGAAAATCTCCCACCCCCACCCTGACCGTTTCGAATACTTACACGCCGACCTACACATTTACCCCAACAGCCTCCGTTACCAGGACAGCTTCCTCGACTTTCACCCAGACAACCACACCTTCCTATTCGCCCACCTGGACATATACTCCCAGCTTCACGATTACTCCAAGTGCAACCCCCACCCCAACTTTCACGGATACTCCCCTCCCCACTTTCACCGACACTCCCACGCCCACCTTCACCTTCACATCCACTCCGACCCCCACGGATACTCCA
>Ga0315297_10001971_pt1 | contig 12877 bp, 13 predicted proteins | sample YL17G15_0_MG_FD_203628 | JGI IMG/M metagenome (GOLD analysis project Ga0315297, IMG submission 203628) | Sediment microbial communities from Yellowstone Lake, YNP, Wyoming, USA - YL17G15_0 | ecosystem: Environmental > Aquatic > Freshwater > Lake > Sediment | place: USA: Wyoming | collected... | reverse complement strand
AGCGTACGGGAAGCAGGCGCCGACACGTTCGTGGCAGGAAATGCAATTTTCCATCATCCCGGAGGCATCGCGGCGGGCATCCTTTCATTAAGAGCGCATTTGCAATAATATCCCTGCCCCTTGATCCAGACCTGGAAAATAAAAATCACGGCTTGCGCCGTGATCCTGCCAGGAAGTCTATATAAGATTATGCCGTTTTAACCAGCGTGCGGATACACTTGGTGCAAAGAGTTTTCTTCACCTTGCGACCATTCTCCAAAACGGTTACCTTCTGCAGGTTGGGATAATAAGGACGGTTGGTAACTCGATGAGAGAAAGATACGTTATGACCGAACGTTGTGGATTTACCACAGTGAGCACATTTCGCCATTATTAAACTTCCTTTCTTACTTGATCGATCCTGTTTCTGTCTTTTGAAAGCGGCGTATTTTACCACGAAACGTATCCTTGTACAAGTCGAGTGTTATTAAAGAGTATAGAGGACAATACCATGGGCAAAGAAACCACCACTTTAGGAACCATTCATATTTCGCCGAATGCACTGGCGACGATTGCCTATCATGCCACGCTGACCTCCTACGGCGTGGTCGACCTGGCACCAAAAGACCTGGCAGAAGGCATCTCAACAACCATCACCAGGGAACCGGCGCACGGTATTGCCGTGCGTTACAACGGGGAAGATATAGACATAGACGTCCATATCATTATTGAATACGGCACTCGCATCACCTCAGTGGCAACCAGCGTAGCCAATGCAGTGCGCTACCAGGTGGAAAAGGCATTGGGAATGCCGATACATGAAGTAAATGTGCATGTTCAGGGTCTGCACATCAGTGATTCGGAGTAATTTTATGGAGCATTTATTTGTATGAATCCGGATGCCCAAGCACGGCTGGAAAGAAATAAACTTTTGCCAATTGACGGGCAAGGCCTTAAGAAACTGATTGAAGCTGCGCTCACCTGGTTGCGCGCCAACCAGCAATTGGTAAACTCATTAAACGTATTCCCAGTCCCGGATGGTGATACCGGCACCAACATGGTCCTGACCATGCAGTCAGCTTACAACGAAATTGCCCAACTCGGACACCGCGATATCGGACCAATGGCAGCCGCGGTTTCACAGGGAGCATTAATGGGGGCGCGCGGCAATTCGGGGGTCATCCTCTCCCAGTTGTGGCGTGGTTTTGCCCGCACGCTGCATGATAAAGAAATCCTGGATGGACCGATCCTTGTTCAGGCATTCGCTGAAGCACGGGATACGGCTTATAAAGGAGTGGTTCGTCCGGTGGAAGGGACCATTCTTACCGTCGCCAAGGATGCGGCGCGGGCTGCGGAGCAGGCACTCCGTGAGACGGATGACCCCTGCGAGATCCTGGCGCGTGTTGTGATAGAAGCGAATGCTTCTGTTTTACGAACCCCGGATCTGCTCCCGGTTCTCAAGCAAGCCGGTGTGGTTGATTCTGGCGGAAAAGGGTTGTTTTTTATCCTGGAAGGGATGCTGCGTTATTTGAATGGTGAACCCATAGATTCAGCGACCGCAACCGTCCAGCCACTTTCAGCGATGAATCTGGAGAACACAATGGATTCGATCGAACCGGGACAAGACTATGAAGTGGTGGTGGATTTTGTTCCAAAACAAAAGCTCGATTTACAGGATTTTTACAGCGAACTTGAAAAGATAGGTACTTCCATCCAGGTGGGCGAAGGCGAGGGGATGTACCGCATGCATATCCATGTTGCCACGGATAAACGTTATGAACCGATTGATTATGTCATGAAGGTCGGCACCATTACGAAAATTGCCATGGAAAACCTGATTGCCCAAATGGCAGGGATCGACCACGTCTCATCCGGCAGCCATATCGAACCTGCAAAGATCGGACCAGGGCAGATTGCCGTGGTAGCGGTGTCACCCGGGACAGGCATCTCCCGCGTTTTTGCCAGCCTGGGGGTTGCAGCCATCGTCGAAGGAGGACAGACGATGAACCCATCCACGAAAGATTTCCTGGATGCATTTGAGAATTTACCGACCGAAAAAGTGATCATCCTGCCCAATAATAAAAACATCATCCTGGCCGCCCAACAGGCAAGGGATGTGACCGTGAAGAAGGTATGGGTAGTGCCCAGCCGGAGCATTCCGCAGGGGTTGGCAGCCATGATGCAAATGAATCTCGATGGGGAGGTTGAGACGGTGGCAGCCAAGATGAGCAAGGCAATCGAGGGAGTGACCTCAATCGAGGTCACCACTGCCACGCGTTCGGTTGAGATCGACGGAGTCGCGGTGGAGCAGGGGCAGGTCATTGCCCTGGTTAATGGCAAGCTTGCCATTTCAGTGGCCACGGTGGAAGATGCCTGTTTAAAGGCATTAAAACACTCCCATGCTGAAAGCCATGAACTTATCACCCTCTTTCATGGGGAGGGGTTACCCATTTCCGAGGTCAACCGGATTGTGGATGTGATCCGGGGTGAATACCCCGCCCAGGAAATCGAACTGCAGGATGGCGGTCAGCCACATTACCAGTTTATTATCTCCGTTGAGTAAACCATTCAGGAGCCTCGATCCCTGCTCGCACAGATGCCCAGAATCTGTATTCTCACCGACAGCACAGCCCAGTTTACGCATCCAAATTTTCTGGGGCATGACCGTGTGTACGTGATCCCATTTAAAATTCAAACAAAATCGATGCCTGGGGATAAACCTGTACCGGGTAAAACCCAGGACAAGATCTTGTTTCCTCCATCGAAGGAAGAATTAAACCGTTTATATAGCCAATTAGGTCGGGAGTATGACACCATTTTCATGCTAACGATATCTTCCCAGCTTAATCCAGTCATCAGGGTTTCACTCTCCGCTTCCCTGCAGGATAACAACCATGCCAACATCATCGTGATGGATTCGCAAACCACCGGCATCGGGCTGGGTTTGCTGGTGCAGGCAGCTGCAGCGGCGGCCTCAAGGGGAATCCAGGCGGAGGAGATAGAAAAAATGATACGGGTGTGCATTCCGCGCATTTACATGCTGTTGTGCATCCCTGAATTGACGTACCTGGCTCATTCGGGGTATATCGAATATTCCCAGGCACTGGTCGGTGAAATGATGGAGATGCTGCCAATCTTCACCCTGGAGGAAGGCCGCCTGACTCCAATGGAAAAAGTTCGCACGCTGAGACATTTGTACGAGTCATTCTTGGAATTTATCAATGAGTTCGACTCTCCAGCCCATATCGCGTTCATGCGCGGTGCAAGCCAGATTTCAACCCGCACCCGACCGATACGGCAATATGTCCAGGAAACATTCCCGCATACACCCTACACCGAGCATGTGATGTCACCGCATCTTGCCGCGCTTTTCGGTACTCAAAGCATGGCATTGGTCATCATGGAAAAACCGGATCAGGCGGTATGATGAAAATCGGTTTTGTTACCGACAGCACTGCCGACATCCCCTCTGCATTGGCGGAACAACACGGCATAGAAATTGTCCCCGCGCTGGTGAATATCGGCAATCGCAGTTTTGCAGATGGGATCGGTGTAAGTCGGGAGGAATTTTACGATCAACTGCCGGAATTGACCCCTCCTCCAACAACCTCCTCTCCCTCGGTGGGATCATTCCAAGATCGGTATGAAAAATTGCTCAGCGGTGGAGCTGAAAATGTCGTTTCCATCCATCCATCGAATGAGCTGAGCGGGATTTATAATGCCGCCCGACTGGCAGCGGAAGGGTTTGGTAAGCGGGTAATTGTGCGGGACAGCGGCCAGGTAAGTCTGGGATTGGGATTTCAAGTTCTCATGGCAGCCGAGGCTGCCAATCAGGGCGCTGCCCTGGTCGAGGTGACAGAGTTGGTGGAAAGCATTCGCCAGCGTGTGCGGGTTGCAGCACTCCTGGAGACTATTGAGTATGTACGCCGCAGCGGACGAGTCTCGTGGGCTGTTGCAAAGATAGGCGGTTTGTTGCGTCTCCAACCATTAATTGAGTTGCGTTTTGGCCTGGTGCAAAGATTGGGGCAGGTCCGTACGCGCTTGCAGGGAATCGAAAGGTTGGTCGAGGTGCTAAATTCCTGGGGACCATTGGAACGACTGGCTGTACTGCACACCAATGCTGAATCTGCTGCTCATCAATTGGTCGAAAAAGTTAAATCCAGGGTGTCGGTTCAGCCGTTGCTGGTCAATGTCACCACGGTAATCGGGACACATGTCGGGCCAAACGGGTTGGGTTTCGCGGCAGTCCCATTTATATCCAATTAATTTCTTTTCTTCGATTATTGAAATAATAATCAAAAACGGCGCCGCGCTGGGCGCCGTTTTATTTTCCTAATATCAAGGTCAATCCATGTAGTAGGTCATTCGTTGCAAGCCGATGGATGGATCCAGGTACTGTACCCGAACTCCTGCTGGAACAGTTAGATTGATGGGTGCATAATTCAGGATGGCCTTTACACCGGCTTTCACCAACAAGTCAGTGACATTTTGGGCTTCGGTGGCAGGAACGCACAACATCGCCACCTTGATCCCCGAGGTTTGGATGGCCTCCACCAGGTCCTTTGTGTCACGCACCGTAAAATGTTCCACCTGACCGCCGATCTTGACCGGGTCGTTATCGAAAACCATTGCCACACGGAATCCGCGATGGCTGAACCCCTGGTAACGGGAGAGGGCGTGACCCATATCTCCCATACCAATCACGGCAACATCCCAGACTTGTTCAACCCTCAAGATTTTGCGTAATTGAGCAATCAAGAAAGAGATGTCGTAACCAGTTCCTTGTTTTCCAAATCCCCCGAACTGCGAGAGATCCTTGCGAATTTGTGCTGCAGAAATCCCCACCACCGCTCCCAGTTCTTGCGAAGAAGTGGTCAGCTTGCCTTCTTTTTGCATATGATTCAATGCACGCAGGTAGACGGGTAAACGACCAATGATGATATCGGGAATTTCTGATTTATCCATGCAGGACCTCGGATTGAATGTACTGGACAAACTTTACCATAAAATATTAGTTTGTGCAATTCTTCATTTAATTCTTATGTGAACCCAAAAATCCCCAGCCCCCTGGAAGGAGACTACAGATAAAGGGAACGGCAGGTAATGTCCCCCTGGGTATGCAAGGTCTGGGTCTTCTGGCAGGGTTAAAAAAGGGTATGAGTCAGTGAAGTTTTCTGCAGCAAGGGATGCCTGGCTGCTTATTTCAACCTGGAGACCATTTGCCATCCCCCAGGTCCATGACCCTGCGGAAAGGTGACCGGTATACCTGGTGGGATTGAAATAGAATTCCTGCGGGTTCATCGCAAGGGGGAGGCGCGTGGTGACCGGACCGAATCCGTGGTACGTGATTTCCATTCCGTCCTCCTGCAGCCGATAGACTTTTAGGCGGCTTTGATCGGGGCTGGAAAAGGCAATTCCGTCATCCGAGATTATCGGAGTGTAGGTTGCCAAAATTTGAGTATCATCGCTAAATGCGCCGGGAATAACACTTGGGTCCGCTGCCTGGCCAAGGTTCAGGTTCCAAGTGGATGGGTCGCTCAACCCGATGGTAAACTGGCTGGTAGGTCCCACTAATTGGTGTGCTCCGCTTCCATCCAAATAGAAAAGATCCGTCATGCGTGCACCGACGGGGTTTAACACGGCGAATAATTTTTGAGACGACAAAACACATTCAAAAAAACCATCCCCGTCCAGGTCTTGATCGCACCTGGCCTGAACGACAGGATGATCCACCCAGCGGGCGGCTGCCAGCAGTTCTCCCACCTGGCCAAGATAATGGGGGCGCAACAACTGGATATTTTTATCCTGAGTTGGGGAGGTAAGGGAGAAATAAGATTCCCATGCGGCATCGGTGACAGAGTTCCAGGGGGCAACGCGAAGTTGGGCAATATCCGAGGTTAATGTGAAGAACTCCTGCGGTAAATATTCCTTTTGAGATCCGGAGGGGAAGGAAATAATATCTTCCCCGGTCAACGGTTTAATCCATGGATGGGCGGCGATCCAGGCGAATGTGGGACCGGCCCGATCCTCATTTCCCCAAGTGGAGTGAGGCAGGTCTCCACCGGCAACCACAAGGTCGAACTGGTCGCTGGAAAACGCCGCCTTCACCAGGGTCCGCCGCAGGTCAAGCGAGGGGCCTTCCTGCCCCGCCTGATCTGCATTTGCGGAGGGGAGAGGAATCAGCCGCGTCCCGCCGGAACGACCCAGGTGCGAATTATCCTCAAGGGTAAGGAATTCACCTAAATAGCCGGTCTGGAAATCCGACGCTGCGCTATATACCAGTTGGCTGCCGGTAAGTCCGAAACCGGCAGCGGCGCGGCGGCTGAAATCAATGGAGATATCTGCCGGGTCGGCAAATGCAACATCCGGAAGAACCAGCAGGCAGCGACCGGTCAGGAGTTGAACTTGAGGCATGACCCCCATATAGTCCAAGGCTGCCAGGTTGGCGGGAGTTTTAATATCCAGCAATACCACCGGAACACGGTACTTCCCGGCATTATCCAGGATGTGTTTCAGTCCATGCCGCTCCCCGCGCGGACCCGTGTGTGCGCCGTCCCAGTGGCGCAAAGCCTGTGCGGGAGTGGTCGCCGGGAAAGCATTCCAAAAAGCGAGCAACAGGGGAGCCCGCATGGTGGGCGGCAGCGAGTCAGAACGGACCGGGATAGTTTCATCTGCAGGGAGGGATTCTCCCGGGATGAAGGATATAACTTTGATGGAAAAGGGTCTTGGAACCGCGCGGCAGTTAAAACTCACGGTGACGATATCCAACCATGGATCACGAATGATACGGGGGATGAAATCTGGATTTGCCGGTGTTACCGTTGGATGACCGACTGCAGGGATGTCGATCACAACATCCCAGGGATTTCCTCCAGGATGGGTATCGAGATAAATTTGGAGATTGTAATCGGGGGCCAGCGGCAGGTCGAGGAGATCAACCCGGATCGCAAGATCGGACACTTGGAGGCGGGTGTAAATTGCCAGGATGTCAGTGGAGGGGAGGATAGTGTCATCCAGGGGATCCAGCTGGCGCAGGTCACCAGGAGTCCACTCTTGAGAATGCGAAATAGGGGCACAGGAAACATTCGGGAGCAAACAGGTTAAGGCAAGTACGAGGAAAAGACGAAGACGAGATTTTCTCTTCATATGATTCTAGGGATTATTCTCCACGATCAAGGTATAAGCCACCAAATGCAACCCATCCCCTGGGACTGGAGTTAGATGGACGAGGATCATTTTGCCAGCGGGGAGATGGATGGATTTGGCTGTATCTCCACAGGCGAGTGAACCCCAGCCGGAAAGCAGGGTACTTTCTTGCCAAAGTTCCACTTTTAGGGTCGTGTTTCCGGTGCATTCGAGGCTGAGGTTAAGCCGGGCATCCGTTCCAACCAGCGAATAGGGGGTGAAGGACACCCAATCTTCGGCATCACCCTGGGGCGTAGAGACCTGGCTGGAGTATATGAATAGGTGTGTGCCTCCGGAAGAGAAAATTACTTTGACAGCCGGGTTTGTGGATGAATCCCCATCAGCGATTGCCGGACCGACCGTAGATGTGGGAGCGAGGATCGGGCCGGAGGCGGTGCCGGCTGCCCCGGGAGTGACCAGGTGTCCAAGGTCATCCAGCAGCGGCAGATCGGGGGTGGCGTCCGTCTGGACATATTGGGAGGTTACCCACCCATGCCCGCCCGGACCTGCCGGGTAATCAATCTGGAACCAGGAGGCGGTGGAGTTCTTGCCAGTCAGCGAGACGGCAGCGCCCGCTTCGAGGACTCCGAGGAGATCGAATGTCGTCCCCGGTCCGCCGCGAATATTCAAGCGTTGAATCACCTGCCCCATCGGTCCAGCCGGGGTGGGGGTGGCATCTTGCGGGACCACTGTTCCCGCAATGATTGTGACGAATTGCGAGGCAATCCAGCCGTATGCCTGCGCAGTGGACGGGTAGAAGATCTTGTACCAGGTTCCAGTGCCATCCCGGGCGATGACCTGCACTTTACTACCCGCCTCCAGCTGCCCCAGGGAGTCGTAAGTTGTGCCTGGTCCGGTGCGGACATTGACCTTGATGGTAAGTGTTCCATCAATTAATACCGGAGTGATCGTCAGCGTGGGAGGCAGCGGGGAAGCAGGAATTGTTGAGGTCCCGGGCGGGATCGATGGAGAGGGGATGGTCGTTGGCGCGGCAAGTGGGGGATTTTTCCCGCAGTTGGCGATGACGATGATTAGCAGCACCAGCATAAGGGCGAGTTTCTTCATTGGCTGGATTGTACTGCTTCTTTAATAACCCTGCAGGACAATCCCCTCCAGGTAAAAAAAGCCAGCCGAAGCGGGCTGGCTTTTCGAATCGGATGACGATAGTCAAATTCAGGGAATGACAATTTTGGCAGAATTGATAATCGAGTCAAACGAGGGTTGGTTTTGCGCCCATTCTGTTTCAGGACAGACCCCAAAGAGGAGGATGATCTCATCGTTCCGCAAAACGGTGACAATATAAGCGGATGATAGTGTCCCGTTGCTGTCAGTCATGGAATAAACTCCGGAGGCGGCTGGCAGCCCGCTTAGTGTGAAATTATGCAGGTTTTGACCTCCGCTGATATTGGAGAAATAAACGGAGGCCATGTAATCGACGACACTTCCCATCGAACTGGCGTCCACGGGGAAGGACAGGTCGCTGGTTGAGATAGCATTCGTCAGGATTATCATTGCAGCCCCTGCCTTGGGTGCGTTGGAGGAGTCGCTTAAAATATCCGCCGAGGAGGCGAAAAAGACCATGTAGCCGCTGGTCGCATCGCCAGATTCATCATATTTCCAAGTTACCGGATAAATAAGGCTGATCCCGGCATCACTATTGTTGTAGGGCAGACCTTCAGGGGTTGGGGAGGGGAAAAAACTGGAAAGAATGGGTATATTTTGCCTGTTGGAAAATGTCACCACAACGACTGTGATGCAGCAAAGGCACACGACAATCGCGCCGATGATCAGCCCGATCCATAAGCCTTTGCGGGAATGCTGCGGGGGGGGCGGAGGCGGAAATGAAGGCGAAGCTGTAAATAAGGGTTCCATAATTGCTGCTCTCCTCGTGGCTAATTCGGAAGGAAAATACTTGCTGGTATTCTAGCATAAAAGAGGGGGATATTTTCAGACCTTGATCAAAATGCACTGTCGAAGGATAGTGCACTGAAATTCCCCTCCGTGGTTTTCGGCTGTTGGGGCGGTATTAATTTACTTTTTGGCTTATAGGACAATATAATCATGGTGCATAATGCGCCCAATTATTTTTCGCAATTCAACCATTCGATGGGCTGGCTGCCTGCAGCCCCCAGTCCATATCCAAGGGGAAAGAGTGGAGCAGCACAACCGGTGAGGTTGGCCGAGTTGTTGATGTTGAGGGGTAACTGGTCGTTTGAACGCGGCCAAGTGTACGGCAGTTTACCGACAAATGGATGATCCCCAAACAATACATCGGCCACGCCCTCCCCTTCCGAGCCCGGCAGCCATGCTGCCACCCATGCATCTGCAGTCTGGTACTGGTCTGTGATCACCAGTGGATGGCCGGAAAGGATCACCACAATCAATTTATCCACCTGCAGGCGTAATGCGTCGATGACCAGTTGATCCACCTTGTACAGGGTTAAATCGACCCTATCCCCCAATCCTTCGGCATACGGCATTTCGCCCACGATGGCGATACCCACTGGAGCTTTGCCGTTGAAACCTGCAAATTGAGCCGAACTATTGTACAGCACCTGAGTGTTGGAACCAACCAGCTCCTGGATCCCTTCCATGATGGTTTTCCCCGCCAGGACATTTCTTTGCTCCCCTTGCCAATCCAGGGTCCAGCTGGTGTTAGGCAGGCATAGTCATTCTTGCTTATTGACCCGGCTCGAGTAGGGTCTTGAGCCATTCATATTCAAGTTGATTGAATTCTAAGCCATAGACATCCCGATAGCTTGGAGGATAGACAACTCTCTGATTATTGACCAATTCAGGCTGCCGGATGTCGAACAGGGCAGACAATTTTTCTGCCCCATAATTTTGGAGCAAAAAATCCAGGAGGGATGCAAATTCTGTTAGCAAGATATCTCGGTGAGCTATGCAATCAGGTGACTTGTTATCATATGCTTTCCCCAGATCATAATTCGGGTATAACGGCAGATATTTCCCATTGCTAATAAAAGTTCTGACGCCTGAATTGAAATCAGCCCCTTTCCAATCTCTCCAATATTCTCCTGCTACCCAAGCTGACATTCCTTCGTTGAGTGCCACATCGCTGAGATTCGGATATTCCTGGTGGAGAAATACATGCCCCAATTCATGCGCAAGTGTGGCAAGGATTTGATCTTCTCTTGTGGCCTGATTTGCGAAAGCGATGATGATGGGCTGTTGGTCATGTAATGTTGTTCCGCGGGGAGCACAGTTACCCGACTGTGGGGGAAGAAAAGTAACAATTACCTTCTCGCTGATTGTCGCATTTAGTCGTGAACTGACATAGTCATAGACTTGTTCAGATTCCCGCTGCCACCATTGAATATTAACCGGAAGGAAATTGTTTTCTGAATATAGATCGAAATGCGTATTTCCTGCTTCCTGCTGGCCCCTTTTTATTGGTGATGGATCAATCGGCTGGTTTCGGCCCCCGAATATTTGATCGAAGAAATTCGCAATGGAAGACGATGATTGGTAAGCCTTGGTAGGAAGGGAAAATGGAGTTGGAGTGGTCGAATATGACTAAGTGAATGGAATGGGTGTATCCGTGGTTCTTTTCGTGATGGACAGAATAAGAACTATCGCGCCAGCCAATAATAAAACAATGATGGCGGAAACAAATAACCTTTTTGAAGGTTTGGTCTTCTGGACACCCATTTTCCCAATCCAACAAAAGCCTATCAATATGCCTGCCTAACGGCAAGTGTTAGCGGCAGGGCGGACGGGCAAGACTCCACCGCAAACCAGAGCGACTGTCAGCAAAGCCGCCCCGTACCCTCAGGGCGAAGCCCTGTCCGCTGCACACAATGTTGGGCAGCTTGTTAATAATTTGATTTTCTGTGAATGTTGTTCTTTAAATTGATACTACTTTGAGCTTTACTCTTTGTGTTCCCATATTTTCAGAAGAAGTTTCTCTGCCAACCAACTAACTCCAACAGAAGAAATGAGCAAATAGAAAAACCAATTGCTATCAATAAAACCACCTTCTTGGCAAAACGCCAAAACTGCCCAAGCTAATGGCGTAACCCCATTTGCGAATTCACGACCATCCTTGTTTGTGATCCCGCACCATAACTTCCACAATCCCCAAACCAATAAAACTGTTATAGTGATCACAAAAACCACAGGCATAATTTTTCTAGAGAGAAGCCCTATGCTAGTCAACAGGTATAGACCGAAGGGGATGAAGGGTAGTGAATATTTGAATAGAGCTTCCCACCTAAATCTCTTTTGAATATTTCTGTTGCTCATTTCTGTTCTCCTCTAGAAGCAAGTAACTTTTCTCTCGAACTCTTGTAAGATGACTGCTGCCCAACGAGACTGTCGAAAAACACGATTTTGTATTTACGACAGGCGCAAGTCTTCCATATTAATTATTTACAGTTATGTATTACCGCATTTTTATACTTTTTCGACAGTTTCAACGGTATGACTCAGTCACTGCGTGGCAGGTTGTCGACTTACTAAACTTTCCTACAGTATAGCATTTCGAAGTAACAAAAACAAACCCCCAAAGATCGGGGGTTGGGTGAAAATTCCAAGCAATATCTTTTAGTACTACTGTAGTCTTGCTAGATTATCAACGGGGGAATGGGCTTTGTGAGACTGTAATAAATCTTCATCAATCATCTGAGCGTAGTGTTGCACCATTCCAAGGCTTGCGTGCCCTAACATTGCTTGTAAGTGAAGAACGTCCATGCCGGCACTATACTTGGAAAAAACAAGGGTGCCTGGGGAGCAATTAATAGCTTTTGCCGGCTCAAGATAAAGTCGGTGTAGGCATCAGTGAGAGCCACAGAGGCTAAACGACCTTTCATGTTTTGCGTTTCAGTTTTGGTGAGGATATACACTGTTTCGGACATAAAAACACCATCTTTCTGCCGGTTTCGGCTGATAGACGGTGTCAAATGGTACCCCTGGCGGGGTATACATGCCCCTGGGGAGACTCGAACTCCCCTTTTTAGCTCCGGAGGCTAACGCTCTGTCCACTGAGCTACAGGGGCTTGCCACAGGATTTTACCACCATATGGAATGGACACTTAAGGTCATTCAGGCTTCCGGGACCGACCCTTCAGCCCTGCACATATGGGGCGAGCTGGACATGACCGGGAATATCTGGGAATGGGAGCGGATGTGTATGGAAGGGATTATTACAGCCAGTCGCCGGAGGAGAACCCGCAGGGACCCACCTCGGGAAATTATCGCATTACGAAGGGCGGTGGTTTTGGGAACGCGGAGAACTTCATCAATTCCCCATTCCGCGGCACGGCCGGTCCCGGTACTAATTCCCTCTCCGGTGGCGGGGATGTCGGCTTCCGTTGCGCCCGCTCGCATTGATTTCGGAATTATGGATTTCTGAATCTAGGGTGGTGATCCCAGAGCGCTCGGAGATCGTGGAGAAGCTGTTGAAGAAGAAACAGGGGATGGTGGAAGAAAACGAGAAACCGTGACTGTGGAGAGCGTCACGATTTTTGGATGAGGAGGAGCGAGGGTGGGTGCTAGCCATGGAGCCGCTGTCCGCTGGAGACAGCGTTAGGCCGAGATGTTGTATTGAAACAACTCCATACTATTTCATTTTTCCATCTTCTTCCAAGGCTTTCATTATCCGATAGTCTGCTCTTGGATCTTTTCCAGTAAACACCTCTGACACGGGGTATCCTAAAGTAATTTGAATATTCTTATTATCTGCATTAAATTG
>Ga0315297_10001970_pt1 | contig 12881 bp, 21 predicted proteins | sample YL17G15_0_MG_FD_203628 | JGI IMG/M metagenome (GOLD analysis project Ga0315297, IMG submission 203628) | Sediment microbial communities from Yellowstone Lake, YNP, Wyoming, USA - YL17G15_0 | ecosystem: Environmental > Aquatic > Freshwater > Lake > Sediment | place: USA: Wyoming | collected... | reverse complement strand
TCCATAGACATATTTTCTCCCTCCGGCCCCTATGCAATAGGCACATGCGTATTGACACTCGGTACAAAGTATCCATAATACATAAGCGTCATACTGAGGGACGCAGCGCTGCATGTTATTCATTCCCGTTCTCCAAGCGCTTTAGTATATAATCCCGGATCGATTATGTACGAGGCGCAGGTACAGGTTTTTGACTCGCATTTCATTAATTCTTTATTGAAAGTAAATCCTCCGGGCGCGAAGGCGTTCCCCATGGGAGTAGCGATATTATGACAGGGAATGACCTGTCCCTCGGTAAGAATGACCGCCATATTGAACCCGGCGTTACAGGGATTTTTCGGCTCATGGATAGTAAAATAAGGAGCGATCCCGAAGCCTGCCAGTTCTTCGGAAGTATACGCATACGGATACATTTTTCCTTTATATTCCCCGTAAAAGGGGACAAATAACAGGGAGAGGCCTCTCTCGGAAAATATTTTTTGCAGTTCTTCCCTGCGAGACAGCAGCGGCAGGTAAGCAACCTGGCGTATCGCCATAGGAAATCCCCGTCTTGCAGCTATGCGGCAGTTTTCAATAAAGAAATCCAGAGTATCGTTACGTTCAGCCTCATCGATATGGAGCGAGCAAAGGAGTGACGTAATGCGTGAGGGATCGATTTCCTCTACAAAATGCCTTGCGGAGGGCGCTGCCAGGTTGGTATTTACATCGACATAGTGTTTCAGTGTCAATGCTTTGACTATATCCAGGAAATGAGGGACCACCAGCGGCTCCCCTCCTGAAATACCTATACGAAAAACACCTCCGGCGCGATCAAGAGAAGCAAGCAGGGGTTGACAATCGATATTTTTTCCCGAAGTATTATTGTAAGCATGTTTTCTCCACTTTCCTCCCACGCAGTAGGAACAGGCGTATTGACATTCGGCGCAGATCACCCATAAGAGGTACGCATCATACTGAGGAGCCATAAGAGAATTCTCCTCAAAGGATTACGGGGTAATAGGAGGATTGATTTTTGCTTCTTTGGTTGGATTTCCTATAGGCTGTGTCGTCAGAAACCGCAGCACAATGGTAATACAATTACTTACTATCGCCACGGTCCCCGGAGGGATAAGCTGCCCGGAGAGAAGATTTATTCCCTCACTGGTCGCGGCCAGAATATTGACCCATAGTATTCTGCTTTTCCACCATTGTTTTTTCATACAATATCTCCTTTATACGTAATAAGAAAATATTCCCGCCACTTGCTTTTGCCCTGAAGCGGTCCAGGGGTTCATCTTACCGTCAAGAAACAGATTGACCATACTACTCCCCGAATTCATAATCAGAAGTCCCGGATTTGTCTGTAAAACGGAATCGTCTATGACCAGCACTGAAAGCGTAACGATGTCCGATCCGACAGCATTGGCGTAGGGCAGCGTGAACGAAAGAAGAGTTGAATTGCTGACTCCTCCGATATTAAACCATACGGTAACAAGATTAAGGTCTTTCAGATAAATGATATTGCCTGAGGCAGAGGGAGGAGCTATGACAACCGGAGTTATAAAACTTCCGGGAGAGGTAAACGTATGAATAGTTTTTCCGGAAACATAGGTGATAGTTCCACCGGTTGCATCGAATCCTCCGAACATGCCGGTAGGATAGGATATGATTACGACTCCGATTCCTCCATTGTGAGCCTGAAATATAGTATAACAATTACCGGACCCGCCTCCTCCTGTATAATCAACAGGGGGAGTCCCGCTTGGATTTGGGGGGTATCCTCCATTACCTGCATTAGTGCCGCCTAATCCTCTGGTCGCGGTATAGGTGCCTCCTCCGCCTCCTGAACCGTAAACAACGGGAGCGCCGGAAATGGAACTGGTATATCCTTCTCCTCCGTCCCCGCCTTTGGGAATAGTACCATCCGTTCCTGCGGCACTTTGACCGCCGCCGCCGCCGCCGCTCAATTCAGGAATAGCGGAAGTATCATCTCCATTGCCTCCGTCATTTCCTTCCCCGACGCCCCCTATAGCCGTGCCTCCGGTCTGTACCTCGGAAGGAGGAGCTAGATTGGCTCCACCGCCTCCCCCGGAACCGCCCCCCTCGCCGTCACTAAGCAGGCTCCCGCCGCCTCCGCCTCCGAGCGCGGTAATGCCGTTAAAGGATGAAGGAAGTCCGACCTGACCTTTACCGGGAGCAGCATTTGAACCTATTCCACCCACTCCCGGTATGACCGGGTACGTGGTATTCGAGGCAACAAGACATGAGGAAGATTTTACGCCGCCGCCGCCGCCGCCGCCGCCGGCATTCTGTCCTCCCCCTCCACCCCCCGCGACTATTAAATAATCGACTATTAAAGGACCGCCCCCTCCGATAAACCCGTCAATGATACTTGAACTGAAATAATCAATCGGAGCTACGGCCGCAGCGGCAATTTTTAAATCCTCATTGAGTCCGGTATTTTCTTTCGTGACTGAAATCCCTGTTCCGGCCAGAATTTTACTTTCCGCAAATGCGGGAGTAGTATCGGCAGCAGATACCATTATCTTATGATCGCCGGTCCCGCCGCCGCCGCCGCCGCTTTGTACGCTTGGTCCTTTTGCCTGGCCGGGACGCATTGCAGGTCTCTCCTATATCCGGGTGCATTCAACGTCAAGACCGACATTCATCTTGACGACATCATTTTTGTAGGTCGTATCAATGCTTTTCGTCAGAAATACCACGTCCTGCTTGACATACAGGGCCGTTTCAATTACCAGCGCTCCGACATTCGCCGGGGAAGTAAGGAGTGTTGAGGGATTGATAAACATTTCCACCGGGACCATGGTATTGAATGTTTTACCGACCTCAAAAGTTCTGCTTACCGTAGTGGCGGTCATGGGAATAAGTTTATACCAGGGGACTCCGGGATGCGCGAAGGGAATCGGGTACGTCGAATGTAATTCTACGGTGGTATTGGACGTAGTCAGCCTGGTCCTGGCGACATATCCCGCCGTAGTATACAAATACGTGTCATTCAGGGGAATGTCAGTCAGAAACGCGCTGGCGACACCGGTAAGGACCGGAGAATCGGCTGTTGCCGTGGAAACATACCCGGTCCCGGTAATGGGAAACGCGGGCAGGGAAAAGATCGACGCTCTTATCACGCAGAATATTTTCTGCGAGAATTCCTTGAATACCAGCCCGTCAGCGAAATTACAGAACAGTCCCATGTTATGAATAATGACGGTACTGTTATTATTGATCGTCAGGGTATTGAGCGCAGCGACCCGGTATAAATTAGTATACATCCCCGTATACAGACCCCATAGCATGGTAAAATCATTAGGGGGATCAAGCGTTGGAAGTGTTCCCGCCCATACATCATAACATTCTCCGGACCATATCCGGCGCGTCGATGAGCCATACGTATTCATAGTTTATTTACTCCTGAATTCTGTTCCACGTGGGATAATTCTGACGAAACAGAGTGATGAAACTATCATCGACGATTTCCTGTGCAAGTACCACGGCGGTCAGCGTGATCGATCCCTTGCCGATAAGCCCCGCCCCCTGCGCGAGAGAGCCGACAAACGATCCGTACAGAATATCATTGTCCTGGTTGGTGTTCCATAAGAAACGAAAATCCATCTGCTCAAAAAATTGTGCCATAATGACCGGCTCACGGAACAGGATCGTTTTTCCGGTACTTTGCAGATACATCTGAAACTGCGGGATGGCAAGCAGGTTTTCCGAATAATCAAGGGCGTCGATATTTGCGGACATCGAAATATTTCTGATATAATAAATCGCCGTTTCCAGGACAGGACGGCTGTACGTCAATATGGTCGGAGGATCGGCCCAGGTATACGTCCCGGCAATGACATTGGCCGTACTGCGATACACAAATTGTACCGGGGGACTTGTCCAATACGGAAGGTCCTCCAGGCGCGGTATCATCAGCTTGTCGGTCTGGTCCATGACTGAAATATCTTTATTAGAATTCATACACGCACCTTCATTCCATAAACAACCGCATTGACGATAAAAGCATTCCTCGCGTGAGTATTATACAGATCAAAACGCAGCGTTCCTCCCGCAGGACACAGATAGGGGACCTGACACTGTCCCACCCCGTAATCATATCCCTGAATGGATTGTATCTGAAGCGGCATGGTGTCAAAATCAGGAAAAGCGTTATAGACGATCTGATCGGTATTGGCCCCTCCATACAGGAGCGTCGCCTGATTTGAGGTTGACGAAAGAGAAACCCTGATATAGCGCAGCCATGTTTCTCCGGTAAAAAGCTGTTCCGTATCTCCGGGTGTCACGTCATTGACCGATGCGGCATTGTACCAGGTATATCCCCCGGCAAGCAGGCGCAGATAGGTGGTAAAGCGTATCCAGAGCAGCTTGAAATTATAATCGTTATCGAGAATAATCGCCACTTGGCGCTTTCCCTGGGGCAGGACGGTTATGCCAAGCAGCGTATCGGTAGCGCCGGGTACTTCAAAATCGGGATGGACCAGCGTATAGAAAAAAGGGAACGCTTTCTGCGGTTCAGCGCCCCGTTCAACGGTGTTGCCGAATTGTACCGCATGGTTTTTTGAAAACCCGTTCATAATATCCTCCACGTTAAAATTTGTAGGGGTACGGCTCGCCCGCACCCATTGGATATTATGGCGTCAGTATCTTATAGCCCTGAAGGACTATGGAAAACGAATGGGTCGTATTTAAATTATCATTGTTACGAATATCGAACCGGAACTTGCTGTTACGATACAGGAAATATTTCAGATCGAGCGGAGTCTGAAAGGTAAGCCCGTATCCCGGCGCAAACAGACATTCGAAGGGAACGAAGTTGCTGGTCAGAGAGCGTCCGGACCGCGTATCAGTCACCATGACCTGTAACCCCCGCGCCGCGAACATGGCATTACCGGCGCTGTTGGGGACCGGGAAGCTGGTCGGTACGGTTGCGCTGTAATAGTAGGCGCTTCCTGTCACCTGACAGCATTTAAAATCAGTTCCCTGTTCGATGGTGATGAAATAAGGCCGTGAGGTCTGTCCCACGATAGTATCATTGAGGGTATAGAAATATTTCCACTTCAATGACTGACGGGTTCTTTCGCTTTCGACTTCCTGCTCTATGGTCTGATACATCGGCGTATCGTCGATAGCGCCTTGCAGTTCGGTATTACTTGAGGGATTTCGCATGATTGACCGTCCTTCAGTGGTAAAAAAGGTGTCGGTAACTACAATTAGAGTATAATAATGTACCTGCCATTTTAGATATACTATAAATAAAATGGCAGGTTGATTGATAGTCCCTTTGACCTGGAATCGCGGGGACTATTACAAAAATTACTTCGCCCTGGTGAGCGTACCTTCCAGCATGACCTGCATTTTGCAACTGGCTGACGCGAGAATACTGCATCCCGCATTAAGGATCGTCAGCACCGCCGCGTCAGCATTGGTGATCGTCTGAAGGACCGTGATCCCGACAAGCTGATCGACGAAAATCGGGGAGTCCTGGAAGTTGATCACACCGGAGGCGATATAATCGCCCTTGCGCTGGGCGTTGGTCGAAACGCTGTCGATTGACATTGCAGGCGTGAACGCCGATCCCTGGATTTGCAGATCGAATTCCCTGCCCGGAATCTTGATCTCGAAAATCGACGACTGAAGAATGTTGGTATACACCTGCGCCAAGACCGCGCCGTTGGTCGCTGATGTACCGCAGAACGAAATGCAGGCGACACGGATTTTCTTCAGAAGGATCGTCTGTCCGTTCGGCAGTTTCCCGCTGTCGCTGAAATTCGTTTCATTCTTGGTCTTGGGACCGATCGCGCCCCAGGTTGAATTGATCGGCTGGCTGAAATACACGTTGTCCGATATGACCGTGCCGAAAAACCGTGTGTCCCATATCCAGTGCTTGATAACGTCCCGGCTTGCACTGTACGAGCCGCCTGTACCCATGTGCAGGTCTTGTGAGGCTTGAGCGGAGATAGGCATGAATACCCCTTGTTTAATTGTGAGGGTTGTTGTGCCTGCCATTTTAGATATAGTGTAAATAAAATGGCAGGCGTTTCTTTTTTACAAACAGGCCTGAGACCCGTCTTTACTCTAATTCAATATCGCTGTACGGATTACCCGAAAGACCGACCGTGCGCTGATTTCTCTCATAGGACGCACCGACCATCACCGGAGACCTGCCTCTGCTGTATGACATGCCCTGTTGGGCAGCGGAAGCAGCGAAAGCGGCAGGCAGTAACTTCGTGATGTTGATATTGCTCCTGGGCAGTGGGACAAGTCCGATCTGCGGAACATTCGACGCGATCAGATCGTATACTCCGAGTCCGCCGAAAACAAGTCCTGCCGTTTTGAGATGCCGGTTACGCAGCATGGTATACATGAGCGTTCCAAGCAGCACATGGATAAGACCAAGGTACTTGTCCATCTGACTCCGCAAATCCTTTGTGGGATCAGTGCTTGTGGGAATGAGTCCTGAAACAAGCGACATGCTCATAGTCCCCGCGACCAGGGAAACACCGATGGTCCCGGCAGACATGAGAAACTGACGATTGATTATTGAACGCATGGAAATCGGGTTCCGGCGATAGTGCCTGCGCCGTGAATAGAACGGGTTCCTGCGAGCGTGTCTGCGCTTCCTGCGGAAAGGATTGATCCGGGCACGGCCATGAATGAGCCTCGACCGGGGGCCGGTAAGAAAGTGTGTCGGCGTATCGAATCGCAGCAAGGGGCGATGGATCGATCCCCTTCTCATGCTGCTGTGCCGCCGTTTGCGCCGGGGATTGCGGCGAGTGCCGAACATACCGGCATTGAGCCTGAAAGACCTTCGTGAGCGCCTGCGTGAATGTCTGCGTGTTCTTACAAGTACCATACTTTTCTCCTTTCGAGAGCAGTTAAGTTAATTATATATGCTGGAAATCCAGTTGTCAACATTTTCTTTTAAAGTTATCCACCTACGACTTTGAGAGAGGGATTTGTGAGTTATCCACATTTGTTTCATAAGTTATCCACACCCACAATCCAATTCAGAATTCAGAATTCTGAATTCAGAATTTAATTAAACGACCTCCTGCAAACCCGATAAGCAGCAGGACCACAGCGGCAGGTACTATATATTTCAACGCCCAGGGCGTAAGGACGGGTCCCAGCGCGACCGATACCGAGGGTTTTGTTTTGGCATATATCTGATCATCCAGCCAGGACCGCATCTGCTTTGCCTGAGACTCACTGAATACAATAGTAACGGTTTTGTCTCCATTATCGACGATCTCAGGATATGAGCCGGTAATGGAATTAATGAATGCGCCCCAGGCCCCGGCAGTGACCGTATCTGCCGCAACATGAGTAACGGCATAAGCCCTTGCGCCATAGGTTGCGCTGTCGATGAAAGAGGCCATTTTCCCTTATCTCCTGGACAACCGCGAGGGTTGTCCCTACCTGCCCATTGCGTTTGACATGAGAGAACTGGCAACACTGAACGCCGCCGCACCAAACATGATATAGGACAATGAGCGATTGTTCTTCCAGAGATAATACCCGGCTGCTCCATAGAGACCGATTCTGACATAAGCAAGCCAGGCGTATTGCCCGGTGAACGGGACCGGCGTAAGAGGAACAAGCGCGGTCATTCCTTTTTGTAAAGTAAGCCTGCCGTTGACGGAGGGGGCAGGATTCGTGTCGATAATTGGATCAGCCATACTATTCTCCCTTAATGTTCAATGCCTGCTTCAGTGACCGTGATCTTCTTTCCGATCAGATAAAGCTGACCGGAAGATTTTTCATCCATGCAGAGAAATACCGGCGTTTCGAATTCATGCCGGTAGACCGCCTGAGTCCCATCCCCGCCGCCATTGATCTTGTCACACTGATATTCAATGGCGACCGCATGGCCCAGAACGATCATAAGCTGCGGCTGATGAAATGAAAAACGTTTCATCCACCGGACAGCATGACCGTGAAAGGTCTTGTAGAGTTGCGCCGCTCTCATGTGTCAACTACCTCTTCAGGACAAGAGCAAGAACAAGAAGTCCCGCGACAACGCTCCCGCCGATGATCCAGGGAGTATAATTCGTTTTCGGGATTTGTCCGCTATCCTGTAGCTTCTTGATCTCCGCAAGCATGGCCGCCCTTGTCTCAGCGTCCATCGGCTTTCGTAACAGCGTATCAATGGCCGAGGACCCGACCTGACCGACCAAGCCGATAAGTCCGCTGGCAAAGGCGTTCCAATCCCATTCTCCTGAACTACTGGACGGTACTCTCGCCAGAAAATCATTAACGAGAGATTCTACGGTTTGGGAACCGGTTTCTCCCAACATTTCTACATTCGCCATAATCACCTCGTGGTTAAGAAAAAAGATAACAGCACCGCGCCGAGCGCGACACCGGAATAGACCAGAATTTTTTTCGTTTTCTCCGAAGAGGAGGCAGACTTCAAGGCCCCCGCATCGGTTGCGATCTGCAATAACTGATTGTAGGCCATTTGCTTCACCACTGCATCAGTTGATAGATCATATTCCTGCTTTGCGGCCTTGAGCGCATTGTATTGAGCAAGCCCGATCTTTGCCACATCAATAACCAGATCGGCAACGATCATTAAAGTATCTCCCAAGTATTCATCCCCTGACAATACGGAGTAAAGCATCTCCACCCCTCAAAGAAGGATTTTTCCGTGGTCGGTGAACTTGTGGTCCCTGAGCCTGTCGAAAGGGTCGAACCGTCCCTTTCCTCCGATTCCGTACCAGCACAAGGCCAAGAAGCAGCAGACCGCCTCCCATGATCGGGTACTGATACTTCTTCAGAAAGTCCGTCACTGTTTTCATTCCTTCATCCATATACAATCCCCTTCCAATCGAACCAATCATCCCTTGGTCGAATAATATACTGCCGCACCCGCAGCCAAAGCCCCGATGATCAGTGCCAGCCATCCCCCGCCTTTTTCAGTATCCGGAATATGTCCTGCTCCTCCCTCGCTCCATTTTAATTTATAGAGCGGTTGATACTTCGCTAATACTTCCTGTGTGGACATCAGCTTGACAACCGGCACAGGAGGTGTGGCAATCGGAATTATTTCCCCGGCATCATCGGTAAATAGTGGAGGAGTTATCGCTTTATGTTGAACAGTAGTGACCTGGGAGCCGATAAATTTCATAACAATTTTTCCCTGTGCGCGGGACTTATCGACATCAACCATCATCCCCGCATTCAGGTGAAAATCGAAATCTTCAGGAGTCCAGTTGAATTTCGTTGTCACATCGGACAACGCATTGGCATACGATCCTGTCACTTGCAGCGCAGCATCAAGCAGAGAATTCGCAAGGATTTCTCCTTTTTCGGTCATACCTGCTGCAAACAGAATAATTTTTACAAGAGAATTCTTTTCTTCCGGCGTAAATCCCAATTTGACCCATCGGCCTGCATACGATTTTTCAGGAACCCTGAAATCAAATCCCTCCGGAGGACATATCGGCATTCCTCCTGAAGCGTTCTCGTCCAGAGGAACAACATTATAAAGAGAATGATAACAGGGACGTTTTAAATTTTTCGTATCAAGCGCCGCAAGCCCCAGGCTTTCAGGGACAAATTTCATATTATTGACAAATGATCCGCAGAGAAACACTTTCGCTTTCTCATCCAGAATGGAAATTATATCATTCATACCGGCATGATTGACCAGCGTATCAAGCCAGGCATTTATGCTGTCAATGTCAAGAGAATTGACCGCCATACGTGCAAGAAACATATCCGCAGAAAAACGTGTCTTGCAGAGATTGAAAAGATGAACGAGATACAGCAGGGGAATATCATACGTCCCATCCGCTTTCAATTCCTCCATTGGCTGACTGGATGAAAGCCTGCAAATTTTTATGTATTGTAAGGCGAAAATATACCGCTTTATCCCCTCAATAGTAGGAGGACAGTTCGCAAGAAAATCATGCAGATGTTTTGCCTGCTTGTATTGTATGCTTCCCGACAGCGGGGCCAGAAGCAATGCACCCGGAATTTTTCCCATATAATCGGGTGTGTGAAGATTGGCTTTCCAGCCGACATTACGAAGATACCAGGGACCGGGATCATTCTGCGGATCGGAAGTAGATACTTCATTCAGTAAATTCTTTATCGGGACCGGTTCCATACTGTCAACCGTACCCGGCATTGAAGCCACGCCGATAATCTGATTTAATGAAGCAAAATCCACCGCAGTATTAACATACGCCATTTCTCCCGAAAGAGATCCAATCTGCCACAATTTATAATACACCGGACAGGTGTCAGTTGCAAAAGCCTTATATAATTCTTGACTTATAGGAATAGCTCCCGGCAGCAGATTAATCGGCATACTGTCGGCGACACTTTTCGCATCTGCCAATTTTTCATATAGTACCGAACTAAAAGTACATCGCATCATGGTGAAATAATCAGGAATGTCAAACTGCGATTGATTGTTATTCGAAGCGACATAATACCGGGCGTATAGTCCGGTCCTTTCGGCACTGTCAAGCACGGCGGTATTCCCGGATTTCTGTACAATCTGTCCACCGAGATTCTGTATGAATTCATTATCACCTGTCGGTTCCTTTATGACCGTCTCGGTGAATTCTATTCCGCATAATTCGGTATTCATGGACATCACCTCATGGTAAAATACAGCGCCACTGCCCCTGCCGCGATCCCCGCATACAGGAGATAATTCGGTTTCTTATCATCCGTCCCACCCGTACCGGTTGAACCACCCGCTCCCGCGCCGGTCGGCATGGGAACTGTTTTCGGGGCCATCTGATAAGCAAGGGCCTGACCGGTGACATAATCAGCGGCCTTTTTCAGAGTCTCAATATTCAGCATTCCCTGATCGTACCAGGACAGGGAACCATAATGAGTCAATGCCTGATTGAAAAATTCAACCATATCATTGGCCTGAGCTTTGCAGGCATCCATATCCGCAGCCGTATACTGGCCGGGTTTTTTCGAATTACGAATATCCGCGATCTTCCTGGCCGCAACCTTCAGCTTTTCCATGAATAACGGCTGTACCTGCGCTTGCCCTATTTCTGAAAACGCCGCTGAATAATCCGCTCCAAGCATCAACATAATAGACCACCTTTATTTAGATTGTTTCTCTTTATGAATAAGAATAATAGATAACAGTACCGCAACCAGAATAGGGACCAGGGGAGGCGATTGTAATTGTAGGGGCGACCCTTGCGGTTGCCCTGTGTCTCCGGCATCACCCGATAATTCGATATTCGACATACGGCAGTCCCTTCGCTCCCGGTGAATTTATACAATACGTACAATCTGCCCGGACCCACGATTTAAAAAATATCTCAGCATAGACATGATGCAGCGTGTCCCGGTCTTTTCTTCGCACTGAAATAAAACGAAAGGGGAGATTATTGAGCTTCGCCCAGGAAGCGATTGCAATGGCCTTATCATCACAATCCCCTCCCCATCCCTGGCCGGTCATGGTATAGAGAGGACGCATGAGCGTTTCGGTCTGGACAGGATCGGGACGAAATGGTATATTCTTTATACATTCAAATACATCCTCAAAGGACATATCATGCCATGGAAGCATATCCCGGTAGTACCGTTCAACCATCTGACGCATGAGTTTTCCGGTAGCTGCGGCAGTGCCATCGGTTTCAACGGTATCCGTGACCATGCATATATAATACCTCCCGGATTCAGGATTGTCAATAGTTATCAACAAGCGGTATACAAGTTGCCCACATTCGTTTTCCCTCTCATAAGGCATAGTTATCCACACTGTACAATAAAGTTATCCACATTTTAAAAAGGAGTCCTGTATGAATAATCCTGTTCCTCTGAAGGTACGGCCTGAGACGGTCCTTGGCATCCATCCTGACGTGCTGAAAGCCTTCGGGGAAGCCGTAGACCGTATCCTGACTAATATGGACGAAGTCAGCGCTTCTCTGGATATTATCTCACTTTATTTTGAGCGCAAGGGGCTGAAGGAAGAACTGTTCACCGAGGATGAATTGAAGGGAGACGGTTCGACAGGCTCACCGACCCCGGACTCACCAACCAAAGAAAGCCCTTCCCCATGAATAATCCCGAACAGATCAGCGGCATTTTTATTTCCCTTTCCAAAGAGGAAACCGAAGGGTTATACGAATTCCTTGAAGCCGCCGGATACGAAAGCAATGCCGGAGGACTGAAGGAATACGTTTTCGATTCCATTGAAGATATGGGAAACAATCCTGACCGAGAGCGAAATGAGCGCCTTGATACGTCCATAAATAACATCATCGACGTGGTAAGTAAAAACCCTGAATTGATACGGCAGGGGATTCATACCGCAGGAAGGTTATTCGCATCAGTCAAGGAAGGATTCAAAAAAAGAGGAGGGTGATTTTCTCCCCCTCCTCCTTCACACTGCATCCCACTACGGGCGTTCCGTAAAGAAAAGCCCCTACTTCTTACCGATCTTCTTCTGCGTAGCACCTGCCGCCGAAGGTCCACCGTCGATCTGAGCATAAATCTGATCGAACATCGAAGAGGTCTCAGCAAGAAGCGACGAAGCCCCGAATGAAAACCGGGTCCCCTGCGGAGAATTGTTAAACTGGACGGTGATCTGAATAGCGAACTGTGATCCTGCATCACCTTCCTTGGCATTTTCAAGAAGCCCATCCAGCACCGCTGCCGCTACGTCAGGAACATAGAGGGTACGTGAACGGAACTTTACATCGGTCAGCAGATTGGTCGCTTCAAACGTCCCGGTGAACTTCGAACTGTCTCCATACGTGGTCTGCTTGATCTCGGAGGACTGCACCGTCCCGACAACAAGCATGACGGCAACATTATCATCCTTGTTCTTTTCGGCGATCTTTTCAAGAAGTTCCTTGGAAAGCCCGACCCCTTTGGTCGTGATTTTC
>Ga0315297_10001964_pt1 | contig 12917 bp, 10 predicted proteins | sample YL17G15_0_MG_FD_203628 | JGI IMG/M metagenome (GOLD analysis project Ga0315297, IMG submission 203628) | Sediment microbial communities from Yellowstone Lake, YNP, Wyoming, USA - YL17G15_0 | ecosystem: Environmental > Aquatic > Freshwater > Lake > Sediment | place: USA: Wyoming | collected... | reverse complement strand
AGGAAGCCAGCCGCTGTATTCAGTGCAAAAAACGCACCTGCGTTGGGGGCTGCCCTGTGGGAGTGGACATACCGGAATTCATCGCAGCGTTGCGCGAAGGTAAAATGTCCGAGTCGGTAAAGGCACTTAAAGGTAAAAATGCTCTCCCGGGCATCTGCGGGCGGGTCTGCCCCCAGGAGACGCAGTGCGAGGAGGTATGCTCCTTGGGCAAGAAGGGCGCTCCGATTGCCATCGGACGCCTGGAACGCTACGTCGCTGACTGGGAGCTTGCCCAGCCCGCTACCTCGAAGCCGAAGCCTGAGATCGCTCCGCCGACAGGCAAGAAGGTTGTTGTTGTGGGGTCCGGCCCGGCAGGTCTCACCGCAGCCGCCGACCTGGCGAAGCGTGGCCATAAGGTAACTATCCGTGAGGCCCTGCATGTCGCTGGCGGTGTGTTAATGTATGGCATACCTGAGTTCAGGATGCCTAAGCATATTGTCCAGGCCGAGGTGGACTATGTGAAGTCGCTGGGGGTGGAAGTCAAGCTGGACTCGGTGATAGGCAAGATAGCTACTGTCGACGAGCTCCTTAAGGATGGATATGACGCCGTCTTTCTGGGCACCGGCGCTGGCTTGCCCATGTTCCTGCATATCCCCGGTGAAAACTACAATGGAATTTATTCTGCCAACGAGTTCCTGACCCGCACTAATCTGATGAAGGCTTACCTCTTCCCCGAATACGATACCCCGCTCAAGGTAGGCAAAAGGGTGGCAGTTATCGGTGGCGGTAACGTGGCTATGGACGCTGCCAGGTGTGCCCTCAGACTCGGTGCCGAAGAGGTCTATATTGTCTATCGACGCAGCCGCACTGAGATGCCGGCACGGCGTGAGGAGGCCGAGAACGCTGAGGAGGAGGGCGTAATCTTCAGGTACCTCACTAACCCAGTGAGGTTCCTGGGCAACGATAAAGGCTGGGTCACCGCTATGGAGTGCGTGGAGATGGAACTTGGAGAGCCCGATGCCAGCGGCCGTCGCAGCCCAGTAGTTAAGAAGGGCAGCGAGTTCAAGATGGAGGTTGACATTGCGGTCGTAGCACTGGGCACCACGCCTAATCCGTTGGTGCCTACTACCACCAAGGGTCTGGATACTACCAAGAAAGGCACGGTTGTTGCTGATGAGGCGACAGGCAAGACCACCAAGCCCGGTGTCTGGGCAGGAGGGGACGTAGTTACCGGCTCAGCCACCGTCATCAGTGCCATGGGTGCTGCCAAGAGAGCAGTAGCCTCTATGGACGCTTTCTTACGGGGCCAGTAGCTTTTTAAGAGCCTTTTCCAACATTCTAGGGGCACGGCATGCCGTGCCCCTACCTTTTCTCCAAACCTTTCCTTATCATAGCCATTCCTGTAAAATAGCCCAAAGAGTGGCAAACTATGACACCTATTAGAAGCCAGTATCTCAAGATCAAGCGCAGCTACCCTCAGGCCATAGTCTTCTTCCGCCTGGGCGATTTCTACGAGACCTTCGATGAGGACGCCAGGCTGGTCTCCAAGGAACTGGAGATCATGCTCACCTCCAGGGAGATGGGAAAGGGGCAGCGTTACCCTATGGCGGGGATACCCCACCATGCCCTGGACAACTATCTGTCCAAGCTCATCAACAAGGGCTATAAAGTGGCTATCTGCGAGCAGATGAGCGAGCCTAAGCCAGGACGAGGTATAGTGGATCGGGAGGTAGTGCGGGTGGTGACCCCGGGCACGGTGCTCGAGCCCAACCTGCTCGAGACCAAGGCGAACAATTATCTCGCATCTGTGGTCGCTGAGGGCGAGCAGGTGGGCATAGCGTACATTGACATAACGACAAGTGAATTCGCCACAACCCAGATTAATGCCGAAAAAGCCTTGCTGGAACTGGAGCGGCTTCGCCCCTCTGAGTTGCTTGCCCCTCGAAGCTCCCGATTCCCTTTGACATCGCTTTCAGCGCCGGTAACTCCGCTCGACGACCAGTGGTTTGAGCTTGATGTGGCGCGGCAGACTCTACTCGACAACTTCAAGGCATCTACTCTCGAAGGGTATGGCTGTGCCCATCTGCCGCTGGCGATAAGGGCGGCGGGCTCCATTCTTCATTACTTGGAGCAGACGCAGAAGGGAGTGCTGGGGCAGATAAACAGCCTGAGCACCTATTTCACCGAGTCCTTCATGACCCTGGATACCCAGACGCGCCGCAATCTGGAGCTATTTCAGAGCAGCCGCCTGGGGCTGACCGCGGGCTCGCTGCTCTCTGTCATCGACCTCACTAAGACGCCGATGGGCGGCAGGCTGCTCAAAAAGTGGTTGGGGCAGCCTCTCCTCGACATAAAGCAGTTGGAGCGAAGGCAGCAGGCTGTAGCCTGGTTCCAGTCACCGCAGCGCGCTGAGGTCATCAGCCTGCTCAGCAGGCTCAGCGATATAGAACGGCTGATAAACCGGGTGAGGGCAGGCATCGCTGTCCCTAGGGAACTGGTCTCCTTACGCCGCAGCCTGGAGCAGGTGCCGCAGTTGAAGGCGATACTTAATAGGGATGATGCGTTGGAGTGGCTTTCCTCTGAGCTCAAATCCTGCGAAGATGTGGTGTCGTTGATCTCCGGTGCCATCGTGGATGACCCTCCGCCAGTGGTGAGTGAGGGGAATGTGATAAAGAGCGGCTTCTCCAACGAATTGGATGAGCTTCGCTCAGCTTCATCGAATGCCCGAAAATATCTGGCTGACCTGGAGCGAACCGAGCGCGATAGGACTGGTATCAAGTCGCTCAAGGTAGGCTACAACAAGGTATTCGGCTATTATATAGAGGTTACCTCGCCTCACCTGAGTCGCGTTCCCCAGGACTATATCCGCAAGCAGACGCTGGCGGGAGCGGAGCGTTATTTCACGCCGCAGCTCAAGGAGTATGAATCGCTCATCCTCAACGCTGAGACCCGTATCTCTGAGTTGGAGGGTTCTCTCTTTCGTCAGGTCTGCCGCCAGGTAGGGGATTGTGGAGAGCGCATCTTGGGCATCGCTGCTGCACTTGCCCAGACAGACGTTCTGTCCGCCTTTGCCGAAGTGGCAGTGAGGTATGGCTATGTCTGCCCCAGGCTGACCAATGACGACTCGATAACGATTGTCAACGGCCGCCACCCCGTGGTGGAGCGAGCTCTGGTGGATGAGCGCTTCGTCCCCAACGACACCTATCTCTCGAACCAGGACGCTCAGCTCATCATCCTCACTGGGCCCAATATGTCGGGTAAGTCGACCTATTTGAGGCAGGTAGCTCTTATTGAACTCCTGGCCCAGATAGGCAGCTTCGTCCCGGCGGACTCGGCCACCATAGGGCTGGTGGATCGTATCTTCACCCGCGTTGGACTTCAGGATGACCTGGTCACGGGGCAGTCCACCTTCATGATTGAGATGGTGGAAACCGCCAATATACTTAACAACGCTACATCTAAATCGCTGATTATTCTCGACGAAATCGGACGTGGTACTTCGACCTACGATGGGCTTTCCATTGCGCAGGCCGTGGCAGAATATATTCACAATCATCCCAGGCTTGGTGCTAAGACTTTGTTCGCCACCCACTATCATGAGCTGGTGGAACTGGCGAATTTCCTGCCCCGGGTTAAAAATTACAGTATCGCTGTGTCGGAGGAAGGCGGCAAGGTAGTCTTCCTGCGCAAGATAGTCCCTGGTGGCGCTGACAAGAGCTATGGCATACATGTAGCGCAGTTAGCGGGATTGCCCAAGGCGGTTGTGCACCGCGCTGAGGAAGTCTTGACCGAGCTTGAAAAAAACGGCGACGTGAAAGTTGTGCCTGGAGTCAAACCTCGTTCCAGGCAGAAGACTCCCCAGGAGCAGATTCCTTTATTTGGTCAAAAATCCCCCGTTGCGGACGAAATCCTCAAGCTGGACATATCCTCGATGACCCCTCTGGAGGCAATCACCAAGCTCTACGAGTTGCAGCGCAAAGCAAAAGAGGGATAGGCGTTTTCTGGTGTTTTTCATTTGTACTATCCTTATTATTAGGTAAGACGAATAAAATTTGACATACTTAATGATTTGTGGCATACTTTCCTTCGGGGGTGATGAGATATGAATACTACGGTGGTAACTACGAAGGGACAGGTTGTGATACCTGCGAAGATGCGCCGAAAGCTCAATATCAAAAAGGGCACAAGGCTGTATATCGAGGAAAGAGGAGATGAGTTGATCCTCAAGCCTGTCACCCCTGCTTATCTTGAGAGAATAGCCGGGGTATTACAAACCAAGGGGAAGTTATCTAAGGCTCTGCTGGAAGAGCGTGCCAGAGACAGAAAAAGAGAGGCTTAGATGATGATAAGAGTCCTTGATAGTCATGGTCTTTTGGTGTTTCTTGAAAGAGAGCCTGGCTTTGAGAAGGTTAAATCATTGTTCGTCGCAGCATTGGAAGAAGATAATAACTTGCTGATGACCTCGGTAAACTTCGGCGAGGTGTACTACATAGTTTTGCGTGAGTTTGGTGAAAAGAAAGTTAATGAAGTAGAGAAAATAATTCAGACCTTGCCCATAGAGATAGTTGATGTTGATATGCAACTTGCCAGAGAAGCCGCTCGGTTTGAAGCCATAAAAAAGATTTCGTATGCTGATTGCTTTGCTGCTGCTCTGGCGAAGCTGCGTGAAGGTGAGATTGTAACGGGCGATAAAGAATTTAAAGCGCTGGAGGGCGAGGTAAAGATTTCCTGGGTATAATGAGTATGTCTGTAAGCAAAAAACTATTCATAGGAAAACTCAGAATGACACGGAGTTACAGCGTAAGGATAAAGAGTGAGACAGTATTGATTTTGGTTTAGATTAAGCTCATTATCATCATGGATAGGAGGCCAGCGATGTACGAGAAAATACTTGTTCCCCTGGATGGTTCGGAATTGGCTGAGGTCGCTCTGCCTTACGCCGAGGAGCTGGCAGGAAAACTGGGCTCTGAGGTCATATTGCTGCATGTCTGTGAGTCAGCGGAAGCGCAGTATCACCACATGCACCAGTTATACATACAGAAGATGGTTGGGGCTACAAAGCGTGGCGCCAAGAAGTATCTTGAGAAACCAGGTGCCGAAGCGATCAGGGTAAGGTCAGCGATCCTGGATGGCCATCCTGCCGAGCAGATCGTTGACTTTGCTGATGAGCAGTGTATTGACCTGATTGTCATTGCCACTCACGGCTGGTCCGGCATCAGGCGCTGGGTTATGGGAAGCGTGGCAGATAAGGTGGTGAGGGCTACGAAACGGCCGGTGGCGCTCATCAGGGCCAAGGGCGTCCATCACCATGTGTTTGAGGAAGGCACAATCAACAAGACGCTTCTCCCCCTCGATGGCTCGAAAGAGAGTGAAGCGGTAATTCCCTATGTTGAGGAGCTTGCCTCCAGGCTCAAGGGAGAGGTCGTCCTCCTCCACGTGGTGCCGCCAGCTTCCCCTGTTTACGCTATCCCGGGGGAGACTGCCCAGATCCCCTACACCCAGGCTGAGGTGGAGCTATTGAAGGTGGATGCCGAGAGTTATCTGGAGAAAGTGGCTAATGCGCTTAAAGACAAGCATATCAAAGTGAGGTCTGAGGTGAGGGTTGGTAATACGGCTCATGAGATTATCAAGCTCGCCGGTGAAGTGCACGCCGATTTAGTGGCTATGTCGACGCATGGATGGTCCGGCATCACCCGTTGGGCATTAGGGAGCACAGCAGACAAAGTCCTGAATGGAGGGAACACCCCGCTCTTGCTGGTGAGGTCACCGGGCGTTAATACAAAGTAGACCGAAGCACATTACGGGAATGCCGCAGGCTTTTACTTCCGCCTTCTCAAGATGTAATATACCACGCCACTCGTTGCCAGGACTCCCAGGATTGGGCCAACGATCACCCATATGTTGAGCGGTGCTTCTTGCTTGGGTGTAGGAGTTGGGGTGGGTGGTGGAGTGACCTCAGGCGGTGGTGTGGTTAGGGGTGTAGGTTTGGGCGTAGGTGTTGGTATGGTGGGGTGCGAAGTCCCCCACCCGAGATTAACTCCTCTCTGCTCAAGCTGAGGAATATAGACATCCACTGACTTTGCGTCCAGGGGGTTCTCTGCCAAATCCACGGTAGCGCCCTTGCCGAGTCCACTGTTTTCTACCAGGGGTGAGATATCTGTTATCCGGTTTCTCCAAAGGGAGATGTAGGTCAGATTCGTAAGTTTAGAGAGTGGAGAGAGGTCGCTTATCTGGTTACTCCAGAGGTAAATATGGGCCAGGCTGGTGAGCTTGGATAGAGGAGATATGTCGCTTAGCTTATTCCCCCCCATTTGGAGTTCGGTCAATCTGGTGAGCTTGGATAAAGGGGACAGGTCGCTCACCTGATTATAGCCGAAGCGCAGGTCGGTCAGACTGGTGAGGTTGGATAGTGGAGACAGGTCGCTTACCTGGTTCCGCCAGAAGTACAGCCTGGTTAAACTGGTGAGGTTGGATAGGGGAGACAAGTCGCTTATCAGGTTATTCTGAATTTCGAGTTCGGTCAGTCCGGTGAGCTTGGATAATGGTGACAGGTCGCTTATCTGGTTCTCTGAAAGAGAGAGTTCGGCCAGCTTGGTTAGGTTGGATAGATAAGATATATCGCTTACCTGGTTTTCTGCGAGGGAGAGCTGGGTCAGGCTGGTCAGTTTGGAAAGCGGTGAGATGTCGCTTATCCGATTTACATGAAGGTTTAGGTAGTTCAGGCTGGCGAGGCTGGAGAGTTGAGATATGTCGCCTATCTCGTTATAAGCAAGCGAGAGGTAGGTCAGGCTGGTGCAATACTCCAGGCCGCTAAGGTCGGTGATGCCTTCAGAATTGGCACTGAGATTGGTAAGGCCTATGAGGTCGGATCGGTAGATATCCCCTACAGGCTTCTCTATCGCTTCACGAACCCTTGCCTGAAGATGAGGATCGGGGAAAGTAACCACCTCATCAGCTCTTGCAACCGGAAAAGGTACTAGAAGCGCCATCAGGCTGATTAATGCGATCGTCATGCTTAACTTGTGAAATACGCCCATTTATGCCTTTCCAGTGAGTTATTGTGGGCTGATTTTGCCCTCAGCATTCTATTCGCCTGTGGGGCATGTTGTCAACGACTTACACTCAAATAAGATGACCCAGCCTGCCCTTTGCGGGTAAAACTGGGTCCTCTCTCTTATCTATCGCTAGTTCTAGTTTAGCCGGGGCGCGCTACTGCCCATATGGCACGAATAGCGCTAATCACCGCCGCTGGCGCCATGAAGTTTGCCAGGTAGTGAACAATGGTGTCGATGTCTCTTCCCAGATAATTAACTAGTTTGTCGAGGGGGGCAAAGCTTGATGTGCCTACCACGAGTAGGGCGATGGCAGCGATGAGCAGTGGGAGCACTTCCTTGCCGGTGATGTTGAGCACTCCAACGAGGATACCCATGATGACCAATGCGAGAATGATACCCTCGTTCTGCTGGGACACTATGCCACCGACTATCGCCAAGATTATCCCCCCGAGGAAGGCCAGCAGGCCGATGGAGCCGGCGAGCTTCTTCGTGGTATCTGGCTTTTCGGCTTTTTCCGCCATTTTCTACGCTCCTTTCCTTTTTGGTTACTAGCACGGAATTCTACAGGAGTGAGTCATGATTGTCAAGAGTTTTAGACTCGAAATTGCCGGGTAAACGAGGAATGCAGAGATGCGAAGCCCTTTTGCCAGTCCTTCACCTATGAAGGATCGGGGTGTCCCGGTGTCATCTTTAGCACTAGCGAAGGCTCTCTGGGATTCTTCGACTCGCAAAATTAGGGAATGCAGAGGTGCAGGATACTTCCTGCCAGTCCTTCACTTGTGAAGGATGGGGGTATCCCCCAGTTTTTAAATCCCCCAAGATTGGGGGATACGGGGGGTTGATTAGTGCTTCAAGCGGCTCAAGGTGTTTTGCAGAAAAGCCTGTGCTACAATGTCTCTGAATGTGGTACAACATTGGATGAAAACATGACAAACGAGATTAGTAGAGTCACCAGATCGAAGCAAGAAGCCAAAGCCAGTTATGACAGGATGAGCAGATGGTATGATGTGTTGTCCGGTCGCTTCGAGAAAAGGTACAGAGATGAGGGCTTGGGGAAGCTAGGTGCTAAGGAAGGCGAGGTGGTTCTAGAAGTCGGATTCGGCACCGGGCATTGTATCTTAGCCCTGGCTCGGTCAGTAGGTGACAAGGGCAAGGTATACGGAATCGACATATCGGAGGGTATGTGCAATATATCTCTGTCGAGGATCGAGAAGTCAGGGCTATCAGAAAGGGTGAAATTGCACTGTGGAGATGCTACTCAACTCCCCTTCAAAGCTAATTGCTTCGATGCGGTTTTCATAAGCTTTGCCCTGGAGCTCTTCGACACTTCTGATATTCCAATTGTCCTGGATGAGTGCCGAAGGGTTCTTCGAAGCGATGGGCGTATTTGTATTGTAGCGATGTCCAAGAGGGTTAAGGATGGGACGATGGTAAAGCTCTATGAGTGGTGCCACAGGAGATTCCCCAGCTTTGCGGATTGCAGGCCAATCTTTGTTCAGAAGGCGTTAGAAGGGGCGGGTTTTCGTATCCAGGATGCATCGGAGATGACCATGTGGGGTCTTCCTGTTGAGATTGTTTTAGCCAGGAAGTGATGCTTTTAGGTGGCGTCTAGTAATTAGGGAGTGCAGAGGGGCTGTAGGGGCGTTCAACTGAACGCCCTGCCGGGGAGTGGGGTGTCCCCCAGTCCCCTAATTCCGCCAAGACTGGTGACACGGGAGATTGAAAGATATAGCGTAATTCGCTCTCCCTGAGCTTGTAGAAGGGCCTGCGCAGAGGATTACGTAGGGGCATAGCGTGCTGTGCCCGATAACACATAGGGGCGATGTTGACTCGCCTCATCTCCTTTTCCTAAAGGGGTCTATGGGGATTACGTAGCCAAGAGAGGTGCAGTCCGCCAAAGGCGGATGCCGGGGGCCTTGGGGGTGTCCCCCATCCGCCTATGGCGGACCCCAAGATTGGGGGATACAGGGGGTTGAAGAAGGAGAAGAGATGGCTGATAAATCCATAATCATCATCGGGGCCGGGCTGGCTGGATTGTCCGCTGGTTGCTATGCTCAAATGAATGGCTATCGTAGCCATATCTTTGAGTGCCACAGCAAGCCGGGCGGAGTGGCAGCCTGGTGGGAGCGTCAGGGCTATCTAATCGACGGCGGCATCCATTTCCTCATGGGCGCCAGGCCGGGGCAGTCGACATACAATATGTATCGCGAGCTGGGTACAGCGGAGGCTAACAGCCTTGTGGAGATGACCACCTACGGGCGCTTTATCGACGAAAATAGCGGACGCCGCTTGGATGTAACCAAGGATTTGGCACGGCTGGCACGCGAGTTAAAAGCCTTCTCGCCGGATGATGCACGCATCGTTAATGAGATGGTCGCAGGCTCCCGGGCCATGCAGGGCTACGATATGGGCGAGATGGGCATGAACAAGCCTCAGGAGCTTATGGGCGCTTGCGACAAGCTCAAGATGGTATGGAAGATGCGCCGTATGTTCAGATACTACACTGGCAAATACACTCGCCCTATCTCCGATTATGCGCAATCTATTCACGACCCCTGGCTGCGATTGTTCATCGAGAACCTGTTTTTGCCTGAGGTGCCGGTCTGGTTTGTGCTTTCAGTTCTGGCGTTTGTGGCTGACGGGCAAATGGCTTTGCTCAAAGATGGGTGCATCAACTTCGTCCTTCCTATCGAGAAGCGCTTCAAAGAACTGGGCGGGCAGGTAACCTACAAGGCAACAGTGGAAGAGATTCTGGTGGAAAACAACAGCGCTGTGGGGGTGCGCCTGGCTGACGGCAGCGTGCACCGCGCTGATATAGTGGTCTCCGCCGCTGATGGCTATAGCACTATCTTTAAGATGCTGGGCGGGCGATATATGGACGAGAATATCGAGAATCGCTACAAGAATTGGAAGCTGGTGCGTCCCACGGTTATGATCAGCTATGGTGTGGCGCGCGAGTTCAGGGAAGAACCGCACTTGAGCATTATTGTGTTGAAGGACCCCATAGCCATAGGAAGCCGGATGATTCCCGGCTTCTCTTTGCGGATTTTCAACTATGGCACAAAGTTTGCCCCGCCGGGCAAGACGGTGATACAAGCCATGTTTGAGACGGAGTGGGACTACTGGAACGATTTGCAGAAGGCTCGGCCGCGCTATGAGGCGGAGAAGAAACGGGTGGCAGAGGAAGTGCTGAAGCGGCTGGAGGCATATTATCCCGGTGTCTCGTCGCAGGTGGAGGTGACCGATGTGAGCACGCCCTATACCACTTGGCGTTATACCATGAATTATAAAGGTGCCTACATGGGCTGGATACCGACACAAGAGGTTATCATGGGTAGTGCGGTGAGGACTTTGCCCGGCCTGGCGAACTTCTACATGGCTGGTCAATGGATAAGTGCTGGCGGTGTACCGCCGTCCCTCTACACAGGCCGCCAGGTGATACAGCTCCTCTGCCATGGGGACAAAAAGCCGTTTGTGACGACCACGAAATAGGGTAGCCCAAGGGGCGCAAGCAGGGATACAGGATTCCCCTTTTCTAAACTTGTCCCTGCCTTGTTTCAATTAAAAGCCCTGTTCCATTCCGTAGGGGCGAGGTGCCCTCGCCTTGGGCGCTCTTATCTCCCTTTTCTCGGCGAACTCAGCGCCCTCTGCTCTCCTGAGTCGCTATGTGTGTCAAATGTGGAATGCATGGTGGTAAAATAGAATCGAAGATTTGCGAAGCCAGGGGATGCAGCTTCAAACGTTTCGTAGGCAGAGCTGCCAACTCTTGATCAGGGCATCAGCAATTTTGCCCGGCTATTTGCTGGCTGTTTCTTGTCAGGAGTCAGTCTCTTGCTCGCCATAGCGCTTTCGACTCGCAACACAAGATCGGGTATATTGAGAGGCTTTGTTATATAATCATAGGCCCCGAGATGAATGCTTTCCTGTATCGCTTTGCTGTCAAGGGTTGACACAACCATAATAACCTGGGTGTCGTGACAACGCTCTTTAAGCCTGGGAAGCACGTCTATTCCTGACGTGCCCGGCATTGTCGCATCCAAAAGAACCACATCAAAATCGGACATTGCAGATTTATCCAGAGCATCTAGTGCACATGATGCAGTAACGCAGTAGTAGCACTCTCTTGAGAGTGCATGTAAAAGCGTTCTCCTTGTCGACTCTTCATCGTCAACTATCAAAACCGAACCCTTGAATATTCCCATTATATTCTATCTCCAAAGTAACCATTAAGGTCCTTCGAACGATACCTACTCACATCTTGTACCATAGTACTATATCGGTCAACTATTTGGTACTTGATTCCTCTTGACTTTTCCCCCCTTCTTGCGGCCATTATACGCAAGATTGTTGAATAACACAAACAAGCGCTGACCTGTCTAAACACTTTAAACCCCTACCCTTTTCATTTTCCACCCTGAAAACATTCCCCCTTTTGTTGCTTTTTTCTCTGCGAACTCCGCGCCCTCTGTGGTGAACCGTCTCCCTGAAACGGCCTTAGCTTGACAAACGTCTCGCTATCGCATATAAAAGCCTTAAATGAAGATATGCCTCCTGACCTACCGGGGAAACATGTACTGTGGGGGGCAGGGGGTCTATATATGCTGCCTGGCCGGGGCGCTCCAGGAGCTGGGGCACGAAGTCCACGTAGTATCAGGACCTCCCTATCCTTCACCCCCTGATGGTGTCAAGCTGCATAAGGTCTTAGGGCTCAACCTCTACGAGACAAGCAACCTGTCGTCGCTGTCAAACCCACTTCGAGCCTTCACTCCACTCAATCTCTATGAGATTGCAGCGGTGCATATCGGGTTCTTCCCCGACATATTCACCTTCAGCATGAGGGCATACTTCAAACTGCGCGAGCTGATGTCCAGTGAGAGGTTCGACGTCATTCACGATAACCAGACGCTGGGCTACGGCCTGCTTCTGATGAAGAGCCTCGGGGTGCCCATCGTCGCCACCATACATCATCCCATCACTGTCGACCTGGCAGCCTCTTTAGCCCAATCCGATACATTCAGGCGCGGCATCAGATGGACGATGTTCTATTCCTTCCTCACCATGCAGGGCATTGTGAGCAGGCGCATGGAAAGGGTGATCACGGTTTCCCAGTCCTCGGCAGAGGATACTGCCCGCGCCTTCAAATTGCGCAAGGATAGGGTGAGGGTGGTTTACAACGGCATCGACACCGGTATTTTCAGGCGGCTCGACCACGTCGATAAAGAGCCCAACAGCCTGGTCATAGTGGGCAAAGTCGAGGACAAGACCAAGGGCATCCCCTATCTGTTGGAGGCGGTGAAACTGCTCAAGGGCGACGTCGACGTCAAGGTGTATGTCGTGGGCAAACAGGAAGCCAGCGAGGGGTATGGCACGAACCTGGCACAGCGACTGGGCATCTCCGACAGAGTTACTTTCACCGGCTATGTAAGCACCGACGAGCTGGTCAGGCTCTACTCCTCTGCGGAGATAGGGGTCACGTCTTCCGTTTATGAGGGCTTCGGATTGCCTGCGGCAGAAGCAATGTCCTGCGGCACCCCTGTTATAGCCACCAGGGCGGGTGCGCTGCCCGAGATAGTGGGTGATGATGCCGCCGGGATTCTGGTACCGCCTGGGGATCCTCCAGCGCTGGCAGCCGCGATAAAACGCCTCCTTGCAGACAAGCCACTGAGGCAAAGAATGGGGCAGGCAGCCAGAAAAAGGATCGAGGATTTCTTTAGTTGGCAAGCGGCAGCCAGGAAGAGCGTTGAGGTCTACCGTGAGCTCTTATAGCCCCGAGCCCGTTTCGGATACCTGCAGTTTCCTTTCATTCCTTTCCTTAAATTCGAAATCCGAACCGCCATCCTCCTACTCCCCCTTTTCTAAACTTGTCCCTGACTTGTTCAGGGA
>Ga0315297_10001963_pt1 | contig 12918 bp, 9 predicted proteins | sample YL17G15_0_MG_FD_203628 | JGI IMG/M metagenome (GOLD analysis project Ga0315297, IMG submission 203628) | Sediment microbial communities from Yellowstone Lake, YNP, Wyoming, USA - YL17G15_0 | ecosystem: Environmental > Aquatic > Freshwater > Lake > Sediment | place: USA: Wyoming | collected... | reverse complement strand
GGCCTGCTGCTGCGCGAGGTGCGAATGCGGCCTCATATTGGCGAGCATGACCTGGAGCGGAAGGTTCGCTTGGTGGAGAGATTGCTTCGGGAAGGCGACAAGGTGAAGGTGACGGTGAGATTCCGTGGGCGCGAGATGGCTCATCCGGAGACGGGGCGCGCTTTGCTGGATCGCTTCTGTGCTCAGTTGAAAGACATGGCGGCCGTTGACAGGGCAGCCAACATGCAAGGCCGATTTCTGGCCACGATCCTGGCGCCCACTAACAAGAAGGCACCTAAGGCCGTCAAAGAGACGAAAGAGGAGCAGGTTGGCCAAACTTAAACTCAAAACCCATTCCGGCGCTAAGCGGCGCTTTGCTATCAGCGGGCGAGGTAAAATCCTGCGCCGTAAGTCTCATATCAATAACGCTCGGCGCAAAAAGGGGCAGGCGGTGAAGGGCGAGTTCGACACGATGCGCCCGGTACATCGCAGCTTTGGCCAGCGCCTACGTCGCCTTTTTCCCTACGGGGGCGTCTAGCCTGTAGTTAACTGCCTGAGGGGGGAGAGGATTTGAGCAGGATCAAGAGAGGCGTCACGACGAAGCGAAGGCACAAGAGGGTGCTCGCTCAGACGCGAGGTCATCGAGGTGTCCGCCACCGCCTTCTCAAACGGGCACGGGAATCCCTGATCCACGGTCTCTCTTACGCCTATGAGCATCGGAGGGACCGCAAAGGGCAGTTTCGTCGCCTCTGGATAGCCCGCATCAACGCCGCTGTTCGCCTGCATGGCCTCTCCTACAATCGCTTGATCGATGGCCTTCACAAGGCGGGGGTGGATATCGACCGCAAGATCTTGGCCGATCTCGCGGTTCGTGATGGCTTCGCCTTTGCCCGATTGGTGGAAACAGCCAAGGCAGCATTAGCAGCCCAGTAGCGTTTTGCATAGTAGTCTCGCCGGGCCCTGAAGACCTATCTTCGGGCCTTTTTGCTAAAAAGGGGTGGCCGCGCTCCCAGGCGGCCTATTTATAGAGGGTCGAGGGAAAGGCTCCCCGATGGGCGTCGTCGACAGCCAGGCCACCGCTGACGTCGATGGCAGGGTGGCTTCCAGGTCCAGGCCGCTACCCCTCCTTGCCTATCTGCTCATTGGATTGGCGGTACTGCTGCTTGTCATGGATAGCTGCCGCACCAGCGCGGCGGACCTGGCAGGGCCCTACTACGACCTCGATGGCCTGGGGGCGGACGTTTGGCTGGACTCCTCCATACGGGTAGTGGTCGACAAGCCGATGTCCTTGCAGGAGGTGGAAGAGACCTTCAGAATCGAGCCACAGCCGGCCGGTTGCTCTCAGTGCTTGACTGTGGCCAGGGATGGGTTCACCCCCTGGGATGATTGGGCGCCCTGGGCTGAGACCACGGTCATCTTCAATCCTCAAAGGCTCAAGGTCTTCCAGGCGGAGACAGACTACACCCTAGATATCCTTGGCAAAAGCTTCCCCTTCCGCACCATCTCTGTTCCCAAGGCCATTCGCTTCTCGCCCGCGCCGGGCGAGACAGGGGTATCGACGACAGCCCCCATCGAGATCGAGTTTGACCGCGCCTTGGCCGACAACCCGCAGGACTTGGTGGCCATCACGCCTCCTGTCCTCTTTTGGTCTCGCTGGCAGGGGCGAAAGCTCATCCTGGAGCACGAGCGGTTGAGAGCCGGCAGCGCGTATCGGGTGATCCTCTCGCCTGGCATCCGCGATTCGGCTGGCCGCCCCAGCCAGGACCGCTACTCCTTTGTCTTTGGCACCGTGAAGCCGCCCACGGTGGTGAGCACTGAGCCCGCTGCAAACAGCATCCAGCGCGTCTTCAGCGAGGTGAAGGTGGTCTTCGACCAGCCGATGGATCGAACGTCGGTGGAGCAGTCCTTTAGGGTGGAACCGCAGGCCTCCGGCAGCTTCGGTTGGCCGGACGACAAGACGCTGGTCTGGAAGCCCTGGGCCCTTTTGTACAGCACCACCTATCGTATCAGCGTCGGGGGCGCCTCCCAGGCCGGTGATCCTTTGGCGCGGGATTTCTCCTGGCAGTTTCGCACCCAGGATCCGCTACCACCGATGATCACCAGCAGCGATGACGGGACCATTGTCCTAACCTTCGATGACCAGGGCAGCAAGGCCCAGGTGGAGGCTATTCTGGCCATCCTACAGGAGAACCTGGTGAAGGCCATCTTCTTCCCAGTGGGCAAGTGGGCGGAGCAGAACACGGAGCTCATCGATAGGATGAAAGCGGAAGGGCACCTTGTGGGCAACCATACCTACAGCCATTTCAACCTGACCAAGCTTTCGCAGGAAGATGTCCGCTGGGAGATCGAGCACGGCGTCGGCCGCGACCTCCTTCGCCTCCCCTACGGGGCACGTAATGCTTTGGTGGACTCAGTGGCCGCTGATCTGGGCTATCGTATCTACGGCTGGAATGTGGATCCTGAGGACTGGAAAGGGGGCAGCGCTCAGGAGATCGTGGAGACGGTGATCCGCGAAGTGAAACCGGGCTCAGTGATCGTGCTGCACATGCACGGAAAGAATACCGCCGAGGCCCTGAAGCACCTCATCCCCCTGCTGCGCCAGATGGGCTACAAGTTCTGGCGGCCGTAAGGCTCTAGCCTGTACTGTCTCCAAGATGTGGCGACGCATCTCTTCGCTTTGCTCAGGGCAGGCTCTTGCCGCCCACATCGCCGCTGAGATTCTTCGCTCCGCTCAGAATGACTCCAGGCCATGCCGTCACCCTGAGCATAGCGAAGGGTCTCGCCCCAGATGGCACACTACGCCCGGCTGTCGCTGCAACTCGGTGATAGAACGCTTTAGCCCCTGAGGATGGCCCCTACCTCTCGCGACAGGCGCTCCAGGATGCGGCGGCGCTCCCGATTGACCTCGGCGTCGGTCAGGGTGTGCTCCAGCGATTGGTAGGAGATGGAGTAGGCCAGCGACTTCTTGCCCGCCGGCACCGGCGGCTCTGTGTAGACATCGAACAGGGCAGCCCGCTGCACCAGAGAGAAGGCCTCGATTATGGCCTGCACCTGGGCGGCGGTTACCTCCTCGTCCACGACGATGGCGATGTCCTCCTCCACCGCCGGAAAGCGGGAAAGCGGCTGGTAGAAGCGGGGTTTGCCCACCTGGGGCACGAGCGTTTCCAGGTTCACCTCGAACAGGTAGACGTCCTGCTCGATATCGAAGGCGGCGGCCACCCGCGGATGCACCTGCCCCACCAGGCCCACCCTCTGGCCGTCCAGCCGTACTTCAGCGGTTCGGCCGGGCACGAGCGCGAAGTCCTCGCCGTCGTGGTAGCTGACGACCAGCCCCAGGCGGTTGAAGAGGAACTCTAGATACGCCTTGGCGTCGTAGAGGTCGGCTGGCTCGCCTCTGGGCTGGTCCCAGCGGTCGGGCTGGTCTCCAGTCACCGCGCCGGCCAGGGATTCCACTTCTTGGGGTAGCTCCTCCGGGCGAGGCAGGTAGACGCGATCCGCCTCAAATAGGGCGATGCGCCTCTGATGATGGCGCAGATTGGAGGCCAAGGTTTCCAGAAGCGATGCTCTGAGGGTGGTGCGCAGGTACTCCAGTTGGTAGCTCATGGGGTTGGCCACCCGCAGGGGTGGACGCTGACTCAGCTCCTCCGGTGGTAACACCTTGGCCAGACTCTCCAGGTTGGTGAGGGAGTAGGTGATGACCTCCTGCATGCCAGCAGCAGCCAGGATATCCCTGGCCCGCTCTCGCAGCTCTCGCAATGACTGTGGCTGCGCTGGCGGGATCGCGCCGCTGAGGGTGGTGCTGGGCAGCTCGCCGTAGCCGATGATGCGGGCCAACTCCTCAGCTACGTCATCGGGGATGCGCACGTCGGTACGCCAGTAGGGGACGCGCACCACATAGCCGTCGGGGGGAACCCAGCGACAGCCGAAGCCGAGAGAGACGAGCGTCTGACGCACCTGGGGGGTAGGAAGCTGAAGGCCCAGGACGCGGCGCAGCCGTTCCTGGGTGACGGTGATGCGTGTTTCCCGCCGCTTGCCTGGATAGACATCGATGATGCCTTCGGCTGCCTGGCCGCCCGCTACCTCCAGCATGAGGTGCACGGCACGCCTGATGGCTACCATTGCCAACTCGGGGTTCAGGCCCTTCTCGAAGCGGGCAGAGGCATCGGTGCGCAGCTTGAGGGCAGTGCTGGTGCGGCGAATATTGGCCGGGTTGAAGTTGGCCGATTCCAGAAGGATGGCCGTGGTCTTCTCGGTCACCTCGCTGGCGGCCCCTCCCATGAGCCCCGCTACGGCCACCGCCTCCTTGGCGTCGGCGATGACCAGCATATCGTGGTTCAGGGGCCTCTCGCTGCCGTCCAGGGTGACCAGCCCCTCGCCGGGGCGGGCTCGCCGCACGATGATCTTGCGATCGCTGATGAGAGAGAAGTCGAAGGCGTGCAATGGCTGTCCTACTTCCAGCATCACGTAGTTGGTAATGTCCACCACATTGCTGATAGGACGCACATCGGCCGCTATCAGGCGTTCCTGCATCCAGGGAGGCGACGGGCCGATCTGTATGCCCTCGATGAGAGCGGCGCAGTAGCGGGGACAGAGATCGCGGTCGGCTATCTCCACCCGCACGCGCTCCTTGATAGGGCGGCCAAGCTCTTGGTAATCGCCCGGCGGCTCGCGAACGCTGCCGCCGCTGAGGGCGGCCACCTCGCGGGCGATGCCCAGCACAGAAAGGCAGTCGGGCCGGTTGGGGGTGACATCTAGGTCGAGTATGGTGTTGCCCAGATACTGAGCCAGGGGCATGCCCACCGGGGCATCCTCTGGCAGTACCAGGATGCCCTCGTGGTAGTCGGACAGGCCCAGCTCCTTCTCGGAGCAGACCATCCCCGCCGATTCGACGCCGCGGATCTTGGCAGCCCTGAGGATGGCGGGCTGGCCGGTGTGGCCGTCGATCAGCTCTGCCCCCAGGCGCGCGAACGCCACCTTCTGGCCCGCCGCCACGTTGGGCGCGCCGCACACTACCGTCATCTGCTCGCCGCCGAGGTCCACCGTGGCCAGGCGAAGGCGATCGGCATTGGGATGAGGGGAGACGTTAACCACCTGGGCAACGCTGATCTTGTCCCAGTCACGGCTGGTGGTGATGATGGCGTCCACCTCCGTGCCGGCCATGGTGAGGCGACGAGCCAGCTCGTCAGCGGGCAGGTTTATGTCAACATATTCCCCTAGCCACCTGAGGGGTACTCTCACAGGGGTACCTCAAAACTGCTGAAGGAAACGCAGGTCATTGGCGTAGAACAGGCGTATGTCTTCGATGCCGTGGCGGAGCATGGCCACCCGCTCGACGCCTAGGCCGAAGGCGAAGCCGGTGTAGCGCTCGGCGTCGTAGCCTACGTTCGTCAGGACCTCGGGATGGACCATGCCCGCGCCCAGGATCTCGATCCAGCCGGAGTTGTGGCAGGCACGGCAGCCCTGGCCGTCGCACAGGGGGCAGTCGATCGACATGTCAGCTCCTGGCTCCACGAAGGGGAAGTAGTCGCAACGGAAGCGGACCCGCCGCTCGCGGCCGAACAACCGCCGCGCGAACTCGTACAGCGTCCCCTTCAGGTCGGCCATGGAGATATTCTCGTCCACAGCCAGGCCCTCGACCTGGGTGTGCATCCATTCGTGGGTGGGGTCGGTGGCCTCGTGGCGGTAGCACTTGCCCGGCGACACGATGCGCACCGGCGGCTGCATCTGCTCCATCACCCGGATCTGCATGGGCGAGGTGTGAGTTCGCAGGAGCATGGGGTATTCCCCGTTGCGAACGTAGTCGATCCAGAGGGTGTCCCACATATCGCGGGCGGGGTGATCCTTGGGGATGCGGACGGCCTCGAAGTTGTAGTAGTCCCACTCCACCTCAGGACCCTCGAACACCTGGAAGCCCATAGATACAAAGGCAGCGAGGATGTCCCGCAGGGCCTGGGTGACGGGGTGAAGGCGGCCTATGGCCAGCGACCGTCCAGGCAGGGTAACGTCCAGGCGTCCCCTCTCGACGACGGCGGTGACTGTTGCCTCGCGGAGCTGGGCCTGACGCTGGCTCAGCATTTCCTCCAGCTCTGACCTGAGGCGATTGGCAGCAGCCCCCACCTGCTGCCGCTCCGGGATGGGCAAGGAGACCAGACCGCGCAGAATGAGATTGAGGCGGCTGCGGCGACCCAGATGGGTTATTCGCCAGCTCTCTAAAGCCTCTTCATCGCTGACAACCGCCAGTTCCGTTCTGGCTTTGTCTTCAATTTCCTTCAGCTCTTGCAGTTGGGGAAGAGTCATACGTGCTTAGCAACTCCGGGGCCAGCGCTGGTATTATATTATGAAGTGGTATCGTCAGGTCAACGGCTGGCCCCCCTTGACAGGGATTGCAGCGGCGATATCATTTGACCACACGGTGGGTCAATTCGCCAGAAGGAGGCGTGACGATGGCAACGCGAGCATACATCCTCATCGAGGCGGCGGTGGGCAAGGCCAAGCCGGTGGCCGAAGGCGTGGCCAGGATGAGTTTCCCCAATGCCAGGGTAGTCACCGTTGATGCGGTCACCGGCCCCTACGATGTCATCGCCCTCCTGGAGGCCGATGACCTGGATCGCCTGGGTACGGCGATCACGGACAGTATCCAGCAGGTGGACGGCGTTCAGCGCACCACCACCTGCCTGGTCGTCAGGCTCGGCTAGGGGCCAGGCACTCCCTCCGGCAATCCCTCCGCCTGCCGGCGGGCGGTTGGTCTTTGCAAACGGGCCGATGCTACAATGGGGGCGCGGCTCGGGCGCTGCGCGTGCCCTTGCTGTCTTTAGCGCTTCAGTTCGAGGCCTTGGAGTGCTCTTGGACTCTGGTGACTAGATATGATCAGCGTCGAGGAAGCCCTGGAACGCATCCTTAGCTACGTCAGCGTCCTGGAACCCGAGGAGAAGCCGACTCTTGCCGCTCTCGGCCAGGTGCTGGCCGAAGACGTGATTGCTCCCTTCAACATCCCGCCCCTGGACAACAGCGCCATGGACGGCTACGCTCTGCAGGCGGCCAGCACCGCCGGCGCCTCTCGCTCCGCGCCGGTGGAGCTTCGGGTGGTGGGCGAACTGGCGGCTGGCTATGTCTTCGAAGGCGAGGTGGCCCCCGGCACCGCCGTCCGCATCATGACCGGCGCTCCTGTCCCCAGGGGCGCCGATGCGGTGGTTCCCTTCGAGGAGACGGATGAGGCGGTCCACAAGGCGCCGATGACGGCGCGGCGCATTGACGAAAGGGTGCGCATCCTCAGAGAGGCCAGGCCCGGTGACAACATCCGTCGGGCGGGTGAGGACATCCGCGAGGGCCAGCAAGTTCTGGCCAAGGGCATCGTCCTCAGGCCGGCGGACATCGGGCTGCTGGCCTCCGTCGGCCGCAGCACGGTCAAGGTGGTGCGGCGGCCGGTGGTGGCGGTGCTGTCCACTGGCGACGAGCTGGTGGAGGTGGGCCAGCCCCTGCCGCCCGGCCGCATATACGATAGCAATGCCTACAGCCTGACCGCTCTCATCGAGCGCTACGGGGGAATCCCCAAAGTACTGGGCATCGCCCGCGATACGGTGGAGGCCCTCGTCGACAAGATCCATCAGGGGCTGGATGCCGACATGCTTCTCACCTCGGCGGGCGTGTCGCGAGGCGACTACGATATGGTGAAAGACGTGCTGGCCCGCGAGGGGGAGATAGACTTCTGGACGGTGGCCATGAAGCCAGGCAAACCCCTGGCCTTCGGCTTCTTCCGCAGCGGTCAGCGGCGCGTCCCTCACATCGGCTTTCCCGGCAACCCTGTGAGCTCGATGGTCTCCTTCGAGCTGTTCGCCCGCCCGGCCATCCTCAAGATGATGGGCAAAACCCAGTGGCAGAGGCCAGCCGTTCGTGCCATTGCCAAGGAGCGCATCGTCAACCGGGATGACCGCCGTCGCTACTTCGCCCGCTGCGTCGTCACTGAGGAGGGTGGCCGCTACTATGCCTCCCTCACCGGGCCTCAGGGCTCGGGCATTCTCAGCTCCATGGCCGCTGCCAACGGCCTCACTGTCATCCCCGAGGGTGTGGGCGTGGTGGAGCCGGGGGAGGTGATCACGGTGATGATGCTCGACTGGAGCCGGGGCGAGGAGTGGGGCACAGCTTAACGAGCGGGCCCGTCCACGCACTTGCCAGCCCTCGCTCCGTGTAGGCAATCGCAACTCGACCCACACGACACCGGAGCACGGCTGGTGTTAAGCCGGACTGCGGGATGCAGAGGGGATACGCGAAAAACTAGGGGATTCCCTGCGCCCTGTGCTTGCTCGCAATCGAAGCCGCCAGGTTATCGATAGCCTCGAAGTCGCTTTGCCTAGGGAGGCCTTTGCAGAGAACGGGGTCCAGAACCTCGGCCTCCAGACCAGCCATCGTCCCCGTTAGCTGTTCGATGGTCTTGCCCCCCCAGCCGTACGAGCCGATGACGGAGACGAAACGGACTTTAGGCTTAAGCGCGTTGGCGAGATAGGCAGCATAGACCACGTTGGGATGGGGGCCGCCGAGCACGGTTGGGGTGCCCAAGACGATGGTTGCCGCGTCCACCAGGGCCACCGCGAGCTTGCCGATATCCGCCGTGGCCAGCTCGAATTGCTCCACGGCAACTCCCCTTTCGGTCAGAGCGCCAACTAGGTGGTTGACCATCCTTGCGGTGCTGCCGTGCATCGACACGTACGCCACGACGGCGATGTTCCTCGGGGGGGACGAGACCCAGTCACGATAGGCATCGATGATGAAGGCCGGCCGGTCGTACAGAGGGCCGTGGCTCGGGGCTATGATGTCCAGTTCATACGCGGCGATCTTCTCCAGGTTCTTCTGGATCACTTTGCGGAAGGGCATCATGATCTCGGCGTAGTAGCGCTTTGCAGGTTCGAGGATGCGGCTCTCGCTCGCGTAGAGCTCGGTGGTCGCGAGGTGGGAACCGAAGAAGTCGCAGCTAAAAAGGATGCGGTCTTCGCGCAAGTAGCTGACCATCGTCTCGGGCCAGTGGACCCAGGGGGTGTTGATGAACTCGAGGGTCTTGTCGCCGAGCGACAGGGTCTCTCGATCTTCGATGGGGATGATCCTTTCCTCCGGGATTGCCAGCAGGTCCACAAGCATCCCCCTTGCCCTGGCCGTCGAGACGACCTTTGCCCGGCCGTACTTCTCGAGGATAGCCGGGATCGTGCCGGAGTGGTCTTGCTCGGCATGATGACTGACGACGTAATCAACTTCTGGCACGTCCTCGAGTTGCGACATGAGGACGTCCATCTTGCTGGGGTCAACGGTGTCGAGGAGCGCCGTCTTCTCCGAACCGTGAATAAGGTAAGCGTTGTAGCTGGTGCCATCGGGAAGCGGAATCAGCGAATCGAACAGACGCCTGTCCCAGTCGATTGCGCCTAGGGCGTAGACACCGTCTCGGATGATTCTTGGCTTCATGAAAAGATCCCTCCGCTTCTTCGCGCGCTGACTGTGTGCCGCGACCGAGTGGTTCGTTCTGAATAGAGAGCCGAATAGTACCTGGGCACTCGAGCTGCAAGTCCTGCATTCACGTTAGGTCAAGCGAGAGGACATGGGCCATCCTGACCAAGCGTGGTGACTCAACGCTAGCTTGGATAATTCCGCATGTCAAGCCTCTCTGCTAGGTCGCAGCTAGACCGCCATCCATCTCGGACTCTCTGGCTGGGCTACGTGAGGCTGCGCGCGAAGGCTGTTAGAACGTTGCACCCCTCCACGGTCACCACCACCGTATCCTCCACCCGCACGCCCCAGGGACCGATATATAGTCCACAATTGCCCACCGCGATGACCGTGTTGGCCCTCAAAGGCGGCGGCTCCTTCTCGCCGTGGAAAAAGGCATGGCCCGGCGGCAAGGGCGCCTCCTCAAACTCGATGCCCACGCCGTGGAGAGGCGGCCCGAAGATGTGCTCGCCGTGGCCCGCCTCTTTGAGCACCCCATGCAGAGTCTCTTCCAGCTCGGCCATCCTGACCCCCGCCTTGACCTTGGCGATCGTGGCCTGTTGGGCCTTCAGATACAGGTCGTAGGCCGCCTGCTGATCGGCCGTCGGTTTGCCCACGCACAGGGTTCGGCATATGTCGGCGCTGTAGCCGTTGACGATAGGGTGAAGGTCAACCATCACCAAATCAGGGGCTTGCAGCTTGCGCAATGTAGGTAGCCCATGGGCAATATTGGTGCGCGGGCCGGAGGAGACGTAAGTACGCCAGAACCCCTCGGCGCCAGCCTGTCGCATGGCATACTCGCCCTCGGCCGCTATCTGGCTCTCCGTGACGCCTGGTTTGATCGCTTCTACCGTTGCCCTCATGCCTGCCACGGCCACTTCGGCCGCCGCTCGGATGCGTCCGATCTCATCGGCATCCTTGACCATGCGCAATTCGGACATGATGTGGGTGCAGTCTTCGACTGTTACCCTCTCTGGCTTGGCGTGGGGATGGGTGAGCATACTCATCATGGATCGAGTGAGGAAGGTGAACTCCAGCCCTAAAGCGCCTTTCTGGATGCCAAAATGCTCGAAGTGGTGAGCGATGGAATGGATCATGCCCACCTCGTCCTCGAAGCCGACGATGTGGTCAAAGTGGGCGAGCTGCCTGACATCCTCCAGATCAGTCTTTGGCACGCCCAGGGCGACCTTCCCTTGTTGAGTAATCATGGCATAGGCGCATAGGCGGCCGTCACCAGTGAGATAGAACATGTTGGCCGGCTTGGTGAGCAGTAACGCGTCAAGGCCTGCCACTTTCATCAGACGGCTGCATCTTTCCAGCCGCTCCTGATAGCGATCGTTGATCACTCCTGGGCCTCCCTTCGCCTGGAGATCCACGCGATGGGTTCGAATGGACTCCTGCCTTGCCAGCCATATCGCGCCGGATGTTTCGGGTTGCCACCTTGCCCTGCTGGATTGCCACCGAGGCCAACATCGGCAGGCAGCCTCGTGGCCGCTACATTGTATAGCAGGGCGATGCAGGCGTGGTAGTTGGGCGAGAGTTCGCGCCGCCCCGGCCGGGCGGGATTCGACCCCACAACGTCTGGTTCAGGAGCTTCACCATCCGCCTCGGCTTGTCACTAGTGCGCCCCCCTCGTGAGAGCCCCGTATCTAGTGAGAGGGCAAAACCTGTAACTGATTTTCCCACTGAGCGTCCTTGATAGTGGAGCTAAAGGCAAAGATGGCTTCTCGGTGAGCGAGCGCAGCCGCTTGGCCACAGGTCTACGGGGGCTCTCCCAGTGCATGCCGCCAAGACCGGACGGCCCTGGGCTGCCTCCCCGTCGGCAAAGTGGCTCTAGTCAGACCCTATCCTGAAAAGGGGTGCTGCCTACAGTGTTTGGTTTGAGATCAGCGCGAGGGCGAGCCGCCCTGGCAAGCGTGGTGCTCATTCTGGTTCTGGTGGTCGTCGCGATCGTGGCGGTTCTGCGCGTCCGTCAGCACCAGGAACGACTGCTGACACTGCAGGACACAGCCGCCTCAGTTGCCACTCTGGAGGACACCCGCGCCCAGCTCTTCCGCGAGCTTGCTGCCCTTTCCAGCCTGGTGTTTTCCGACGATCCAACCCTTGCCGATGAATACCGCGAAGCTGCGGCGCGGGTGGAGCAGGACTTGATCCAGGTGCGAGCCGAGGCCGCTGCCGCGGGAAAGGCCGACTATGTCGCGACCTTGGACGACTTGACTGAGCAGATATACAGCTTCGATCAGACAGCAAGCGCTGCCCTTCCCCTGCTGCTTCAAGGCAATACCCAGACGAAAATTCAGTTGGCGGCCGGCGTCGTGCCAGACATACGGGCTGAGGTTGAGGCCATGGTGGCCGCTCTCGACCAGCTAGCTGGGGACGAGCAGGCCGAGTTGGCCACTGAGAGAGCGGCAGCAAACGATGCCGCAGTCGTCACCAGCTGGATCGTTGTCGGCTTTGGCGGTGTCGTTCTCCTAGTGGCCATTGGCATGGTAATAGCGACCATCGCGTCGGTGATAGGCCCCTTGGTCTCGCTGCGGGCAACCGCCAGGGCAATCACCTCCGGGGACCTGGAATCGAGGGCCAAGGTGTCCGGCCCGGAGGAAATCGCCTCTCTCGCCCGTGACTTCAACGAGATGACGGAGGCCCTATCGGCCAAGACGAAGGAATACATCGATACCACCAACCTGACGGGCGACATAATCGTGAGGCTGGATAGGCACGGCAGATATAACTTCGTCAACGACGCGACGTGCGAATTCGTTGGTAGATCAAGAGAGGAACTCCTCGGTGTGGATGGCAGAGCCTTCCTGCATCCCGACGACGTAGAGGCGACTGCCCAGGCCATCCGCGAGACGATGAACAGCAAGAACCTACTAAGGGGGGCTGTGAGCCGCTTCATCACACCGATGGGCACCAGGGTGGTTGAATGGAACGGCTGCTCTCTCTTCGATGAGGACGGTCGGTACGCCGGAGTCCAGATCAGCGGTCGCGACATCACCGACCGCAAGCGGGCGGAGGAGAAACTAGAGAGTTCGGAGGAGCGACTAAAGATACTATTTGACGCTGCACCGGATGCCTACTATCTCCACGACCTAGAAGGCAACTTTGTCGACGGCAATAGGGCGGCGGAGGAGCTGCTCGGTTATAAGAGGGAAGAATTAATCGGAAAGAACGTGTTAGAGGTGAGACTTCTACTCCCAGAGCAAATCCCGAAAGCGGCTGGAGGTTTGGCCCAAAATGCTCTGGGCAAGGCCGTTGGACCGAACGAGTTTACTCTAATCGGGAAAGACGGCGATCAGATTGCAGTGGAAGTAAGGACATTCCCAGTAAGGATCAAAGATCAGACTCTGGTATTGGGTGTTGCCCGCGACATTACCGAGCGCAAGCGGGCGGAGGAGGCCCTACGAGAGAGCGAGGAACGATTCCGGTCTTTGAGCGCCTCGGCGCCTATCGGAATCTTCTTGACAGATC
>Ga0315297_10001962_pt1 | contig 12919 bp, 13 predicted proteins | sample YL17G15_0_MG_FD_203628 | JGI IMG/M metagenome (GOLD analysis project Ga0315297, IMG submission 203628) | Sediment microbial communities from Yellowstone Lake, YNP, Wyoming, USA - YL17G15_0 | ecosystem: Environmental > Aquatic > Freshwater > Lake > Sediment | place: USA: Wyoming | collected... | reverse complement strand
CGGGACACCGACTCGTACTACTTCAAGCCGGGCGTGGTGCTCGGCAACGACATCTCCAAGGCCCACCCGTTCGACGAGAAGCTGGTGCGCGAGCAGGTGACGGCGTCGTGGTACGACTACCCGGCCGGCGCGCCGGCGGAGGGGCTGCATCCGTACGAGGGCGAGACGATGCCGAAGTACACGGGCCCGCAGCCGCCGTGGGAGTACCTGCAGGGGCTCGACAAGTACACGTGGATGAAGGCCCCGCGGTACGACGGCCGCCCGATGCAGGTGGGGCCGCTCGCCCGCATCGTGGTGGGCTACGCGCAGGGGCACAAGGACATCCAGGCGATCGCGAAGCAGGTCATGGATACGCTCAAGGTGGGACCGGCGGCGCTCTTCTCGACGGCGGGCCGGACGCTGGCCCGGGGCATGGAGACGGTGCTGATCGCGCGGCAGATGGACAAGTGGATGGACGAGCTGGTCGAGCGCATCGCGAACGGTGACGTCGCCACCTTCACGCGGGACAAGTGGGATCCATCAACCTGGCCGGCCAAGTGCCAGGGCTTCGGCAGGGCCGACGTGCCGCGCGGCGCGCTGGGGCACTGGGTCCAGATCGAGAACGGGAAGTTCACCCGGTACCAGTGCGTCGTGCCCAGCACGTGGAACGCCTCGCCCAGGGACGACAAGGGGCAGACGGGTCCGTACGAGGCGGCGCTGATGGACAACCATCCCCTCGCCAAGGCGGACCAGCCGCTCGAGATCATCCGGACGATTCACTCGTTCGATCCCTGCCTGGCTTGCGGCGTGCACGTGCTCGACATGGAGGGCAACTCGATCACGGAGGTCAAGGTGCAATGACAAGCGCCCACCATCCGATCGGGCCGGGCGGGCCGACGTCAGGACCCGCGTCGCTCCTCGGGCGCGGGATCCCGCGCCCCATGGGCGAGTTCCGGTGGGTGTACCTCTGGGGCCTGCCGCTCCGGGCGATGCACTGGCTCGCGGCCGTGTGCATCGTGGTCCTCATCGTGACGGGGCTGTACATCGGCAACCCGTACTTCGTGGGCGGCATCGAGCCGGGGCTCATCATGACGAAGTTCCGGTTCGCCCACTACCTGGCGGCGGTGGTCCTCGCGACCACCGCGCTGGTACGGGTGTACTGGCTCTTCGCCGGCAACCGGTTCGAGCGGCTCAAGGCGCTCTTCCCGGTGCGGCCCCGCGACCTCAAGAACCTGTTCCGCATGGTCAAGTTCTACCTGATGGTCGGGCGGGAGCAGGTGCCGCACTATCTCGGGCACAACCCGCTGCAGCAACTCAACTACACGCTGGTGTTCGCCGCGGGGCTGCTGGCGGTGGTGACCGGGTTCACCCTGTTCGGGCTCGCCTCGCCCACCGGCTGGATCTATGCCGCGACCAACTGGATGGTGCCGTGGTTCGGTGGCATCCAGAACGTGCGGATCATCCATCACTCGATCACCTGGTTCTTCCTAATCTTCATCCCGGCGCACATCTACCTGTCGTTCCGGGCGGACGTCATCGAGGGGGGCGGCACGGTATCGTCGATCGTGACCGGTGGACGTTTCTTCGAGGCGGATGAGGTCTATGAGGACGAGGACGCCTAGCACCCGCGTCATCGGCGTCGGCAGTCCGATCATGGGTGACGACGGCTTCGGGCTACGCACCATGGCGCGGCTGGAGGAACGCTGGATACTGCCCGAGGATGTGGGGCTGGTGGACGGGGGCACCTGGGGCATGCAGCTGCTGCCCGAGATCGAGGCCAGCGACTGCGTGCTCTTCATCGATGCGATCAACACCGGCAGTGCGCCCGGCACCATCACCGTGGTGGAGCGGGCGGAGCTTCCGCGCTATTTCGAGCGGAAGCTGTCACCGCACCAGGTGGACCTGCGCGAGGTGCTCGCCATCTGCGAATTGCGGGGTACCCTGCCCCGGGTGACCGTGGCCTTCGGGGCGCAGCCCCAGACCATCGAGATGTCCACGAGCCTGACGCCGGTGCTCGAGGCCCGGGTCGATGCGGTCGCCGACCTGGTGGCCGAGCGACTCACCCACCTGGGCCACGACGTTCGCCGCCGCCAGCCGGCGGCGGCCTAGTCCCGGCACCGGCTCACCCGCCGTGCACGAATTCAGCATCGCACTCGAGATCTGCCGGCTGGCGGAGGCGAAGGCCCCTGCCGGCCAACTGGCGCAGCTGGTACGGGTCGGCGTGGAAGTCGGTGACGACGCGGGCGTCGAGCCGGAGAGCCTGTCGTTCTGCCTCGAGACCCTGCTGGCCCAGCCCCCGTTCCGCCAGGCCCGGCCGGTCATCCGGCGCAGCGCCGGGGACGCCCTTCATCTCGAATACCTGGAGTTCGACGATGGCCGTCCGGACGATTGACGTACGGGAGAAGGTGATGGGCCGGAACGACGAGCTGGCGGTGGAGGTACGCGCCCGCCTGGCCGACGCGCGCGTCCCGGCACTCAACCTCGTCTCGTCGCCGGGCTCGGGGAAGACGGCGCTGCTGGAACGGACGCTCGACGACCTGGGGCACGAGCTCCAGATCGCGGTCGTGACGGGTGACGTGCAGACCCAGAACGATGCCGACCGCCTCGCGCGGCACACTTCGCAGCTGGTGCAGGCGGTGGTGACCAATGGCGCCTGCCATCTCGATGCCCGCCAGGTCCTCACGTCGCTCGAGGCGGTGGACCTCGGTGCGACCGACCTGCTCTTCATCGAGAACGTGGGCAACCTGGTATGCCCGGCCAGCTGGGACCTGGGCGAGTCGGCCAAGGTGGTGGTGTTCTCGGTGACCGAGGGCGAGGACAAGCCGCTCAAGTATCCCAAGATGTTCCGCATGGCGGACGCCGTCGTACTCAACAAGATCGACCTCCTGCCCTACGTCCCGTTCGACCTGGCCCGCGCGGAAGCATACGTGCGCGAGGTGAATCCGGCGCTCACCATTCTCCGGACGTCGGCCCTCACGGGAGCCGGCATGGACACGTGGTACAGCTACCTGCGACACCGGATCGCGGCGTCCCGGGCGTCGTAGCCGGGCCGGGCACCACGGCCCGCGCCGCCAGTCACGTGACCGTGACCGGCGTGGTGCAGGGCGTGGGCTTCCGTCCGTTCGTGGACCGGCTGGCCCGGCGCCATTCGCTGGCAGGCTGGGTACGCAACACGGCGGGGACGGTGGAGATCGAAGTCGAGGGCGCGCCGCTGGACCTGGAGCACTTCGCCGCCGAGCTGCGGACCGATGCCCCGCCGCTGGCCCGGATCCACGTGGTGCAGGTACGGCAGGTGACGCCGCGCGGCGAGCGCGATTTCGCGATCCTGGCGAGCCGCGACGAGCCGTCCGCGACGCCGGCGGTGCCGGCCGATGTGGCGCTGTGCGATGCGTGCGCGAAGGAATTCAGCGATCCGCACAACCGCCGCTACATGTATCCGTTCATCACCTGTACTGACTGCGGCCCGCGTCATACCGTGATCGAGCGGCTTCCGTACGATCGCGCGCGCACCACCATGCGGGCGTTTCCCCTGTGCCCCGCGTGTGCCATCGAGTACGTGACGCCCGGCGACCGGCGCTATCACGCCGAGTCGACCAGTTGTCCGGTCTGCGGGCCACGGCTGTGGGCGGAGCGGGCGACGGCGGCGGAACCGGAGCGGGCGCCGGCGATGTCCAGCTTCTCGGCGCTCGCGGCCGCCGGGTCGTGGCTCCGCGCCGGACTCATCGTGGCGATCCGGGGCATGGGCGGGTTCCACCTCGCCGCCGATGCCACCGACGATGCCGCGGTGCTCCGGCTGCGGGTACGGAAGGGACGCGAGGCGAGGCCGTTCGCGGTGATGGTCCGTAGCATCGAGGACGCCCGCGCGCTCGGAGTGCTGAGCGCCGGCGCCGAGAGGCTGCTGGCGTCCCCCGAACGGCCGGTGGTGCTGGTTCCGGTGCGTGAAGGCGCGGTGGCACCGTCGGTGGCCCCGGGTCTCTCCACCATCGGGCTCCTGCTTCCGTCGACTCCGCTGCACCTACTGCTGCTCGGATGGGTTGGCCGACCGCTGGTGATGACCAGCGGGAACCTGAGCGAGGAGCCGATCGCGGCCGGCAACGACGAGGCGCGCGCGCGGCTGGCGAAGGTCGCGGACGGGTTCCTGCTGCATGACCGCGAGATCACGGCGCGGGTGGACGACTCGGTGGTCCGTCCAGCGGAGAGCGGACCGATCGTCCTGCGGCGCGCGCGGGGATATGCGCCGCTCCCGATTCATACCAGCGTCGCCGCGCCGCGACCGATCCTGGCGGTGGGGGCGGAGTTGAAGCACACCTTTGCGCTGGCGCGGGACGACACCGCATGGGTGAGTCCGCACCTGGGCGACCTGAGCCGGCTGGAGACCCTCGAGCACGCGCGCGCCACGCTGGCCCACCTCGAGGCACTGTTCCGGGTGGAGCCGGAGGTCGTCGCGCACGACCTGCATCCCGGCTACCTCTCGACGCGCTGGGCCGGGGAGCTGAGGCTGCCGACGATCGGCGTGCAGCACCACCACGCGCACGTCGCCGCCGTGCTGGCCGAGCATGGCCGTACGGGACCGGCGATTGGCCTGGCCTTCGACGGCACCGGCTATGGCGAGGATGGCCACATCTGGGGTGCAGAGGTGCTGGTGGCCGACTTGGCCGGATACCGCCGCGCGGCCCACCTGCGCTACGTCCCGCTGGCCGGAGGCGACCGCGCCATCCGTGCTCCATGGCGCAGTCTCGCGGGGTATGCCTCGCTCGATGAGGCGCTCGGGGCAGCGGTGGAGCCGGTGCTGGCCGCGGTCAGCGCGCGGGAGCGCGGGGTGTGCGCGGCGCAGCTCGCGAGCCACCTCAACGCGCCGCTGGCCTCGTCGATGGGCCGGCTGTTCGACGCCGCCGCCTGTCTGCTCGGGCTCCGGCTCGAGTCGCGGTACGAGGGCCAGGCGGCGATGGAGCTGGAGGCGCGCGCCGGCCGGCGCCAGGGAACGCTGCTGCCGTTCCCGCTGCTGCAGTCGCAGGAGCCGTGGCTGCTCGATCCGGTCCCCCTGCTGCTGGCGCTCGCCGAGGGGCGGCAGCGCGGCGACGATCCGGCCGACCTGGCGGCGAGCTTCCACGAGACGATCGCCCGCGCGGCGATCCAGGTGGCGCGCGCCGCGGCCGACGCGACTGGTCTCGATCTCGTCGCGTGCTCGGGCGGCAGTTTCCAGAATGCGCGATTGCTCGACCGCTGCATGGCGCTCGGCGCGGAGGCGGGGCTCGTCATGCTGCGACCCCATCGGCTCAGTCCCAACGACGGCGCCATCAGCTTCGGCCAGGCGGCCGTGGCGGCGGCCCGACTCTCCCAGGGCGCGCCAGCCGCGTGACCCGCAGCAGGAGGTTTCCATGTGCCTAGGGATTCCCGGCCGGGTCGTCGCGCTGCGTGACGATGCCGGACTCATGATGGGCACGGTGGATTTCGGGGGGGTGCGGCGGGAGGTGTGCCTGGCATATGTCGCCCACGACATCGACATCGGTGACTACGTGGTGGTGCACGTCGGCTTCGCCATCTCGAAGGTGGATGAAGATGAGGCCAAGCGGTCCTACGCCATGCTGCGCGAGATGAGCCAGCTGGATGAACTCGATTGGATGCGGGAGTTCGCGGACACCGGCCTGCGCGACGCGCAACAAGCATCGTGAGATACCTGAGCGAGTACCGCGACCCCGAGGTCGCGCGGGCGCTGGTGCGCCAGATCCGGGAGACGGCGACGCGGCGCTGGGTGCTCATGGAGGTGTGCGGCGGACAGACCCACACCATCGTCAAGCAGGGGCTGGGCGAGCTGCTGGGCGATGCGGTCGAGATGATCCACGGACCGGGGTGCCCCGTCTGCGTCACCCCGCTGGAGCAGATCGACAAGGCGCTGGCGCTCGCCGCGCGCCCGGACGTGATCTTCACCTCGTTCGGCGACATGCTGCGGGTGCCGGGCTCGGACTGCGACCTGCAGCAGGTACGGGCCCGCGGCGGCACGGTGCGGGTCGTGTACTCGCCGCTCGACGCGCTGGCCCTGGCGCAGGCGCACCCGGACAAGGAAGTGGTGTTCTTTGCCGTGGGCTTCGAGACCACCGCGCCGGCCAATGCCATGGCGGTGTACCGGGCCCGCGAGCTCGGCGTGCCGAACTTCAGCGTCCTCGTGTCCCACGTCACGGTGCCGCCGGCGATGCGCGCCATTCTCGACGCGCCGGACAACCGGGTGCAGGCGTTCCTCGCCGCGGGCCATGTATGCACGGTGATGGGCTGGACGGAGTACGAGCCGATCGCGGCGCAGTACCAGGTGCCGATCGTGGTCACGGGGTTCGAGCCGATCGACATCCTCGAGGGGATCCTGCTCGCGGTGCAGCAACTCGAAGCGGGCCGGCACGAGGTGGTGAACCAGTACGTGCGGGCAGTGACGCGCGAGGGCACGGTGCCGGCGCGCACGCTGGTGGAGCAGGTATTCCGCCTGGCGGACCGGAAGTGGCGCGGCATCGGGGAGATCCCTGGCAGCGGCCTGGTGCTGCGCGAAGAATACGCGTCGTTCGACGCGGAGCGGAAGTTCGGCCTCGAGGACCTCACGGTCGAGGAACCGGCGGAGTGCCGCGCGGGCGACGTGCTGCGCGGGCGGCTCAAGCCGCACCAGTGCTCGGCGTTCGGCACCCGCTGCACACCGGAGCACCCGCTCGGCGCCCCGATGGTCTCGTCGGAAGGGGCGTGCGCGGCGTATTACAACTACGGGCGGTATCGGGAAGGCGAAGCCCTGGCCATGAGTCGTGAGTCGGCAGTGGGCAGTCGGCAGTGAGTCGGCAGTCCTCCGTCGTGAGTGGAGAGTCAAGAAATGATTGAGACGTTGGCCATGTCCGGGCTCACCTGCCCCGCGCCGGTCGCGTCGAACGACCGGGTGCAGCTGGGGCACGGCTCGGGCGGGAAGCTGAGTGCGGCCCTGCTCCGCGAGCGGTTCCTGCCGCTTCTCGGCAATCCGATCCTGGATCAGCTGGGGGACGCGGCGATCCTGGCGCTGCCCACGGGCGAGATCGCGCTCTCGACCGACACTTTCGTGGTGCGGCCGCTCGAGTTCCCGGGAGGGAACATCGGCGCGCTGGCGGTGCACGGCACGGTGAACGACCTCGCCATGATGGGCGCCGAGCCGCGCTACCTCACGCTGGGCGTGGTCCTGGAGGAGGGGCTGCCCTTCGCGGTGCTCGACCGGATCCTCGCCACGCTGGCCGGTGCGGCCGCGGGCGCGGGCGTCACCATCGTCACCGGGGATACCAAGGTCGTGGAGCGCGGCCGGGCTGACGGCATGTATGTCAACACCACAGGGGTGGGCCTGCTGCACCCGCTGGTGCGGCCGGGGGCCCATCGGGCGGAACCGGGCGACGCGGTGCTGGTGAGCGGGCCGATCGGCCGCCACGGCATGGCGGTGATGGCGCTCCGCGAGGGGCTCGAGTTCGAGACCACGATTACCAGCGACACGGCGAATCTCTGGCCCCTGGTCCGGTCACTGCGCGACGCGCTCGGGGCGTGCCTGCACGTGCTCCGTGACCCGACGCGCGGCGGGCTGGCGAGCGCACTCCATGAGATAGCCTCGGCGTCGGGTGTGGGGATCGCGCTCGACGAGCCAGCGCTGCCCATTCCAGGCGACGTTGCCGCCGCGTGCGAGATGCTGGGGCTCGATCCCCTCTACGTGGCCAACGAAGGCGTGCTGGTGGCCATGGTACCGGCGGCACGGGCTGACGCGGCGCTCGCGGCGCTCAGGGCTCATCCCCTCGGCGCCTCGAGCCGGCGCATCGGCGAGGTGGTGGCGCGGCATCGGGGCATGGTGGTGCTCCGGACTGCTCTGGGAGGCACGCGCGTGGTGGACCTCCTGCCGGGAGACCAGTTGCCGAGGATCTGCTGAGCATGTTCACGCTCCGGTCATCCGCATTCCAGCCGGACGCCGCCATTCCTGCCCGGTACACCTGCGATGGCAAGGATCTCTCTCCGCCGCTCGCCTGGAGCGATCCGCCAGCGGGCACGGTGACGTTCGCACTGATCGGCGATGACCCGGATGCCCCTGATCCCGCCGCACCCAAGCGGGTGTGGGTGCACTGGCTGCTCTACAATGTTCCATCAAACTGCATCGAACTTGCCGAAGGCGCGGGCAACGCCGACCCGGCGGCTCCGGCACGGCAGGCGCTTACCGACGCGACCACGATGGGCTACCACGGCCCCTGTCCGCCGATCGGGCGACACCGGTACTACTTCCGCCTGGTGGCGCTCGACTCCGCACTCGCCGACCTGGGCGCGCGGGCCCGGCGCGCGGACCTGGAGCGTGCCATGCAAGGGCACGTGCTCGCGACGGCAGTGCTGATGGGCACGTATGCGCGGGCGGGCGGCGCGTAGGCGCCGGCGACCATGACAACTCGACGGGACTTTCTCGAAGCGGGTGTTGCGGCAGGCGCCTTCGCCATGGTGCCAGCCCGGCTGCGCGACGCGCGCTGGGCGGCGGTGCGGACGCCGCCACTCGTCCCCTTCGTCGATCCGCTCCCGATTCCGCCGGTGTGCCAGCCGCTGGCCAACCCGGCCTTTCCCGGCGCGACGTACTACGAGATCGCGATGGCGGAAGGGCAGCATCGCTTCCATCGCGATCTTCCGCCGGCCCGCACGTGGGGCTACGGCGGCCGCGCGTATCTCGGGCCGACGATCGAGGCACGGAGCGGCGGGCCGATCGTGATCAAGTGGATCAACAACCTGCCGCCCAACCACCCACTGCCGGTGGACTACACGCTGGACTGGGCCAATCCGGAGCAGCGCGAGCGGGGCTTCGCGCCCGGAGCACCGTCCGGTCCCATTCCGGTCGTGCCGCACCTCCACGGCGGGCCCACGCTGCCGCAGTCCGACGGCCATCCCGAGGCGTGGTGGACGCCGGATCTCGTTCAGCGCGGCCATCACTTCGTGAGCGACGTGTACCAGTACAGCAACAACGTGCAGGCCGCGACGCTCTGGTACCACGATCACGCCATGGGCATCACGCGCCTCAACGTGTATCAGGGCCTGGCCGGCGCATACTTCGTCCGCGACGACGTCGAGGGGGCGCTTCGCCTGCCGTCGGGCGCCTACGAGATCCCGCTCATCCTGCAGGACCGCTTTCTCTCGCCGCAGGGTGCGCTGGTGTACCCATCCACCGCGGTGTCAACGGAGCATCCGCTCTGGATGCCGGAGGCGTTCGCCGACACGCCCGTCGTGAACGGCAAGGCCTATCCGTACCTCGAGGTCGAGCCGCGGCGCTACCGGCTCAGGCTGCTGAACGGCTCGAATGCACGCTTCTACTCGTTGTGGCTCGAGGGCGCGACGGGTGTCGTGCCACTGGTGCAGATCGGCACCGAGGGCAGCTTTCTGCCGGCACCGGTGGTGCGCGACCGGCTGCTGCTGTCGTCGGGGGAGCGTGCCGACGTGCTGGTGGACTTCGCGCGGCTGCCGCCCGGCACGGTGGTGGTGCTGCGGAACGATGCGAAGGTTCCCTACCCGGACGGGGACGGGGCGCCCCTGCCGGCGCTGATGCAATTTCGGGTGGTGCGGCCGCTCGCCGGTCCCGACCGGAGCGCACCAGCCGAAGCGCTCCGGCTGCCCGCGGTACCCCCGCTGCCGGCGGCGGGAGCATCGCGCCGGCCCTTCGTGATGGTCGAGGATCACGAGACCAAGGTGCTGCTGCTCAACGGCGAACGCTTCCTGGAGCCGGTCCGCGACCGGGTGCCGGCGGGTACGGTGGAAATCTGGGAGTACGTCAACACGACGCCGGACGCGCACCCCATGCACATGCACCTGGTACAGTTCCAGGTGCTCGACCGCCAGCCGTTCGATGCGTCGCGCCTGCTGGCCACGTGGAGTCCGGGCGCGCCGCTCAACCTGCCCGACTACCTCCGTGGCAAGCCGCTGCCTCCTCCAGCCTGCGAGCGCGGTTGGAAGGACACCGCGGTCGCCAATCCCGGCGAAGTGCTCCGCATCATTGCCCGCTTCGACCGGCCGCTCGGTGAGATCGTGCTGCCGGCCGGGCTCTCGGCGCCGCAGTACGTGCATCACTGCCACATCCTCGAGCACGAAGACAACGAGATGATGCGCCCATTCGACCTCGTCATCTAGCCGGGAGCGCTCACGATCCCCGCCGGCTCCACCCGCTCGACGCGAGCCATGAGGGGCGCGGGCTCGCCCCCATCCGTGATCATCATGGCGTCGCCGGGACCACGACGGCGCCCTGCATGAAGGGGTGGGGCGTGCAGTGGTAGGCGAAGGTGCCTACCTGGTCGAAGGTGGAGGTGAAGGAATTCCCTGGGCTCAAGAGGGGCGAGTCCCATGCTCCCTGGTCCGCCGTGCTTGTATGGGCCTGAGCGTCGTCGTTGACCCACGTCACGGTGCTCCCGGCGTCGACACAGATCGAAGCGGGCTGAAAGGAGAAGTCGACGATGTGGATGATGGGCGAGCCTTGCGGCGTCGAGTCGGGTGCGGCCACGCACTGGCCGCCGGCCGGCGCCTGCACGCGCTCCGAGAAGCAGGCGCCAAGGCCCGCGAGTGCGGCGGCGGCCAGAATGACCGACAGGAAAGGGACGGTGGGCCGCAAAGTCACTTGACCACCACCGTCCCCTTCATAAACGGATGTGGTGTGCAGTAGTAGGTAAAGGTGCCGGGCTGGTTGAACGTGTGACTCCAGCTGGAGCCCGGATCGATCATCCCCGAATCGAAGTCCTTGCCGGTGGCTGTCACGGTGTGCGCCAGCTGATCGTCGTTTTTCCACATGATGGTGGTGCCTGCCGCAACCTCGATCCGCGGCTGGGTGAAGGCCATCCGGTTGATCACGGTATTGGCCACCGGACCGGTCACTGGCGCCGCCGCCGGGGCCGCGGGCTTCGGCTTGTGACCAAACCAGCGGGACAGCGTCAGCGGCACGGTGAACTCGAAACCATAGAGCACCTGGTCGCGGCCCCGGGACGCTCCCTGAAGCGTCGAGGTAACCGCGTTCGAGGCGAAGAGGGCCAGGGAGTGTGGCGTGGTCGGTATGCCGATCGCGAAGCCCGCACTCCAGGTCGCCTTCTGCTCGGGCGGCAAGTTAGTCAGGGAGGCATAGTCGCCCTGAATGGCGAGCCAGCGGAGCACCTTGAAGGAGGCACCAGCGCCCAGGGCCACCTGCGCGCTGCCGGAAGTTGTGTACGGATCGCTCAGGGCCCGGGCGACGCCGATCAGCCGGACAGGCCCGAACCGGCGGGCGATCGAGACCTCGCCATCGACGCCCTTCGCCGCATTGTTGTATGCAATCGCAGCCCCGAAATCAATCGGCGCGCCGGTCTCCTGTGCCACGGGGTGCCAGCGAGCGAAGAACTCCCACTCGTTGGGATAGCCGGGCGCCAGCAGCGAATTGGTCGAGTAGGTGAACCCGATCATGGTGTGCACCGGCAGTCCGGCCGCCATCACGAAGGTCGGGTAGTTGGTCACCTTCCGCGCCGGGGGAGGGCTCGCATCGAACCGATGCTGGAAGTTGAACTGGATCACGCCCAGGCGTACTACCCAGTCCCCCGAGATGTTGGGGGTACGGTCGAGGACGGACTGGCCGGACAGGACGGCCGGGGCCGTGCAACCAGCGAGGACAGCTGCCGCCATGATCCGCAGCGATGTGGTCACCGGCGGTTCTCCGGCTGAGGAGAGGACAAGCGAGGGCGTGGTCGCCAGGGAGTGATACCTACTGGACGCGAATACGGCCCTTCATGTTGCCGTGGAGCGTACACTCGTAGTCGTAGTCGCCGGCCATCATGAACGTGCGCGACACGTTGTTCCCTGGCGCGGTGCCGGGAATATTCCCACCCGGCGGCATCAGCCGCGTGAAGGTCACGTTGTGGGTGGTCTCGGAGAACTGCCAGGTCACGGTCGTCCCCGGTGCCACGGTGACGTCGTTCGGGGTGAACGCGTTGCCCGTCGTCGCGATCGTGACTCCGCCGGGCTGGCCCTGGGTGACCGTGACGGTCGCCGTGGCCGTGTGGGTCACGCCGCTCGCGGTGAGCGACGCGGTGATTGTGGCCGTTCCGGGTGCCACACCGGTGACCAGGCCGGCCGGCGTGACCGACGCCGTCGCCGGAGCGCTGGACGCGAAGGTGGCCGCCGGGAGCCCCGTCATCGGCGTGCCATTCTCGTCCAGTGGCGTGGCGGTCAGCTGCGTGGTCGCGCCCACGGCGACCGCGGGCGCCGCTGGGGTGAGCGACAGGGACGTGAAGGTGCGGCCTCCGGCTCCCCCCTGCACGACGACGGTACCCGTCATCCCGTTATGCCTGGTGCACTGGTAGGCATATGTGCCCGGGGTGGTGAAGGCGCGGGCCACGGCATTGCCCGGCTGCGTGTCCGGGATGTTGCCACCGGCGGGACCCGGCCCGGAGAAGGTCACGTTGTGGGTCGCGCCGGAGAACTGCCACAGCACGCTGCCGCCGGACGTGATCGTCACAGTGGACGGACTGAAGGTCTGGTTCGGGGTCGTCACCGTGACATTCCCCGGCTGCGGCGCGGTCACGGTCACGGTGGACGTGGCCGTCTGGGTGACGCCCGCCGCCGTGAGGGAGGCGGTGATCGTCGCGGTGCCCGCCGCGTTGCCCGTGACCAGTCCGCCGGGGCTCACCGCCGCGACGGCGGGCGCGCTGGTGGTGAACGTCGGCGTGCCCAAGCCGGTCATGGCGCTTCCGTTCTGGTCCAGCGGCGTCGCCACCAATTGCGCCGTCCCTCCGACCGCGATGGCTGGGGTAGCGGGAGACAGGCCGAGCGAGGTGTAGACCGGCGCCTGGGCCGACTGGACCACCACCTGACCCCGCATGCCGTTGTGCACGGTGCATTCGTACAAGTAGGTGCCCGCCGTGGGGAAGACCCGGGTGACCTGCGCCCCGGGCTGCTGGGTGGGCACGTTGCCGGCGGGCGGAGCGAT
>Ga0315297_10001961_pt1 | contig 12923 bp, 11 predicted proteins | sample YL17G15_0_MG_FD_203628 | JGI IMG/M metagenome (GOLD analysis project Ga0315297, IMG submission 203628) | Sediment microbial communities from Yellowstone Lake, YNP, Wyoming, USA - YL17G15_0 | ecosystem: Environmental > Aquatic > Freshwater > Lake > Sediment | place: USA: Wyoming | collected... | reverse complement strand
CCAGGATCTGCACCTGAAAAGAGCCGAGGTTCGATGAATATATTAATCCGCTGAGCATGCTCATGAAGCTTAAGGCAATGCCGATCAGTGTTGGTTCGCCGAATACAAGGATAATGGCTGCAACGTAGCTGATGACTGTAGAAGCCAGGGTGCTGCGCATCAGGCTGGAGATCATCAGCCCGATGGCGCTGAAGGCCAAAGCCGTAACGATCAGCAACAAAAATGCCACCAACACTTCTTCCACGGCTACGCCCCCGAACAGCGAAGCCAGGCTTTGCAGCGGGAAACCAACCACCAACAGGAGCAGCAAGAAGAATAGCGCTGAAATCAGTTTTCCAATAACCAGCGATCGTGCTGGCAGGAGGGTGGTACGGAGCAGGTCATAAGTCTGCTGCTCACGTTCCGAAGAGATTGCTCCAGCCGTCAGCGCAGGGGCTACAAAGCAAACCATCATCATCTCCACGCCCACCACAATCCCAAAAACAGCCTTTCCTACTACTTGAACCATGCTTGAATTTCCCACGTTATTGGCCGTCGAGGAGAACCCCAAATAGACCAACCCTACAAGCACGCTCATCATCACCAAGTACACGGTAATGATGATGTAAGCTTTTCCTCGGCGCATCCTGCTGCGCAGTTCCTTCACGGTAACCGGGTTCTGGAAGATGCTTCGCAGAAAAAATAAATTCTGGAGAAATAGTTTTCTCTTATTAGGTGCCTCGGATGTCATCCGCTGTGTATTGATGTACTCATCAGCTTTGGCCATGAAATTATGTCACCAAACCCTTCGTCGCCCGCATGAATACTTCTTCCAGATCGCGGCTATCTTCGCTGAATTGTAAGACCGGGATCCCTTTTGCCACCAGGCTAGCGAGAATCCCGCTCAGGGCTTGATCATCTCCATTAAATTCAATTTCAAAGCGCGCTCGCTGCTCGTTGTGGTTTGTATGCAGCTCTGAAACTGAGAGGATACCTGGTATCCCTTGCAAAGCAGCCTCGGATGTGATCATCTGGAGTGCCTCAGTTGGCTGGGCTAAAACTGTGATCTGTACTTTACGGTGGGGCATGAGTATCTGCTGCAGTTCTTCCAACGGGCCAGCCGCCACGAGCTTACCGGCTTCGATGATCCCCACCCGGGTACAAATTTCTGCCACATCAGCCAGGATATGGGTGGAAAAGAATATGGTTTTGCCCATTCGCGCCAATTCGACTAGTAGACCCCGAATTTCCACTCGGGCACGCGGGTCCAGCCCTGAGGCCGGCTCATCCAAAATCAGCACCTGGGGGTCGTGGATCAGGGTGCGCGCCAGGCTGAGGCGCTGTTTCATGCCTCGCGAAAGTCCCTCCACCGGGTCGTTGCGCCGGTGGGTCAGTTCCACCAGTTCCAGCAAATCTTTGATCAGCCCGGCCCGGTCGGCAGGGGGGATATTGTAACAAGAACCGAAGAAATCCAGGTATTCCCACACCAGCATATCGTTATACACGCCGAAGTAATCTGGCATATAACCGATCATGCTGCGCACCTGGCGAGGCTGCTTCCTCACGGAATGGCCTGCCACCAGGATATCACCGCGGGTGGGCTGGAGTAGAGTCGCCATGATGCGGATCGTGCTGGTCTTACCAGCGCCGTTAGGCCCCACGAACCCAAAAATATCTCCCTCTTCCACGTTCAGGCTGAGGTGGTTGATCGCCTGGATGCTGTTGCGGCCAGAATATTGCTTGGATAGATCGATAATTTCTATGATCGCAGACATTTGAGGGTTTTCTTTCTGCGCCTATTTACATTCGGATGTATTCATCCGCGCGATCCATAGGCTCATTTTTCCAACTCCAGCGTAAAATCCGCTCGGGTGATCTGGATGCCACTGACCTGGCCACTCGCGAAGTTCAAGCGCAAGGAACCATTTGTACCCACATAACGCTCAGGTATTCCCAGGTAGTTATCACCCCAGCGCAGATCATCCAGTTCGTCCCATTTGTTTTGGTTGTAATCCCAGGCACTGACGCTGATTCCAGTCACACTACTCCCACTGGCTTGCCCTTCCAGGTGCAATACCAGGGATTTCACCTTTGAGAACTCAACGGGTTGGATCGGGGTAAATTGGATACTGAAAGCCGTTCCAGGATAAATACTTGCACTGTAGGGGGAAATACTGGGGTCGTTGCCTTCCAGCAAGCTCCAGTTAAATGTTCCAGGGGTCATGGTGAATGCCCCATCGGATGGTTTCATCCGGCTTGTTTGAAAGACAGGTCGGAAGGTGATGACATACAGGATATTATCTTGTGTTTTAAAGGTTGTGTCTGAAAGGTTCACCTCGATGGGAAGTTGATCTGACCAGCCAACCAGGTACACTCCCGATCCCCTGCTGGAGCCAGTGCCATAGTTGCTATTGGTGACCGCGCTGAGTATGGAATATTTCCGGTAAGTTTCCCGGTCATTGTAATAATTGCTGGTGCCCAGGATGTCAGACACCGTAGTATCAGATGGAGATGAGTAGGGTGCAGGAAAGCCATAATAATTGGTTGTGTAGGGAAAAGTGGGATTTAGATTTGGCTCCCCTGCGAGCTGCGCTCTAGAAAGCTGTTCCTGAACCTGGAATGTCTCGCCAGGAGAAAAATCACCAATTTGGATGGTTCCGCCTGGAAAAAGTAAGACCGCATTTCTAAGGATGAGACCGCTGGTGTTGGTGAGGCTGCCTTGCAATATGGCATTCTTCGGACCCAATTCGATCTCTAGATCGTGCTTGAATGTTGGGGCGGGTGTGCTGCCCTCAAATGCCAATGGCTCGATACCACTGATTTCCAATTTTAGTCCAGAGATGATCGTCTTTGCACCTGTTTCCTGGATCGTATAGGAGCCAGTCGGCGTACCGTAATCGGAAGGAAGTGGGTGGAGAAGAGTTGGAGTATTCGTTTCCGCTTGGTAGGTGGAACGGGTGGGGGAATAGATACCCATGACACCATCTACCCTGGCATAGGGGATATCCGGCCAAACCTGGACAACTGCCAGGCGGTTAAGGATTACCTGGCTGCCGCGTGAGATTGAACCGACCAGGACGATCAGCACAGAGAAGCAGATCACCATCACCGGAATAGTCACCCAGCCCCATTCACTGCGTTTCTCGGATGTACTCATCCGCAAGGTACGTACAAGAAAGTAGTTGAAAGGTCCTAAGGCCAGGATGTAAAGCCCCAGGAACCCACAGATCAGCAGCGGCGAAGGCAGGCTCAGGTTTGGCAGCGTCAGCGCAGCTTCTTTCGCTTGCATCCAGTTGCGGATCCCCAGCAACCAGGAGGGCTTATCCAAAGGATTAGAAAGCAGGCTGCGGAAGAAATCCTCTCGGCCATCCCAGTTTTTAAGCGTTGGCTGGCTTGGATCAAAGGTCAGGTAGAGCACCTCTCCAGCCCCATACCGCTTGCGCAAGACCAGGGGGATGTCATTGTCGTCTGTACTCATCGAGGATGTACTCATCTCGTTGGCTTTGACGAGAACTTGCGCACCTTCGGTCAGGTTTCCGGTTGCGGCCACAATTCCCTGGTCAGGGTCAAAAAAAGGTTCGGAGCTGCGCGAAAATCTTTGCAGGTCCTCCAGGTTTTTTACGGTTTGGGAGTCGACAGGGATAAGTGGAAGCATATCTGCCAGCATCTCGGAATCCATCAATCCTGCCACCGTCTTCTGCCAGTCTGCTCCCCCTGTGAGGATCAGCCTCCCGCCCGCGGCTGTCCATTCTATCAGCGCCTGTCTTTGACCGTCGGTCAGCTTCCCCGTGTCAATCCCAGAAAAGACCAGGACATCGATAGATTTAAGTACGTGAACCCGTTCCGGTATATCGCCGATTTCCAGTTGTAAAGTTCTGGCGGTTGAATTGGTTGTGCTCAGTTGCGAAAGGATGTTATATGCCGAAGGGTTGCTAGAGAGAATGCCGTACCATAAATCCGTTGAAGCATAATTATCCAACTGGAGCTGGACTTTTTCCAGAATGTTCTTGCCTGAATTTAACGAGACCTCGAGCGTGCGGGAGTAACCTCCCGAGATAACGTAGATGACGATTTCTTTTCGAGATACTGAAGGGAGTTCAATCGGGTACTGGTAGGTATCCGTGGCGGCAGAGCTTTCCAAAAACTTAACTTTAATGATGCCTTGCAGATCAGCGCCGTTGTTTTCCAGCGTGACTCGCACCGGAATCCATTGTCCGTCTTTGAACTTCCCATCGAAGCCTGCCTTGACAGTCATCGTCAGCCCACCGGCACCTTGCGCCAAGGCGGAGCCGGATTGAGCGATTATGAACCAGAAAACACCAAACATGAATCCGCACAGGATATAAAAGAACACACGCCCGGATGTACTCATCCGCCCGGATGTACTCATCCGCCCGGATGTACTCATCCGCCCGGATGTACTCATCCGCCCGGATGTACTCATCCGCTTATTCCTTTGCATCAGAATGCTCCTCCCCTGCCTGTTTTCTCAATAGACGCTCCAGGCGGTGTTCCAGTTCCGGCTGCCAATAGGCTCTTTCGTAAGGTGAGAAGGTTGATTTCTGGACACACTTTAGAGCCTGTTGGGTCCATTCGAGCGCTTGCTGATAATCGCGCCGCACGTGCTCAAACACCTTAGCCAATTCTACAAACGCATAGATCTGGCCGCTGCGAGCAGCCTTTTCCCAGAGGGGGATCGCCAGTGAAAAATTTCCACGGCGCTTGTGCAAGAAAGATAATCGTTGTAGCGTATCCCAAAACAGCTCATCGGGCAAGCCATTTGCTGACTGGTGCAGGCTGTTTTCATAGAGCTGAACAGCCAATTCGTGTTCCTTTAGATCTTCGAATAACCTGGCCAGGGAAGCCCTGTCGATGCTGTGCAATTCAGTGGTATGCAGGGGGTCTGCCAGCAGCCCGGCGATGTGCTTGAACAAAGCCGCCAGTGACAGGACATCCATGGCGTTGTGATAGAAGACATTCTTCATCTCCCTGGCGTCCCCGCTGCGCAGGTAATCGAAGTATAGCTGCGGGATCATCCATCCAGGAACCTCTTCCTCGGTGCGAGAGGTGCCCAGGATTTGAACTTCCAGGTTGCCCAAAGTGCGGCTGGGGAGGCGGTCACGCCAAAGCCGGCGAGCGATGTGCAGCAAGTCTACGTGATGAAGACCCGGTAGAGGTGATTTCCAACCCGCCAGGGTATAGCGCGTATTGAGCAGTGGGGCATCAAAAGCCTTGCCATTGAAGCTCACCAGTGCCCGGCAGGGCGCCAGGAACTTTTCGACTGCCAGCAGGAGCGCACCCTCTTCGCTGGGATCGCGCATAAAAAACTGCTCTAAGTGAAATTGATCGCCCTCAAAGCGCCCTGCCCCCACCAGGAAGGCATACGTACCTGTGCCTCCCGCCAGCCCAGAAGTCTCCGTATCCAGGAAGGCGAAGGATTGGATATCTAACGTGTGCAAGCCTGGTTCACCAGCCCATTTTTCCAGGGCTTCCAGGGGAGCTTCCAGACATAAATTCTGATTCCCGTGCTGGTATTCACGTGGGTAATCGTTTTCGACGACGTAAGCTTGCCCCTGGTCTGTTTCTAAGTAAGAACCAGGTAAAACGCGTTCGATCGGATACTTCTCCACTTTCAACGGTGGAGAAATTTCACTTGCCCCAACTTTGACACCCAGGGAACGCAGCCGGTCTGAGAGAGAGGACACAAATAAGACCCTTATACCAATCGTTTCGGATAACGTTAGGGGTAATTGTATCCTTAAAAGAACCATTCCGCCAATAGCTTGAAATACCCATGTGAAGCACCTGAGTGCTTGGATTAACAATGACAAAATTATTCGAGGAGGGGATTTAGGTCATTGTGAATTAACTGGTGGATACCTTTCTATGTATAATCCGAAAGGTTTTGATTCTAAAGGTAGTGTAAAATTCGAATGCTTTCCCCAATAATTCAAAGAAGTGTTTCTTGACGAAACGACTGATCGAAAAATCGAATACCCGACTTAATGACCATAAGACTACTCTGACAAGGAGACTACGATGAAACCTCAACTCTTAGCCCTCATCACGGCCATAGCCTGGGGCATCGGCGGCTACTTTGAGAAAAAAGGCCTGCACCTGGGGAATCTTTCCCCCCAGATGGGCATCACTATCCGTACCGCCGTAGCGCTCGTCATCCTCGGTGCGGTTAGCTTCCCACAGTGGAAAACGATCCCGCAGGCTGGCTCCAAAGCCCTGCTGATGATGATCCTTGGCGGCGGCGTGGTAGCTGGCTCCCTCGGCATGTTGTGTTTCTACGCTGCCCTAAAGGGTGCCCCGCTCACGCAGGTCATGCCCATCGCCTTTACCTCGCCCTTCTTCGGCGCGCTGATGGGGGTCATTCTCGGTGGTGAGCCGCTCACCGCAAAGACTATTATCGGCATGGCACTGACCATTGGGGGGATTGTGGTGCTGACGATCTGACCCCAACCTCTCAATCATCTGTGTCAATCTACGGATGAATGGAAAGGTGTTATTCGTGAGCTTTCCAGGTATTCCTCTCCCACGGCAAATAGTTCCCGGCTGCCGCCGCGGACCTGGGCGGTTGCAATGATTTCATCTGGGAGTATTTTAGCCAATGGAGAAATCCGGTTTATAATTGCGGGAAATTTCCACCGGGTGTAATCCTGCTGCCTGAGAGAATAAATTGGATAAAAAACTCATCGCCATCCTCGAAGCCACCTTTGCCGTTTTTGTCTGGGGTGTCTCTTTCGTCGCCACCAAGATTGCCCTCCGTTATGTATCTCCCGTCACTGTGGTTTGGCTACGCTTTGCAACCGGGTTTGTTATCCTGGCAGGCGCGGTTTACTTGCGTAAACAGTTCCAGTGGATCAAGGCGAAGGATGCGCTCTATTTTGCTCTCCTGGGCTTTATCGGTATTACCTTTCACCAGTGGCTGCAGTCCAATGGCCTGGTTACCTCCCAGGCGACCACCACCGCCTGGATCGTTGCGACAACACCGATCTTTATGGCGTTATTGGGTTGGTTGGTCTTGAAAGAAAGGATGAACTGGATCCAGGTTGCGGGGGTGTTCGTGGCGGCTCTCGGCGTGATCCTGGTTGTTACTAAAGGAGACCTGTCAACCCTCTTCCAAGGTCATTTTGGATCACCTGGTGATTTCCTCATTCTGATCAGTTCACCCAATTGGGCTGTCTTCTCTGTCCTCTCCCGCCGCGGCCTCAAGCAGTTCCCTCCTGCTTTGATGATGCTGTATGTGATGCTCTTTGGCTGGCTGCTGACCTCTGCCCTGTTCTTCACAGGCCCTGGTCTGGCTGAAGTCAGTTCGCTGCCCTGGCAGGGCTGGGTGGCAACGGTGATTGTTTTGGGCGTTTTCAGCTCTGGATTTGCCTATATCTTCTGGTACGATGCTCTTTCCATCCTGCCTGTTGCCCAGACTGGTGCCTTCGTCTATCTGGAGCCTTTTGTCACCGCAATTGTTGCTGCCTTGCTCTTACGAGAAAAGCTGGGATTGCTCGGTTATATGGGTGGGATTACGATTTTGGTGGGGATTTGGCTTGTAAACCAGACCAGGAAAAATACCTGATTCTTACCTTTGTTCATCTGTGAGCATTCAGGCAGCGTCGAATGGCGGGCGTAACCCCGGTCAATTCGCTCAATCCTTCCGTAAATGAGCGCCTTTGTTCTGGTGCACCGATTACCAATGCTGGCACGGCGTTCCTGGTGTGGTGCCGTGTGCCTAAATCTTCCAGGTTGCCGTGATCGGAAGTGATCAGGATCAAGCCGGTTTCATCGTCCCAGGAGTTCAGGAGTCCACCCAATACCCGGTCGAAGGTTTCCAGGATGCGACAGGCCTGCCCCATATCCTGCTTATGCCCGGCGTAATCGCTCAGCCAGTATTCGAACATTGCGAAATCCATCTCTTGGGCTAACCTGCCCAGGGTCTTTCCCGCCTGGTCTGGTTCGAGCAGCGGGGTATCCGGGAAACCGAGCTGCGTCCGCCAGCCTTCGGCTGTGAAATCTGCTGAAAGTGCGTGTCCCAGCAGCAGGTCAGCCTGGGTCCTTAGGGGGATGCCTGCGATGGTGACTGCCAGTGGGATCGCGGAATACAGGCGCCTGCCTGATTCGATGGCGTGGAAGTAACGCGGCGGGTAAGCATTCAGGAGAGCTGCCCGGTAACGATTTCGGCGCAGAAAGCTGAACAGGTTTCCGTTCCTAAGGTGTGCCGTGACTTCAGGATTGGGTTTTGGGCCGTAGTGATAACCAAGCTGAGCCGGCACGTTCTGCCCGGTCAGTAGGGCAGCCTGACCGGTCGCTGATTGCGGCGGACCAGGTACCCCCAGGCAAGCATCCAGGGCCAGGAGGGTGGCGCGCCCCGTCTCTAACGGGGAAGAGGAATCTGGAAGAGCATCGAGCAGGAGCCGCCTCCCACCTAACAGCTTTTGTAGAGCTGGCATTTCAGCCCGGGCAAATGGATTTATTTCTGGATCATCCGTTCCCAAACCGACTCCATCCAGGAACAGGAAAAGGAAGTGCAGGCCAGGCAGGTTTGTGGCTTTGTGGTCTTGGTGGTTTATTTCCATTTTATATCCGATGCGGATTCGGGGCGCCTAAACCTTCTCGTTGTCCCCCCTAGGTGAACGGAAAAGGATCCACGTGGCAGGCCGTCCGCGGCCAGTGGAGTCAGTGCGGGAGGTGAGTGTTAGCATGGTAGATAGTCCGGCAATATCGGCTCCGCTGATGCCCAGGTTTGCCTCTGGATCGGTAATCAAGAAACCGTATAGAAGAAATTTTCCGCCTGGAGCCAGCCAACGGGAAAGATTTTCCCGGTAAGCTTGCTTTGCCAGGGGAGACAGGTTGTGGAAGCAGCCGATATCCAGGATTAGATCGAATGACCCGATCAGTTTCTCCAGGCGGGTGACATCTCCAACCAAAAGGTGGATCTGGAAGCCCGCCTGCTGCGCCTTCTTTTTTGCCTGTTGGATGGCTTTGGACATAAAATCCACCCCGGTCACACTCCAGCCGTGCTGCGCCAGGGTGATCGCATTTGTGCCCGTGCCGCAGCCCAAGTCTAGGGCGCGTCCAGGTGGATGGCTTTGAATGAATTCCATCAGTTCCGGTGGGGAGACGCCCGAATCCCAGGGTGGTTTGCCAAAATAAGACAGGAAGTAAAAGAGACGGCGGAACATTCTAACGGTAAGATTCCATAAATTGCTGCACTTTATCCCGATCTATCCTGCCCAAGCTGCGCCACTCTTCTACTCCCTGACTGTCGAACATAATAAAGGTCGGTGTTGCCTGAAATCCGTATTTCTGCGCCAGGTATTTTCCCGCAGGATCCTGGATGTTGACGCGCTGCACCAACAGGCGACCCTTGAATTCCTCTTCGATCCCATCCACGATGGGCTTCATCCTAATACAGGCTACTCAGTAGGGTGACTGAAATTCCAGCAGTACCGGCAGCCCGCTCCCGATCAGGGTCTGTGTTTGATCCTGGCTGATGCTCAGGTTTTGAGAGGGCTTAATCATGAACCAGATAGCGATCAAGCCTACCACTACAGACGCGTAAATAGCAATCTTCCTTTTTTGAACCCCTTTCCTGAACAAAACAATCGCCAGGATGCCCAGGAGCAGCAGGATAAAGAAAACGAAAGAGTATTGGTTCAAGATGGACATGGGGATATTTTAACCGATATTTTTGACAAAATTACCCCATATTTGATTGGGATAAGAAATGCCACTAAGAAGGGATTCTCATAGGGTAATTCCTGAAAATAAGGTTGGATAAAAAATAAATATTCGCATAGATTAATGATTTCCGAAACTCGTTTTGACAAACTCACCGACTTATTTTAGAATCAGGGATTGTCTGAATTTATACGGAGGAAGGATTTCTGATGAAAGAATATACCACCGCGTCCATACGCAATATTGCTCTGGTTTCCCACGGCGGAGCCGGAAAGACGATGCTTTGTGAAGCCTTTTTGCATTTTGCTGGTGAGACTACGCGCCTTGGAAAAATTGAAGACGGCACGACTGTGGCCGACTTCGAAGAGGAAGAGATCCGCCGGGGGCTTTCTCTCTCCACCGCCGTGATCCCGGTCGAACATAAAGATGTCAAACTGAACTTGCTCGATACGCCTGGTTACACTGATTTCGTGGGTGAGGTAATTTCTGCGCTGCGTGTTGCCGATGGAGCAGTGGTTGTTGTGGACTCGGTGGCCGGCGCAGAGGTTGGCACAGAGATTACCTGGTCGTACTGTGATCATTTCCACCTGCCGCGCTTCCTGGTGATCAACAAGATGAACCGCGATAACGCCAACTTCCGTAAAGCTTTGGATTCGGTGCGTGAGATCACGGATGCCCGCCTTATCCCAGTCCAAATCCCGTGGGGAGAAAAGGCTGAGTTTAAAGGCGTGATCGATTTATTGACCATGAAGGCTTTTATGGGGGATGGAAAGACCTCCCAGGTTATTCCGGAGGACTTTGCCGATGAGGCCGAAACCGCCCGGATGGAGTTGATCGAGGCGGCTGCCGAAGGCGAAGATGCCCTATTGGAAAAATACCTGGAAGGTGGTGACCTGAGCGCCGAAGAAATTATACGCGGCCTGCGCGGGGTAGTCCTTTCTGGATCTTATATCCCGGTCTTTGTTACTTCCGGTACTGCCGAGATCGGCATTGCCCCGCTGCTGGACGCTCTGGTTGGATTGATGCCCTCGCCAGGCGAGATGCCAGCCGTAAAGGCGTTGGGGAAAGAGGGGGAGGAAGATCTCAAGGCTAACGATAGCGGCCCTCTGGCAGCTTATGTCTGGAAGACCACCGCCGATCCCTTTGTCGGAAAGATCACCTATGTGCGGGTGTACTCGGGTGTTATGAACGCTGACTCGCGCATATGGAATCAGACGAAAGGGGCTGAAGAGCGCTTTGGGAATTTAAACATCTTGCACGCTAAGGAACAAACGCCGGTGAAAGTTGGCCACGCAGGCGATATCGTTGCTGTCGCAAAGCTGAATGTCACCTCCACCGGTGATACTTTCTGTGACAAGACACACCCCTTAACCCTGCCTGTGCCAGAATATCCTCACTCCCTCTACAGTGTGGCCGTTTTCCCCAAGACCCAGGCCGACTCAGCCAAGCTCAGCCCCACCCTCACCCGCCTCTGCGAGGAGGATAAGACCCTTTCCTGGCGCCAGGAGCCGAGCACAAACCAGACCATCCTGCAGGGTATGGGTGACCAGCACATCGATGTCGCCATCCGCAAAGCAGATTCGAAATTCCAGACTTCCTTGCACGTTGAAATCCCCAAGGTGCCTTATCAGGAGACGATCACCAAAGAAGGCCAGGCCATGTATCGCCACAAAAAACAGACCGGTGGTGCAGGTCAGTTCGGTGAAGTACACCTGCGCGTCTTCCCGCTTCCCGAAGAGGATTTTGAGTTTTCCAATGATGTCTTCGGCGGCGCCATCTCCGGCAGTTATATGCCTGCCATTGAAAAAGGCGTCCGCTACACGATGAAGGAGGGCATCGTGGCGGGCTATCCCGTGCTAAATATCAAAGTCTCTGTGTTCGATGGCAAGGAACACCCGGTTGACTCGAAGCCGATTGCCTTTGAAACTGCTGGACGTGAAGCCTTCAAGTTGGCTTTCAAAGATGCCAGCCCCGTTCTACGCGAGCCGATCATGCACGTCAAGATCACCGTCCCCGAAGCCAACATGGGCGATATCATGGGGGATTTGAATACCCGTCGTGCCCGTGTGCAGGGTATGGACACGGAGAAAGGTCGCTCTGTGGTCAGCGCCCTGGTTCCGTTGGCTGAGATGCAGCGCTACACCACCGACCTGCGCTCGATGACAGGCGGCCGCGGTGTCTTCACCTTGGAATTCTCGCACTATGAAGTCGTCCCAGCACATATCGCCCAGGAAGTGATCAACGCACGTCAGAAGGAAATCCAGGACAAGAGAGAAGAATAACGATAGCAAATCCCCAGGGCTGACCAAATCCCTGGGGATTTTTTGTCAGGCATCCGGTAAATTCATCTCAAAATACACATCCCCATCCCGGTAATGTGTGATCTGGAATCCATACCTCTGGTAGAACTCGATCACCTCATGCCATGTGTTTGTCGTCTCCAAAATGATCCGGCGGTGCCCCAGCATCCGCGCTTGTTCGATGAGCTGCTGTAAGATCAACCTGCCAACACCTTTCCGGCGCATCTCCTTCACCACCGACATCCGCACAATCTCTCCAATGTCCTCCGAATAGTGGACCAGCGCTCCTGTCCCCACAATCTTGTTTCCCTCCCAGGCGACGAGAAATATATCGTTTGCATATGTTGTAGAAATATCGTTGAGATCAGGATTTTTTGTTGAGTCAAGCAGCCCCCAGTGTTCGCCTAGCCCGGTCTCGACAAGGTTCTTGACCTCATCCTGGTTCTCTGGTTGGAAAGGTAAAATGACAATAGGTTTTGGCATCCCTTACAACCTTAGGCACGCCTCTGCTGACAGCCAGAACAGGCTCTCCCGGATTTCCTTCCGGTGCTGCCAGCCTCGCTCATTCCACTTCCTCCCGCTCAGGTCATCTCCTGCATATAGCACCTGCCCAAGCACAGCGCCTCGGAATTGAGCCACAGCCATCATGGATGCCGCTTCCATCTCCACCGTAAGGCAACCCTCTGCTTTCCTCGCCGCTATTTTCGCCAATGTCTCCCGGTAAGGTGCATCCGTCGTCCAGGTTTTCCCCACCCGATACGGCACCTTTTGCTGCCTGAGCGCCGCCTCCAGCGCGCTCACTCCGGCTGGATTTGCCTTCACTTCCCGGTTTGGCGGCAGATAGTGATACGACACCCCCTCATCCCTCACTGCTCCCGATACAACGACCAGGTGCCCTACTGCGAACCCTTTCTCTAAAACCCCACACCCCCCGCAGACAATGAACTTCTGGCATCCGAA
>Ga0315297_10001960_pt1 | contig 12925 bp, 16 predicted proteins | sample YL17G15_0_MG_FD_203628 | JGI IMG/M metagenome (GOLD analysis project Ga0315297, IMG submission 203628) | Sediment microbial communities from Yellowstone Lake, YNP, Wyoming, USA - YL17G15_0 | ecosystem: Environmental > Aquatic > Freshwater > Lake > Sediment | place: USA: Wyoming | collected... | reverse complement strand
TAATCTATTCTCCTGAAGCGAGAAAAGAAATTAATTTATATAAAATGAAAGGGCAAAATGCAAATAGGTCAACCCCTACTAGCTAAACACAACGGAAAGATAATAGAGTGTATAGTTGTTAAATTATTTGAAGAAGATATATTATTAGAAGATAAAGAAACTAAAATACAATTTACCAGAAAATTTTGGGAGATAAGAAAAGTAGAGATAAAAGATGAATAGTTACTATATAAAAACAATATTAATGGAGTATTGGAGATTTACTAGACAATGTTTATGTGCAGATGAAGTTGGTTATAGTGGATTGTGGGGAACAAAAGCATATTCTGGATATATTGCAGATATTGTAGTTTTAACTAAAACGAATTTTATCCATGAAATAGAAGTAAAATGTTCTAAATCAGATTTATGTTCATTGGAATTAAAAAAAGGAAAACATCAAAACATGTGCGATAAATATTACCCTCATTATTTTTCTTTTGCAGTTCCTACTGAATTAATTGAAGAGGCAAAAATAATCATAAATAAAATCAATCCAAAATACGGATTAATAGAACTCAGTAATGCGCCTTGGAATTCCGTTACTATAAGAAAAAAAGCATGTAAATTACATGACAATACTGAGCAAATAGAACATTGGAAACATAAAATAATTTATAGATTAAATTCGGCTTTAATAGGATATATGAAAAGAATACATAAAAATGAATAATAACCTTTCAGAAATCATTATTATTGGGGGAGGAAGCTCTATAACCCCTGAAATATCCCGTTTGCAGCCACTTTTAGCCACGAAATGCTCAATATTGACCAATTACTCATATAAGCACTTTTCAGGCACATTTTTAACCTTTTCAGACCGAGATTTCTATTGCCCTGCCCATGCAAAAAAAGAACCCGATAAATACCCCGATATTTATGAAGAATTGAAATATTTGCCATTAATTATTGGATTAAAAAAGAGCAATGGAATAAAAGAATTTCTTCTTCCTAACACTTATATAATTAAATGCCCAAAAAAAGAGTTGCCTAATCCACATCTTACGGGTATTTTTGCATTATGTATTGCTGAAAAACTTGAACCAAAGACGATTTATTTATTAGGTTTTGATTGGGATAGAAGAGACCCTAAAACAATTCCTACAGGAAAAAATTATGACCCTAATTCTAATTTAGATATTCATTATTATGGGAAGGAAATAAAACATCGTGGCTTGGGATATTATGGCTTTTATGAAGGACACAACCCTAACAATATGTTTAAATTCTTTGATAATTCAAAAAGTAAAATTTATAATGTAAGCCCTAATTCTAATATAGAGAATTTTGAGAAAATTTCTTATGAATATATGTTCACTTTATTGAACAATAAAAAACTGAACCAAGAAGAAATTCGCATTATTATAAAAAATAAATTTACTGTACTTTAATATTATCTATTTTAACTTCATGCGGAGATAAATCAACAATTCCAGTACATCCCATTCCAAAAAAGAAAAAAGTCAAATAAGTTCCTGAGGTATCAATAATCCCATTATAATAATCAATAAAAGAAGGATACATAGCTACTAATTCTGTATATAAATTTTCGGTATGGCTTCCTATAGAAATTGTTCCTTTTAATAGTGCATTACTCCCCATACCAACAAAATGAATAGGGTCATAATTATAAGCATAAATAATTGTAAATTCGACTACGGGAGAAAAAAAAGTTCTGACCTTAATCGTAATATAAAATACATCATACGAATTCTCGGCAAATCCTGCAAACGAAGTAGGAATATTGATTAAATTTATATCAAAATATAATTTAGCGGTGCTTAAAATTTTATATTGATTGTATAAATTGTTATAATATTGAGTATATAAAGCAGGAAATCCTCCGTTCGCAACTTTTGGAACTAAATATAAATAAGCATCTTTTATTGATGTTATTTCTAAATAAGAAGTGGATGATGAATTTGAAGTAGTTTTAAAATTCCAACTTTTAGAATCTTGCCCTGCAAAAAAAGTATTAATAAAATACTGTGATATTATAGAATCTTCCCAAGTTTCTCTAAAAAATATTGCTATAGATATAAAATGTCTTAAATCTTCTATATGTACATATTTTACTTGAAATTTCTGCAAATCTGTCGCTAATGTAATCGGGTCAGTCCATTCAATTTTGTCTCCTAATGGATGAGTTATATGATTCCCATCCTCATCATAATTAAAAAAATCTGATTTAGTTAATCCTATAGCAACTATTAATTTTTCTACGGAATCTCGCATTTCTTTTATGTGGATTCCAGTTATTTGAAATTTTCCTGAAGTATTTAAAGGTGAGAATGTGGTGCGGTCTTCTATTGCTAAATTTTCTTCTTCTAAAGTTTTGAGTGCATCTTGTATTTCTTGTACTTCTGGTTCGCTTACTTGATAAATACCCTTATAAATTCGGTCTTCAATATTAGGAACCGATTCCAAAATAGTCTCTTCACTATCAGACCATTTATATTTTGCTCCATTAGGTAAAATAATAGGGTCTTTTTGCCAAACTCCATTTCTATAACAATAAGGACATTTTGACATTTATTCTTCTCCTGGGCTATATATTGCGAATAGTCGCCAGCAATTCCCCGATTCGTCCCAAATTATGGAATTTTTTAATCCATTCTCATTCCATAATAAACTTCTTTTCTGTTGACCTTTAGAATCTAATGCAATAACTCCATTAACATCTCTTTCAATTAGGTAACATTTTTTAACATCTATCTCATAAGCAGCTACTCCCCAACTTTGTGTATCTGGATTAAAAACTAAATCTAATTGACCTATTTTATCAATTTCTTCTCCATTAGTATTTGTTTCTGTTTTTATCATTGGAGTTTTTGGAAAAAACTGCTGAGAATGTTTATTGGTAATGGATTGCGCACTTCCATCGTAGGCTTTTGTCCAGTCATATTCTACTATCTCCAAGGAATCTTTTATCAAAGCCCCTCCAGAATAACGAGAATGAGAATGTTTATTATATCCTATTGTCGGAGCAGATGGTTGTTGGTCTATCCTTGGTATTCGAGATTCGGTATTATTCCAAAGAACTGCATTACCTAACATTCCACCTAAACCAGATTTAGTATCTACAGGAAGATTAAAACTAGGACTTCTTATATTGCCAGCCTGTGTATTTGGTTTAGTGTATTTCTCTTCTGTATTAGTAGATAAATCATTGATTTTTGATTCTAATGTTTTTATTCTTGCTTGTAATTCTCTTACTTGTTCATTTAATGTAGCCATATATTATTCTCCTCTTGTTGGAAGACTCGTAGTTCGATTATATCCTCTTAAATTTTGTAACTCTAATGTTACTGTGAAATTACTTAAATCGTAGTTAATAGACATTACATTCATAGCTGATTCGGTTATTCCATCTATTTCTAATCTTTTGGATAAATCAATTCCATAAAAACAAAGTGCATCTAGAGTTATTTGTATTGTTCCACTGATTTTTTTATCACATATTTTACTTAATTGCCAATCAGCGTAATCTTCTGCAAAATCAGTATCATCCCAGGTAGGAATTACATGAACTACTCCTTTTGAATCTGTATATGTAGTTCCTGTTGGCGCACTTAAAGAAGACAGATTTAAATCTCCAAAAATTGTAGTGGGGTAATCCCCCATTTTATCAGTAAAGAACATCAAAGCATTGCCAATGTCTGATTGAGGATTGCTACCAGATGAAGTCGTATGCGTACAGTATATTTTTTTCCATAACATTACTTCTATAACAGGAGCAGATGTACTGATACATTCACCATTAGCATCTAAAACATAACGGAAAATTTTATCATTCAAAATTAATTGTCTTTTCTGATAATCTATTGTATATCCACCATCTAATATTCCTTCTTTGCAATTAAATAATGGACTTCCAAAAATTTTTACTTGAGGTTCTTTCCAATCAGTCCAAGATTCTAAAGTAGAATCAAGATAGGGCAAATCATATTTTAAATAAATATCTTTATATAGATAATCTTCTTCTGGTTTATGATAATCCCATCCATATCCAGATGAATGTTGAGAACTCAATCTTTCATAAGTAATATCCCATGCAGGGGTAACATAATCTATATAAGTATAATAAAAATATGCTGCATAAGTTCTATTTCCGCCAGTATTATTGAATGTTCTATTTGTTCGTTCTCCCATCTGAACTCTAAATTTATTAATGATATTACTAACATCATCAGTAAATTTATGTTCTATTAATTGATAAAGTCCAATATTAGTTCCTAATGTTTGCCTTTTAATATTAACAATATCTCCTTCTCCATCGGTTGTTAAAATTTTATTTTCATTCACATCATAAAACCAACCATAATTTCCGCTTTCTTCTATAAGTTTAGATATAGTTTCTGAATTTTCCAAACCAAAACAATCTATAACTTCTGGAACAAAATCTCCTATTGATAATGTCCAAGAAAATTCATCTATTAATGCTTGTTTTACTGTTGCATAATATAATTCTCTGTCATCTATTGGTTTATGTCCTACTTTAAAATATTTTTTATTTCTATTTTCCAACCAATGTTTGTTTTGACAATTTATAGTCATTGATTCTGGAGTATCACTAGGAGTAATAGAAGATATGTATCCTTTATATAATACCCAATCATTATATTTAATTTGAACCATTGATTCTGCATCTGGTTTAGTAGAATCATAAGCTCTGCCCAAATCAAAAGAAGCAGTATGTGCAACATTCTTTGACTTTAAAATTTTAATGCTATCTACATCGGCATCTGTTTGTTCAATTCCACCAATATATACCTTTATATACGCCTTGCCTAAAGATTGAAATCCATAATTTCCAGCTTTTTGCCAACTTTTTATAAAGCGAACATCATTAGTAATATTGTATAATGGCTGCTTTTTTGTATTGATTTTGTTATTTACATCAAATATGGTTCTTTTTACTGTATTGACATAATTATTTATATTTTTAAATACTCTTCTAACTGTATTTATTTTGTTATTTATATTAGATAGTGTTTGTTTAACATAATTTACTTTATTATTTATATTATATAATGCCTCTATTACAAATTTAATATCCGATAATATATATTTTTCAGTATTTGATGCAGCAAAATGTACATCAGAAGTAATTGTTTCTTGATTATCTTCAGATTTAAAATGTACATCAGAAGGGATGTTTTTTCTTGTTAAAGAAAATTCGACATCTGATGTTAATGTTTGCTGATTATCAACGGATTTGAAATGAATATCAGAGTCAATAGTCTTTTGTGTAGCAATAAAATTTACATCTGAAGTTATTGTTTTTGTATAAGTAGTAATCTCAGGAGCAATATATCCAGTATAAGAAATTTGTGGTTTTATATTTAATGCAGGAGTTCCTGTTTTGGTTCTTTTTGTAGATAATAAATTGCTATTATCAATAGAAACATCAGTTGAAGCATTTCCGTTAGTTGCGGTATCTGCAATAGTTACTGTTAAAGTTTGAGGAGTAGCATTTTTGCTTAATGTAAAGATATATGATGCAGATGCTCCTGGTGCAGAACTTAAATTTACATATATATTTTTTATTGTACATTCTGATATAATTTGGTCTACACTTGTTTCTGAAGTATTTAAAGCTAAAATAGCAGAAGAAGCTATAAATTCAATAGCATTATTACGATTTATTGTATTTGAACCATTGATATAAGAAAGTATAAAATTGCCCATAATATCGGGAATAAAAGTCAACCCAAATTGTCCATAGGCATTTAAACCTACTGTAGAAGTTCCTGTTCTTTGTATAGAAATTCTATCTCCAGCAGCAACAGTAAAACTATTAGAAGTATTATTGCCTGAAGTTTGTGCTGCGGTCAAAGTAACTGATAATGTCTGGTCTACATTATTTTTTCTAACTGTAAATATAAAAGTATTACTTCCTCCTGGAGCTACTTCTGAATTGACATATAGATTTTTTATAGTTCCCGAACAAGGTATTAATAATTCTATATCAAATTCTGTAGCAGATGTTATTACTCCAAAAATAGGAGGAATAAAAATATTTTGAGTTAATTGCCCAGTAGCTGACATGAATAATGTTTGTCCTGCAATATCTGGAATAAAATCCATAACCCAAGTAGCTCTAACAGAACTCGTAGGAGTATTAGATGGCGTTATTTGTAAAGTTATTAAATCTCCTACTGCACAAACTACCGTATTTGATAAATCTGTTCCAGAAGTAGCTGTTTCTAGGATAGTAACTATTAATGCAGTCGGATTTCCGTTCTTATATACAGTAAAATCAAATTTTTTATTAGAACCTTCAATTCCAGGAGCTGCTGATAATTCTATTCTTAAATTTTTTATAGTTCCTGGAACACTAATAATTCCAGAACCTCTTGCAGCAGTTGTTCCTGCATTTGAAGAACCGAATAAAGTAAAATATTGTGTGGCTGAAGTAGATAAAGCACTTCTACATCCTGATATAAGTTGAGTACTTATCATTTTATTCTCCTAACATCCAGTTTCCTTCATTATCTATTTCTAAAAGAATCTTATGATTCTTATTATCTTCTGAATTATATTGAAAACCAAGAAAATAAATGATTTCGTGTTTTTTTTCTTTTAAATCTTGAGTTCCTATTTCCACTTTATGCCTACGAAAAAAGATAAGCCTAACATTGTTCTTTTTTTCTTTTGCTTCTATATAAGGAAATTCTAATTTATTATAACCAATTAATCCTTCTATTAAATTAACTGAAAACATTTTTCCTGAATTATTCTTTAAATTAAAATAACCTAATTCATTAAATCGGTCTTTAATTAACTGAAATTTATTTTCAGAACCATCTTCATTAAATTGTTCTATTTTAGAGCCATCTTGAAATATTGCTGACCAAACAAAAGAAAGAGATGGTATTGAATTACTATCTCCTAAATTATTTTCAATGATTGAATTCATTTTTTCTCCTAACTTATTGCCCAATATTAACTTTCGTCATATTGAAAAGTAAATGTCTTTTGATTTCCAGCCCCAGTAGGTGTTGAAACTGTAGAATGTGTCTGGAGTCTTATATACTTAGTATAGCCCGAAACACCAGAAGCCCCATATACAATTGTTGCTGCACCCTCTGCTGATTGAATAGAAAGTGCTGTACCTTCTGTTATAGGTATAGCAGAATCTGCATTAGGCGTAGCTGATGGAGTTGCATAAGCAACATTAGCTGCTGCTTTAATTAATTCACCTGTTTTATAATCCCCTGCACTCTTCCAAAATAACATATTAGAAATCTCAGTCCATGTTCCTGTAAATAAACATCTAATATATTTTTCAAAAGAATCATTTCCTCTAACTACAGGATTTGTAGCAGGAACTAATTCTGCTGAATCAACAGACCCGAAGTTTACATTTGCCACTGGAATTGTTTCTACTTCGCCGACTAAATTCGATTCTGAGAATTGATGTGTAGCTGGCATATTATTATTCTCCTTATTTTATAAATTTTTTCAATAATTCATTTGTTTTATCTTTCATTTCATCTAAAGTCGTTTCTTTCGGTAAATTTTCTTCCAAAAGTTTTCTAATCAAAAATAAAGTGCGTTCAATAAAATCATGCTTTTTTACCATTTTAAATTCCTTTTTTCCAACCTATAGGATTCAATTGTTTTATCATTTCATTATCTTTATCGGTATCTATTATCTGTATTTGTCCTGTTCTTAAAGAAATTTTATAGATACGATAATCATTTCCTTTTTTTCCAATTAAATAAGCAAATTCTAATTGAACTTGACCACTCCTATCTCCATTTAAATCTTTACAAACCTCTACGAAATGATAATATTTTTCGTATCCTATCAAAGTTAAAAAATCTCCTAAAGGTAAACTATAAAAAATAGAACGAATAGGCTTATCGGGGATGTCGAGCCATTTAGGTTGCTCCAAAGTTCCACCTTGATAATTAGAACCATCATTAAAAAAAATATTAAATAAAGGAATTTGATTCATTATAACTCCTTTCTTTATTAGAGATAAGTATACCTTACGGTCAAAACAAAAGTTTCCGCAGCAGGTGTAGCATAAGCAACAGGTATTTTAATCTTCAAATTGCAATACAAATCTTTTGCTCCTGATAATGGATGTGGGTCTAAATCCGTACCATCATTTAGTCTTATATAATTAGATAGTCCTGCGATTGATGTCCAATCACCTGTTCCAGGAAGACTTGTAGTTGTACATTTTGCTTGTAACATTGAACTTGCTGGTGTTCCTGCACCTAAAACATGTTTTAAATAAGTAGTATGTGCAGAAGTATCCCAAGCTTCAAGTTTAGGTTCTGTTGCAGTAATTCCATTAAAACGAAACGCAAAAACATACTGTTTATTTTCTCCCATACCTTTAACTAAACGAGTATAGTATCCTCCATAATGTGAGTAATCCATAAGTAAACATTTTGCTATTGTAGTAGCAGCAGAATCGCTAATGATTGTAGCATTTTCGTTAAGTTCATCTGTTGTAGGTTCGTGTGTGAGTAAATCAGCTAATGTTGCCGACCAAATTAAATAATCGTTGGTAAGGTCGTCAAGAAGTATATAATCTGCTGGAGTAGTAACGTAGGCTACATTAGCATTAACATAGTTAATTAAAAAAGTCATCGCTGTTGCCATATTAATTTACCTCCTTAATAAGAAATAACGAGAAAAGTTATCTCGTAAGGTTGTGCACCTGTTCGCATATCTTCTGAATCTGGAAAATTTATTTCATTTATTCTTCTTACTGAAAATGCCCAATCTGTAACCCATGTGCCATTCCAATGTTTTAGAGTAAGCGTAGCAGGGTCTGTGGTTACATTACTTCTCATATTGCTAATTGCAGTAGTCAAATCTATATATCCATCTGCATCAAATAGGATACCTCTTACTTTTATTTCAGCAGCCTCTTTTCCGCCAGGAATACATATAGCTCCATCGGCACGATTTCCCTTAATTACCGTTGCCTTCATTCCTGGCTGCGGGTCTGATATGGATTGAACAAGTGGAAGGTCAAAATTATGAGTGCCATCATTGAAATTTAAAACCACTACAGTATTCCCCATCTATAATTCCTCCTTACCTCTCTCTTTTTATGTTATATATTCTTCCCCAAGCATCTTGAAAATTCTCATCCTTTAATACACCTTTTTTTACTTCTTCTGCTAAAAATTCAGCCATTTCTTCTGCACTCGGTATAGTATTCAAATCTAAATTTACTTGAACATTTTGAGCACCAACGTTGGTAACATTTGTTATTGGTTTTATTTCTTGTTGTGCATTTATTCCTGAAAAAGCAGATAAAGCACCTAAAGGACTTAATGTAGCATTTATTTTTGCTTCAGGAAGGTCATATAAACTTTGTATTATTTTTCCAATTGCATTTTGCCCTTCTTGAGAAAAAGTATTCCAATATTCCATGATTAAATTTTTATCGTAGGCTTCATTTTCAAATGTTTGGGCTAATTCTTGAGGATTCATGTTTCTTAATTCTAACATCCTTCTTAGCTTTGCTCGTTCAAACATATCCGCTTGCTGATATTTTGAATAAATATCGGTATATTGATTTTGTTGCTTTTGTAAAATTTGAGTTCTTTGTAATTCTATTTGATTAACTTGTTTTGCTAATCCTATCAATTTTTCTTGAACAAATGGTTGTTGCTTTGTAATATTTAAAACATTTTCCCAATTTTCTAATAAAACATTAGACAACACTTCTTGTTTACTTAAACGAGATACTACTCCACTTTGAACTGCATCTAATGAATTATATTGTTCTACTATTTTACTAACTTCATTTGCTATTTCAGCAATTAGTATATCGGCTTCCCCGTATCCTTCATTAATTAATTTTTGCATAGCAATTTGTTCTTGTATGTCTCTTTTTTGTAACTTTATTTGACGTAATAGATTTTTATATGATTCTTCTTCTTGCTGTTTTTGTTTTATGAAATTATCGTTGTAATCAGTTATTACTTGGTCAATTTGTGCCTGTTGTGTACCTATTCTTACTAATTCTGCTGCTTTATCAATTAATCTATCTGCTATATCTAACATATATGTATCTTTGGGATATTTCATTTGGATTCCTGCTGATAGTTCTATAGTTTTTGCTACGGGTAATTCTCCTGCTAATCCTTTTTCTATTGTATCCCAAAAATTATTTATTTCTTCTTTTGTTTCTGCTATATCTTTTTTTATTTCTATTATGGGATGAGCAATAAATCTAAAAAATCCGCCAATAGCATCTCCTGCTTTTAATGCTCTATTGGTTAATTCTTCCATTACTATATTTAATTCTTGTAATCCTTTGGCAAAATCATTTGCTCCTAAAGTTCCAGTTATAAATTGTTCAAAAATTTGAGTTCTTAATTCTCTAAATATTTTTAATTGCCCACTTACACTATTAATAACATCTTCCTGTCTTTTTCTATAATCTGCCAGTACTCCCATTTGGTCTTGATACCCTCTAGTTGTAATAGATAAGTTATCTTGTAATTGGTCATATAAAGCCACTAATGCTTTTATTGGTTCTCCACCTCTTACACCACCAAAAATACCAGAAATAACTTCTTGAGCAGCTACAGGTAATTTTTGTGCCTCTACTAATTGTTTAGTTGCTCCCAATACTTTCATCATTACATCAAAAGTAGAATCTAATTGGGGATTTACATAAATTCCTAAAGAAGAAGCCAATTTATCTGCATTATCTATTAATTTACTAAAAGAAGTCCTGAGTAAAGTACCGCCTCTTGAACCTAACATTGCTGCGCTATTTAAAGTAGATAATAACGCAATGGTTTCATCCATAGTAAGATTCATTGTATTTGCTGTAGGCAAAAATGCAGCCAAAGAAGCAGTTAAATCTCCTGCTTCGCCAGCATTTAATTGCCATAATTTATACATTTTAGCTAATTGAACTTCCATTGCTTGATTAGGAGGAATAGTTTTATCTATTGTATCTCCTAAAATTCTATAAGTCATGGCTAATGTTTTTGCTACTTTGGAAGAATCTTCTTGGGTTGCCAGAGCAAATCTTGTAGCTGCTTCTGCACCCTTCCAAGATGTCTCAAAATCCAATCCTATAGTACCAAATTGATAAAAAGAATTAGCAATTTTGGTCATTGATTCGCCAGTTTCTTGAGAAAGATTTCTTATTCTATTACCTAAATCAACCATAGCCTCACCCATACTTCCAGTAACTCCATGAGTTACTGCCTGAGCTTTTAACATTGCATAATTAAAATCTTCCATCAACTTAAAACCTTCAGAAAATCCTCTTAAAAAAGACATCATTGCTGTTCTTGCAACCATCCATACAGGAGCAACGATAGCAACTCTACGTAATGCCTTTTCAAAGTCTCCCATCTTCTTACTTGCAGTTTCTACTTCTTTAGAGCCTTTGCCCATAGATTTAAAAACTTTCTCTATTTCGGCTTGAGTTTTTCCTGCGTTCTTTGATTGGAAAATGATGTCTATAAGATGCGAATAATTAGCAGCCATTTTTATTTTTTCCTCTTTTGCTTCTTTTTAAATACTAGGTGAATGTCTCGTTCTTTCTTACCTTTTGATTCCTCTATTTTTTCTCTCTTGTAATATGAATAAGCATCTTCATAAATTTCAGAAGAAAATATTATTTCTGAAACTTTCTTTAATGACACATCCACGTTTAAATTATAATAAAAGAACAAAAAACTTAAATACATTTGCTGAATTCTACTTAAATCCTTATCATTATCAAATAATTTCAAAGAAGATAATTCCTTACAACTACAAAATATATTCTGTGCCTCTATTGTTTTAGCTAATTTTCTAATTGCGTTCTCTAACATTTTATGCTCTATAATTTATAGCCATTGCGTAAGTTATGGTTTTGCTGATTAATTCTTCATCTACCTTCAAAAAATCTTCGATTTTATTATAAGCTCTAGAAAATTCTTCATTTATTTTTATCTCCAATGATAAATAAGCAAGGCATTTTATTACTTGATTCTCTAATGTCTTTTCAAAAGAATTTTCGAGCAGATTAGATTTTTGAATGGTTAATCCACCTATTTCATTTTCTATTTCTTCTATTTCGTCGGCATAAGTTTTAAGAATAGATTCGGGGTCTTTTTTCTCTAATGCTTCTCCTAATTTCATTCTTTTATCATTTAACTGTAATATAATTTTTTTAACTTTATTGTCAATTTCTTCTTCTATGTCAATGCCTTTTTCCTTATAGAGTCTAATTAACTCGGCAGAAAAAAGAATATTCTTGTCCTGTAATAACTCGCCAAATTTACGTCTACGAAATAGGTCTAACTCATCCTTCTCTTTTTGGTTAAGTAATCTAATTCTATATTCTTTATCCTTAAAAGAAAAAGTTATTGTATTAGTCTTTACCATCTCGGAGATGTGGTCTAGTTCATACTTGTCATTCAAATCTTTCGCCATCTTTGTCGCTTCCTCAATTCTTAAAATTTTATCTTCCATACTTTACTCCTTTTTTGGTTTAAACTCAAAAATAATTTTGCCATTAATTAATAAATCATTTATATCCCTAAAAGATTCATAAATTAGTTCCTTACATTCTCTTTTTATTGTTTCTTTATCCTCAGTAAGCTCGAAGCGTTTGCATAATTTTCCCACTAACTTTTTAGCTTCTGAATCGAGAATTACTTTGAATAAATTTAAATCTAAATTTACTTTATTTTCCATTTATTATACCTTTTTTACTTTATAAGTTAGTAATTTTCCGTTGCTATCATAAGTCGCCACAACAGAATAAGTAGCCAATACATTAGTGTTATTTTCACAATCATTTGATGTAGGGTAAGTTTTTATTGTAGTAGAAGTAATTAAATCTCCACTATATACTATATCAAATAATCTATAATTTTCTTGAGAAAGTCCGAG
>Ga0315297_10001957_pt1 | contig 12938 bp, 17 predicted proteins | sample YL17G15_0_MG_FD_203628 | JGI IMG/M metagenome (GOLD analysis project Ga0315297, IMG submission 203628) | Sediment microbial communities from Yellowstone Lake, YNP, Wyoming, USA - YL17G15_0 | ecosystem: Environmental > Aquatic > Freshwater > Lake > Sediment | place: USA: Wyoming | collected... | reverse complement strand
GAAGTGATCGAAGCGGAGGAGGGGGCTGCGCTGTCGCAGGTCGCCAGACAGCGCAGCCAGACCTATTGGTGGCTGAGCGAGCTGTTTCTCGACGCCCCTGATCGAGATCGCATTGCCGGGATTGTCCGCGGAGCCCGCGAGGCTGCCAGTCCGCAAGCCGACCTCCCGCTGAAAGATCGCCTGGACGAACTCGTATTGGCATTGGAGCAATCCGACGCCGATGCGCTGGCGGTCGAGCACGCTCGCCTGTTCTCCGGGCTCGGCGCATCCTATGGCGCGACCCCGCCCTACGAATCGATGCATGTGGGCAACGAGCCGCGTGAGGATCGCGTCACGAACGTGACCGCCGCCTACCGGGAGGCGGGCTTCGAACGAATCGACGTTCCCGCCGTTCCACAGGATCACCTGGCCGTCGAGTTGCGCTTCATGGCCCTGCTTGCGGCCAATGAGAGCGCTGCTTGGGACGCTTCCGCGGTGGATCAGGCGCGGGCGTTACTGGAGCGTGAACAGGCGTTTCTCGATGGCCACTTGCTGTTCTGGGTGCCAACCTACTGCGAGCGCATGGCCATCGAAGCCCACGTGCCATTCTTCGGCGCACTGGCGCGCATGACGGTGGCTGTCTTGACGCTGGACCGGCAAAACATTGACGCCACGCTACGCGCGACGGCGAGCGTATAAGCTGTCGCGACAGCGCCGGCTTTGCGGCGCCTTCCGGCGTGACAATTGACGTGACCAGCCAATCCCAGGATACGACCACATTTGCGGCGGCACGCGTTGCTGCTTTGGAAGTGGCGAAGCGCGTTCGCGTTGTGTCGCCCGACACGGTCTCACTTACGTCGCGCGGTACTGTTCTCGTGACCGGCAAGGCGGACCGTGCGCTGGGTGTGCTCGGTAGACTTTCAGCGCCGCTTCGTGTCGTCGCGTTTATACCGGGCGCGCCGGATGATGCGGCCGTTGGGCCCAACCTGCGGGTGGTCGCGGCACCAATCACATCGTTGTGCGGTCACCTCGGGTACTTTTCAGCGACTTCGGTTCCTGTCAACGGTGAGCCGGTCGACGCCGGCCGGTTCGGGTGGAACGAGGACCGCCGCTTCGACCTCGTTCTCGACCTGAATGAGCCACCGTTGCTTGCGCACGCAGTGCGGCCGCTCGGCTATTACGCGCCGCGCGATGAGGCGGAACTCCGAGTCGCCGTTGAAAGCATCCGTGCTCAGCCTGGCGCTTCGCACAAGCCGCGCTACTTTGGTTATGAGCCCGAGCGATGCACACATGGCGCGGCGAATGTGACGGGCTGCACCCGATGCCTCGATGCCTGCCCGGCCGGAGCCATCGTAAGCGCCGGTGCCAAAGTGAAATTCGATCCTTTTCTCTGTCAAGGCTGCGGGACCTGCACGGCAGTCTGTCCCGACGGAGCGGTGCGCTACGCGCATCCGCCTGCCGCGACGACACTGGAGACGGTTCGGGTCATGCTTGAGGCGTGGCGCGCAGCCGGCGCCGCAGCGCCGCGGCTGGTCGTGGTCTCGGCGGAAGGCGCGCATTCCGGTGCTGCGCAATCCCTGCTGGACGCGCCCGATGCGTTGACGTATTCGGTTCATGCCTTGGCCTCGTTCGGGATCGAGGCATGGTTCGCGGCCTTGGCCTGGGGTGCAACCCAGGTCGTGCTCGTCGCTGGTGCGAATACGCCGGAGGCGTCCCTTCGTGCGCTACGTGATGAAATCGCCATGGCCCATGCCGTTCTTGCCGAACTTGGCGAGCCGCTCAGCCGCATCGTCTTGATCGAGGACGCGCACACACAATCGCCCGCGCCTGCCGCTTCCATCGGCACCGTCGCGGGCACGCTGACATTGGAAAGCAAACGGTCGACGCTATTCGCCGCGCTTGATCACGTTGCCCAGGGCAAGACACCCTCAAATGTACCCGTGAGGCTCCCTGAGCGATCTTCAATCGGCGCTGTGGCGGTGAGCGAGGAGCGGTGCACCCTTTGCTTTGCGTGCGTGAATCTGTGTCCCACCTATGCGCTCTTGAACGGGAGCGACGCGCTGCCCGAGCTGCGGTTCACCGAGTCCCGCTGCGTCCAATGTGGGTTGTGCGAGCGTGGGTGTCCTGAGCACGCCATAAAGCTGATTCCGCAGATCACGCTCTCCCGCGCCGTGCGCGAGGAATCGAGAGCGCTTTTTACCGATGAGCCCTTCAAGTGCATCGGATGTGGCTCTCCCTTTATCAGTCGCCGGACGCTGATGCGCAGCATGGAATTGGTAAAGGAACATCCGCTGATCCAGCAGGAGGGAATCGAGCGGCTGAAACTCTGCATGCCGTGTCGGGCGGATGCCACGATGCGTGACACCATGCCCGATCAGCCTTGAAGATTGCTGCTTATCGGGGCCCGGAATCGATTGACCGAATTTAGTCTTCCCTCGGCGATCCCCTAGCGTCCGCACTCACAGCGATGGGCACGTCGCTTCATCGTATGGGTATGGCAGGCGCCGCGGTATCCCGGTTCCGCCAGTACACCTTCCGAATTGTCGGCTCGGGCTGCAGCGTGAAGTGGTTAATGCCGTAACGCTGCAGCAGCGCACCGAGATCGGCGAGCAGTTCTCCCCACTGCGCCATGTCCTCAATTACGACGTGGGCGCTCAGCGAGATCATGTCCGAAGAAATCGTCCAAACGTGCAGGTCGTGCACGGCCTTTACGCCCGGGTACGCGGCGAGCGCACGTCCGATCTCTTCGATGGGTAGGTGCAATGGGGTACCTTCCATCAGCGCGTGAAGCGCTTCGCGCAACAGCCGCACGCTGGAAACGAGGATCAACGCGGCGATTGCCATCGAGAGGATGGGATCGATGGGTGTCCAGCCGGTATACGTCACCACCACCCCGGCGATCAATGCAGCCACCGACCCAAGCAAATCGCCAAGCACATGTACCATGGCGCCGCGCGTGTTTAGGTTGCGCTCGCCCCGGGAAAGCACCCAGGCAACCGCAAGATTCACCATCAGCCCGATGACGGCCACGACGGTAACCGCCTCCCCGGCGATGGGACCCGGAGAACGCAGGCGTTCGATTGCACTCACCGTGATGGCGGCGATGACGGCGAGCATGAAAAATGCATTCAGCAAGGCGGCAAGAATCTCCGCCCGGGCAAAGCCGTAGGTGTGACGATTCGATTGGGGGCGTTTGGCAAGCCACGCCGCAGCGCCCGCCAGTGCCAATGCACCACCGTCGGTGAACATGTGCCCCGCATCGCTCGCCAGCGCGAGCGAGCCGGACCACCAACCGGCTAACGCCTCGACAACGGCAAAGCCGAGCGTCAACCCGATGGCGACGAGCAGCGTCCAGCCGGAACTGGCTACATGATGGTCGTGGTCGTCACTCACGGTTGTTCCAGCATGATTCAGTTACTCGCGTGGACGGCTCAACGCTCGTAGCCCGAACACGGAATGCACACATGCTTGTCACCCACCACGCGCAGATAGGCGCGGGCGGTGAGTTCATGGCAGGCGGCGCAGGGCACGAAGCCCATGATCTCGGGCATCCAGTCGCGTTCGAACTGGAAGATCTTGTCGATGGTGAGCACGTCGGATTCTGGTGCGTTCCACATCAGGTCGACCAGTTCCAACTGCTCCGATTCGGGGATGTCGTCGGGTTCGATTCCCTGACCGCGCTTGACCATGAAAGCAGATTCACCGATGCGCTTTTGCAGCGTTGGCTTGTAGCTAATTCGTATTGCACGATTGGTGGTCCGCTCGATAAGGGTGAGCGCCAGCTTCCCGTACGGCGTCTTCTCCATGTTGCCCTTGCCCAGCGTGCAGCCGGTGGCGTACTGAACCCCGTCGCCGAAGCACATGCCACCGTGGTCTTCGCCGATTTCGATGAAGGCATGCAACTGCCGGCCACCGGAACGCTTGACGCCCAGTTCGCGCAGTGCGGCCAGCCCGGCACGCACGCCGGCCACGCTGGCCCAGCAGCGGTGGCCGTGGAATTGGAGGGCTCGCTCAAGAATGTCACGGTCGTCGTCCATGATTGGGTTCCTCGTTCAAATTGGGATACTTGGACCGTTCGAGCAGGAGCGCTGGGCCAACTCAAAGCAATGCACCGCCGTCCTGATTACGACGGCGGGATTGCCGGGTCACTATAGGCTTTCCAACGCCAATGCGATGCCTTGCCCACCGCCGATGCACAAGGTGACGACACCACGCTTCAAGCCATCGCGCCGCATCGAGTGCATCAGCCGTGTTGCCAGCACTGCACCGCTGGCGCCAATCGGATGGCCGTGCGCGATGGCACCACCCTCCACGTTCACCACGTCCTCGGGGAATCCCAGTTCGCCTAGGCAGGCCAGCGCAATCGCCGCGAAGGCTTCGTTGATCTCGACACGCTCGACATCGCCGACCTTCCAACCGGCGCGCGCCAACGCTTGGCGCACGGCGGGCACCGGGCCGAGGCCGAAAAAGCCGGGTTCGACCGCACCGATGCCATAGGACACCAGTCGCGCCATGGGCTGCAAGCCGTTCTTCTCGGCCCAGATGCGTTCGGCGACAATCATCGCCGCCGCGGCCGTATTGAGACCTGGTGCGTTACCGGCCGTGATGGTTCCGTCCTTGCGGAATGCAGGCTTGAGTTTGGCGAGGCTCTCCGCCGTGGTATCCGGGCGGTTGTGCTCGTCCTTGTCGAAGATCGTCGGTCCCTTGCGACCGGGCACCTCGATGGCCACGATCTCTGCGGCGAACTTGCCCGCCGCCTGGGCGGCAGAGAAGCGTTGTTGCGACCGCAGCGCCCAGCGATCCTGATCGTCCCGGCTGATACCGTTCTTCGCGACCAGATCCTCCGTATGCCAGCCCGAATGCTTATCCGAGAACGCGTCGTTCAGCCCATCAAAGAGCATCGCGTCGTAGACGGTGATGTCGCCCATGCGTGCACCCCAGCGGGCCTCCGGCATGAGGTACGGGGCACGATCCATGTTCTCCATTCCGCCGCCGATGGCGCATGAGATGAATCCCGCCCAGATTTCCTGTGCCGCGGAGGCGATGCCTTGCGCACCCGACCCGCAGACACGATTGACCGTCAGCGCGGGTACCGCAACGGGTAGGCCACTGCCGATGCCGGCCTGCCGCGCCGGGTTCATCTTGACCCCGGCTTGAATCACGTTGCCCATCACCAGTGATTCGACCTTATCGGCGGCGAGTTGGGCGCGCTTCATCGTTGCACGAATGACGACGGCGCCCAAGGCCGGGGCGGCGATGTCCTTGAGGCTGCCGTTGTAAGTGCCGATGGCGGTACGTACCGGATGGCAGAGAACGACTTGACGAGTATTCATGCTTCATCTCCTGCGGTGGATCGATGGCCGTGATCCGGCCGAGGTCCTGTGATGGTTTCTGGAGATACCTGCTCACGTTCCCTGACGCAGTGGCACCAGCAGGACGGGCCGTCCCGCCATCTCGCAAAGGCGCAACGCGGTGCTACCGATCACCATGCTCTGCACCCAGTGTTGGCCATGCTTGCCGCAGATGATCAGCGAACAATCGCGCTCTTGCGCCACGCGGGCAATCACTTCATGGGGATCACCTTCGAGCACCAGGGCTTCGCCGTGACCGCCGGCTGCATCGATCCGTGCGACAAGTGCGTCCAGCGCTGCCCGGGCCATCAGCGGTAAGGCGGGTGTGGCGTCGATTGCATCCGCCGTCAGCACGGCCAGGCAATCGACACGCTGTGCATCGGATGCCAATGCAACGGCAGCGCTCTCCGCAGAACCTGCATGCTTCGACAGGTCGGTGGCGAGCAGGACATGACGCAAGGTAACGGCGCAAACCGCTGCGCAGCCTCTCGTGGCGCCGTCACCGGTGGGTTCGAGCCATTCCAGCAGCAGCGGCACCTGCGTCCTGCGGACCATGTCGGACGCGACGCTGCCGAGGAAGAGTCGACTGGCCAAGTTGTGGCTGCGCGAGCCGAGAGCGATCAGGTCAGCCTTGGCCTCGTTGCTTACCGCGAGGATCCCGTCGGCCGGCGAGCCGGCGGCGCGAACCTTGACCTCGACGCGCAGGTCGGCGCCACGCAAGCGATCTGCGCGCCCCTCCAGCCATTCGGCGATCTCTTGCAGTGCCCGATCCCCGGGTGCTTGGCCATAGCCCATGCGAACGACGTGGACGATCACGAGCCGACCCACGCCCCAGCGGCGCAACTCGGCGGCACACTCGAGCAAGGGCTCGGCCGCCGGCGAGAGGTCCAACGCGAGAATGGCAGTCTTGTTCATGCGGAACTCCCGTAGGCTGGGGTCACCTCGGGCCAGCGCTGCATCAAGCCGCCATCCATTGCCGGATCTCGGCCTGCGTGGGGATGCGCCCACTGCTGACCAGCTTCTCATCGATCACCAGGCCCGGTGTGGCGAGCAGGTCGTAAGCCATGATGGCCTTCATGTCGGTCACCTTGACGAACTCGGCCTCGATGCCGGCGCTGATCGCCGCTTCACGCGCGACTGCTTCGAGCTTCTTGCAGTTGGCGCATCCCGATCCAAGAATCTTCACCGTCTTCATCATTGGTCTCCTTGTCGAGAATGGTCAGGCTTGAGTCGGGGCCGACCGGCGCGCCAGCGTCCAGGCGAGCAGTGCCGCCAGCGAACCCAGGAAGGCGGCCAGCCCGATGGCGATCCAAGCCGGGTTCACGCCATCCACCCAGGCGCCGTACAGCAGTCCGGCCACGGTGCTGAACACCGCCACCAGGCCGACGTAGGTGAAGGTCTTGGGTCTGCCGATCACGGCGGCCACCATCAGGATGCTTTGCAGGCTCAGTTCCGGGTCGGCCATCAGGTAGGCCAATAGCGGCCCGCGGTGCATGCCCAAGTCGAGGAACATGCGCGCGACAGGTACCTCCACCAGAGTCGGGAAGTACATGAACACGCCGAACGCCACGGCCACCGCGTTGGCCAGCAGGGTGTTACTGCCGGCAAGGTTCTGGATCCACTCGGGCTGGATCAACTGTCGGATGACGCCCACGACGAATACGCCCACCACCAGCAGCACGAAGATCTGCTTGACGAAGCGCCAGGATTCCCACAGCCAGGCCCGCCAGGCGTCGGCCTCGAGGCGGCGTGCATGGTGCAGCACGGCCCATAGCGCCAGGCCGACCGCCAGCACACGCCCGGTGAGCGCGAACTCCAGACCGTCAGCGCGCGGCGTCAGCCGCATCGCCGCGATGAGCAGCGTCGCGGCAGTCAGACCCAATGCGATCCAGGTCCAGCGATTCGCGCCCTCGACGATGTTTTCCAGTCCCTTCCAGGCGGAAAGGCCGATCAGCAACAGCAGCACGATCAGCAGCGAGCCCTGCACGCTCACACCTTCCTCGCCCTTGGCTGCGTCGAAGGGCACCCACTGGAACAGCGTGGCCTGCCAGGCCTCTGCCCACGGCAGTGGCAGGGTGACCGCGCCGACGGTGGCCGTCAGCAGCGAAACCTTGAGCGTGCCGGCGATCAACACCGCCACCAGCGACAGCAGCACGCCGGTGGCGGCCGGGCCGATGCTCGCCTGTTCGGCGAACAAGGCATCGGTCTGTTGGTCGTGACTGGCGTCGTCGCGCCAGAACAGCATGGCCATCAGCATGCCGATGCCGATGCCGAACAGCAGGCACAGCAACAGGCGCGCGAACGCGAACTCCGCTCCGAGGATGCTGCCGGTGTAGGCGAGGGCCAGCACGTTGCCGGCCGGCGCGAAGAACAGGAAGGTGATCGCCGGCCCCAGCCCGGCACCTTTCTTGTAGACGCCGGCGAACAGCGGCACGATGGTGCAGGAGCACACCGCCAGCAGCGAGCCGGCCGCCGCCGCGGCCGGGTAGGACACGCGGTAGGGCGCACTGCGGCCCAACAACCGCGTGATGCTGGCCTTGGGGATCAGCGCGGCCATGCCGCCCGCAATGAAGAATGCCGGCAGCAGGCACAGCAGCACATGGGCCGCGAGGTAGGCGGCCAGGTTGCCGGCCCCGCCGTTCATCAGGTGCAGGAACGTGCTCATGTCCTCGGAAGGCTCGCAGGGTTCACTCGGCAGCCGTCATGCACCACCCCTGTCCTGGACGCCATAACCGGCCCTCCTGCGTCCAAATCCAGTTTGCGCGTTCGCAGAATGCGTGCTCTGACGAGGATCAATGCTTCGCCGTTCACTTCTGCGCCTCCCTACGCCGCAGCGCGCCGCTGAGCACCGTCCCCGGCACGACCGTATTGAAAACCGTGCCGTACTGCTTGACGTTGTAATGCAACAGGTCGAGGTGCCGATCCGGTTCATCGGTGTCGACGAGGATCTCGTAGCTGATCGACTCCATTCTCGGCGGGATATCCTGCCGCACGCCGTGCATGCGCACGTCGACGCCGCGCAGCGAGAACTTGAGGATCGGCGTCACGCGCTCGATCCCCTTGATCATGCAGGCCGACAGCGCTGCGAGCAGCAGCTCGGCCGGGTTGAACGCGTCCCGATTCCCGGCGAGATCGGTATCAAGAGCAATCTCGGCGTCCTTTCAACGGGCGAGGCTTCCATGCGCATCGACGCGGCGCGACTCCACATGGAATTCCATCGTCATCGTTGGCGCGCTAATGGTCGTCGGTCTCGAGGTCGCATCACGGGATTTCGACGAACCTCGTCGTCAACTTGCGCGCGGTGGGCGCCAGGAAATAGATGACCGGCACGCCGACGACGTAGGCGATCAGGAACGCACGCGCCCAGCGCGCGAGGAAATCCGGTACCACGCCGACATTGACCATCGTGATGACGAAGGTCATGAGGAAGATCATCATCGCGCCCATCAGCAGGGAGAACACCAGGTGGAAGCGACGCTTGGGCAGTTTTTTCATGATTTGAGGTCTCAGAGTTAGGAAAGGTCGAGTCCTTGCACAATCCACCACAAGCCGGCGGCGAACATGACGAGCGCGAACGTGCGCCGCCCGGGGATCCACGCTTGGAAGGGAGCGAATCGGCGAGCCAGCGCCGATGCGGCGGAGGGCATAGCACCCGCCAGCAGCAACAGCACGCTGTGGCCCAGCCCATAGGCCAACAATAACGCGGCGCCCCAGAGCATCGACATACCGAACAGGGCGCCCGATCCGGCCAACGCCAGGGCAGCGGCCAGCGCTGGTGTCGCGCACGGACTCATCACGGTGCCGATCAACGCGCCCAGCACGGCCGCGCCACCGATGCCCGATTTCGCGAGCCGGCGCTCGACGGCTGCCGGCAGATGCAGACCGCATGACGCGGGGGCGGAGCGCCACAGCCAAACAGCGGCCCCAGCGACCGCGACGCCGACGGCGATGGACCATGGACCGGGCAGCGACCCCAGCAGCAGGCCAAGGCGCGCGGCGAGCAGTCCCAGCGCAAGCAAGGTGATATTCATGCCCACGACAAAGGCCAAGGACAGCGCCCACGCGCGGCGCGGCGTGGTTGCCTGACCGCCGACGTAACCAACAGCGACCGGCACCGCGGCCAGAACGCACGGTGCGGCGGATGTGAGAAGGCCGCCTATCAGCGCCGCGACGAGGCTTTCCAGGCCCGTCATGGCATGCGCTCCGGCGACGAAACACCGAGCCGCGCGAGGATTTCGCCGGCAGAGACCTTGCCCAAGTTGCGCCCGATCTCGCGGCCCTGTGCGTCGAAGAATACCTGCGTGGGCATCAGCTGGATCTTGTAGCGCGAGATATGGCCACGCGCTTTCAGGATGTCGATATTGAGCACGGAGATGCGCTCCCCATGCTCGCGCTGGAGGGCTTCCAGGATCGGTTTCATTTCGCGACAACTCGCGCATGCATTCGCGCCGAACTCGACGACCGCGGGCTTCCCAAGCAGCAATGCCCGTTGCACCTCATCGGCTTCGGCGGCGTATTGAACCTCTGGCGCAGTCGCCGTGTCGTGCTCGATCAGGACATAGCTGATCGCGCCGGCGACCACGGCAAGGCCGAGCACGGTGGCGACAAGGCCGCGGCGATGCGCCGAAAGTCTGTGGGTGACGCCTGGGAGTTCGGACATGGTTGTCCTTGCCTCAGCAGCAGCCCCCGGCGCGTTTGGGTTGCGGAGCGCAGCAATTCTCTCCCGCGGCGGACGGAGATTCGCCACCGTTATTCTTGGCCGGTGCGGCGCCGCCGCAGCAACCGGTTTCGGCGGATGCGATGGCCGCGGACGCGTTGCCCTCGACCGGGAAGCCCTTGCGCGCCCATTTGGCGATCCCGCCTTCCATGTTTGCCACGCGCGTGTAGCCCTGGTACATCAGGTAATAGGTGGCCTTCAGGCTGCGCTCGCCAACCCGGCAGACCATGACCAGATCGCGATCTCGCGGCAGTTCAGCGCAGCGCTGCTCGAATTCGCTCATCGGCATGACCAAGAGGTCGGGCACGTCGAAGGCGAGACTGTCGATCTCGTCGCGCTCGCGGACATCGACCAGCAACGCGCCCTCGCGCGACATGCGCAGGGTCGTGGTCGGACAGACTTCCTTGGCTTCATTCAGCATGGCGGGGGCTCCTTCAGTGGAATGGCGCATGACGATCAGGCTTGCTTCGCGATCAGCCATTGTTCAATCTTGTCGCGGCCCGGCACGCCGCCGGCATGGACGACCTTTCCGTCGATGACCACGCCCGGCGTCGACATCACGCCGTAGCTCATGATCGCGCGCAACTCTTCGACCTTCTGCAGATTGACGGCAACGCCCTTGGCCTGTGCCACTTGCTCGATTAGCGCGATGGTGGTGCGACAGTTCGCGCAACCGGTCCCGAGTACCTTAATGTCCATGCGATTTCTCCTGGAAATGGATAACGAATGGGAAAGGGTGCGCGCTGGCAACGAGTGTCATGGCCGCTCCGGCGGCGGCGATCATCCGACCAAGCGCGCGGCCTACGAGCGACATGCGGCGCCGCCCTCCGATTCTTTGACACCGAGTGCCTTGAATATCGTTGCCGCCGGACAGAACCCGGTGAAGCCCATCTGGAACAGATTGAGGCCGACGAAGGCGGTGAGCCATAGCCAAGAGAGGTGCGAAAGATCGATCTGGCTGGTGAAATGGGCAAGGGCAAGACTTGCTACGATCATGAGTCCGGCAAATACACTTACGGCACGGTTGACGGTCATCGTTGTCTCCAATGTGAAAGGGTTGGGCGGGCCGCTCGATCAGAGGACCGCGTTGAACACAAAGCCCACCAGCAGGATGCCGCTGGCGACGACGGCGACAAAAGTGGCGATCAGCCGCATCTTCAGCACCTTGCGCAGGATCACCATTTCGGGGAACGAGAGCGCGATCACGCTCATCATGAACGCGAGCACCGTGCCCAGTGCCGCCCCCTTGGCCAGCAGCGCCTGCACGATGGGGATCACACCCGCTGCGTTGGTGTACATCGGGACGCCGATCAGCACGGCCAGCGGCACCGCCCACCAGACATCCTTGCCCATGAAGCTGGCCATGAATTCCGCCGGCACGTACCCGTGGATGCCGGCGCCGATGGCGATGCCCACCAGGATGTACGGCCAGACCTTGCCGACGATCTCGCGCACCGAGGCGAAGCCGGCGTCGATGCGCTCGCCCAGCGAAAGCCTGTCCTCGACCGCCCTGGCGGCGGTATGCGGCATCGCGCGCACCCAGTCTTCCAGATGCGCTTCCATCTTCAGCCGGCCGATCACCCAGCCGGCCACGATGGCCACCGTCAGCCCCAGGCCAAGGTAGAGCAGCGCGACTTTCCAGCCGAACAGGGCGAACAGCAGCGTGAGCGCCACTTCGTTGACCATCGGCGCCGAGATCAGGAACGAGAACGTCACGCCCAGCGGCACGCCGGCCTGCACGAAGCCGATGAACAGCGGCACGGCCGAGCACGAGCAGAACGGGGTGACGATGCCGAGACTCGCCGCCATCACGTTGGCGGCACCCTCGGAGCGCCCGGCCAGCATGGCCCGCGTGCGCTCCGGCGTGAAGTGGGAATTGATCATCCCCATCACGAACACGATGCCGGTGAGGAGCAGCAGCACCTTCGGCGTATCGTAGAGGAAGAACTGCAGGGCGCCGCCTAGGTGGCTGTCCCGCTCGACCGGCAACAGGGCTACCAGCGCTTCAGCAGCGGGGCTCAGCGTCTGGTAGAGGCCGAACCATGCCGCGGCGGCCAGGAGCAGGAAGAGCAACGGCTGCTGGCTTGGCCAGCGTTTCAATGGGGCCAGGACGGCATCCATGCGACAACTCCCTCGTCAATGCAGTCGGGGTACGAATTGCGCCCCATACACGGAAGACGAACGAGGCCGTCAAAAGATGCAGAGCCAGCGATAATTTGGCGCCCGCCGGACGTGCGGCGGAGGTGAATGGGGACGTTGCAGTGCAATTCGACGCGCCTTGGTCGATAATGCGCAAGGAAATATCAGTGCCGCTCTGCGCACAAGTCATTCATTTTCAGGGAGAAACACATGACCAAGCTGCCACCCTCCGGCGCCGGCCGGCTTGCCAGCGACTACCCCGACGTTTGGAAGAGCTATACGGCGCTCGGGAAGTCGGTCGCAGACGCGGGAGAGCTCGATGCCCGTACCCGTCGTCTGTTGAAGCTGGCCCTGGCCGTCGGCGCAGGGTCCGAGGGTGCGGTCCATTCGCACGCCCGGCAGGCGCGGGAAGAAGGTATCGTCGACGCCGATATTCGACAGGTGGTTCTGCTCGCGATCACCACACTGGGCTTTCCCGCCGCGATGGCGGCCTACTCGTGGGTCAACGACATTCTTGAGGCTTGATCAGTCGACCCCAACCGCAAAGCGTAGCCTCGGCACTCGCCGAAGCGGGCGAATCGCTCCGCGTTCCCAAATGGTGGTTTCGTCCTCGGTTGGAGCAACGCTCAATATTCAAGTGAGCGGCGGGCGCGGCACGAAATCGCTCACTTGTCCTGCCGCGTCCAGACGCACCTGACACGCTTGCGAGAGCTGTACGCGCAGCCGCTTGCGAGCGCGCTGTATTCGGGACT
>Ga0315297_10001956_pt1 | contig 12940 bp, 12 predicted proteins | sample YL17G15_0_MG_FD_203628 | JGI IMG/M metagenome (GOLD analysis project Ga0315297, IMG submission 203628) | Sediment microbial communities from Yellowstone Lake, YNP, Wyoming, USA - YL17G15_0 | ecosystem: Environmental > Aquatic > Freshwater > Lake > Sediment | place: USA: Wyoming | collected... | reverse complement strand
CTTTCGTGGGAATGACCCCTTTTTTTACAAGCATTTAAAAGAAAAACATGAACAACGGCTCCGAAGTTAAATGTAAAGAAGCGTTAGACGCACTACACTAGGATTCAAGTAATTAAACAGGGGGAAAAAGATGATAAAAATTCTTAATTCTTTCTCCCCTCTGCCCCTCCTCCCCTTGAGCCCTCGATCATTTCTTATTAACCCTCGAACCCTTGGCCCCTTGAACCCTTGAACCCTTTTTATATGACGCGGCCCAAAGTAATCATTTTATTAATCGGAAACGAGCTGGTGCGCGGGAGCGTGGCCGATGTCAACGGCTCCCTGGCCGCCCGGGAGCTGGGACGGATCGGGTTCAAGGTTGTCGGTTTCGAGATTGTCGGGGATGACGACCAGGCCATCGAACGGGCCCTCCGGGCGGGCGCGGAAAAGGCGGAAGTAGTAATCGTCGGCGGGGGCCTGGGCCCAACTGATGACGACCGGACCCGCGGGGCGGCCGCGCGGGCCTTCGGGCGGGAGCTGGTATTCAACCCGGAGGCCTGGGATAATATCGAGGCTTGGTTCCAGAACCTGAGCCGGAAAACCGCCCCCGACGACCGCCGCCAGGCCGAGTTCCCGGCCGGCGCGGAGGTGATCCCCAACCGCCACGGAACCGCCCCGGGATTTTTCTACCGGCAATCCCAGATCCGATATTACTTTCTCCAGGGCGTTCCCCGGGAATTCTCGGCCGTCCTGCAGGAGGAAATCATCCCGCGTCTCCAGAAAGAATTTTCCCTTCCTCCCCCCCCAACCTTCCGGACGCTCAAGGTCTTCGGCATTTCCGAGGCCCGGGTGGGGGCCATCATCTTCGGGCTGGCCCGGTCCTTCCCGCAAGTAACGGTGGGAACCCGGTTTTATTTCCCGGAGATCTGGATCGACCTCGAATCCGAGGACGGGAAGGCCCTGGAAGCGGTGGTTTCCCGGGCGCGCTCGGAATTCTCGAGCCATCTTTTCGGGGAAAACGAGGAACGCCTGGAATCTATCGTCGGAAAACTCTTGGCCGAAAAGGGCTGGAAGCTCGCCCTGGCGGAATCCTGCACCGGCGGCCTCGTCGCCCACCGGATCACCGAGATTCCCGGGAGCTCCAATTACTTCGAGCGCGGGGTCGTGACTTACTCGAACCCCTCCAAGACCGAGCTCCTGGGGGTTTCCCCCGACCTCCTGAAAAAATTCGGGGCGGTGAGCGCGGAAGTCGCCGGGGCGATGGCGGAGGGGGTGAAAAATAACAGCGGGGTCGAGATCGGGCTTTCCACCACCGGCATCGCCGGGCCCACCGGGGGCAGCCCGGAAAAGCCGGTGGGACTGGTTTACTTCGGCCTGGCCGTCCCGGAAGGGGTCTTCACCCGGAAAGAGCTTCTCTTCGGCGGCCGGGAACGGATCAAGATCTTCGCCTCTGCGGTTGCCCTGGACTGGCTGCGGCGCTACTTGCTGGAGCATAGGGCATAGAGCATAGGGCATGGAGCAAGTAGCAGGTAGCCGCAGCCTTTAGGCTGCGCTGCCAGTAGCAAGTAGAGAGCAGAGAGTAGCAAGTAACCAAACAAACCCCCATGAACCCAACAAACTCAACAAATCCTATATACGAAATGTTTAATCCTCGGTTAGCAGTTTATGGCCATTCCGAATTCCACATTGTTTTTTGCCCTTTGCCCTTTGCTCTTTGCTATCAACGAATAGATAATGATCGATATTCATTTCCATCTCGATGAATCGATGGTTTCCCTGCCCGGGCTGATCGCCGGCATAAACGCGGCGGGGGTCGAGCGGGTAGCCCTGATCCCCCGGCTCTGTCCCCCGCTTTCGCTCTCCTTTCCCTTCGCCCAGCTCTCCGGTCTTTTCCAGCGGCTGATCCACCGCGAGACCGGCCTCGCCCAGCGGGGTGCCGCGGCCTTCTATAAAAACATGGTCAAGGCCGACGGCACCGTGGATGTGGGCGGCCGGCGCTACCCGGTCATCCCCCAGCCCCCCAATGAGGAAGTGAGAAACGCGGTGTCCCTTCACCCGGACCGCTTCTGGGGTTGGATCTTTGTGAACCCGAACGGGCCGGCAAATCCCATCGCCGAGATTGAAAAGGTTTTAAAGACCCCGGGGATAATCGGGGTCAAGGCCCATCCATACTGGCACAATTACCCGGTATCAAAATTAATTGACGCGGCCGCGCTGGCCGCTGAAAAAGGTCTGCCCCTGCTCATCCACCTGGGCGCCGACGCTAACGGTGATTTCCAGCTCCTGCCGGAACGCTTTCCGAAATTGAAAATAATTTACGCCCACGCCGGGATTCCGTATTCCGCGGCCGTCTGCGCTTATGCCCGGGAGAAAAAGAATGTTTATGTTGACCTTTCCTGCACGGCCTACGTGGATGAAAAATCCGCCGCGATGGCCGTCAGCAGGGCCGGGGCCCGAAAGTGCCTGTTCGGAACCGACGGTCCGTATTTCCACGTGGCGGATGACCGCTTCGATTATGGTCCGACGGTGAAAATCATCCGAGGTCTCGGCCTCTCGCGGGAAGACCTGGAACAAGTGGGTGGGGGAAATTTCCTGGAAATTATCGGGCGATCCTAGGCCGGAAAAAACCCGCCTTTATAGAGCTATAAAATCATTCCGCCAGTTTTAAACCAGCCGGTCAAGAAAAGTTTCCCCAGCGGAAATGATTCTGGTAATCTAATGCGCGGGCTCGGAAAATAGTTTCGAGTTTCGGGTTCTGTGAGTACTACTTCGTAAATCCCGTTGTATAGATTGTCATTCCGGGCTTGACCAAGCCTGCCCCGGACTTGATCCGGGGGAATCCAATATCCTTGTTCTAGATCCCCGCTTTCGCGGGGTGACGTAAAGGCTCCGTACACGGGCGGCCGTGGAAAGCCGCCCGTGTATTGTACCAACTAAAGATATTCTTTCTCAGAACACCAACCCCGCATGAAGGGCCTGCAGAAAATCCAGGATCGGCATAACCTCCACCCCGTCGAAATGATACCGGCGGGAACCGGTGTAAACGCCGAACATTCGGTCAACCCGAATCTGTTTTTGCCCTTTCAGATCGCGCATGGCCCGCTCCCACCGGCGGTCCCACTTTTCCGCCAGCTTGACTTCCACGCAGACAACCCGCGGAGGGGAATTCCTCCGGGCCTTGCCGGTTTCAATGATAAAATCAATTTCCGCCCCGGCCATCGTCCGGTAATAGGAAATCGGGCGATGCCTGCCCCGGGTTTGGTTGAAGACCCGCAATTCGTGGAAAACCAGCGTTTCGAGCGCATTACCCAACCAGGTCCGATCAGGGGGATCGTGAAGAAGCCCGGCAGCGGCCCGCGCCACCCCCGGATCAAACCAGTAAAATTTTGGGTGGGCCACCTCCCTCACTTTCAAGCGTGGCTGCCATGCGGGCAGGAAATACCCCAGGAGGGTGTCGTCCAGAATTGAAAAGTAGACTTCCACGCTGCTCCGCGGCACGGCGGCCTCCCGGGCGATGTTTTGAGCGTTGAGGATCTGGCCGTTTATTTGTCCGGTAATCCCAAGGAATCGGAGAAAGGGAGGAACCCTCCGAACCAAGCCCTCCTCCCGGATTTCCTCCTTTATATAAGTATTCAAGTAGGCGGCCAGGATATCGGGGGCCTGTTTCGGTTCATTGAACACAAAGGGCAAACAGCCCCACTGCAAGGCGGCTTTAAGATCGAACTTTTTTCCCAATTCCGTGGAAACGAAAGGTTCCATTTCCAGGGTGATCGCCCGCCCGGCCAGCAGATTCACCCCGCCCCGGCGTAGTTTCCGGGCGGAAGAGCCGCACAACGCGAAACACCATCCCCGGGATTCCATCAGGCGATGGACTTCGTCCAAGAGCGCCGGGATTTTCTGTATCTCGTCCAGCACAACCCAGCTTTCCCGCGCCGCTTTCCCGACCAGGGACTCGAGGCGGTGAGGAGAAGCAGAAAGTTCGAGATAAAGGGAATGATCAAGCAAATCAAAGTAGTGGGCCTGGGGCAGGTTTTGCCGCAGCCAGACGCTTTTCCCGACCCCCCGCGGCCCGAAGAGAAAAAAAGATCGGTCCGGAACCTGAAGGAGCCTGCTTATTAATCCCTCGGCCATGATTGCATAATAACAATTATTATGTAATAAAGCAATGCTTATTTACAATACCATTGCAAATATTCAGGCTGAGAAGATCCGGGATCACGCCTGGTCAATTCAGCCCGCCGTCCCCTGGCTGGCCAAGAAAAGTTTTTCAGGGGGAAATGATTCTGATAATCTTAATTAAAATATTGTCATTCCGGGCTTGACCAAGCCTGCCCCGGACTTGATCCGGGGGAATCCAATATCCTTGTTCTAGATCCCCGCTTTCGCGGGAATGACGGAAAGAATTTGAATTTAACTATTTGGTAAATGAACCTCCCCGCGGCAAGCCGCGAGGAATTATCAAGTTAAATGCTTTGACCTTGGGGTTTGATTTGACATTTGAACTTTGAAATTTGAAATTATTAGAGTGAGTAGGGAGATAATATGATCAGGACTTTTATCGCTGCCCCGATCCCGGAGGGGATCAGGAAAAAGCTGAAAAATATCCAGGCCGAGCTCCGCAAACATGAGACCGGCTCGGTCCGCTGGACCAACCCGGAGGGGATCCACCTGACCTTCCATTTCCTGGGGGAAATCGAGGAAAGCGGGGTCAAGGACCTCGGGGAGATGCTGAAGGAAGCGGGCTCGGCCTGCCGCCCTTTTGCCTGCCGGGTCCGGGGCCTCGGGGCTTTCCCGAATCTCCACCGCCCCCGGGTCTTCTGGGCGGGCCTCGAAGTTGGGAGCGAAGCCGAGAAACTCCACCAGGAACTCAAGAACGGCCTGGTCCGCCTGCGTTACGCGGTGGAATCCCGAGCCTTCTCGCCCCACCTGACGCTGGGCCGGGTAAAATCACCCTCCGGCCTCGCCGCCGTCATCAGCCAGGTCGAGGAGTCGAAGGAAACCGAACTGGGCGAATTCGAGGTCCGGGAGGTCATCCTTTATAAAAGCGACCTCCGGCCGGGCGGCGCGATATATACGTCGCTGGTCACGCAAGCCCTAGCGGGCGAATAACCAAATTTTAATAATAAATGTAAGGATCGTGAAAATCTATTTTCTTTATTTGTCATTCCGAACTTGATCCGGAATCCAGTATTTAAATAGATGGATTCCCGCTTTCGCGGGAATGACGTAATGGGCCGAGAACGCGAGCGACCCTTGAACTCTTGAACCCTTGAACCCTTGAACCCCTCCGGGACGGAGTCCTCGAACCCTGCCCCCTATTTCTTTACTCGCCCGGAATTTGATATATTACTCTTTACCGATTCAGTTAAAAAAATAAGGGAGGAAAAATGGCAACCGAGGCAAGCCGCGACAAGATGCTGGAGCTGGCGGTCAGCACGATTGAAAAGCAATTCGGGAAGGGCTCAATCATGCGGCTCGGCGCCGAAGGGGCCGTCATCAAAGACATCGCGGTCATCCCCACCGGCTCCCTGGGCCTGGATATAGCTTTAGGGGTCGGCGGCGTGCCCCGGGGCCGGGTGATTGAAATCTTCGGCTCGGAAGCATCGGGCAAAACCACCCTCACCCTCCACATCATCGCCGAGGCCCAGAAAAAGGGCGGGGTGGCAGCCTTCGTCGATGCCGAGCACGCCCTGGACGTGGGCTACGCCAAGAAGCTCGGGGTCAACGTCGCCGAGATCCTGCTCTCCCAGCCCGACACCGGCGAACAAGCCCTCGATATCACCGAGATCCTGGTCCGGAGCGGGGCGGTGGACGTCCTGGTGATCGACTCCGTGGCCGCCCTCACCCCCCGGGCCGAGATCGAGGGCGAGATGGGCGATGCCCACATGGGGCTCCAGGCCCGGCTCATGTCCCAGGCCCTGCGCAAGCTGACCGCCATCATCGCCAAGTCCAAGACCACCGTGATCTTCACCAACCAGATCCGTTTCCGGATCGGGGTGATGTTCGGCAACCCGGAAACCACCACCGGCGGAAACGCCCTGAAATTCTACGCCTCCGTCCGCCTCGACATCCGCCGGATCGGGGCCCTCAAGGCGGAGGAAGAGGTCACCGGCAACCGGACCCGGGTCAAGGTGGTGAAAAACAAGGTGGCCCCGCCCTTCCGGGAGGTGGAATTCGACATTATTTTCGGGGAAGGCATCTCCCGGGTCGGGGAGATCATCGACATCGGGTCCGAGCTTGGGATAGTGGAAAAAAGCGGTTCCTGGTATTCTTACCGAGGAGAGAGAATCGGCCAGGGACGGGAAGCCGCAATGAAATTCCTCAAGGAAAATCCGGAGGTGGGAGCGGATATCGAGAACTCGATCCGGCAGAAGTTTGGGATTTTCCGGGAGGAGGAACCCGCCCCGGAAAAACCGAAAGCGAAAGGAAAGTAACGGGTGGACCTGAACGAAATCCTGAAAGTCGCCATCGGGGCGGGCTCCTCGGATATTCATCTGAAGTCCGGCCTGCCCCCCATGTTCCGGATCAACGGGGCCCTGGTCCTGATGAAAAACGCCACCCGGATGAGCCCGGACGAGGTCCAGAAGATGGCCCTCGGGATCATGAACCCGGACCAGCGGGAGAAATTCAAGGAAAAAAACGAGATCGACCTGGCCTACGGCGTCCCCGGCCTGGGGCGCTTCCGGGTCAACGTCTTCCAGCAGCGGGGCTCGCTCGGGGCGGTCCTCCGGGTCATCCCCTTCCAGGTCAAGACCGTCGAGGAGCTCCAGCTCCCCAAGGTGATCGAGAAGATCGCCGACGCCGAGGAACGGGGCCTGATCCTGGTCACCGGAACCACCGGAAGCGGCAAGTCCACTACCCTGGCGGCCATCATCGATTACATCAACAAGAGCCGCACCAAGCACATCATCACCATCGAGGACCCGATCGAGTTCCTGATGCGCGACAAGAAATCCATCATCAACCAGCGGGAGATCGGGATCGATACCTTCTCCTTCTCGGTGGCCTTGCGCAGCGCCCTCCGGCAGGACCCGGACGTGATCCTGGTGGGGGAAATGCGGGACTTTGAAACAATCGAAACCGCCCTCCTGGCGGCGGAAACCGGCCACCTGGTCCTCTCCACCGTCCATACCCTGGACGCCACCGAAACCATCAACCGCATCATCGGCATCTTTCCCCCCTTCCAGCAGAAGCAGGTCCGGCTCCAGCTCGTCTCCGTCCTCCGGGCGGTCATCTCCCAGCGCCTGGTGCCCAAGGCCGATGGCCAAGGCCGGGTCCCGGCCGTGGAGGTCCTGATCGGCACCTCCCTGATCCGGGAACTCATCCTCGACCCGGACCGCACCCGGGAAATCCCCGATTTCATCCAGAAAGGCTTCATCACCTACGGGATGCAGACCTTCGACCAGTCCCTGATGATGCTTTACACCAAGAAGCTCATCACCATGGAAGAGGCCCTCCGGCAGTGCACCAACCCCGACGACTTCAAGCTCCGGGTCAGCGGTATCTCGGGAACGAGCGACACCGCCTGGACCGATTTCGAAAAAAGCGGGGGCGGGGAAGAAAAAGGACCAGACGACTTCAAGATCGAGAGATTTTAAGCAAGACCTTTTTTCCATCCAAATTTCACCTATTTTCCAGGAGCAAAACCATGAAAAAGAAAGAAGCCTTGGTTGTCGGCGCGGGACCCGCCGGCCTGGTGGCCGCGATCAACCTGGCCCGAGAGGGGCTCAAGGTCCGGGTCTTCGAGAAAGAAAAGCAGATCGGCGGCTATCCGCACTGGCATCCTTCCGCCCACGACACCCCGGTGGGGAAGGATCTTTTCAAATACATCGGGATCGATCTCTGGGAGTGCTTCCAGGACTTCTCGAAACACTTCCTGTTCGTGATCAACGGCGAAGAGGTCGAGGTCCCCATCCCCGAGGGGCAGGCCCCCTTCGTCTGCGAGCGGGGCGGACGGCCGACCTCCCTCGATTCCGTTCTTTTCCGGATCGCGGAGAAGGAAGGGGTGGACTTCATCTTCGACAAGAAATGCACCTCGGCCGACCTGGACCAGGCCCCGGAGGTCACCGTCCTGGCCACCGGGCTTTCCCCGGAGATGTACGATTTTCTCCAGATCCCCTATTCCATCTACGCCGGCTATTTCGGACAGAAAGAGATCGCCGACCAGACCCCCAAGGCCAGCATGTTCTTCGGCGGCTTCTCCAAGGAATACGGTTACTCCTCCTGCACCAACGGGATTTATTATGTCCTGCTCTTCTCCCGCAAGGAGGTGAGCGAGGAAAACCTGGCCGATTTCAAAAAGCTGGTGGAGAAGTTCGACCGGATCGAGTTCGACCGCTGGAAACGGTTCATGGGCTACACCCCCAAGTCCTGCAACCTCTTTTATAAAGACCGTTTCGTCCTCTCCGGAACCCTGGCGGGGGTGGTCGAGCCGGCCCTCGGCTTCGGGATCACCGGGGCCCTCCTCTCCGGCAAGATCTCGGCGATCGCCTCCCTCGACCGGAAAAAAGGCCAGGCCGAATACGACCGCTTTGTCGGGCTGGTGCCCCGGGCCATCGCCAAGAAAAAGGAGCCCGGGTATTTCCAGACGCCCCCGCTGGTCGGGGACGTCTGGTTCGACTTCCCGAACCCTTGAACTTTGAACCTCGAACCCTAGGACCCTATTTATTTATGGCTTCGAATTTGAAACCTTTGCACGATCCGAAAAAGGGGCCGCTGCGGGTGGTCGGCCTCTTGTCCGGGTCGGGCACCAATCTCCGCCGGATCCTCGAGCATGAAACCCGGTTGAGAAAGGAACGGGGCGAATCCCCCTTCCGGGTGGCGGTCATCTTCAGCGATTCTTCCGAGAGCAAGGCCGCCGAGATCGGCCGGGACTACGACCGGCCCGTGGTCATCCGCGACATCCGCGCTTTCTACCGGGCCCGGGGCCGGAAAAAATCCGACCTCTCCCTCCGGCCCGATTTCGACCGGGATACCGTCCGGTCCCTTTCCCCCTTCGAGGTTTCTGCGGCCGCCTACGCGGGCTACATGTCGGTCGCCTCGTCCGTCCTGATCCAAGCCTTCCTCGGCGTCAACGTCCACCCCGCCGACCTTTCCGTCGAGGAAAATGGCCGCCGCAAATATACCGGGGATCACGCGGTGCTTGACGCCATCCGGGCCGGGGAGAAAACCATCGGGTCCACCACCCACTTGATCGAGGAGCGGGTGGACTACGGGCGGATCCTGATCATCTCCCCGCCCGTCCCGGTGGAAATCCCCGCCGGTGCGGACCTCTTAAACCCGGAAACGGCTAAAAAGGTCGCCGCGGAAAACCAGGACCGCCTCAAGGAAAAGGGCGACTGGATCATTTTCCCCCAAACCCTGGAATACCTGGCCGAGGGCCGTTTCGCCGCGGACGGGCAGGGCCTGCTCCACTTCGACGGAAAACCCATTCCCAAAGGTTTAAGAATCGAAGCTTTAGCGTTTTCCTAATCTTATTTGTTTCTTATCAAAACCCGATGGGTAGGCCGAAGCGGACCCTAGCCCATAAATTTCTAATTTCTAATGTCGAATTTCTAATCAATGTCTAATGCCGAAAAACCCAATTTCTAATTATTTTTCGTTTGGTTATTGGTACTTGGTCATTGGGATTTGTTTGGTCATTGGTGCTTGGTAATTGGAATTTGCTGAAAGCCTTCCCCCAGAAAAGATAATATGTTAGAAGACTCCTGGGCAAACCCGTGGGTTCAGAAAGGAGCCGTCCATGAGTAGCAAGGAAGCCCTGGTGGTGGGAGCCGGACCGTCCGGATTGGTGGCCGCGATCATCCTGGCCCGGGAGGGATTAAAGGTCCAGGTCTGGGAAAAGGAAAAACAGATCGGCGGTTATCCGCACTGGCACCCCTCCGCCCACGACACCCAGGTGGGGAAACAACTCTTCAGTTATGTCGGGATCGACCTTTCCGAATGTTTCCAGGAAATCTCGCAGGATCTTAAGCACGTCATCAACGGGACTCCCATCGAGGTCCGGGTCTCGAAAAAAAATCCCCCCTATGTCTGCGAGCGGGGCGGACGCCCCACCTCCCTCGATTCCGTCCTTTACCGGATCGCCCAGGCCGAGGGGGTCAAGTTCGCCTTCGAGCGAAAATTCACCCCGGAGGATTTCAGTAAGGTTCCGGAAACCACCATCCTGGCCACCGGGCTTTCCCCGGAGATGTACGATTTTCTCCAGATCCCCTATTCCATCTACGCCGGTTACTTCGGACAGCAGGAAATCGAAAAAAAGACCGCGGGGGCCAGCCTTTTCATCGTGGGTTTCTCCAACGAGTACGGCTACTCGAGCTGGATTAACGGCTTCTACTACGTCTTGCTCTTTTCCCGGAAGGAAATCTCCCCGGAAAACCTGGAGGAGTTCAAGCAGCTGGTGGAAAAGCACGACGGGGTCAATTTCGACAAGTGGAAGCGGTTCATGGGCTACACCCCCAAGACCTGCAACCTCTTTTACCAGGACCGCGTCATCCTGACCGGAACCCTGGCCGGGGTGGTCGAACCGGTCCTCGGCTACGGGATCACCGGGGCCCTCCTTGCCGGCAAGATCTCGGCCCTCACCGCCCTCGACCGCGAAAAAGGGAAGGTGGAATTCGCCCGCTTCACCCGCGGGATCCCGGCCGCCATCGCCAAGAAAAAGGAGCCGGGCTACGTCCCCATCCCGCCCCGGATGGGCGAGGTCTGGTTCCAGTTTCCCGAAGAATAATCCCGGGCCGCGAGCTCTCGCTCGTAAATTCCTAATTTCTAATGACGAATTTCTAATCAATGCCCAATATCTAATAACCAATGACCAAATTCCGACAATCAAACTCAAGAAAAAATTATGAATATTTTCGCTGACTATCTATTGCAGATTGGTATTTGTTCTGTTGGGGAATTGGTCTTTGGTTATTGTTTGGTCATTGGGGCTTGGTCATTGGGATTTAGTTAGTAATTAAAAATTAGTAATTGGTCATTTTTTATATAGAAGAGGCCTGCCCTTGGGACTTCATCCCTTGGGCCTAGCGGCGAGAAAGAAAATTCAATACTTCCCTGACGCTTTTTATCGGCACGGGAGCGTCTTTCAGTTCCAGAAGATGCCGGTCCCCGCTGATGATCAGGTCCGCGGAGCCGGCGAGGGCGGCATGGATAAACTTGTCGTCCTGCGGATCCCGCGCGTATTTTTTCCGCCTGGATTTCGGGTTGATAATTTCAGCATAAGGAAGGATTTCCTCTTCCAGAAGGTTCTTTATTTCCTCCTCTTCAAGCTGGAATTTGGGATAACTCAGGACCCTCACCATCTCGGCAAAAATGTCCGGGGAAAGAATCAGGGTCAGCCTGCCCTGTTTCCAATTATCCGTCAGCCGGGAGGTTTCCCCCTCGAATAAGAGGGCGGAAATAATCACGTTGGTATCTAAAACCGCCTTTATTTTCCGGGCGCTTTCCTGGCCCACCTGATTGCCTCTTCCAGGTCACCTGAAGAAATCCCCAGCTTCTTAATTTTTTCCCTGACTCGTTTTTGCGCTTCCCCCCTGGCCTCGATCCGCACCGGGCTCAAAACTATCTCACTCTCCCGGACCGCCACCGCGAAGTACTCGATTCCCGGAAATTCCCTGACGACCGCCTGGGGCAGGGTCAGCTGATTCTTGGACGTCACTTTCGCCAACAAGGCCCGAACCTCCTTAAATCCTTATAGTAAGGATTCCTTACTAATTTAATCCTTCTCTCCCCGGCAGTCAACCCGCCGAAAGACTGATTCCAACAAATCTGATAAGTTAATGACATGAAAAAAAATAAAATTAAATTTGGTTTTGCGATGATCCTTTCCCTGGCTGTTCCTCTCGTTTTTTCCGGGTGTTCCGGATCGAAAGGGCCGGAGGAAGAGACCCTGATTACCCCCGCGGATTCCCCGGCGCTTCCGGCCCGGGGATACTTAAAGGGCATCCTGCCCATCCCGGCCGCGGGCCAGGAGATCACGGACGCCTACGCCCAGGCCGCCCAATCCGCCGAGTTCGTCCCGGTCTGGGAAAGCGGGGTCGGCGCTTCCGGCTTCTGGGATTACGCCGGCGCCCTGAAGAGCGGAAACCTGGTAAAAAGCCTCGTCCGCGGGAACGGGATGTTTCCGATCGTCAATCTCTCCTTTATCGACAAAAACCCGGCCGGTTCCCTCACCCTTAAAAGCCCGGCGAACCTGCCCAACGCCACGCTCAGCGATCCCGCCTGGAGGGCGGCCTATAATAAAGCCGTGCTCGACGCGGTCAGGGCGGTCAGGCCGCGCTACCTCTCCGTCGGCAACGAGGTCAACCGCTGGTATGAGCAGTACGGGGCCGCGGACAATGACGCCAACGGCTTTCAACACTTCGTCAGCCTCTACGGGGAAATCTATGACGCGGTGAAAACCCTCTCCCCTGATACCATCGTCTTCTGCGTCTTCTCCCGCGAGATCGTGGATGAGCTCCGGGAGGCCGACCTCGGGGTGCTGGCAATGTTCGACCCGGCCCGGCTGGACCTCCTGGTTTTTACCAGCTATCCCCACAGCGTCCGGAAGGATAAAACCGGGGCGGTCCTGGCCCATCCGCACAACCGGCCCGCGGACATCCCCGACGACTATTACGCGCGGGCCCTGACCTATTTCGCCAGCAAGCCCTTCGGTTTCAGCGAAATCGCCTGGCCGGCTCTGGATTTTTACGGGGGAGAACAGTCCCAGGCGGATTTCCTTTCCGAAGTGACCGGCCGCCTGACCGGCAGCCAGGGGATAAACCTGCGCCTCCTGGGCTGGCCCTGGCTTCACGATCTTGATGCCAACGACTCCATCGGCCTGATCAAGCGGGACGGGACGGAGAAGCCGGCTTATCAGGCCTGGAAGAATCTTTAAGACCGGCGCCTTGCCGGTTACGTCGATCGGTTGGGTTGCTTTGTTTTTTTAGCCGTCATTCCCGCGAAAGCGGGAATCCAGGGT
>Ga0315297_10001955_pt1 | contig 12941 bp, 24 predicted proteins | sample YL17G15_0_MG_FD_203628 | JGI IMG/M metagenome (GOLD analysis project Ga0315297, IMG submission 203628) | Sediment microbial communities from Yellowstone Lake, YNP, Wyoming, USA - YL17G15_0 | ecosystem: Environmental > Aquatic > Freshwater > Lake > Sediment | place: USA: Wyoming | collected... | reverse complement strand
CAGGTTTTCCATCAAAGTCCCTTATCTCCACACTCAACTCTACATCTCTACCATTTGCTAATTCAGGATGAGACACCTTAATCTCTTTGTCGTAAAACAATTGGCTATAGTCTATCTCAGACTTTGCGTCTTCACTTACCTTTGACTCTTTAACCACCGATACTATTCTGTCTATATCTTTGTGTTCTTTTCTTGCTTCGTTTTCTGCATCTTTAGGATCTTTAGCATCTACATATGTCTCACCTTGAAGTCCACTTTTTGTAATATATCGAACGCAGAATGAATTAGACTTTGACTCTTTCACCAGATGGGCATACTTCATATACAGCCTATCTGCCTCTTCTCTCTCTTCTTTAGACTCGTCACCAAAATCATATTCACTCAAGTTGCGGACAGCCTGTCTAAATATAAAATCTTCCCTTGCTGCCTTCTTGGCATCACCATCATATGCATCCACCTTACTCTTTACCCTACTGATGATAGTAGACAGATGAGACTCTCTTAGCTTAAGACCACCAATGCCATATTTGGATTCTTTCTTGTCCCTATAAGCTAACTCATAATGTATTGCCTTTTGTATCTCTTTAACTTCCTGTGGCAATAATGATTCAGCCTTTTTCGGAAGACCAATAGCACCATGCAGATCCACAGAATTCATTTTCAGCATGCTATTTAGTTGCTCTGAAGACTTGCTTGTCAGATAAACATCTATCCATGATCCTAAAAACTCAGATCGCTCTTTAGCATTGATAAGCTCGTATTCATATCCCTTGTCTTCTTTGATTCTTGACTCTTTAACAAACATCCAAATGCCTCCACCTTCAGCCTCGAGATAGTATCCTTCTGTCTTTAGCTGAGCATCAAGATTCTCCTTAAACTTCTTGCCGAATCCATATTCTGCCTGCCCAAGCATGACATCATAAAGAACAGCATCAACAGCCACAGTCTTGTCGTCGTGAAATGCATACTGATCCATGCCAAGAGTGTCTTCACTCTCAAGATCCTTCTTGATGTTTTCGATCTCTTGGTCTATCAACTTCTTAAATATCTTCTGAGGCTTGGACTTGGGAACTTGTAGTTCGGCTTTGTCTTCATTTACTTTGGATTCCACCAAATCTTTCTCACTCACAAACACGTAACCATCAAGTCCAAATCTGGCTACATTCCACTTTGCATCAAAAATATAGCCTTTATTTACTGTACTCCATTCACAGAAGCCATTCTGCACCCATTTGCTCTCATTGCTCAATTCAACTGCAATGGGATATCTTCCTGGCTTTATTTCTACTCTCTCATCTTGTTTGAAAACTTTAGACTCATCAGTAGTCATCACCTTCTCGCCTTCGCCAACACGATACCATTCCAATGGTCTGCGATAGGCATCAGCATTCTTATATTGCTTTAAGAATTCCTCAACAGAGGCAAAATGTGAGACTCCTATCATGCTGGAATCTTTATATTTCCAGGAGATGATCACCCTGTCTCCTGCTTGACCTTTCATCACATCATATGCTTCCTTTGTTACGGTAAGTTTCCTCGGAGGCTCAGAAGGACGATTCTTAAATGCAATCTCGCATTCCTTTGAACAGAAATCCATATCAGGACCAGTAGTATATACGGCATCCTTGCCACAGACGACACAAGTGTCGGAGATATGAGGCATGTCAGGATCAATTGCTTCCTCAACCTCATCCTCGCCTCTTGGCTCTATCTCATACCACTCTGCTCCCATAGGAGAGTCGTGATGAAAGTTATTTATCGCAAGTCCGTCTTTGCCTAATGCATATATGTCAAAATTGCATTCTGTCTTAGGTAGGATCTCCTGAAGAAGTTTCTCACCATTGTCTGCATCAAATGTCTTCTGTCCTGATTGACCACGCCATCCAAATCCAGACACAGCTGCCTTCCACAAGCCAGAAGGATTCCTGCTCTTCATCAGATTTGTCAACTCTGATGTAAGATCTTCCCATTCGAAGTCTTCACATGAATTGCTTCCCGACAAGAGCTTTTCACCTGCTCCTGCAGGCTTTGCTTCCCTCATCTCTTGCTCAAAAACCACCATCTTTATATTAAATCTGTCTTTAACTTCTTTGCTCAAAGACTCCAGCAAAGCAGACATGTCTTTGCCATCAATATCAATCACATGGTCAATATTCAGCTTAGTCTTCAAATTGAGTTTATCAATTATGTCTACAAGCTGATTGGGATCCACCCTATCATCGTAAATAATAAGAAAAACTTTATTCTCAAACTCAAATACTCTCCCACGAATCCATCCAGGCTTGTAAGCAATGTCTTTAAATATCTCATGGGAATGTAAATGCTTTGGGTCTGTAGACGTTTTAATTTCACCTGTCGTTACATTATACCACCAAATACACTTTACTCTTGCCTCTTTATGAGCTATCGAGAATAAGTATTTGGGATCTATTGAAAGTTTTGTTACATCTTCATCAATCTTGGCTTCCTTCACAGGCTGCAGACAGAGTGGACACTGGTATCCATTCATCCCTACCTTAAATGTATGCCCACAAGTCTTACATATGCATGTCTCTCCAGAAGCACCACCAGCCATATTAGATACAGATGGTTGAGCCTCAAGCAACTTCTTGGCTATACTTTCATCTATGATAGACTCTTCCACTGTAATAAACAAATCACCATCTTTGCCACCAACAAGAATCTTATTGGAGGATCTCTCAATATAAGGATCCAATTTTTCTTTTGCGTCTTTCCATCCTTCTAAATCAGCAGGCACTCCTTTAACTGTTATCTCCCACCCAGCCAATGTTTTTTCAACATTTATTTCTTTGTCCACAAATAGCTCTGCCAATATTGTCTTTATGCTAGACAGCAAATCTCGGTCTTCTCTGATGGATTCGTTCTTAGACACCTTCTTTACCTTTTGAAAATAATACTTATAATTAGCATCATGAGCATCTTCGAACTTAATTCGTTGAATCTCTCCTGTCTCGGGATCCTTTATGCCTATTGTTCCATATCCTGGAACACCACCACGATTGAATACCACCATCTCAATGTTGCCATCATCACTCTTATATAAGTCAACATGGGACTCTCCAAGCTGTGCTTCCTTCATATGCTTAAACATCTCAACCTGTCCCAACCTCTTCTCTGCCTCTTCCTTTGTATCATATGTACCCATGTTGCGACCACTATGAGACATCACTCTCCACTTGTTACCGATCTCCTTGATGTATTCATTTACCTTTGACTCGTGAACACCATATTGATTTAGAAGACTCTTGGCTCTCTTATATGCGTTATGATCCATAAAGACCATCTCTGGACCATTCCCAATATAGTATTGCTCACCATCATCTATGCCCAGATCGAGCAATTTCTTCTTAAGCTCGTCAAACTGCTCTTCCTCATCTGGACCTTCCATCTCGACTGTGAGATAAATGTTTCCCTTCACCCTTGCCTCTCTCGCTATGGTATGAGGCAGATCAAAATGATCTATGTCAGATTCATCTGTGGCATGAGATATAAATCCATCTTCCTCTAATGCATCAAGCAACGTCTGCAACTCTGTCTCATCAACTGCAAACAATGTAACAGAATACTCCATGGGATCTTCATAGTCAAATCCATATGCTTCTGCATTCTTCTTTGCCCATGAGCCTGCACCCTTGCCTGTAACATATATATAGGAAGATACACCCTGCAGTATCTCATTGATGACTTTAACCTTGATGTGTGTAACAGACTCTACCTTCTCACCTGCTGGGCTATCTGTTGCAGTGGGAACACTTGTGCTTATCGATGCCCTCTGAGGAGCAACTTGACTCTTTTGTCTATTCATTCCCTGCTTCTCTAACTCCTTGGGAGTTTCCTTTGTTGGCTCTGGCTTTGATTTAGCATCTTCCTGTTCGATCTCTTTGTCCTTCTCCTCGACAAAGATATACTTCATAACAGCTTCATAGGATACCAGAGTCATGCCCGATTCTTTTATTGCGAATAGAATGAATGCCCTTGCATCATTTATGTCCATCTGATGCTCTTTAGCAGACATGATAAGCTCATCTTCAGCATCAACAACTTGCAGATCTTCCAGCTCACCAGCATCACTCATCTTCCTCACAAGGTAGAAATACTCTTCCTGTCCCTTGCTGCCTAAATACTCCTTCTCAGCAGAAGGCTCTTCCTCAGGCTCTCTTGGTGCTTCTTCAGACTCTCCAGGTGTTTCAGGTTTCTCATCTGTTGGCTTACCTTCAGGAGTAAATTGATTTGCTGTTGTTGCTGGTTCTTTTGGCTGTTCAGGTGGAGCATCTGTGGTGTCTCTTCTCGCCTGAAGGTCATCTCCCTCACTGATCTGCTTTTGTATATACTCTATAATCTTCTTTATGGACATAGTGTGCTCCTTATTCGGTTAGGCGGGAGTCGTGATTATCTTCACCCTTTATGTATAATCCCTTTCGGGTTATTTCATATGTTTTGTTGGTGAATCTCACGACTCTCTTCCTAACCATAACTCTTTATACTCCTACTTCAATATAGCTCTTATTGAAACTCCCAACATTAGCTATCATCTGTCCTATACGTTCATACAGCATATGCACCAAGATGAGATACTCGTAATTGCCCTTCTCACACTCTATGATTACATGGGTCAGCAATGAGTTCATCCCTTTAAGAGATGTCCAATCATTCTCATTCTTCCCCTCGATTGTTTTCTTAAGTGTGGTAAATACAGATTTGCCTTTCAAGATAGGAACCAGATCATTAAGCAACTTCTCTGTGGTAGGAAATTTCTGCAGATGTTCTTCAAGCTGAATATACTCACCTGCATAATATAGCTGTGATGCTTCTTTCACCAGCTCTGCATACTTGCTGGTCTTGAAGTATCGGTCAACTTCATTTAATCTTTTTAGTAACTCTGCTTGAGTCATGTTCAATTTACCAGTCTCTGCAATTCAGTAAACTCCTCTTTGGATAGTTCCTGAAGCATCTTGCCCGATACATCAACATGGTGTATGTAGATTTGATTTGCTCCATCATCATGTCGATAGTCATCAGAGTCAACTCCTCCAGGAACTTGCTTCCTAATCTTTTGACCCTTTAATGCTTGGGCTACATCGGAGATAGAAGAATAAAATAGTACCTCACCATTTTTACCTACCTGCAATAAAAATATATCTGTTGTCTCTACTGTTGCCTCTTTGACATGATCAAATAATTTCCTATCCATTGTTACACCTGCCCCAAGTCTTTCTTTAATGCTTGATGAAATTCGTCTGCTGTCTCTGTCTCAAATACCTTTAACAATTTATCTATCAGTTCAACTTGATGATCTGAGAAGTGCCATCGGACATTCTTCTGCTTATTGTACCATTCACGAGCTGTGTTCTTCTTGAGTTCTTCTGCCATTGCCTGCCAATCAGCTACCATTTCTGCTATGTCTATATTAGGCATTGCTGAAGCATCAAGCACCTTAACTGACTTGTCTCTGTCCTTCGGATCGATGTTGGCTTTCTCCTTGTTGTGGAACTCAGGATGATGACTGTTCGATGTAATATGCTGTAGTGTTGCCTTATTCTCATCTTCCTTATCCAAGAGTCCAGGAGTCTGATAACCCTTACCATTGATTGGATCAAACTCACCAGCCTCATTCTCAAGCTTATGTCGCCATGATATGGAAATGTAAGGTGTTCGCTCTGGCTCTTCAAATTTGGAGTCGTCATGAATGTTAGCTCTCATGTCCAAATCGAATAGCTCTGGATATTCATCTGTGATGTGAGACTGAAGTATCTTCTCAATTGCCTTGACCACGAGATTCTTGTGAAGAGTCGTTCGCTCTACGAAGTATTTCTCCATCTCGTCGTCTTTTACTACTTCTCTTATATAACTAAACATTCCTATATCCATTATGCTTTCTCTTTAATAAGCTGAAGATAACCCTTATACAAAATTGCACCATTGCAGCTATCACACGCAATTACACGATTCGGATCTGCCTCATGATACTTTGGGTCGTCCTCCGCAGGCTCTACATTAGGATCCTCTGTATAGATTCTCATGCCTCGATCAATAGGACGAGGAGTCTTACATGTGCATATCTCTGCATCCTTATGTGGCTTTGGTCCTGCTACAACTGTAACCTTGTCTTCTGCGATCTTATCTCTTATATGATCGAATAGTTTCGGATCCATTATGCATTCTCCTTTGGGTAATCAACATTAATCCGTGGATACTCATCAATATTAACTTTGTGAACATTATATTTCCTAAAGATTGCTTTTACGGAAGATATGCCCAAGGAGTCTATCTCTTCAAGAAGCTGTCTCATCACTGTCAGATAATCAATCCTCTCTTCCTTAACGGACTTACCATTCTCTCTTATGACTGCTCCACTTGAATCCCAGTCCATTTTATAATTAACAGCAAACTTTTCTATCATCTTTCCTTACACGACTGCGAGAACATTTTCTCGTCCTTATGATCTACATGGTAATAAGTTCTCCCACCATCTTCCGAGAACAAAGCTGGATTCCTTTTGCTCTGCCATACACCTTTCCTACCCATCATCTCTTCGGATACTTCCATCCAATCCTCAGAGCTATCTGTGATAGGTGTTAGGGTCTCATACTTCAATAACTTTTCAAGCAACTGTATGGTCAGTGTTGCACTCATACCACTATGTCCTTGTCTTGCAAATATCTTAACTATCTCAAGCACTGCTTCAGCCAGCATCCCATCATAGTCAGAGTCCTTGTCCATCAAACCTGATAGCTTTAGCTCAGTCAAAGCATGCTGATACAATCCACTTTTTGATTCGTCCCATTCAGACTCGAGAATTCTCTTCCTGAATGCAACGTCTGCCCATAGGGACTCTACGAGCAGACGCTGTACTCTTTCCTTGTCTCCGTTCTCGATCGCCAGTCTTATGTTCTCAAATAATTTATAATCCATCATCCATTCTCTTAGCTTTTATAACCTGATATGTAACACCATACATTACTACGTCTGGCTCTTTCTTTCATTCCACATTCTCTGCTGGCACTGCTACTGACTCAACAGCCACAGGCATCTCTACCTTAACGACTGGCTTGTCCTTGTGTGACAATGCATATATCACACACACAGCTAACACTACAGCAATTATAACTACTAAAACTCTGGTCTTCATTGCCTTCCTCCTTTACAACAGTTTCCCGAGAAGTCTCAGATTGTCGTCAAGCATCCCTGCTGCAATCTTTTTCTTCTCACTTAACTCGGAGTCTACTATTGGCTTGCTCTTATTAGCTACCACCTGCTCAAGCAGACTCTCACTCCCTTTAACTGCTCCTGCTAACTCTGCACTATCCGTATTCTTTGCAGCAGCAGGGTCTATATTTTCCTTTATGATGCTGGCTTGAACAAAGTCGCCTATTATCTGTCTCTTCAGTTCATCATGCTCTGCCATCATGCACCCTTCATTTTATGGGTTTCAACCTTAAGCACCATATTCTCATACTTTGTTCTCCATGTTGCTTCATTCAGTGGACTAGGTATAAGAGCATTAGCTCCAGGAAGAAAAGCACACAGATCACCATTGTCCAGTTTCTGAGTTCTAAAAACTCTCTCGATCTCTGCTTTCATCTTCTGACCATTGACTCCTGCTTCTCCTATCTTCGATGCAACTTTAGTGCACAGAGACTCGAGATCAAGATCATTCAACTTAAGCAATTTCTTATTCAAATAGTCAAGCAGCTTGTTCCTACTAATTGTGGGATCACCATAATCAATTATGAGCTTGGCAAGCTTGTCTACCACATCAGCACTCTTATCCAATGCATCTCTTAACTCTGCTTCTTCTGCTGTTGATGTCTCAGCCATGTTAACATTAAACAAACTCGCATCAGGATTCATATTAAGATAAGCAAGATGGATCTGACAGAGTCGCTTGATTCCTTCAATCTGTGCTCTTTGCAATCTTCTTGCAGATCTGGCAAACCTAATGTCCAGATTATCAGCTGAGGACTTACCCAGCGATCCAGGAAGCTCTTCTATGTAACCGCCAAGCAACTGCAAAGGAACTCTCAAAGCAATAGCAAGCTGATTTCTTAGCTCTTCTATGTCTGCGATCCAATGTATGTCAGTCTCTCCACCTATCTTGTCAAAAGTAATGTCGTTTGTCTCACCAAACACAGGAAGTATAATGTCTTCATTCACAGCAAGATCCCAAGGTTTGTCAGAGAAGAAAGAACTATTTGGATTGGTATTCATTGCTCTGGCTCTCTTCAGCAATACTTTATACTGCTCTACCATAGCATTCACTGCTTCGAAGTTTGAACCTGTAACCTTGACTTTGTATATATACTTCAGCACACCTTTACTCAACCTCGCCATCATCAGAGAATCTTCAGCAAGTCTCAGTCTCTTATATATGGGAAGTCCATTCAGCAATATAGATGTGCCATACTTAGATGTTAACTGTTTCGTCTCAGGCACCATGACTGTTATCGTTCTATACTCAGAATACATCGGGTCATCATACATTGGTCTCTTCTTCTTCACTCCAAGCAGCCTTAGGTGTGTGTATTCCCATGGAGGCAGTAGCTTTGCCGTCTCGATCGATGTGGTGCTTCCTAATGGTGTTTTAAAGAATCCTATGAGTCTTCCCTCATAGTCTACCCTTGATGTATTAGCAGGATGGTCATCATCATCAACAGATACTATACCTATTCCTGGACGTGCATTAACTTTGACAAACAGATCACCAAATGATGCTGTGCTATATGCCCAATCAAAAATTCTTTCTTCGATATTGATTGACTCTAACATCTTTGTGAGCTTATCTCTATAATCACGACTCTCACTGTCTATCCACACTGTTGCATTTTGCACTCTGTTATACGATGTTGCAGTTTCAGCATAATATTCTGCAGCAGCACCCATAATTGGATGAGTAAGAGCTCGATCTACTTCTCGATATATGTTCACTCTCTCAAAGTTGATTAGTGTTTGGTGTGCCATCATTGCTGACATGTCACCAAACATAGCTCCTAATTGTGCTGCTTTTGTTACTTGGTCAGGTGTTAAGGTAAGGTTTGATGCTGCGGATGCTACTCCTTTTGCAGGCACGTCGGCAGGGTATCCGATCACACGTTGGAGAAGCTTTTGAAATTTGTTGCTCATGGGATAGTGTCCCTTTCTTACTACTTTTTATTCATACCTACTCCCCCTCTCACCATTTCTTTTTGTTAGTGAACACGGAGGATCTAAAAGTGTCAGACCTCTAAAAAATAAAGAATATACTATCTATTCATGCCTTCACATACAAAGTCCTCATATTCGGCAATTCACTCATTATAGTATATTCCCTTATTCAATATATAAATAAATAACACCTCATCGTTTCATTTCCACCTATTTATGATGAGATGTTATCTTTGAACCTTAATAACCTTATATTTGAGCTCAGACTGCTTTCTTTATTGCTATGCTCTTCATTTCCTTAAATTATCTTACCTTTACACCTTATGCATCAGGACCTTATTGCTTCCTTATTTCAACATTAAAATGTTTCGAGAACGTTTCTGCCGATTTAGCATTTACGAATGTAGCAACTATGTAATCATTGCAATATAAACACATATTGTCACCATAATTCATAATCCAGAACTCCATGTTAGCTCTCCTCTCAATTTTGTTTGAGCTCAGACTGCTTTCTTTATTGCTAAATGTCTTTTATACTTGTCTACTCCATATAATTCTATCACCTTGTTCAGTTCTTCTTCTTCCTTATCTGAGGAGATCACTGTTATTATGAACCTACAAGAACAGATAGGTTTGACAGATGTGACAACTCCTAATGCCTTATCATCATGAGAGACTGTATCACCTGCATGAACCTTACTCTCCCAGCTAAATTGTATGTCTCTCATGTTATACTGGTATGGTTATTCTTCAGCTTTGCTATAAGCCTCATCATAACTACAGCCTCAGCTTCTAGCAAAGTTCTGATCTCTTTTTTCATCACATCTAATATTTCCATTTGAATACTGCGTGGCATTTCCGCTAACATATGTTCTCCTAATCTACATGGTTATGATCCTAACTGATTAGCAAAGTCGATGAGTGCCTCTGACATAGTATTCCCGAATCCTGCTACGCTTTCAGCAAGAGAGGAGTCTGCTTCCATAGCACACCATTGATCCCCATCCATGAATACATTAACCAGCATGCTTTCTCCTTTGCTTCTTATATCTGACAAACCTCTCTTCATCTGCTCTTGTGATACAGGTGAAACACATATACTTCCAGAGAAATTTGATCTTGTTAGGATCATCACCTCTCAGCTTGACATATCTTCTCATCCACAGATATCTGGGAAGAAATATAATGAATGCTATCCAATCTAACATGTTATACTTTTACTCTTATCTTCCAGTGTATCTCTTTTCGATTAAGATAACTTAATGGATAAGGAGTGTCTGCATATAATGACAGCTCGTAAAGAACTTTTACAGGAAACACCCATAAGAGCTTTATCTCATCTACTATGAAGCCTGTCGATACATCATTGTCCTTATTTGTAACCTCTATGACATCTCCTGGACGCAACTCTCTTAGCTTTGGCTTTCTGCATTCACCCATTTCATCCTTCCCCTTCCATTTAACCCCAAAATATTGATGGATAGCTTTAAGAAGACGATCCTCATCAAATCCCGCACCATCCTTATCTGCGATCTTAGCATCTTCATCTATAACCTTTACAAGTCCTTCCAACTTCTTTGTGAGCCATAAGAGATCCTCATCAGCTCTTGCATTGTAGCCTCTTTGCCAATCTGCTTCTCCAACTACACCAGTCTCTACTATCTCACCCTGTGGACCTTTTCCTTCAATCTTCTTAGGCATGTCCATCTCAGTCCTCCCTCCTATTCAACAAAATATTGACGAATTTCCATCATTCCAAAATGTTCTAGAATAGAGTGTTTTTTCTGGCAAGAGTTACACCATAATTGCACTTCTTCCAACCCATTTAACTTCTTCATTACCGCAAATTTACAATCGTCGATGGTTCGGTTATAAATTTCTATTTCAGCATTTATTCTGATATTATCAATGGTTACATCAGTAATACTTTCGTCTAAATACGGTATCTTCTTCGGCATACCACCACACTTCTCGTATTGCTCGGCAAGGGTAAGGAGAGGTGGTAAATGCTTATTCATATCATAACTATGCAATACCTGTTTATCCGTTGCCCACTTTATAGCTTCCCGAATTTTATTCATAGTTCTCCTTTATCCTTTATCCTTTTTCCGCAACAAGCCCATATCATATCCATATTTTATAAACAATAAAACTCCAAATATCCAACATATTAGAGAGGGTATCATTTCTTTATTTCCTCGATACAAGCGTCTATGCCATTATTTCCAATAGGTGTTTTCTTACTCTTTAGTTTCTCCAACCGCTCACAAATTTGGGCTATGGCGGTGTCAACAGCCTCCACTCCATCTCTTATTGTTTCGGCTTTATGGCATTCAATCGCAAGCTTATTCAATATTTCTCTCACACTATTTGGCATAAGTCCTTTCAGAGTTCTTCGATAGTTATTTTTACTTTTCCTGCCCCACCTTCATAACACCCCTTTTTTGTATAATGAAAAGTTTGTAATTCAGATTTTTCTACTATGCCAAATCGCAATGCACCTTTGGGTATACTATTCCAATCGGCATCTGCCCATAAAATTATTACCTTCTTCCGTTTCTTTTGGGTCATTTAGAGTCCTTTATAAATTAATTTTTTATACGGTTATGTATCTCTTGTACTCTACGAAAACTATATCCGACAACGCAACCACCTATAAAAGAAATGCAATACATTATAATAAATTTAATCATTTCACCCCCTTGTTTAGACGGTCATAAATTGCGGTGGCTGTTTCATCACACCAAATACGACTTTGTTTATCCATTTTCTTAAATATTATATCAAAGATTTCATCGTAAGTAGGTAGTCCTTCTTTCATCTTCTCCCATTCTTCAATTATGGCGAGGGCGATATCAAACCTATCGTCTGCTGATAATCTACAACTTTTTAATACTTCCTTACACTTCTCAACCTGGGATTGGGTTATCATTCCTTCTCCTTATCCTTGTGGGATAGTTTGCAATTCTTTTTCAAGCCATTTTTTAGCACTCGAAGGATAAATCTTTTTTCTTAAATACCATTCCCCCCAAAAACATAATCTACCGCCAACTACTAAAATTAGTGCAAGGTATATGTTCATTCTTTCTCCTTCGGTTTTAAGATGGCGTTCTTCTCGGTCATAAGGTTACTCCTTATTTATCCTTTTTCCGCAACGAGGACAGATATCGTTATAGAATATAAGATATGGAAACGCTTTCATCTTAGCGAAAATCTTTTTACACCCAAATATCCAGCAGAGGAACTTGCAAATCATGTTCAGTCCTCCCTTATCTCTATCCTTATATTGTCACCCTTATCACATTCAGGCATGATGTCAATGATTCCATTAACCAAAGACTCCACAGTCTTAAAGCTGTCAGACTCATCATTTACAATCAGAACATACTTCATCTTGAATCTCCTTGCCTATTCTGAGATCAACACCTTTTACCTGTATATCTATCGCACCTACAGTGAAGACATACCCCATCATAGTCGTTAGGCTCTCTACCATGAATCCATTGCCATATATAGCACCACCAAAAATGCCTTCTCATCGCATCCCACTTCCAGCTCCACCATACTTACAAATGAGACGAGCAACCATAGCAATAAACATAAGAGCAAAACAAATAAAAGCTATCACTACTCTCCAATCCTTTCCCTTATCATTCCATTCCTCTTCCATATTACCTCCTATTTAAATAGTAAACATCAATATTACTACAAAAAAACATGCCATCGCAAATCCTAAAGTAAAATAGTAAGCAAAAAATACCATAATCACAACGCCAAGC
>Ga0315297_10001954_pt1 | contig 12948 bp, 16 predicted proteins | sample YL17G15_0_MG_FD_203628 | JGI IMG/M metagenome (GOLD analysis project Ga0315297, IMG submission 203628) | Sediment microbial communities from Yellowstone Lake, YNP, Wyoming, USA - YL17G15_0 | ecosystem: Environmental > Aquatic > Freshwater > Lake > Sediment | place: USA: Wyoming | collected... | reverse complement strand
TATGGAACAGCAGGATTATCAACGCAAACTCTCTATGCAGGATGCTCTTGATAAGTCTAAAGCAGGAATTATGGGAAGACTCAATCAGCCTGGAGGATATAAAGATTATGAACAAGGTATGTCTGTTCAAACTCCATCTCCAATGGAACAAATGAACCCACTGGAAAGAGCATATCTTGAATCCGAATTATTGGGGAATAATCCTAATCTTTCACCATTATTGAAAACTTCTCAACCTCCAAAGTTATCAGGTTATAAGACGGTAGACGAAAACGGAAACCCTATGTATCTTAATGAATATGGAGAACCGACTGGAATACCGGCTTATGTAAAACCCCAAGAAGTTGAACCATACAAGATAGGTCATGTTATGCCATTTACGGCAGGTGATAAAACTATCTATAAGCAATACAAAGGTAAGGGTCAATGGGAAACTATGTCTGGGGTAGGTGGTGGTAGATATAAAGGAACAACCGGAGGTAAGGGTGGAGTTGGTAATAAGGATGCTGAGAAGTATAGAAAGAATGTAGAGGCTTACAATAGAGAAACTACCAGTCTTGACCAACAGTATAATGCAGTTATAAGTCAACCAGATCATGTTGGGAATAGTAGAAGTGCGATAATTAATAGAAACATAGCAACTGAGAATTACAAGAAACAACTTGACGGGATTGTTAAAAAATACAGAGGCAAAATAGATTTCGTTTCCAACGCACCTTCAGGGACTACTAATCTTGAGAAAAAGATAGGCAATGAGTGGACAGAAGGTGGCAGGAAGTTCCGTATGAATCCTCAAACTGGTAAAAAGGAAATGTGGGTAGAATAGATGCCTTGGGTAGAAACAACAGAACCTAAAGGAAAGTGGGTAGAAGTACCAGAACAACCGATGGATAAACTCATTCGTTCATCTGATATTTCTAAGCATTTTCAAAGAATACCGGAAGTCTATCAGGAACAGGTACAGTCTGGACTTCGTGGAATGAAAGAGGGAAATGTTCTACAAAAAGGTTTAGGTGCCTTGCAGTATGTTACTGCACCATTGAATGCACCGATACGTGCAATGGTGGGAGAACCAGTACAGTCTCTTGCTGAACAGGCAGGTGTGCCAAGGAAGATAGCAGAACCGTTAGGGATGGCGGCTGAAGTAGGTGTTGGTTTCGTTCCAATTCAAGGAACTTCTATGCTTTCTCAAGTAGCACAGATGGCAGGAGTAGGACAGAAATACGGTGGTCTACCGACAAGAGTACAGAAAATGACTCCTGAAACATGGAAAGAATTTGGTGAAGTTCCAAATGCACCGCTTACCGATCTTGCAGCGCAGTATTATAGACCAAAACCAGTAGAAACAAGAAGCCTATCAGAACTAATGGATGAAGCTATAAAAGCTAAATTACCTGCTACTCCATCTGATTTTGAATTTGGAAGGATGCCACTAAAGGGTATATTTACAGAAAAGTTATACAATTCTGTGGATGCCTTCAATGAAGCTATCGCAAGATTAAAGATACCTAAAAATAGAGATGTAACTACTGATGAAATACTTAGTGTATGGAGAAACGTAGAAGATAACAATACGGAACTTCAGAGTTATATCAAGGGGATTTCTGATAGAGAGAAAATAACACTTGCTAAAAATGCAATGAGGGGTGAGATACCTAAAGGATTTGGATTTAAATATAAGGAGCAACCTTATCAGGAGTTTACATTGAGACCTGAATCAGAGGAAGGTATTACATCTAATCTACCAAAGGTACAATATCCTGTTAGCACAAGAACTCCTATTAATAAACCAACAACTGCTACAATGCAAGAAACATTTTCCTTGACTCCTGAAACAGTTATAGAATCAAAAGCTAAACCTACTCAAAAAGATATGTTTGGTGTTAGTGGTGAGTTTCCAATAAGGGGTGGTATCCCATCGAAGGAAATGGGTGAAACACCACTTGAAAGAGCTACTGCAGAAGCAGCCGAAAGGTCATTTATTAAGAAGCATCAGTTAGACATACCAATATCAGAAGGTAATATGTCGCTGGAAGATAGAGTAAATCTTCTTGAAAGAACTGGACAGAAAGAAGCAGCACAAAAACTCAAACAGAAGATTCAACCAAAGAAATATCAACCAGAGAACATCATTACATGGATTAAATCAAAGGGTGGGATTGATTACCAGAAAGAGTTTTGGAATGGTGAACTCGATATGGCTATGGAGAATCAACCTTCCTTGAAATCAGCACTCAACAAAAGGAGTGGTAAGGGACTCACATTAGACGAGTTAGCTATGATGGCTAAGTCCGATGGATGGATACAAGAAGCTACTCCTCAAGCATTATTAGATGCAATTAATAAGAAAAAAATCAGTCCAGAAGTTGTTGAAAGCAGAATGGCACGTGGTAGATTCGGTGGTCAGGGTGGCTTCGTAGACCTTACTCCAATCTATAATAGAATTATGAAGCCTGAAGGCCCACGATTTGCAAAAGAAAAGAGTAGTGCATGGAAGGATATCAAACTAAAGGCTGATGAACTTGCCGGTATAATCTCTACCAGAGTAGGTAACATAGCACCTGAACTAAAGGGAAGATTAAGAAAGTACGTCTTTGATGAAGGTTTATCAACAACAGAAGATTTAAGAGGTATTGAACCATTCTATAAGAAGTTCAACAAACTTGATGAACCAACTCAATTCAAACTTACCGAAATGTTGAGCAACGGAAAGATTCAAGATGCTGAACAAATATTCCAACAGAAAGGTATGTTATTTGAATTTAGAAAAGCCGAAAAGGTAAAGGATAGTCTTTGGTCTCGTGCAAAGGAATCCGGTATCGAGGCCGGTGATCTTCCGAATCACTTTCCACGGAGAGTTAAGAATTATGAAGAGTTAAAAAGTCAACTTGGAAATGAACTGAAAACACAGGTGGATAAAGCAATAGACGAAATACAGAAGAAGCAGGGAAGGGTTCTAACCATAGAAGAAAAAGGCTCTATAGCTGATAGCGTATTGAGAGGATATAATCCAGGTGGATTGACAATAGGTGCGCCAAGTTTTGCTAAAGAGAGAAAGATACCACAACTTACACCTGAACTTACACAGCACTATTATCCGGCACACGATACATTAAGGCAATATGTTGAATCATTAAACAGCAAAGTGGCACAAAACAAGTTCTTTGGTAAAGACCTGAAAAACGTAGCAGATGAGACATTAGCTAAAATGGGACTTGGGACTCAGACTGACTTAGAGGCAAGCATTGGAACGACATTGGAGAGACTGAAAGCAGAAGGAAACAATCTTACTCCAGATCAGGAAACACAATTAAAGAATATGTTAAGTGCTGTTTTTAATCCAAAGATGACTGGTAGGGCTACACAGATGACGAAAGACATAACCTATGCAAGCACACTTACGAATATAGGGCCAGCATTAACACAGGTACAGGACTTGGCTTTAGCATTAGAAAAGGAAGGACTATTCAATACGGTAAGGGGAATAGCCAAATCTATATCAGGTAAGGGTATTTCAATACAGGATTTAGGAATTGAGAATATAGCACAGGAGATGAACCAGTCCAAGAGTGCCGTTAATTGGTTACTGAGGGAAGGCTTGAAGTGGTCTGGATTCAGGTCTATAGATAAGTTAGGCAAAGAAACTGTTATCAATGGTGCATTAAGTAAGTATCAGAACATGGCAAGCAAAGACCCACAAAAACTGAATAAAATCCTTGATGTTGTCTTTGGTAAAGAAGCTCCCAAGGTAGCACAGGATTTATTGAACAAGAACATAACCGGAGATGTTAAATTTCTTTTGTTTAATGAACTAAGCGATTTGCAACCTATTTCAAAAATAGAAGTACCGGAAAAATATCTCAGGTCTGATAGTGGAAAGATATTCTATGCTCTCAAGACCTATCAATTAAAGCTATTCGATATCTATAGGAATGACATCTTCAAGAAAATCAAAGAAGGAAACGTAAAGGAAGGACTTGGCAGACTGGGAAGATTAACTGCATCACTGGTATTGCTTGGTGCAGGAGTAGATCAGGTCAAGGATTTTGTATTCGGTAGGAAGACAAATTTTGATGACTTGGTGATAGATAACTTTCTTAAAATAGGTGGTATGTCTAAATATACAACATGGCAAGCAAGGAGGGAGGGAATACCTAAAGCGATTATTAATACACTTGCTCCTCCAATGGGGGTAGCGACTGATGTAGGTAAGGATATTAATAAGCTATGGAATGAATATATCTCAAGTGATGTGAAGAAGTTTCAATCAGCATCTAAAAAAGGATTTGAAACGACCAAGAATATACCTATTGTCGGGAAGCCTTATTACTGGTGGCTTGGAGAAGGCTCAAGAAAAGAAATAAATCGGCAACGCAAAGGCAACTATTAAATGAATCTCAAACAAGTAGGAAGTAGAATGAAACTATCTCCTTTTAATATAAATGCACTACCATAAGGAGGGTTTGTGAATTGCCAACATTATCAGAAATAACTACTTTTCAATTTGTTATGGCTATTATTGGAATACCACTTGTACTTGGATTTCTTACTGAGGCGGGTAAGGATTTGTGGAACATAATTAGAAAGAAACCAGATGCTTCTTCTTATATGACGATATGTGCTGAACTCAGGAATAGTTGTCGTAATAAAGATGATGTTCAGCGACTCATAAAAAGTGATGAGGTAATAGTTGGTAGGCAGAATATACTCAGAGACAAAGATTTGCCGGAAATGAAGGAATCATTAGTTCGGATAGAAGAGCAAGTGAAAAATATGGTGGAGGATCTTAGGGAAATTAAGGTTGCTCTGGTAGCCAAATGAAATGGATATCTACAACAAACCATCACTGGGATTCTATGAATGGTTGGATGCGATGAAATCACATAGTTGCCCGAACTGCGAACACTGGGGAATGATGAAAGACCTACGGTCTACACGGATACCAGTGGTTTGTGTTGAGTGTTACGCAGGCTATTCCCAGTATATGCACGAAAGGGGTTTGAATGAGAATTAGCTGGCCTGAGTTTGAAGAGTATGCAAAAGAGTTTTTATGTCCTCATTGTAAGGATCAAAAAGAACCTTCAAAAAAGAATGATAAGTGTATAGAGAAATGCTTCAAGGATTATATCAATTATGTGCAAAAAGATGAATGAATGTCCTGGCAAAGAGAAATGTAACTGGTGGACATTATTGGGTGAGATAAAGGAAGCTTTTGCAATGAATCTATTAACGAAAAGAGGTTTCGCAGTAGCGAGAAACCATAGAGGTATCGTTATAAGTTTATTCACACAAGCTGCACACAAGGTATGTAAAGAACACTGGGAGAGTAAAAAGGAGGATTTATGAAATATCTATTAGCATTGATTTTAGTAATCGCAATGGCAGTTCCGGCAATGGCGTTTCAGTTAGACTTTGTGCCTTACGTTCAGGGTACAGTCTGGAGTGACAGTGATACAAGACCCAACTTCAACTTCGGTGCGAAGTTTGAGGCGAAGAATCTCTGTTCTTATTCATGGTGTAAGTATGTCGAGTTGTATGCTGGTTATGATATCGGGAGATTCACGGCTGAGAACGCAGAGGCTACAGCCTGCACGAACCCACTTGGATGTACCTCAAATCCAGATGGTTCAATTCCAAGTATGACGAAGGTTTATTATGATCCCCACTGGGATCAGACCTTCTTCATGGGGATACAGTCAAGAATTGATATGATGAAAGTGTTGAGTGTATTTGGGGTTAAATGAAGAAACTCATAATCATTATCCTATTCTGCCTTGCTCTTATAGGAGCATGGATATTTGCTTTAACTGTGGCAAGAGCAGATGTAATTGCACCTGATGGGATAATTCTTATCAACAACAATGTGACTACAACTTATTCCCGCAACATAGAATTACTTATCCCTGCTCAGGATGATAATGAAATAGTTGATATGTGTATTAGTGCGGGTATGGAATGTACTCAATGGGAACCTTACAGGAAGTCAAAATATGCACAACTCCTTGGTAGTAACACTTGGTATTCATTCTGCGCACGGGTTCGAGACGGTGCAGGAAATGAATCAGTTATGAAATGCGTAGTGATTCAGTACATAGGTGATTAAGGAATGACTTGGGATGATATTAAGAACTTCAAACAGGAAGAATTTAATTGTCCTGACTGCGGTAAGAATAATATCAGCCTTGAGTTGGTATCTCGGATAGATAGGATTCGTACAGTTGTGAATATGCCTATGAAGATAACTTCTGGTTGCAGATGTGAAGCACATAACTTAACGGTAGGTGGAAAAGATGACTCCGCACACCTTGAAGGATTAGCAGTTGATTTTTCAGTACCAGGGTCATCTTTCAGGTTTATTGTTCTCAGTATGTGTATGCGAATGTTCAAAAGGGTGGGTATAGGCAAGACTTTCATCCATGTAGATATTGATGAAGGCAAACCTTGGCCTGTCTGCTGGATGTACTGAAATGAGCATCTTTGCTGACATAGCATTATGAATCAAACTCAACAAAGTTGTTGAGCAACTTGAGGAGGCAATAAGAATGGGTAATTTACTGAAGTATTTACTTGAGAGACTCAAAGAACCTTCAACCTGGAGAGGTATTGTACTCTCATTGACTTCCCTTGGGGTTGTATTGAATGAAGCGCAGGCAATGGCGATTATCACGGCAGGCCTGGCGATAACAGGGCTGATCGGTGTATTTTCTCCTGAGAAAAAGGCAGAGGTGCCTAAATAATGAAAAGGTTATTCCTCATAGGAATAATGCTTTTTGCCTTAACAGGGATAGCGTTTGCCGAAGAGATGAATCTGTTTACCTTCAGCCCATTTAATCTACAGGGAGACACCATCTACCTGATGAGCAGACAGGACTTTGGCCTTGGTATCGGCTGGACAGTGGCGACTCTCTACAAAGATGTAATCGAGATACGGGCGGAATCCGTGTTTCCGATAGTGGGTGATGGTAGTAACACGACTCTTATCGGGGCGGGGTTCGGTATCAATATCCCGAAGCTGATTGACGCTCTTGGTGGTACATGGCTTATGCCGACGATAACAAGCTCTATTGGTATCCTGGGACTCTATGATTTCAATTCTGTGAGCGAGACAGACGAGATTGAACCAGCGATTTACTTAACGATATTAAAGGTGACATTTTAAGTGGACAAATTCTTCAAAGTGGATGATGGGATTTACAGGAGTGCAAGACCTGATGAGTTTGGTCTTATAGAAGCACTCGGTATCAAATCAAGACTTGTGCTTGAGGATTATTTATTTAGAGATGAATATCCAGTTGATACATTTTTCCATTTTCCAATGTCAGGGTTTAAAATGCCTACAGTAGATATTTTGAAATTAAATTTAAGGGTAATTGAGCAAGCAAAAAAACCATTGCTTATCAATTGCCAACACGGAGTTGACCGCACAGGAATCGTGGTTGCTGCTTACAGTATCAAAGTACAAGGGTGGAGTATAAACAGTGCATGGGAAGAAGCTCAAAGAATTGGCATGAGTAAATTTATATGGTGGTGGAAAGAATGTCTGGAAACGATTTAATGACAATCGTGGTTTTAGTTATCTGTCTACTGGGCGAACTAATGCTCGGTGTTTGTATCGGTATGAATCTTAAAATGAGAAGGGAGGTGATAGAGATTATGTCAGAATTAGGAGACGCTTTAAACGCAATTTCAGTACAGTTGGCAAAGGCAAAGGATGAGATTTTAGCTAAGATTTCGGCACTTGAAGGACAGATTGGTACTATACCAGCAGATGCTCAGGCGAACCTTGATGCAGTCAAGGCTATAGCACAGGCACTTGACGATGTTGTGCCGGATGTTCCGGCTTAAATAAGTAAGGGGAGGTTTCGGCCTCCCCCACTTTAAAGGATTTATGAATTGCTATATGACTTTGAATATGAGTTCACATGGGATGAGGCAACTAACAAAAGAGGGTTTCATCTATACAGTGACAACGAACAGGAATTTAACCAGTGGATTGTACTAATTATGAAAATGAGGGATTGGTTGATAGATAAAGAAAAAGAGGTTTTCTTAAAGGATGGTTAGTGTAATTATTCCATCTCATAATCCTATCTACTTACAGAAAACAGTGGATGAACTTCTAACTCAATCCCGTGGAGAGATAGAAGTGATAGCAGTCCTTGACGGATACTGGACTAAGTTGAAAGATGATAAGAGAGTCAGGACTGTTCACCTTGGAAAGAACATGGGTATGCGTGGTGCTATCAACGCAGGAGTTTCGGTATCCATGGGAAAGTACATCATGCGTACTGATGAACACTGTATGTTTGGAGACGGATACGACAACCTATTAAGTCTTCAATGCGAGGAGAACTGGATTATAACCCCCAGAAGATATTTCCTTGACCCGACTAAATGGAAGGTAATGGACATTCCTTATGTGGATTACGAGAAATTAGTTATTCAGGATGACAAGAAGTTCTCTGGACAGAAGTGGGATAGTAGGACTAAAAAGAGAACCAACATCCCTGTGGATGAGACTATGGCTATGCAAGGGAGTTGCTGGCTGATGCACCGCAGTTGGTGGGATACAGTAATCGGTGAGTTGCAGACAGAAGGATATGGGCCTCTCTACCAAGACTCTCACGAGATGGTATTCAAGACTTGGAAGGCAGGTGGAAAGTTGATGGTGAATAAGAATACATGGTTCGCTCATAAACACCGTCAATTCCCAAGGACTCATAACTATGGAACTGATGAAGCAACACCAGGATGGACTTATTCACTCGACACATGGCGAGACTATTATAAGAAAGAGATTAAACCGAAATGGCAAATCTAAGAAGATATGCAATGGATAGCCTTATCAGGCGTACAAATAGCCACGAGTGCATCTGTGAGGCATTGAGACTTGTGTATGACCTGATTGATGGTATGGAAGATAAGGAGTTGAAGGAAAAGATAACGGATAGGTTGACTACCGCTTTTATCATGGGGAAGAAGATGCAGGATCGGTTGGCTTACTACCAGAAAACTTACTCCGATGATACTGGCAATAAAGGATCGAATATAAAACGGATACTTGGAAGCACTAAAAGGCTACGAATGAGAAGGGAAAGAACTATATGAAAATGACTATCGCTCATTCTAAAGGACTATCGAGCCACAACTTATTGCTGATTAAGGCTGTCTTGATGAGCAAGGGAGATGTAGCAGAGGTTGGGGCTGGATTGTTCTCGACACCACTCTTACACTGGCTTACCAAAGCGATGAACAGGAGACTTATAACCTATGAAAACAGTGAAGAGTTCTTTGTCTTTGCTAAACGATTCCAAAGTCAACTCCACAGAATCAGGAAGATAGATAACTGGGATGATATGGATTTTAAGAGACACTGGGGAGTAGTCTTTATTGACCATGCACCAGCAGAAAGACGTTCACAGGATGTTATTAACTTCAAGGATACTGCCGACTATATAGTAATGCATGATACTGAACCGAACGCATATAAAAAATATGGATGGGATAAGTGCTGGTCTTACTTTAAATATCGGTACGATTGGATAGACGGATGGCCTAACTCAAGTGTGGTTAGCAATTTCTATCCACTGGATAAGTTTAAAGAACTCCTATGAAGAACCTGATGATATACGTCAATCCGAACAAGTCTTTCTCCAATGGGAACTGGCAAGACGAAACTGATGTTCTGGCCAAGGTTCAGATTGATAATAGTTTGGCTATGGGATGGAAGAAAGAAGACATGATGTTAGTTACTAACTTCCCATATGAATACAGTGGGATTAAAGCTATAGAAGTTGGAGATACGAACTACTGTTCATTCTCCGATGGAACACCTTCAAAGATAAATGCTATCTGCGAGTTGTTCGATAGAGGATTGATAGAGGATGACCTGTACTGGTTTCACGACTTTGATGCGTTCCAGTTGGAAGATTTAGAAATGGAAATACCCGACAACATGATAGCACTGACAAGATACGGTGTCTGCGATCCCAAAAAGGGACTTAATGGAAGGTGGTCTACCGGAAGCCTGTTCTTTGGTAAAGATACAAAAGATATATTCCAGTGGATAAAAGAAGCAGTCTATAAATATCAAGCGAATGAGGAAGTATCCTTGCTTGCCTTGACCAGACATAACAGACATGGTATTTCAGATAGGATAAGGGAACTAAATATCAGTTACAACTTTGCTACCAGAAGAAGAAACATAATCGTAGGTTATGAGATTGCAGAGAAACCTTTAAAGGTAATTCACTTTCATCCTTACGATAAGAGAGATGTATATTACCTTCATAATGGTAAAAACAATGTAGAAGTTTGCCTGCATGGTAAGAATCCGATGAATATGCCACTGGTTAATGAAAGACTCATAGGAATATTTAATAGGCATGGGATTAACTGAATGGATTTAAGCATATTGATACCCTCAAGGAATGAAATGTTCCTCAAGAACACAATAGAGGATATTATTAAAAACTCTGAGGCTGATACAGAAGTGATAGCAACTCTTGACGGTTCGTGGGACACGATACCGCAACATGATAGAGTTAATATCATCTATGTACCCGAAGCAATAGGACAGAGGGCAAGCACTAACATAGCAGGTAGGTTAAGCAAGGCAAAGTACATCATGAAGATGGACGCTCACTGTTCCTTTGATAAAGGATTTGATAGGAAGATGCTTGAGTTCATGCAAGAGCATGGAGATAATGTAACCTCTGTGCCTATAATGCGTAACCTGTGGGCATTCGACTGGAAATGCTACCACTGTGGTAAAAAGTGGTATCAAGATGTAGTTCCTGTAGTCTGTGATAACTGCGGTAAGTCAGATAAGATTAAAAAGAAAATGCTATGGATTGGTAAGAATAGACCACAATCGTGGAGTTATTGTTTTGATTCTACACCGAAATTTACTTACTTTGAAGATTATAAGCACAGACCTGGAATCAAAGCAAAAGCGAAAGAAACAGGTTTCAGTGAAACTATGAGTTTGCAGGGGTCGTGCTTTATGTCCAATAGAGAAAGATACTGGGATTTGCAACTATGCGATGAAGAATTAGGAAACTGGGGAAATCAGGGAATAGAGGTAGCTTGCAAGACATGGTTATCGGGAGGGAGAGTTCTTGTAAATCATAGGACTTGGTATGCTCATCTATTCAGGACAAAACAAAAGTTTGGATTCCCTTGGCCTGTATCCGGTAATGACCAGAATAAAGTAAAGAAAAGAGTAGCTGACTTATTCTTTCAGAACAAATATGAGAAGCAGATTCATCCTCTTAGTTGGCTCATTGAGAAGTTTGCACCAGTTCCTGGATGGACTGAAGATAAAATAAACGAAGTGAGGAAAAACAATTAAATGGCATATCGTTTTTATTTACCTTCTACTGGTACGCCAAGTGTAAGTCCTGCTTATGGTGCTTGGACTGCTACGGATGAAGCGGCTCGTTTAACTCTCGTCCACACTAAGATTTCCTCTGCAATGGCTACTGTCTCTACTACAACCGACACGAGTAAGGTACAAGCCTCTTATCTAATGAGACAGTATGTCAGCGCACCATTACATGCTCAGACAATCGCTGCCCAGACAGTTAAGTTTCAAATCCGTGGTTTAGAAACAAATGCCGCGAATAATATTTTTACTGCTATAAGTATTCGTTCATGGGATGGTGCCACCTTTCAAACTCTGCTGGCTATTACAGAAGATGGTTCAGAATTACCTATAACCACTCTTACCAATAGGACATTATCGGCGACTACTACTGCGAGAACTTTAGCGGAAGGTGATAGGCTTGTTATCGAAATTGGTGTTAGTGGTGATCCTGCGGCATCTGGTTCAGATTATCACCATGGCTCGTTAAGAATTGGTGATGCAACTGCCAATGATTTACCTGAGAACGATACAGAAGCAGTAAATGATTATTGTCCGTGGGTAGAATTTACGAATAATTTGGATGTTGTTAGTGTCAGTCCATCCATTTCACCATCCATATCTCCATCAGTTTCACCATCTATATCTCCTTCTATTTCTCCATCTGTTTCGCCGAGTGCCAGCATAAGTCCATCTATATCACCATCAATATCTCCATCTGAGTCTCCTTCGGTATCTCCCTCAATCAGTCCTTCGGTTTCGCCTTCTTTATCTCCAAGCGCCAGCATAAGTCCATCTATATCACCATCTATATCACCATCTATTTCCCCATCCATATCTCCATCTATATCACCATCTGTTTCGCCAAGTGTAAGCATATCACCATCTATATCACCTTCTTTATCACCAAGTGTCAGCCCATCTCATGGGCCAGATTATATTGTCGGAAGTGCAGGCAATACTGCTTATAACGGTGCTCGCCACATTTGCAGGACATCTAATGGTGACTTGCATTCTGTTTTTTATAGACTAATAAGTTCTTATAGTCAGATCATTTACGCAAAGTCAACAGATCGAGGGGAGACATGGACGACTGAAACACAGCTTACTTCTGGGAATTATCATCAATCTAATCCTTCTATCACAGTTGATTCTAACGATTATCTTCATGTGGTTTGGTATGGAACACATTCTGGTAGCACTTCTTATTATCAAATTCGTTATATCAATTATACGACTTCATGGCAATCCATTCAGAATCTGACTTCTGATAGCTATCATCAATCTTATCCTTCTATCACAGTTGATTCTAACGATTATCTGCATGTGGTTTTTGTCGGAACACATTCTGATAGCGAGACTTATACTCAAATTCGTTATATCAATTACACAACTTCTTGGCAATCAATCCAGAATCTGACTTCTGATAGCTATCATCAATCTTTTCCTTCTATCACAGTTGATTCTAACGATTATCTTCATGTGGTTTGGTATGGGAAACATTCTGATAGCGCTACTTATGCTCAAATTCGTTACATCAACTATACGACTTCTTGGCAATCAATTCAGAATCTGACTTCTGG
>Ga0315297_10001953_pt1 | contig 12951 bp, 12 predicted proteins | sample YL17G15_0_MG_FD_203628 | JGI IMG/M metagenome (GOLD analysis project Ga0315297, IMG submission 203628) | Sediment microbial communities from Yellowstone Lake, YNP, Wyoming, USA - YL17G15_0 | ecosystem: Environmental > Aquatic > Freshwater > Lake > Sediment | place: USA: Wyoming | collected... | reverse complement strand
CATAGCCGGGAGCGTACCGATTCCTAGACGGGAACCGGCTCCTTGCGGTTGAAGCTGAGCGTGCCGTCGGCCGTCGCGTCGACGAGCACGGTGTCGCCATCCTGGTAATCGCCCTGCAAGAGCGCGAGCGCGATCGGGTCCGCGACTTCCCGCTGGAGTACCCGCTTGAGCGGGCGGGCGCCGAAGTCGGGGTCGTAGCCGACGGTCGCGACGTGCGAGAGCGCCGCCGCCGTGAGTTCGAGGCCGAGGTTCCGCTCCATGAGCCGGCCGCGCAGGTGCTCGACCTGGATTTCGACGATGCGCTCGATGTGGCGCTCGTCGAGTCGGTGGAAGAACACGATCTCGTCGATGCGGTTGAGGAACTCGGGCTTGAAGTGACTGCGTACCGCGTCCATCACGACCGCCTCCTCGGCGCCGGCGCCGAGGTTGCTCGTCATGATGAGCACGGTGTTCGTGAAGTCGACCGTGCGTCCCTGGCCGTCGGTGAGCCGACCGTCGTCGAGCAGCTGGAGCAGCACGTTGAACACGTCGGGGTGCGCCTTCTCGACCTCGTCGAGCAGCACCACGGCGTAGGGCCGGCGCCGAACCGCTTCGGTGAGCTGCCCGCCCTCGTCGTAGCCGACGTAGCCGGGAGGCGCGCCCACGAGCCGCGACACGGAATGCTTCTCCATGTACTCGCTCATGTCGATGCGCACCATCGCCTTCGGATCGTCGAAGAGGAAGTCGGCGAGGGTCCGGGCCAGCTCGGTCTTCCCGACGCCTGTCGGGCCGAGGAACAGGAACGAGCCGATGGGCTGATCGGGGTCGGACAGGCCGGCGCGGGAGCGTCGGATCGCGTTCGCGACCGCACTCACGGCCAGGTCCTGGCCGATCACGCGCGCGTGCAGCACCTCTTCCATCCGCACGAGCTTGGCCATCTCTCCCTCGAGCAGCCGGCTGACCGGCACGCCGGTCCACTTGGCGACGATTTCCGCGACGTCCTCTTCGTCGACCTCCTCTTTCAGCATGTGGGCATCGCCCTGAAGGTCGTTCAGGCGCAGCGTCTTGGCGTCGATCTCGGCCTCGAGCTCACGCATCGTGCCGTAGCGCAGCTGCGCCGCCTGCTCGAGGTTCCCTTCGCGCTCGGCCTTCTCGGCGTCTGTGCGCGCTGCCTCGAGGCGTTCCTTGAGCTCACGGATCTCGGCGATGGCGTCCTTCTCGTTCTGCCACCGGGCCACCATGGCGTTGCGCTCCTCGGCGAGCTCGGCCAGCTCCGCTTCGAGGGACTCGAGGCGACCCTTCGACGCGTCGTCGGTCTCCTTGGCGAGCGCGGCCTTCTCGATCTCGAGCTGCCGGATCCGCCGCTCGACGACATCGATCTCCATCGGCATCGAGTCGATCTCGATGCGCAGACGCGCCGCGGACTCGTCGATCAGGTCGATCGCCTTGTCGGGCAGCTGGCGCCCGGTGATGTAGCGGCTCGAGAGCACCGCAGCCGCGACGAGTGCCGCGTCCTTGATGCGCACGCCGTGGTGCACCTCGTAGCGCTCCTTGAGACCGCGCAGGATCGCCACGGTGTCGTCGACCGACGGCTCGCCGACGTAGACCTGCTGGAAGCGGCGCTCGAGCGCGGGATCCTTCTCGACGTACTTGCGGAACTCGTCGAGGGTCGTCGCACCGATCATGCGCAGCTCGCCGCGCGCCAGCATCGGCTTGATCATGTTGCCCGCATCGACCGCGCCTTCCGCAGCGCCGGCCCCGACGATGGTGTGCAGCTCGTCGACGAACGTGATCACCTGACCGTCGGAGTCGGTGATCTCCTTCAGCACCGCCTTGAGCCGATCCTCGAACTCACCGCGGAACTTCGCGCCGGCGATCATCGAGCCGATGTCGAGCGAGATGAGGCGCTTGTCGCGCAGCCCCTCGGGCACGTCGCCCTCGACGATGCGCCGGGCGAGGCCCTCCGCGATCGCGGTCTTGCCCACACCCGGCTCGCCGATGAGCACCGGGTTGTTCTTCGTTCGGCGCGATAGCACCTGGATGACGCGCCGGATCTCCTCGTCGCGCCCGATCACGGGGTCGAGCTTGCCCTTGCGCGCGTCCTCGGTGAGATCGCGGCCGAAGCGCTCGAGCGCCTGGTACTGGTCCTCGGGGTTCTCGCTGGTGACGCGGTGGCTCCCGCGCACCTGCTGCAGGGCGCCGAGGAGCGCCTCGTGGGTGACCCCGAGACCGCGCAGGAGATCGCCGACACCACCGGCGACGTTGCTCATCGCCAGCAGGATGTGTTCCGTCGACAGGTAGTCGTCCCCCAGTTCGCGTCGCTGCGCGTCGGCTCCTTCGAGCACCTGGTACGCGTCCTGGGAGAGCTGCGCGGCCTGGGTCGTCGGCCCGTAGACCTTGGGCAGGCGCTCGATCGCCTCTCCGACCCGGTCGAGCATCGTCTTGGGTGCGACGCCGAGCCGCTCGAGGACGGGGAGGACCACGCTCTCGGGCTGGGAAACCAACGTCGCGAGGAGGTGCTCGGGCGTGACCTGGGACTGATGCTGCTCACGCGCCAGAGCCTGGGCGGCCTGAACCGCCTCGCCGGTCTTGCGGGTGAACTTGTTCGGATCGATCGCCATGGGTTCCTCGAAGGTTCAGGGGCGGGCCGAGTGGGGGTGTGTAAAAGTTGATAACACCACCATCAACTCTGATCTTCCCGCCCGCGGGGTACCGGCACGAGGTCGCGGCGGTACTGGCGCCGGGTCGCTTCGACCGCCTCCACCGCCTCATGTTGCGCTTGCTCGAGGGCGTGCCGGAGCTCGCGGATCCGGGCCGACGCGCGCGCCAGCTCGTCCTCGAGCTCGAGGATCTTGCGGACCCCCACCAGGCTGACGCCCTCGTTGGTGAGCTCCTGGATCCGACGGAGGAGCGCGATGTCGACTTCGGAGTACCGGCGACTGCCGCCCTGCGTTCGCTGCGGTTCGATCAAGCCCTTGCGCTCGTAGATGCGCAGGGTCTGGGCGTGGACGCCGGCCAGCTCGGCGGCCACCGAGATGATGTAGAGCGCCCGGCTCTGGTCTCGCTCGGACATGGCTCGTACCCCCTCGCTCGAATCCGACTCGCTAGACACCGAGGTGCTGGCGTGGGTCCTCGGCCAGCCCGTCGGCCAACGCTTCGATCGCGGCACGCGCCTCGTCGTCGATCTTCGTCGGGACGACGACCTCGAACGTCACGAGCAGGTCGCCAGGGTCACCCTTCGCCGGCGTGATCCCCCGCCCCCGGACCTTCACCGTCTTGCCGTGCTGGGTGCCGGCCGGCACCTTCACCGTCACCGGCGCGTCGAGCGTGGGCACCTTCACCTGGGTGCCGAGGGCGGCCTCGGGAAAGGTGATCGGCACCGTGATCGTGAGGTTCGTCTTCCCCGAGCGGCCGAAGAGGGGGTGGGTGTGCACGTGTACGACGACGTAGAGATCGCCCGGCGGCCCGCCGTTGCGGCCGGCCGCGCCCCGACCCTTCACCCGGATTCGCTGCCCACCCTTCACGCCGGCCGGAATCCGGACCTTGACCTCCCGCTTGCGCCGCTCGACGCCGGTGCTCCGGCACTTCTTGCACTTGTGCGAGATGACCTGGCCCCGACCTCCACAGGTCGGACAGACCTGCGAGAACGAGAACGGGCCCTGGTCGACCGCGACCGCGCCGGTGCCCTGACACGTCGGACAGGTCTCCGGGAAGGTCCCGGGCTCGGCGCCCGATCCACCACACACCGAGCACGACGCGTCGGAGGTGACATTCACCGTGGTGGTCACGCCGTGGACTGCGTCGAGGAAGTCGAGCCGGAGTTCGGTCTCGAGGTCCTGACCGCGAACCGGTCCGGCTGTCCCGCTGCGGCCGCGGCCGCGGCGACCGAAGCCTCCGGCACCGCCGTTACCGAACAAGTTGCCGAACAGGTCGCCGAGCCCGCCGCCGTCGTCGTCGAACTGGAAGTTCCCGTTCTGGAACCCACCGCCACCGAAGCCACCGCCACCGAACCCACCTGGACCGGCACCGTTGGCGACCATCTCGCGGGTGTGGTCGTACTCCTTGCGCTTCTCGGCGTCGCCGAGTACCTCGTGCGCGGCCGACGCCTCCTTGAACCGCTCCTCGGCCGCGGCGTCGCCGGGGTTCGCGTCGGGGTGGTACTGCTTCGCGAGCTTGCGGTACGCGCGCTGGATGTCCTTGTCGTTCGCGTCGGACGCCACGCCGAGGACGGCGTAGTAGTCCTTCTCGAACCACTCTCGTTGAGGTGCCATCGTCTCGGTTCCGCCTGCTCGCTACCTTGCGACCTTCACCATCGTCGCTACCTTGCGACCTTCACCATCGTCGCTACCTTGCGACCTTCACCATCGCCGGGCGGAGCACCTTGCCCTTGAGCCGGTACCCGCCCCGCATCGTCTCCGCCACGACCGGGTCGCCGTCGCCGTCCTCGCTGAGCACCGCCTCGTGCACGTTCGGGTCGAACGGGGCACCATCGGTCTCGATGCGCTCCAACCCGGCCCGTTCCAGAACGCCCAACAACTCCGCATACACGAGCTCGACGCCCTTGCGGACCTTCTCCTCGGCGTCACCGAGGATGCCGAGCGCGAGCTCGACGCTGTCGAGGACGGGCAGGAGCTGACCCACCAGCCCTTCCGTCGCGCGCTCGACCAGGGCGGTCTGCTCGCGCATCACCCGCTTGCGGTAGTTCTCGAAGTCGGCCTGCACCCGCTGGGCCGCCTCGCGCAGGTCCCGCTCGACGTCCTGTGCTTCCGGATCCTGTGCTTCCGGATCCTGTGCTTCCGGATCCGGGACCTCGTGCGCATCGTCCGCCGAGACCTGCTCCTCGGATTCGCCGAGCCCGAGCCCGTCGTCGTCGGCCATCACGTCGGCGGGCTCCGCGACCTCAACCACGTCGTCGGTCATGCGGTCCGCTCTTCACCGACATCGCCCTCGTCGACGATCTCGGCATCGGCAACCTCGTCGTCGGACGGCGCCTCGGCACCACCCGACGTACCGCCGGCGCCACCGCCGTCGGCCGCCTGCTGCTGCTGGGCCGCCTGGTACAGGCGCTGCGCGAACTCCTGGCTCGCCTGCACGAGACCATCGTGCTTGGCCTTGATGGCCTCGACGTCTTCGCCCGCAAGCGCTTCCTTGAGCTCACCGATCGCCGCCTCGATCTTGGTGCGATCATCGTCGGCGATCTTCTCGGCCTGGTCCTTGATGAGCTTCTCGGTCTGGTACACGAGCGCGTCGGCGTTGTTGCGTACCTCGGCGACATCGCGGCGCTGCTTGTCCTCTTCGGCGTGCTCCTCCGCCTCCTTCATCATCCGCTCGATCTCGTCCTTGCCGAGCGCGGTGCCTCCGGTGATCGTCATCTGCTGCTCCTGGCCCGTGCCGAGGTCCTTGGCGGACACGTGCACGATGCCGTTCGCGTCGATGTCGAACGTGACCTCGACCTGCGGGACTCCCCGCGGCGCCGGCGGCAAGCCGACGAGCTGGAAGGTGCCGAGCAGGTTGTTGCGGTACGCCATGTCACTCTCGCCCTGGAGCACCTTGATCTCGACACTGGACTGGTTGTCGTCGGCGGTCGTGAAGACCTCCGAGCGCTTCGTCGGGATCGTGGTGTTGCGATCGATGAGTCGGGTCATGATCTGACCCTTCGTCTCGATGCCGAGCGACAGCGGGGTCACGTCGAGCAGCAGCACATCCTTCACGTCACCCTTGAGCACCCCGGCCTGGATCGCCGCGCCGACCGCGACGGCCTCGTCGGGGTTCACGCCCTTGTCGCCCTCCTGGCCGGTCAGATCCTTCACGACGTCCTGCACCGCGGGCATCCGCGTCGAACCACCGACCAGGATCACCCGGTCGATCTTGTCCTTGGTGAGTCCGGCGTCGTTGATGCACTGCTCGACCGGTCCCTTGCATGCATCGAGCAGATCGGCGGTGATCTCCTGGAACTTCGAGCGCGAGAGGGTCAGCTCGAGGTGCAGTGGGCCGTCGGCGGTGGCGGTGATGAACGGCAGGTTGATGGAGGTCTCCTGCAGCGAGGAGAGCTCGATCTTGGCCTTCTCGCCGGCCTCCTTGAGCCGCTGGGTCGCCATCTTGTCGGCACCGAGGTCGACGCCGTGCGCGTTCTTGAACTCCGACACCATCCAGTCGATGACGCGCTGGTCCCAGTCGTCGCCACCAAGGTTCGTGTTCCCGGCGGTCGACTTGACCTCGAAGACCCCGTCACCGAGCTCGAGCACGGACACGTCGAACGTGCCCCCACCCAGGTCGAAGACGAGGATCGTGAGCTCCTCTTCCTTGTCGAGCCCGTACGCGAGCGCCGCCGCGGTCGGCTCGTTGATGATGCGCAGCACTTCGAGGCCCGCGATCTCGCCGGCCTCCTTGGTGGCCTGGCGCTGGGCGTCGTCGAAGTACGCGGGGACCGTGACGACCGCCTGGGTGACCGAGTCGCCCAGGTACGCCTCGGCGTCCCGCTTGAGCTTGCCGAGGATACGGGCGGAGATCTCCTGGGCGCTGTAGTCCTTGCCGTCGATGTCGAGCGACCACTTCGTCCCCATGTGACGCTTGACCGAACGGATGGTCCGGTCCGGGTTGGTGATCGCCTGACGCTTGGCGACCTCGCCGACGAGCACCTCGCCGGTCTTGGAGAACGCGACGACCGAGGGGGTCGTGCGGGCGCCTTCCGCGTTGGGGATCACGGTGGGCTCGCCTGCTTCCAGGGTCGAGACGACCGAGTTGGTGGTGCCGAGGTCGATGCCGACGGCCTTGCTCATGATGGGGTTCCTCCGTGCAGGGATCTGGCGTACAGGGATCTGGCGTACAGAATTTGGCGGTACGTGAATCTTGAGTGTGACGGTATCAACTTTGCTGCGCGTGCTTCTATTCCGGGTTCGGCCGCGAAAGCCCGGATTCGTGACCATTCCGGGGGATCGGCCGACCGGGCAAGCACGCGGTTGACAGTCTGGCTACATTCCTCCCATGGCCAAGCAGGATGCGTTCATGGATGCCCTCGCCAATGTGCCGCTGTTCTCGGCGTGCTCGAGGAAGGATCTCGGGCTGGTCGCCAAACGGGCCGAGGACGTCAAGGTCGACGGCGGCAAGGTGCTCGTCAGCGAGGGCGCGGCCGGAGCCGAGTTCTTCGTGATCATCGAGGGGACGGCAAAGGTCTCGCGTCACGGCCAGGAAGTCGCCAAGCTCGGGCCCGGATCCTTCTTCGGTGACCTGGCGCTCCTCGACCGGGCCCCCCGCAACGCGACGATCACGGCCGAGACGCCGATGGAGCTCGTCGTGCTCGGCCAGCGGGAGTTCGCGGCGCTGATCGACGAGGTGCCGGGCTTCGCCCACAAGCTCCTCGCCGGCCTCGCCCGTCGCCTGCGCGAGAACGACGCCAAGACCGTCCAGTAGCGAACCCGGTCCGACCGCCGGACGGGGGCTAGTTTTCAGCCTCGTGCGAAAGATCTCGGTCAAGCCGCATCAGGTCGTCCTCGCCCTCGGGGTGCTCATCGCCCTCGGAACGGTCGTCTCGGGGATCATGCCCCGGATCACCGAGTGGGAGGACACCTCGCCGATCAGCCGCGAGGTGTTCGTCAACGTTCCGGACCCCATCTACTGGCTCTTCTACGCGGTGGCGCCGCTCGCGTTGTTCCTCTGCGCCTGGCTCGTCTCCCAGCGCGTCCGGAACTACGAGCGGGGCCGGCCCGACGACCGCCGTACCACCAAGAAGAACGCCCACCGACGCATGCGCGACTTCCGCAGCGGCGTCTGGATGCAGACCCTGCTGCGCGACCCGGCCGCCGGCGTCATGCACTCGTTCATCTACTTCGGGTTCCTCGTCCTGTTCGCCGCGACGATCATCCTCGAGATCGACCACCAGCTGCCGGAGGACCTGAAGTTCCTCCACGGCAAGGTGTACCAGGCGTACGCCGCGACGGCCGACGTGTTCGGCGTCATCTTCGTGGTCGGGATCCTCTGGGCGATCGTGCGCCGCTACGTGCAGCGCCCGTACCGCATCCGCATCAAGACCAAGCCCGAGGACGCGGTCGTACTCGGCACCTTCCTGATCATCGGGATCACCGGGTTCCTCACCGAGGGCTTCCGCATCGCGCTCGAGGGAACCCCGTCGGTCGAACGCTGGTCGCTCGTCGGCTACCCGATCGGCACCGTCTTCGAAGGTTGGGACGTCGGGACGCTCACCGATGTGCACCGGGGCATGTGGCTCGTGCACTTCGCCGCGTTCGTCGCGTTCCTGATCCTGCTCCCCACCACGAAGCTGCGCCACATGGTCACGTCGCCCATGAACATGTACCTCGGCGACAAGGACCGCCCGAAGGGCGCGATGAAGCCGCTGCCCAACCTCATGGAGACCGAGCTCGACTCCTTCGGTGCGGTGAAGATCGAGGACTTCACCTGGAAGCAGCTCTTCGACACCGACGCATGCACGGTCTGTGGCCGTTGCACCTCGGTGTGCCCGGCGCACGCGACCGGCAAGCCCCTCGACCCCCGCGAGATCGTGCTCAAGGTGGGTGAGGTGATGACGGCCACGGGCGATCCGCGGGTCTCCCCACCGGTCTCGGTCGATCACGACATCTCGATCTCGGCCGACTCCGTCTTCGAGCGCATCACCTCCGAAGAGCTCTGGGCTTGCACCACCTGCAAGGCCTGCGACGAGATCTGCCCGGTGAACATCGAGATCCTCGACAAGATCCTCGACATGCGCCGCTATCTCTCGCTCATGGAGAGCGACTTCCCCGTCGAGCTCGGCAACACCTACCGGTCGATGGAGAACTCGTCCAACGTGTACGGCATGAACCAGGGCGAGCGGGCCGACTGGGCCAAGGACCTCGAGGGCATCGACATCGTCGACGCCTCCGGTCCGCTCGGCCACGAGTACCTCTACTGGGTCGGGTGCGCCGGCAGCTTCGACGACCGGAACAAGAAGACGAGCCGAGCCGTGGCGAAGCTGCTCCAGCGGGCCGGCATCGACTTCGCGATCCTCGGGCCGAGCGAGCTCTGCACCGGTGATCCAGCGCGACGCTCCGGCAACGAGTACCTCTTCCAGATGCTCGCGATGCAGAACATCGAGGCGCTCAACGGCATGGGTGTCACCAAGATCGTCACCCAGTGCCCACACTGCTTCAACACGATGCAGAACGAGTACCCGCAGTACGGCGGGAGCTTCGAGGTCGTCCACCACTCGCAACTGCTCATGGAGCTCATCGACAGCGGGCGGCTCTCGATGCAGGGAGCATCGCTCGACGAACGGGTCACGTACCACGACTCCTGTTACCTCGGGCGCCACAACGACGTGTACCTCGCACCCCGCAAGGTGATCGGCTCGCTCGCGGGCATCGACATCGTCGAGATGCCCCGCAACGGAACCAAGGGCATGTGCTGCGGTGCCGGCGGGGCGCGCATGTGGATGGAAGAGAGCATCGGCAAGAAGGTGAACGACGAACGCTCCGAAGAGGCGTTGGAGACGGGCGCTGCGCGCATCGCGGTCGCGTGTCCGTTCTGCTTCGTGATGATGGAAGACGGCGTGAAGGGCAAGGGCCGCGAGGACGTCAAGGTGCAGGACATCGCCGAGGTGCTCCTCGAGGCAATCGAAGGTCTCGACGCCGGCGCCGCGCCCTCCAGCGCGAGCTTCACCCCCGGCCTCTAACCCGGGATCCCGAGGGCGCCGTGCTTCGCTGGCTCGCATCGCTCCCCGCGCTCGCACTCTTCACGCTCTTCGCGGCGCTCGGCATCGCCCTGACCTGGGCGTTCGACAAGGTGATGCGCCGGTTCGTCACGCCCGAGACGCGCGAGCGGGCCAGCTCGACGGCCTCGGTCACCCTCCAGGTCACCGCGACGATCTACGCGATCCTCATCGCGTTCGTGATCATCGACGCCTACGGCCAGATCCGCACGACCCAGAGCCAGATCTCCGACAAGGCCGCGAACCTGTCGGTCATCTCCGAGAACAGCCGGGCGTTCCCTGACGTGGTCGGCCAGCAGATCCGAACGGGTGCGATCCGCTACGGCCGCGCGGTAATCGACACCGGCTTCCCCCGCCTGAAGCGCACCGGCGACGCCTCGCCGGTCACCAACGCCCGCCTCGAGGCGCTGTTCCGGTCCGTGCAGAAACTCGAGCCGGTGAGCCAGGCCGAACGGACCGCCTACGACTCGATGGTCCATGCGCTCGACGGGATCGTCCAGACGCGCGAGAACCTGATCAACTCGTCGGAGGCGACGGTCCCCGGGACCCTCTTGGCACTCCTCGTCGTGATCGGGATGACCGTGATGGCCATCGCGACCGTGCTCGACACCCGCCACCGCCGGTCACATCTGTTCATCCTGTCGGCGCTCGCGCTCGTGATCTGGCTGACGCTCGCGCTCGTCGTGAGCATGACGTACCCGTTCACGGGGCCGATCGCGGTGACCGACTCGCCGGTGCGCGAGTTCGTGGAGGCTCGCGCCGCGCGCTGAGACCGTACGGTCGCGGTCAGAACCCGTGCGATCGGGTCCGGGCCGGATCGGATTGGATCGATTCAGCCGAGCGAGGCGTGGGCCGCGTCGACGAGGTCGACGAGGCGGGCGCGGCCCTGGTCGTCGAGCACGGAGAACACCGGCGCCATGAGCCGGTCGGTCACCGCGACCGCTGCCGCGTGGACTGCCCGCTGCTCCTCCACGTCGGGGTAGGGCTCGGGCCAGCCGTACAGCGAGGCGAACTCCGGGTGGTCGACCAGCAAAGCCTCGAGGGGAGCGAGGCCGGCGGCGAGCACGGCCGCCGCGTGCAGGCCCCCGCGCAGCTCGCGCAGTACGTGGAGCAGCTGCATCGCCCGCGCCGGGCTGTCATCGGCCAGCGGCATCGCGCGCCACCCGGCGAACAGTGGTGCGCCGGCCGGGTTCGCCGCGTGCACCACCGGCTCGAGGAGCGCCGCGAGCTCGTCGTTCCCGGCGAGCGTTCCCAGGTGGTCACGACCCCACGCGTGACAGGCCCCGAGGTAGGCCGCGGCGGCCTCCTGCGGCGGATGCTTCGCGCGCCCCGACTCCCACATGGTGCGGACGAGTGACGGGGAGAACCACACGTACGCCGACGCCACGACATCGGCGTCGACGTCACCGAGTACGCCACCGCGCCCGAGGGCGTACCACTCGCCGAAGTCGAGCCCGAGTGCTGCACCCCGCTCGGTCGTCGCGGGGTCGAGCATGAAGGCACCCCCGAGGCGGGCGATCTGCTCCCCGGTCCGCCGCGCGCACTCGTCGGTGTCCATCACGGTGCCCCTTCTTCGCCGAAGTTGAGGTAGTAGCGCGACGGCGTCGGGCCGCGCTGGCCCTGGTACTTCGAACCGGTCGTGCTGGAGCCGTAGGGGTGCTCCGCCGCCGTCGTCATGCGCAGGAACGAGATCTGTCCGATCTTCATCCCCGGGTAGAGCGCGATCGGGAGTGTTGCGACGTTGGAGAGCTCGAGCGTGAGGTGACCGTCCCAGCCCGCGTCCACGAACCCGGCCGTGCTGTGGATGAGCAGCCCGAGGCGCCCGAGGCTCGACTTGCCTTCCAAGCGGGCGACGAGATCGTCGGGGAGCGCGACGCGCTCCAGCGTGCTCCCGAGCACGAACTCGCCCGGGTGCAGGATGAACGCCTTCCCCTCCTCGACCTCGACCAGCTCGGTGAGGTCTTCCTGGGGTTGCTTCGGGTCGATGAACGGCGTGGTGTCGTTGCGGAACACCCGGAAGAGCCGATCGACGCGCAGGTCGACCGACGACGGCTGCACCGAGTTGGCGCCCAGGGGATCGATGATGATGCGCCCGGCGGCGAGCTCTTCGTGGATGGAGACATCGGACAGGATCACGGGCGGGGAGCCTATCGGCGGGCGGTCTGGCGGGCGGTCCGGCAGGCCGACCGCATAGCGTGAGGCCATGACCTTCGACGATGTCGTCTCCGATCTCGTCCGGGTCATCGAGTCGGTGGGGGCCGCGATCATGGTCGTCGGCGGCCTCGCCGCGTTCGTGCAGTACGCCCGCCACGTCCGCCGAGGTGCCTCGGCCGCTTACACCGAGCTGCGGCGCAACGTCGGGCGCGTGATCCTGCTCGGCCTCGAGGTGCTCATCGTCGGGGACATCATCCGCACGATCATCGTCGACCCGACGCTCGAGAGCGTCGGGGTGCTCGGGCTCATCGTGGTCATCCGGATCATGCTCAGCTTCTCGCTCGAGGTCGAGATCGACGGCATGTGGCCGTGGAACCGCTGGCGCCTCGAGCCCCCCGACGCCGCGACCGGCCCCGGAACACCTCCGTCCGAGTGACCCGCTTCGCGCGCGACGGTTGCCGCGGCCTCACGACGGCCCGGTACCATCAGCGCCGAGAACGCCCGGGGCCACGCCCCGAGCACCACCGCGCGGGTGTAGTTCAGAGGTAGAACATCAGCTTCCCAAGCTGAGAACGCGGGTTCGATTCCCGTCACCCGCTCTGAGTCTTCGGGCACGGATCCGACCTCGTGCCACATCCGTGCCACACGTGAGCGTCACCCGGAAGCCGGGCCCGTCTCCTTGGGTCCATGGCACGGATGACGTCGACGCAACGGCGGTGGCGCTTCTACGCGACGGCTTCGGGCCGCATTCCCGTCCGCGAGTTCCTCGACGACCCGCTCCTCCCCGAAGCAGACCGCGCCGAGATCGTCGCCGCGATCAAAGATGTCCAGCACAACGGACTCGTCGCGGCCCGCCACCTTCGCGGCGACCTGTACGAAGTCCGTGCCGACGGCCGCGACGCCGGCTATCGGATCCTGTTCGCCCTCGAAGGTGCCCAGGGCCAGGTGCTGCTCGGGCTGTCGGCCTTCAGCAAGAAGACGCAGCGCACCCCGCGGCGAGAGCTCGAGCTCGCCGAGCGCCGCCTCGCCGACTGGCGCTCCCGTGGCCGACGTCTCCGCTTGCGCCGTTGACCCGCGACGATCAATAACCTATATATGGTATAGTCACCATCCTCCCA
>Ga0315297_10001952_pt1 | contig 12954 bp, 14 predicted proteins | sample YL17G15_0_MG_FD_203628 | JGI IMG/M metagenome (GOLD analysis project Ga0315297, IMG submission 203628) | Sediment microbial communities from Yellowstone Lake, YNP, Wyoming, USA - YL17G15_0 | ecosystem: Environmental > Aquatic > Freshwater > Lake > Sediment | place: USA: Wyoming | collected... | reverse complement strand
TCCATCGCGGCTTCGTAAGTGCCCGCTGCGACCTTGGCATATTCCAGCACCGCGTTCAGGAACGCCTGCTTGCGCTCGGCAGCGGTCAACTCACCCGCCGTCTTCTGGAGCGTGGCGGCGTACTTCTGCAGCAGCTGGTCGGTCGTGGTGATGAGGCCGAACTGCCGGAGCATCTCAGTACTGCCGCGGCCGATGGCGATGGTCAGCGTGTTCGCCGCCGTTGACGAATCCATCTGCGCGTTGACGGCGAGGTCCTGGGCCGCGCGTGCGAGCTGCGCGGCCTTCGTGACATCGAGCTGTGACTGGATGAAGCCCGTCATAATCTTGCGGGCTTCTTCCGTCGCGATGCCGAGCTTCTTGATCGTCGTCTCCGTTGAAAGGAGCTGTTCCGTCGTGTAGCCCGCGTTCGTGCCAGCCACCCGCAGGGCCGTGCCGATCATCTCAGTATTCGCGGCCGCGAGGGTCGCCGCCTTGGCGTAGGCGGTGAGCTTCCCGAAGGTCTGGTTGATGGAGTTCTGGAGGTCTTGCAGCGTGGCAATGACGCCGCGGTTCTGGTTCTCGACCTCACGCATCGGGCCGATGAGTTCGGTGAAGAACGACCCGACCTTGCCCATCGCCGACTTCGCAATGTCGGTGACGGCGCCGAGGGCCGTCGAGACCGTCGTCTTGACGGTGTCCCACGCGGTTTTCGCGGTGGCGGTCACGCCATCCCACATCGTTCCAGCCTGGGTCTTGACGGAGGTCCACACTCCACCGACCGCCGTCGCGAATGTCGTCACCGATCCTTGGACAGCGGTCAGCGTCGTGCGTGCGGCATCCGACACGCCCGTCCACGCGCCACTCGCGGCCTCGCGCACCTGGTCCCAGGCACCCTTCCAGAGCGCGGCGGTCTGCGAGGCTCGGGTCTGCTGGTTGAGCACCTCCGTGCCGGATTCCTCACGGATGGACGCATACGTGCCCTTGACGGCCTCCATCACACCATTGAACGCCGTCGTCAGCCCACTCTTGACAGCCCCGCCGACGGCGACGGCCCCATCCGCGACGGCGCTGAACGCACTGGTCGCCGCCTCCTTCACGCCTCCGAGGGCCGTTCTGCCGACCTCCGCCACGCCGCCGAAGGCGGTCTTCATGCCCTCTGCCGCCGTGGTCGCCGCCGCCACGATGGGGGCCGCGATGGTGCCCATCGAGGACACGGCACTCGCGGCCGCCGTCGAGGCGGTAGCCGCGACGGCACTGAAGGTCGATTGAGCGGTGGTGGCAACCGTGCCCAGCGCGGCGTTCGTCGCGGAGGCGAACTTCCCGAACTCATCGCGCATCGGGCCGACGGCCCGCGTCACGGAGGTGGCGACGGCCGAGGCGGTCTGCGCGGCACCCTGGCTGACGGTGGTGAACAGGCTGGCGAACTCTTTCTTCGCCTGCTCATCCATGCCGATGAAGGCCGTTGTCGTGGCGGTGGTCGCGGCCTTGGCCGCTGCCGCTGCTGTCTCAGCAACGGCCTTCAGGCCCGCGATGATCTTCTCGAAGACGGGGCTGGCGTGGTCGATGGCTTCGAGATTGAACCTAACATCGTCGGCCATGTGGCGACTCCTTCCGTGAAGATCCCGTCGTCACCGCCGACGATGCCCCGAGGTTATGATACCGCCGTGCTTCCTGCGCTGAAGGGGAGCGTCGCCATCTCGCGGTCTACATGGTCGCCGGGCGTCTGGGACACCACAGGTGCAGGGGCCGCCGATTCTTCAGGGGGGACCATCGCTGTGGGCACCAACTCCAGCGCTGGCAAGATCGGCGGCGTGAGGTTGTTGACCGCCGTCGATGCCGCGTCGCGGAACAGCACCTTGCGCTTCTCGGGTAGACGGTTCTCGCCCCAGATGTAGGCGATCAAGGCCGGGATGAAGTCCACGCGCCCGCCGAACTGCGCGACGAGGGCTGCCCCTGTGCGAATCTCCACCTCTTTGCCGTCCTCGTCTTCAACGCAGAGCTGTGCCGTCGGCAGCGTCACGTTCTTGCTGATCACTTCAGCCAGCCACACCGCCATGTCGCGGCTATTCGTCGCATCGTGCTTGGCCTCCTCTGCAACCGTGCCGTCGAAGGAGTAGCCGAAGCCACGCATCTTCGCGTCGAACTCCTCCATCTCCACCGTCGACATCCGGCGCACATGGAGCGTGACAGGTTCGTCGTCTATCGACATCGTCACCGGGTAGTAGCTCTTGATTCGCTTCATCGCGTCCTCGTTCTCCCCTAAGAGGGTTGCCTTCAGGATCGCCGCAACCCACGCCGTCGCATCGGCCAGGTTGCACATCCACCGCGTCGTTTCCGTCGTCATTGGTTCGTCGCACGTTCTTGCGCGACCCGCTCCGCGTCCAGCCCGATGAAGAGGCAGGCCGCGTCAAAGTCCAGCGCGAACATCTGATCAGCCACCGCGGAACGCGGGTCCGTCGTCATCGCAAGCCACGTGCTCGGGGACCGACCGAATGTCTTCCCGGCCAAGTAGAGCATGAGGAGCAGCGGCGTCTGATCGGACACGAAACTCTGCGGCAGCAGCCGCACCTACCTTCGGCAACACCGCCGTTTGATTCCAAATCGCCAACAGCTGCGACAGCGTGAACAACGTCACGGGCATGTGGTTTGGATTCGCATCGTCCTCATCCACCACCACCGGCTCCACGACGACGAGGAGTGCGTGCTTGCGTAGCGTCTTCAGTACCGCCGCATGGTCGGTCGCACTGATCTGTTCCTCCGGTTCCCGGTGCTCCACGAACTGCCGGGCGGCCGTCAACATCGGCATCGGCAGCTCGCCCTCCAGCAACATCATCGATAGGTCAAGCGTGCGCGCACGCACGAAGGTGTCGTCCCCAAGATCGACATCGATCAGTTGTGCGTCTCGAATGGCAGCGGGGTTCAGGATGCGCGGCATGCGCGTATTGTCCACCCACTCCACGCAACCGAAAACCTCCGGTTGCAAGTCCGGTTGCTAGGCGAACAGCCGGTCGGCGGATCGGGGGGCAGATACCGCCCGCATGACCATGCGCACGCACCGCACGGACACGCCCTCCTGCCAGGCCGTCAGCTGGTTGGCGAGGTCCACGGGCCGGAGCGCGGGGCGGCGAACCAATACCTCCAGGGCGTGCGCGTAGGCGGCGGCCGTCGGGATGTGCCCGCGGCCGGCCTTCGTCACTCCACGGGCCACGACCCCTCGGTCCCCCCCCGCCGCCGCCCAGATCGGGCGAAGGCGGGCCGACCACTCGCAACGGGCCTGGACAATGCGCCGAACGGCGTCAGATGAGACCGAAGTACTCCTCGGACGGCCAGATTGTCCGACCGGACCGCGCTGCAGCCCCGCCAGCGCACGAACGGCACGCTCCGCGAGCATTCTCATGGGGTCGTGGGCTGGTCGCGCCAGCGCCACGCTAGTCGTGTTGGCGAGCCGTCTGGCATCGGGATGGCTGGGCGCGAACGCCACGGCCGCCGCCATCCGCGCCTCCGCGGGGGCCCTGGCGACCCGCTCCAGGAACTCTACGGCCTCGGCGTAAGTCGGCACCCGCTTCAGGTCGTCTGAGAATCGGCGGTAGGCGAGGGTGCGGCGGTAGGACTCCGGCACCCGTATGGGGGCGCGGTTCCGGCGAAAGACCAGCAGATCGGGCACCCGACCATCATGGCGCACCCGACCATTGTGGCTTGGCATTGCGCCTCCGGCTTTTCCAGGTCCGCCCCATGTGGGGCACGGTCACAGAACCGTGCCCCACTGGAAGTTCTTTACACCTGCTGACGGTACCACTGGAACAGTCGGTCGCCCACGGTGCGGGTCGTATCGATGAGCGCACTCATCGTGACCTTGTACGTGGATTCCTTCGTGCGCGTGTAGGCCAGCTGGATGCCTTCCACGCTGTACGCCTTGTAGACCGTCAGCACCTCGAACTTCGTCGGGGCGAGACGCCGACGGCTCGTCAGCACACAGCAGGTCGTGAAGACCGAGGAAAGCCCTGTGCTGTCGCCGCCGTAGAACAGATCCTCGCCCACGCCACTCGCGTTGGAGACGTTGTCGAAGGCGAGCTTGAGGGTGGCGAAGGTGCGTTCCATCGCCTCGAAGACCAAACTGCCCTCTTCGGACGTCACGTAGACATCGACGGGGTTCAGCGACTGCTCGGCCATGATCGGGTTCTTGACCTGCTTGTAGCTGAACGTGGCGGGGCCGGTCGTGTAGCCGACTTCGTCGCCCCCACCTGTCGGAACACCAGCGGCATCGATGGGCGTGATGGTCGGTGGCCCGCCGCTCGCGGGCTTCGTGACCCCCGTCCAAATCCTCGCCGCGCCGATCTGAACCTGTGCAGGCGTCTGTGCCATCGCACTCTCCCCTGAAGTTTGTTGACCGAGTTACGACGGCGAAACTGAGGCGCTCGGCGACAGCGACACGCTGGCGCTCGGCGACACACTTGAACTCGGCGAGGTGGTCGATGACGGCGAGAACCCCGTGGCGGTCTTCTCGCGGAACCACTGGAACAGGCGGTCGCCGACATCCCTGGTCGTGTCGATGAGCGCCATCATCGTGACCTTGTAGGTCGATTCCTTCGTGCGCGTGTAGCCGAGCTGAATCCCTTCGACGCTGTACGCCTTGTAGATGACCAGCACCTCGAACTTCGTCGTGGCGAGGCGGCGGCGCGAGGTCATCACGACGCAGGTGGTGTAGACGGACGACAGGCCGGTCGAGTCGCCGCCATAGAACAGATCCTTGTTCGCATCGCTGACGGTCGAGACGTTGTCGAACGCCAGCTTCAGCGTGGCGTAGGTGCGCTCCATCGCCTCGAACACGAGGGCGCACTCCTCGGAGGTCACGTACACATCGACGGGGTTGAGCGACTGCTCAGCCGCAATCGGGTTCTTCACCTGCTTGTACGTGAAGGTCGCGGGGCCGGTCGTGTACCCGACCTCGTCGCCGGTCGCTGGCACCCCATCGGTATGCGTCAGCAGCGTCGGGGGCGTGCCCGTCGCCGGCTTGGTGACACCCGTGAAGATGCGGGCCGGCCCGATCTGAATCGCGCTTGGGTTCTGTGCCATCGTGGAGCCTCCAGCTCGTTACTCAATCGTGGTGATCAGCATCTCGATGAAGCCGCCTTGCACGAACGGATGCTCGACCCCTCCGCTCGGCCCACGCAGCAGCGGCGTGTACGCCTCGCTCCCGCAGATAATCACGTCAACGGCGTCGTTCGGGTCCGGCATGTCGCGATCGATGTGGTCGCTCCCGAACTTCCGCAGCGCCCACATGTAGCGCTCCAGGTTGCGCACAATCGTTTCTTCGTCATCGCCCACGACTGTGACCGCGAGCATCACGCGATGCTGGTAGTCATCCACCACCGACTCCGCGCGCTTCAGCGAGTTCTGCACCACCATCTCAATCGACGGATACTCCTGCGTGCCCGCGCTCGGAAACGTCAAGATCACCGCCGGCGGCGGCGTCGTGAATCCATCGTCCGCCTCCGCATCCGCCGCCGCCAGCACCGTCGCCAAGTGCGCGTCCAGGCGGGCTTTCAGCCGGTCCTTCGCCTGGCTCACATGGTTCACGTATCGACCTCTCTCCCGAGAATCCACGCCGACAACATCCGTGCGTAGCGGCGGGCATCGGGCGTCGGCAGAAACTCACGCCTCGGCATCTTCGGTGTGCCGTGCTGGTGGTACTTGCCGTACGCCACACTCGTGCCGACCGTCACCGCATCCCGCCTCGGCACAAACACGCCGCCCGCTCCCAACGAGGCGCCCTGCCAATTCAGCGACTCGCGCATCTTGCCGGTGCGCTCCAGGATCAGCTTGCCGGGGAAGTGCCGCTTCTTCCAGGCGGCATAGGCGGGCGACAACGGCGCCCAACTCCCAGGCCCGAACTGCCCACCCGATCCGCGCGACTGGCCCTCCAGCGCAAACAAGTCCTGCACCTGCGCGAAGTACGCGGGCGCGAACACGCCCTCCCAGAAGGGGATCAGATTCTTGACGTTCGCGTTGATCACCACCATCCCTGCCCGCACGCTGCCGTCATCGACGGTGAACGAAAAGGCGATCCCCATCTAGAACACCTGGGAGATCGTCGCGCGTCGAGAGAACGGCCAGTTCTCGCCCTCGCGGGCGTCAGGCGTTTCGATTCGCGTCAGGATCTCCGCGGGCTTCGCGACCGTGTACGCGTTGCGCGGACAGTCGGTCAGCTCAAACGTGTTCTTCGGATCGGCCAGCCACCCCAGCCGGTCGGTCACATACTTCAGCGAGCGAGCCGCGCTCTGCGCCGTCGCGTCACCGCCGACTGCCGCGTTCCGCGCTTCCAGAATCCGCCAGATGGCGCTGTAGGCGCTCATCGCCACCACGATCTGCCACGACAGCGGCGACGTCGCCTGATCGACCGGCACGATGTAGCCCATGTTGAGCAGCTGGGCGTTCAACTCCTGCTCCGCGTCCAAGATCATCGATGGCACGTCCTCCAACGACGGCTTGCTGATGGCCGTCATCGAGAACTGCGGCATCCGCGCCTGAACGTCACTTGGGCTACAATAGAAACCCATGAGAACCCCCAGGCCGTGTAAAAGTTGCCATCGTAAACACCACGCGCAGATTCGGCGCGTCTAACAACTCCGGCCGGGCAGGACAGGCCCGCCCGGCCGGACTTCTCCCTGTGACGGGGTCCTGCCGGGACCTGTCACTAGACCGCGGTCTTGATCAGGTACCCGAGCGAGGCCGCGACGATCTTCTCGCACTGCTTCTCGGTGACACGGATCACGTCGGTGTCGCGCTTGTCTTCGCGGTACCGGAACACGCGGAGGTCTTCCTCGCGCAGCTGGTACCCGAACGACGCGCGCTTGAGCGACGGCGACTTCTCGGAGTAGAACAGCAGGACGTTCGCGCCCCACACATCCGCCAGCAGATCGGCCGCGCCCGCCTTGCTTGTGCGCCGCAGCACGCCGCCGACCAGCACTTCCTCGACCTCGAACGCGGCCGCGAGCAGCGAGGCGGTGACGATGGCGCGCTCCGTGTACTTGATGATTTCCTTGATCTGCGGATGCAGCTTCAGGGCCTCGAACACGGTGTAGCCGATGATCATCCGGTTCGGGCGATAGCCCGTGGCCTGGAAGATCGTGGTGCGACCCGTCTTCACGTCACCCAGCGGGTCACTGTTGACCCCGTCGCTCCACTTCTGCGTGGCGAGCGACAGCGTGGTGTACTGCTGAACCACACTCGTGTCCGTGACCATGTCCACGCACCGCTTCTCGCGGTTGTTGAGGACCATGTCCGTGACGATCTCGGTCGTGTCCACATCGAGGTCGAGCGGCGCGGCCGCGTTCTTGCGCTCCTGGTCATCGATCTCGCCTTCGAGACCGTACTGGTGGCACAGGTAGTTGTCGGTCGTGACGTTCCAGTCGATGCGGTTGTACTCGGCCCTCGGCGCCCGCTTGGAGTCGGGCACATCGAACCGGCTCTTGTCGTACACCCAGAACGACGCGGACTCGCGCACGACTGGGACGGGCGGCAGCACCAGGTCGGCCAGATAGCCATCCGGCGCGGGCTGGAACTGCACGCTGATGGTCGTCAGCAGCGGGTCGTACTTGACGGAGGTAATCAGAGGCATCGGTCGTGTCTCCGGTGCTCGGACGCTTGGCCCGAGCGTCTACTCGTCTTGTCGGTAGCCCCCGCACCTTGCCCTACGGGCCTTCAAGTCGCGGTGCGTGCCCGCCGACGCCTAACTCACTACGAGTGCAGGACGCCGCGCTCGCACAGCACTTCGATGCGGTCGCCGGATGCCGTCGAGGCTTCCCATGCGATCGCGCTGTACGTGTCGCCAGCGCTTGCCACGATCCCCACACCGCCGGTCGTCGGCTTGATGTGGTTGCCTGGCACGATCCCGCCGCCCGACGTGCCGTCCACCACGAGTTCTGAGAACCCGAGGATGCGGATCACGCCGCCGCGGCCAATGGCCGCCGGCTTGTTCTGGAGAATCCAGCCGATCCCCGCTTCGCACAGCGCGATCCGCGCCTGCGGCCCGCCGGCCACGCCGGTCGTCGGCTTGACGAACTTCCACTGGTACGCGGAGAGGTCAGCGGAAGCCTCGTAGGTTTTGTCCAAAACATAAGTGTTGACGCGCATCGTTCAGCTCCTTGAATCTACCCACTCGGACTTCGCGCCCGTCGGCCGGGCCACACTCACCGCTCGACGCTACTGGGCGAACTGATCCCGGTAGCGCTCGGACGAGTCGGCGTCCTGCTTGCTCGCCTTGATGAGCGCATCGCGGTACGAGAGGCGCTCGGACTTCTCGATCTTGTGCGCCAGGCTGATCAGGCGTTCCTCGGGCGACTCTGCGGCGATCACGTCCGCCCCTGAGCCGTGTTCCTTGTTGAGCTTGATGACCGGCGTGGTCTGGAGGGCCGCCCACTCCTTGAATGCGGCGAGGTCCATCGTCGAACCCCCGAAGGTCTTCTCGGCCCACTGGCGCATCGGGCGGGTGATGAAGCCCGCCTGCGATAGCCGGTCGAGTTCCTTGGTGAGCATCTGCGCGCGGACTCGCTTCTCGGCTGAGGCCGCCGCATTCGCCATAATCTCGACCTGGCCGGAGAGGGTGATGACCTGCTCGCGCAGTTCCTCAACCTCCTGCGGGTCGGGCGGCACGGCGGCCAAGAGCGCGTCCTCGCTCACCGTGACTTGCTGTCCATTCGTGGCGGTCAACTCGAACGTCTTCATGGTTTTCTCCCGTCGCGCGTTCATGCCTACTTGGGCGGTCGCCGGATGCGGATGCATCGGCACTGATGGAGTCGTCGCGGGGCTTCCGGGCTGCGGCCCTTGGCTCGCAATCTTCTGGAACCCCGCGTTCGGCGGGGCGTTCGTCACGCCAGGAAGCGGGGCCGCGAGTTGTGGTGCCCGTGGCGATTCGGGCACTTCGGGTGCCCCAGTCAGCGTCGGCACCGTGGGCGGTGTCGGCGCGGTCGCCGTCGGCGTCATCACGGGCGCGGCGAACGTCGCCCCCTGGTTCTCGGGCAGCGCGCCAGGGGCCGGTGGCGGCGCCATCGCGGACGCCACGGCGGGCTGCAATTCGTTCGCGCGGAACCACTCGGCCATCGTGCCGTCGGGGGCCTGCAGCGATACGAAGGCGTTCTCTCCCTCGCCGATCACCTGGGCAATCGTGAAGACGACCCCCAGCTGCTCGGGCTTCTGAACTTCGTCATCCTTGACGGAAACCTTCTGTCCTACTTCCACGGCCATCCCCCCTGCCGCAACCGGCTCGGCTGCCATGATGAGCTTCTGGAGTTCACGAAGACCGCCGCTCAGGGTCAGGGCCGCCATGCCCTCAAGGAATGGGTGGTTCGTGATCGCGGCCGCCAAGAGTGTCGTCCCGATGACGTTGCCGTCCTTGTAGACGTAATCCTTGACGAACGACGGAGACACGAATTGGTATTGGCGGCTCTTGATGGCCTGAGCGGCGTCGGGCGTCCACTCAACCAGACCCCACAGCGTGTCGCCCGCATTGCGCAGCTGGAGGTCAGAGATCCAACCCGCGGCCTGCCCGTCGCCCGGCCGCTGTGGGTCCATCGAGAGATGGTCATAGTCGATCGGGAGCTTCGTCGGTGCCTTCGGCGTGATGGTCTTGAAGTTGTTCAGCATTTGCGTCAGGTCGCTCGTCGTGATGCTGAACTTGCCGTAGCGCTGCGACACGAAGTTGCCGCATTTCGCGATCTGTATCCAACTCTGCGGCGGTCCCTGCTTGGCCTCGCCCATCGGCTGCGCGCCAGCGGCTACGATGGCCCCGACCGGCGTGGGCCACGATAGGACGACATGCGAGAGCGCGTTCGCGGGCATGGCGTAAACCCTTACGCCGGAAGCGTGTTCAGGTAGTACAGCTCGACCGTCATCGAGCCCGTCCCGTTGCTCTTGCAGGAGGTGAAGTCGGCGCCGGTCGTGACCGTCACCTTGACCGTGGCGCACTCAGCTTCCAGAAACCGCACGCCGCTCGGCACGCCGATGTCCACGCCACCGGCAGCCGTGGCAAACACGTTGGGTGTGCCGGTATTGAAGCGGTCTGCGGTGCTGCCATCACCGATGACGGCCACGGCGTTCGTGTCGCCCGCAAAGCCTGCGTTCACGATGATCTTGCCGCCGAGAACGAGGGCGCCCTTCGGGAGGACGCTCGCAAGCGTCTTCGTGCCGGCTGTGGCCCCGCCATCGGTGAACTCGGAGACCAGAATGGTCTCACGGATGCGCTGAATCGACGGGCCGTGCTTCACGAACAGGCCGCCGACGACCGCCTGCCCGTCTGTCAGAAGTTCTTTCGCCATCTGATTGGCTCCTCGCTGTTCCGAACCGAACCAAGCTCGGAGCCAATATACTCGCGGGATTTAGCGGGATGTTTTTCTGACTACATGCCCCCGCCGCCGCCGCGTGGATGACCCCAGCAGGGCGCTGAGGCCGATGCGAATGGCGCGGCGGCAGACCTGGCTAACGGACAGATGCTCCGTAATCGCCCGGCGGCAGGCTTCATCGTGGAGCGCGGGGTCAATGCGCACCGACACTTGCCGCAACTGGCCGAGGGCTGGGCCAGGCGGTCGTCCTCGTAACTTCGCTCTCTCAGCCACGCGCGTCGCTGTCGGCCTTGAGCCCCAAGCGCAGCGCGCGAATCAGCACGGCCGAGACGGAGCAGTGGTCCGCCCGTGCGGCCATCCGCGCGGCGTTGTGCGCGGACAAATCGATCCGTAGGGACACGGGCGGCTCCTCGGGCGCCAACGACGGCGACGGCGGCGACGGTTCCACCCTTCTGTCCATCACTCCTCCTCGGCATCCTCGCGTAGCCCTCGGCGGGTGATCATCATGGTCACCATCTCGGCGGCTTCACGGCGATTCGGTTCGTCGGGCTTGGCGGCGGCAAGGCGCTTCCGCAACGCCAGTAACTCCTTCTCCCCGTTGGCTTTGTCCACTTCTTCCAGCCAGTTCATTGTGGGCTCCTAAGTATCGGTCTGGTACGTGCGAATCCATTCCGTCAACCAGTCTGTCGATAGGAAGGTACGAACCTGCGCCGATCCCCCAGGACTTTGCGGCGGCAGAAGCAAGTGATCGGGATTCACCTTGGGTAGCGTGGCGCTCCAGTTCACCTTGTTCATTCGCAACACCACCCTCGGGAGCGCAGCCAGTTCGCGGGCGCGGGCCACGACATCTCGCTGCGTCGGGGTCAGGTTCACTTCCGCCTCAAGCGTACGGAGATGTGCCTGAAAGTTCATCGCTGCGGTCTGTGTGCCACGGTCGCGTAGGAAGGTGCCGCGGTCGGTCGGGTTCATCCGCAGGAGCTTGACTCGGGTCTGAAACGCCTGCTCCGGCGATTCTGGCCCCAGCACTGCCGCGAGGTTGTTGCGATAGTCGATGTAGGCCTCCGCGAGCGGCCCCGCCTCCGTGGGCGATTCCTGTTGAATGCGGGAGGCGATGTCACGACCAGAGCGTGCGGGCATTTGCGGCTCACCGATGAGTTGGCGCGTGAGCATCTGCGCGAGGTCCTCCACGATCGCCTCCTCCTCTGCGCGGAGAACGCTGTTCCGGTACGCCTGCTGCGACCAATCTGCCCGCTGTGACCATAGGCCCGAATTGGGTCTCCGTGCGGGGGTCATGCCACTCATCGCATGGAGCGTCTCATGCACCAGCGTCTCGACGGCGTCCTGAAACTGAACCGAGCGGGCCACTCGCGCAACATGACCCTGACATCCCTCAAGGAGTGCGTCGTAGACCACTGGGTTCATCGAGATCGCATCGGCGTACTGATGATAGGAGGCACCCGAGATGTCACTGGTCGTCGGACGACGCACAATGAGATCGACGATGGCCCTACCAAGACCCGCGCGTTCCAGTTGTTCACTGATCATCCGCTGCGCCGTCTGCACAATCGCGATGTCGTCGTACCCATCCGAACGACCGGCGAGGAGGGTACCGGGGCGTCCGAAGACCGCTTCGATGGCCTGAAGGTTGCCTGGCTCTGTGCCAGGTTGGACGCGCTGGTCATGCGCGGTAGCCAGCTCCGCGTCGGTCAGACCACGGCGCGCATAGTGGTCAAGGATTTCTTCTGTACTGAGGTGGAGTGGGTTCGGGGAGTCCAACCCTTCCTTCCGCCACTCCGGCACCTCGTCGACGTCGCGCACCTTCGCGCCTGTGAGTCGGGCGATCGTCTGGACGTGACCCTTACCCACAATCCTGCCGCCGCCTGGCGGACGGTCTGGGCGCACGGGGTTTGCTCCACGCGCTACGGCGCTGTGCCGCTTCGCCTTGCGCTCGGCATTGAACTTCTCCCATGACTTCGCGTCAAGGTCAAGACGGTCGCGCGGCACGGCACTCAAGTCGTCGTGGTCGTCGGGCGGCAGCGCGGCGTTGCGCCGCGGCGTCACGCCCATCGGCCAGGCGGGGTGCTGCGCCTGCCGCATCCGATCCTTGCGGGTCAGCCCGATGTCATCGGGTTCATCGGTGCTACGGTCGCGGGCCTTGGCGACAATCGTTCCCGAGTAGAAGTCCTCGCTCACGTCGTCCACGGACTTCATGGCTTCGCGCGGGATGCCGGCCCATTGTTCCCCAGCCGGATGCCGAACCAAGAACAGATCATCGTGATTGCCTTCGCGCGTGAACACGGCGCGGTTCTGGAGCCACTTCTTGTCGATGACCACGCGCAGGATGCGGGCGTGGGCGTGACCACCTTTCAGCGTGGCGAATACACTCACCGCCCCCGCTCTTGTGCCGAGGCCGACCGCGCCCAGGTCATCCTTCCGCAGCCCATTGGCGCGAATTGAATTGACCGCGCCCTCATGCGTGCCGTGGTAGAAGACGTAGTCGCCATCGGGCGTACGTTCTGGCGGCGTATCGCGATCCGTGAAGGTATCGCCGGTTTCTTCCCGAAACTTCAGGCCACCCCACCCCCGCTTCGCCTTGCGTTCTGCGTTCCACTTCTCCCACGACTTCGCGTCAAGGTCG
>Ga0315297_10001951_pt1 | contig 12955 bp, 11 predicted proteins | sample YL17G15_0_MG_FD_203628 | JGI IMG/M metagenome (GOLD analysis project Ga0315297, IMG submission 203628) | Sediment microbial communities from Yellowstone Lake, YNP, Wyoming, USA - YL17G15_0 | ecosystem: Environmental > Aquatic > Freshwater > Lake > Sediment | place: USA: Wyoming | collected... | reverse complement strand
GCAAGTTTCGCTCTACCAGAACGGTGATGTCGATTTCATCGTGGCGACTGACGCCATCGGCATGGGCCTCAATCTCGATCTCGACCATGTCGCCTTTGCCGGGGTGCGCAAATTCGATGGCCAATCGCATCGCAATCTCATACCGGCTGAGCTTGGCCAAATCGCCGGCCGCGCCGGACGTCACATGAATGACGGCACATTCGGCGTGACGGGACAAGCATCGCCTTTCGAGCCGGACATCGTCGATCGCCTGGAAACCCACAATTTCGATCAGATCGGCGTCCTGCAATGGCGGAACCGAACTCTCGATGTCGCCTCGCTTGACCGGCTGAAGGAGAGCTTGCGGGAGACGCCGGAGAATCGCAGGCTGGTCCGCTCGCGCATGGTCGACGATGTGATCGCGCTCGAGAATGTGAGCCGCGATCCGGCAATCCGCGATATGACCTCGGGTCCGGCCGCGGTCGCGCTGCTTTGGGAGATGTGCCAGATCCCGGACTACCGCAAGATCTCGGCGGCGAGCCACGCCGAGCTTGTCGCCACGCTCTATAATTTTGTCATGAGCGATTCAGCTAAGATTCCGTCCGATTGGTTTGCACGCCAGGTCGCGCTGTCGGATCGTACCGACGGCGATCTCGACACGCTGTCAAACCGGCTCGCGCAAATCCGCACCTGGACTTTCGTCTCGCATCGAGGCCACTGGCTCGACGACCCGGAGCATTGGCAGGCGCGTACCCGCGCCATCGAGGACACTCTATCCGACGCCCTACACGAAGGTTTGGCGAAGCGTTTCGTCGATAGGCGTACCAGCGTTCTGATGCGCCGGTTGCGCGACAAGGAGGAGCTGGCAGCCGAGATCGGCGGCGATGGCGCCATCATGGTCGAGAATCATTATGTCGGAAGGCTGGACGGATTTGACTTCACACCAGACGCTTCGAGCGACGGCATTGACGGTCGTGCGGCGCGGCATGCGGCGGCCAGGGTGCTGGCGCGCGAGTTAACCGTACGCGCCGACGCCTTTATCAGTGCGCCGGACGAGGCCATCGTGTTCACCCCGAATGGAAGGATTGTCTGGGCCGGATCGGAGATCGCGCGGCTCGAACGCGGGGAGAACGCACTCAAGCCTCGCCTCCAGCTCAATGCCGATGAGCATCTGGTGCCGCCAGAGCGAGAGCGCGTGATGAAGCGGCTCGAGACTTGGCTCGAAAGGCAGATTTCGACGAGGCTCAAGCCGCTCGTCGGCTTGAGCGATCCGGCGGGGCTAGCCGGACTTGCACGAGGCATTGCCTTCAGGCTGGTCGAGAACTTCGGCACGCTGCGCCGCGATGCCATTTCCGACGAGTTGAAAGCCCTTGAGCAAAAGGAGCGCGCCAGCTTGCGCCAGCACGGCGTCCGCTTCGGCGCCTTCAATGTCTATGTGCCCGCGCTACTGAAACCCGCGGCGGCGGACCTTCTGGTCTTGCTGTGGACGCTCCATGAGGGGCGCGATCACGGTATCGCGCTCGATGCACTTCCGGCGCGTCCGCAACAAGGCCTTACTTCGGTCGAGGCCGATCGCCGCGTCCCTGAGCCATATTGGCGTGTGGTGGGATTCCATCTCGCGGGCGCGCGTGCCGTGCGCATCGATATGCTGGAGCGGCTCGCCGACCTCATCCGCGTGCGCGTGGCCTATCGTTCAGGCGGCGAGCAACCTGCCCCGTCCGGCGCCACGGGAGATGGCGGCTTTTGTGTCGTGCCGGATTTGATGTCGGTGGTCGGCTGCTCCGGCGAGGAATTCGCCTCGATCCTGAGGTCGTTCGGCTTCAAGCTGGAGCGGCGGAAGGTCTCGACCGAAATTGAGGCGGCTGAAGTGGACACAGCGCCTGCGCCACAAGCCTTCGAGGAGATCTGGCGTCCGAGCCGCCGGAAAGAGCAAAGTGCACGGCCAATGCGGCATCGGGGCAGGCCTGCGACAGGCAAAACCGAGCGCGACGGACGGAAGCGGCCACCGCCGCAACCGACACCTCGCCAGAAGGAGCGTCCGGTCTCGACGGAACATTCTCCCTTCGCTGCGCTTGCCGATTTGAAGCGGAGCCTTGCCACGCGCCGCCCGGATCGAGGGTGACGGGATGGAGAGCCAGCGGCTCGACAGATGGCTGTGGTGCGCGCGTCTCGTGAAGACGCGGACTCTCTCCGCGAAGCTGATCGAGGGGGGCAAGATCCGCGTCAATGGCGAGCGGGTCCGAAAAACGGCGCACCATGTCGGCAAAGGCGACATCATCACCGCGAGCCTCGGGCGTGTCGTCGTGGTGCGTGTGCTGGTATCGGTCGAACGGCGCGTGTCGGCAAGCTTGGCACGGAGCTTATTCGAGGACCTCACTCCACCGTCGCCACCGTCGCCACCGCAAGGTGAGAAGTCGGTCGGGCGCGGTCCGCGTCCCACTAAGCGAGACCGGCGGCGCCTCGACGCGTTCATCTCTCAAGGTGACTGAAAGACGCTAACGATGGCGGCCCACTGCGGCAATCCGCAAGGACGCGTATCCTTGTGCAAAGCTTAGCTTTGCGATAGGCAGGGCCCTCTTCGGCCAGTTTCGAAGGATTCTAGAAGGGTCGGATTGCCGGTGGGCTGGCCCGGCAAAGCCATGTGGGATCGATGACTTACGTCGTCACGGAAGTCTGCATCAAGTGCAAATATACCGACTGTGTCGAGGTCTGCCCTGTCGACTGCTTCTACGAGGGCGAGAACATGCTCGTCATCCATCCCGATGAATGTATCGACTGTGGGGTTTGCGAGCCGGAATGCCCGGTCGATGCCATCAAGCCAGATACCGAGCCTGGGCTTGAGCGCTGGCTCGACGTGAACCGGCAATATTCCGAGACCTGGCCGAATATCACGACCAAGAAGGCCGCGCCTGCGGATGCCGATGCTTTCACCAAAGAACCCGACAAATTCGCCAAATATTTCACGCCCAACCCCGGCGAAGGGGACTGATCGAGGACTCAGCGCTAAGAGGCGTTAACCCTATGGTCAAAATGCCGCATATTGCGGTGCGAAAACGGTCGTGTTGCGTTGCGCCGTGGCTGGCGGATTCGCCAAAATTGTGTTATGTTCTTGTCGGAATGGCGGAAACGGCTACGGCGTGAACAATCGAGAGATGCGTCCCTTGTCCGGGCGCTCTTTTTTTCCGAACTGGGGGGAAGTCACACGATTGGGTGCATCCTGATCGATATGCAACTTTTGCAAGCTGACGGGAGACGCGGACGGCCCTTAGGCCTGGCAAACCTTGAGAGAAGTGAGACAAGTATAATGCCCGATAAAAAGAAGCCTCAGCAGAGACACGGTTTCCGCACCGGCGAGTATATCGTCTACCCGGCTCATGGTGTTGGCCGCATCGTTGCTATTGAGGAACAGCACATCGCCGGTGCTACGCTGGAACTCTTCGTCATCAACTTCGAGAAGGATAAGATGACGCTCAGGGTGCCCACCGGAAAGCTTGCGAGTGTGGGCATGCGGAAGCTCTCCGAGGACAAGACGGTCAAGCGGGCCCTCGCGACGCTGAAGGGCAAGGCCCGGATCAAGCGGACAATGTGGTCGCGCCGCGCCCAGGAATATGAGGCGAAGATCAATTCCGGCGACCTCGTGGCGATCGCTGAGGTGGTGCGCGACCTGTACCGGTCGGAGGCTCAGCCCGAGCAATCCTATTCGGAGCGGCAGCTTTATGAAGCCGCGCTCGACCGCATGGCGCGAGAAATCGCCGCCGTGGAACGGATCGACGAGGCGAGCGCCGTGGCCAAGATCGACGACGTGCTGGCCAAGACCGCCAAACACAACAAAATGGCGGCTGAGACCGAGGCGCGCGGCCGCGCAGCCTAAGTTACCTTCCAACATCGAGCCGGCCGGGTTCCGGGGTTTATCCCCGGCCGGGCCGGCTGTTTTTTTGACCTCCGGCACGAGTTCGATTTGCTCCGGGTGATCGGCGACGATCATCGGACCGTTGCGCCATTCCACCCACCCGCGGACGCGCATGCGTTTGCCCTTTAGCGATTTTCAGATCCAACCCTGCTGCCGTCGCTAAAAGTCGAGTCGATTTTTGTGAGACAAAGATGCTTATTGGACCTGCAGCGCGAATTGCAGGATCAGGGTCCGCTGTAAGGCGCTGAAATTGTCATCGGAGACCAGGGTTATGACCGTCTCGCCCGATGCAGTGCGGTGGGCGGCGATGCCTTCCATATTGTCGATATTGTAGCGGTCGGTGGCTTCGAGCAGAGTCTCGCCGAGGATCGTTGCGCCGGGCATTAACTCTTCGGCCCGGATACGGCGAATGCGCATCTGTACGCCTTCGCTGTAACGGAAGCGCCGTTCCAGCAAAACGAGGCCACCATCGGGAAGACCGGCGACGTCCGTCAGGTCGAAGCCGCCGATATTCTTGACGGCGAAGGATCCCGGGGAAGGTCCGCCGATCAACCAAGCTTGCAGGTCCCCCTTTTTGGTTAAGAGGCGCTCGGGTAGTGCGGCGATCGTGCCCTTGAGCTTGCCGCCGCGAATGAGCGCAAGCGCCTCCACGCCACGATTGGCGTCGAGCCGCTTCGCTTCCGCAGGCAAATTCAGTTGACCATTGGGCGGGCCGAAATTCTCTGACGCGAATGGGTATCGAAGGACGCGCTGGTTGCGCTCGAAGGAGACATAGGCGACGCCGGCGGTTGGGTTGCCCTCGATCAGGGCGAGACCTTCGGAGTCGCGGAGCTTATCGTCGCGGATCGGCTTGCCATCGGCTCCAAGGATCGGCCCGATGGTGGCATCGTTCAAGCCCTTCAGCAGGCGACCGTCGTAATCGAGGCTGGCACGGAGCCAAGTGCCGGCATCGGAGATAGCGAGCAGGGTCTTGCCCGATGCGTCGAGCGCAATCGCGGAATAGCCGCCGAAATGCGCGCTGCTGGCAAAGACGCTGATGCCGCCTCGGAAGATGAGCTTGCCGAACTCCTTCTGCTCAGGGTTCTCACGATTGAAGTCCACCGGCAGCGCCGAGACGGTGATCGGCTCGGCTCGTTGCAGCACGCTCGTGGGCTTGTCGGCAAGTGCTGGCAATACCAAGGAAGCACAGGCAGCAGTGACGAACCCGACGGCAATGAGGCGCGAGGAGCGGTGCAAGATCTGGGGCCCACTAATGGAGTTTCCGGCGCCGGGTGCGTGAGGAAGCGGGCGCCGCGCGATGCCGCGCACGCCAAGCGACGTCCTCGTCGAACAGCTCGGCGAGTTTGTCGGTCATGACGCCGGCAAGCTCCTCGGCATCGGTGACGGTGACGGCACGGCGGTAATAGCGGGTGACATCGTGGCCGATGCCGATGGCGAGCAACTCGACGGGCGAGCGCGTCTCGATCTCGGTGATCACATGCCGTAAATGCCGCTCGAGATAGGCGCCGGAATTGACCGAAAGCGTGGAATCGTCGACCGGCGCGCCGTCGGAGATCATCATCAGGATGCGGCGCTGCTCGGGGCGGCCGAGCAAGCGGTTATGCGCCCAAGCGAGCGCCTCGCCGTCGATATTCTCCTTCAGCAGCCCTTCGCGCATCATGAGGCCGAGATTGCGGCGGGAGCGCCGCCAGGGCGCATCGGCCGCCTTATAGATGATGTGCCGGAGATCGTTGAGCCGGCCGGGGATGGCAGGCTTGCCGGAGTTCAACCATTGCTCGCGGGCATGGCCGCCTTTCCAGGCGCGCGTGGTGAAGCCAAGGATCTCGACCTTGACGCCGCAGCGTTCGAGGGTGCGAGCGAGAAGGTCGGCGCAGCAGGCCGCGACCATGATAGGACGCCCGCGCATCGAGCCGGAATTATCGATGAGGAGCGTGACCACGGTGTCGCGGAACTGGGTCTCGCGCTCCTGTTTGAAGGTCAAGGGATGCATCGGGTCGACGACGATGCGGGCAAGCCGCGCGGCATCGATCGTGCCTTCCTCCAGATCGAAGTCCCAGCCGCGATTCTGCTGCGCGAGCAGGCGGCGTTGCAGCCGATTGGCGAGACGGGCCACGGCGCCGTGCAGGGTCTGCAGCTGCTTGTCGAGGAAGGCGCGCAAGCGCTCGAGTTCATCCGCCGCGCAGAGCTCCTCGGCATTGACGGTCTCGTCGAAGGCTCGGGTGTAAACCGTGTAGCCGAAGGCCTCCGGGTCATCGAGCACCGAGATATTCGGGCGTCGGGCCTCGGGGCGCTGCGGCGCTTCGTAATTGTCACTGTCGCGGTCGAGCTGATCGGTGCCGGTATTTTCATTGTCGTCGGCCGTGTTGTCGTTTTCCGACTCTTCGGCGCGCTCTTGGTCGGCGGCGGCTTGCGACTGCTGACGTCCGTCGGCATCCTCGTCCTCAGCGGACATATTTTCGTCGGGCTCGCCTTCTTTGCCTTCCGAGCTTTCGTCAGACGACGTGTCCAGCTGATCGGCAAGATTGAGCGCCACCAGCAGATCGCGCGCGAGCCTGCCGAAACTTGCTTGGTCGGCCATCAGCTCGGGCATGCGGTCGAGCAGGGGCCGCGCGCGCTCCTCGATCCAGGGGCGCCACACATTGACGATGGCGCGGGCCTTCGTCGGCGCCGCCGCTCCCGTCAACCGCTCGCGCACGAGGAGCGCCAGCGCATCGGGAAGCGGCGCCTCGGTGCGTTCGGTCAATTGGCTGAAGCGGCTGCGCTCATACCGGTTCTCGATGCGGGCGCTCAGATTGGCGGCGACGCCCTTCATGCGCCGCGCGCCGATGGCCTCGACCCGCGCCTGCTCCATGGCTTCGAATACGGCACGAGCCTCGCCGCTCCCAGGCGCGAGACGCGTATGGAGCTTGGGATCATGGCAGGCGACAGAGAGGGCGGCCGCGTCGGCATGGCCGCGGATCACGGCGAGCTCGGATCTGGTGGGGATGCGCGACGGCTCGGGCAGTCGCGCTGTCTTGCCGGAAAGGCCGGCAGGCTCATTGGAGAACACGACCTCGATGGCGCTGTCGCACGCAATGGCACGGGTCGTGAGCGTGACGGCGCGCTTGAAGGGATCGAGGGGGGCGTCTTTCCGTTTGGTCAGCGCCATTCGCTAGCTCAAGGCCACATTGGCGGTCGATTGCGGCAGATCCTCGCCAAAACAGCGCTGGTAGAACTCGGCGATCAGGCCCCGCTCGAGCTCGTCGCATTTGTTGAGGAACGACAGCGCAAACGCCGTGCCGATATCGCCGAAGATCTCGGCGTTTTCGGCCCAGGTGATCACCGTCCGCGGGCTCATCACCGTGGAGAGGTCGCCGTTCATAAAGGCGTTCCTTGTCAGCTCGGCGACGCGGACCATGTTCGACACGACTTTGCGCCCCTGATCGGTGTTCCAGGCCTTGGCCTTGGCGAGCACGATCTTCACCTCGTCGTCATGCGGCAGGTAATTCAGCGTGGCGACGATCTGCCAGCGATCCATCTGGCCCTGGTTGATCTGCTGGGTGCCGTGATAGAGGCCGCTCGTGTCGCCGAGGCCGATCGTGTTCGTAGTCGAGAACAGGCGAAAGGCCGGATGCGGCCGGATCACCTTCGACTGGTCGAGTAGCGTCAGCTTGCCCGAGACTTCGAGCACGCGCTGAATCACGAACATCACGTCGGGACGGCCGGCGTCGTACTCATCGAAGCAGAGCGCGGTATTGGTCTGCAGCGCATAGGGCAGAATGCCCTCGCGGAACTCGGTCACTTGCATCCCGTCGCGAATGACGATGGCGTCCTTGCCGACGAGGTCGATGCGGCTCACATGGCTGTCGAGATTGATGCGCATGCAAGGCCAGTTGAGCCGCGCCGCCACCTGCTCGATATGCGTCGATTTGCCGGTGCCGTGATAGCCCTGGATCATCACGCGGCGGTTGTGCTTGAAGCCGGCGAGGATGGCGAGCGTCACCTCCTTGTTGAAGAGGTAATCGGGATCGACGTCCGGCACGTGCAGGTCGGCTTGCGAATAAGCGGGCACTTCCAGATCGGTGTCGATGCCGAAAACTTGGCGCACCGAAACCGCCATATCCGGCAGTCCGGCGGCGTTCGAAGCAGCATGAAGCGTCATGAGATAAGCCTGTTTGTCTTGGGTTCTTGTTTGTCGCGGTTTCTTGGGGCTCGATCTTAAGCCAAAGCCCTTAAGCTAGGGTCAAGCGAAGCGAAATCAAGCAAGTCCAGCCTGTCTCAGATAATTATAGGCTTGGATCACTTCGCGCAACTTGTCCTCGGAGCGCCGATCGCCGCCATTATGGTCCGGGTGGTGAAGCTTAACCAGTTCCTTGAAGCGCATTTTGATCTCGGCCTTGGTGGCGTGGTCCTCGAGGCTGAGCTGGCGCAGGCATTTCCGCTCGGCGCGATGGATGGTGCGCTCGGGCTTTACCGCTCTCGCTGCCGCCTCCTCGGCGAAGAGGCTGAACGGGTCCTTGGTCTCGAAGCTGTGCGCAAACCCTGTCGTCCGCCTCGCGGTCCTCATGCCGCGCCGGCTCGCCGACGGATTGGCGCCCATCGACCAGGTCGGGCGGTGGCCGATGGTGTCGTCCTTCTGATGTTTGATCACGGCTTCATCGGGCAGGCCGGAGAAATAATTATAGGTCTTGTTGTACTGGCGGACGTGATCCAGGCAGAAGCGGTGATACTGGCCCTCGCGGTTGCGGCCCTTGGGCGCGGGGTAGAGTCCGGGCTCGCGGCAGCCCTGCCATTCGCAAGAGGGGCAAGTGTCGCGGAGCATCCGGTTCTCGTCCGGCTTGACCCTAAGGCGGTCAAAGAATTTCGAGTCGAGCTTCATCAGAGACATTATGGGAAGCGTTGCGATGCCGAACAAGCATGGCAGGGCGAGGCGAATAAGAGTATTCTGGTGAGTTGACCGGACTGTGAAGGGCGCCTTTCTCTCAAGGAAATCCCAATCCATGCATGTCGAACAGGCGATCAAGGAAAAGCTCATTGCAGCGCTCAAGCCCATCTCGCTCGATGTCGTGAACGACTCTAGCAAGCACGCAGGCCATGCGAGCACGCCAGGCACCGGCGAGAGTCATTTCAGCGTGAGAGTGGTGGCCCCCGCCTTCGCCGGCAAATCGCGGGTCGAGCGTCACCGCATGGTCAACGCCGCGCTCGCCGAACTGCTGCAAGGCAAGGTGCATGCGCTCGCCATCAGTGCGCTCGCGCCGGGGGAGTAGATATAGCTAGGACGCGGCGTCTTGCTTTTTCTCACCGCGATCTGATTCCAGCTTCGTCACCTTAAGCGCGGTGATGCGGTTCTTCTGCCGGCGCAGCACTTCGAAGCGGAAGCCGTGAAAGGTGAAGGCCTGGCCCGGATTGGGGATGGTCTGAGCTTCGTGGATGACGAGGCCGGCGATGGTGGTCGCCTCCTCGTCGGGAATGTTCCACTCCATCAGCCGGTTGACGTCGCGGATCGGCGCCGAGCCGTCGACGAGCAGCGAGCCGTCGGCCTGCGGTCTGGCGAGCACCCCCCCGATGTCCGTCTCGTCGCTGATCTCGCCGACAATCTCCTCGATGATGTCCTCGAGCGTGACGAGGCCCATCACCTCCCCATATTCATCGACCACGATGGCGAAATGCGCCTTCCTTTTCCTGAATGCCGCGAGCTGATCCTTCAGGGTGGTGGTGTCTGGCACGAACCATGGCGGGGTGGCGAGCGACATCACGTCGATCTTGCTTAGGTCTCCCTTGGCTTCGCGAAGCGCCCGAAGCAAGGTTTTGGCGTGGAGCACGCCGATGATCTCCTCGCGCTCGCCGCGCCACAGCGGCAGACGGGTGTGGGAGCTTTTCAGCGCGGCATCGACGATTTGCTCGGCGGGACGATCGGCGTCGATGGCGTCCATATTGGTCCGGTGCACCATGATGTCGGCGACGGTGAGCTCGCGGAGATCGAGCACGCCGCCAAGCATGTCGCGATCGAGTTTCCGCACCCCGCCTTCCTTGTGATGCAGCGCGATAGCGCCGCGGAGTTCCTCATGCGCCGAGAGCACGTCAGTATCGGGGCTCACCGAGATTCCGAACAGCCGTAAGGTCTGACGCACCAGAAATTGCATGGCCGCGGTGACCGGCGTCAGAACCGCCACGACGAAGCGGATGCTTGGCGCCACGGCCAGGGCCATGCGGTCGGCGTTGACGATGGCGTAGGTCTTGGGGAGCACCTCCGCGAACACCACGACCAGTACCGTCATGACAATCGTGGCATAGGCGACGCCGGCATCGCCAAAGAAATCGAGAAGCACGCTTGTCGCCAACGCCGAGGCGGCAATGTTGGCGAGGTTGTAACTTAGCAGGATGGCGCCGAGCAGCCGCTCCCGGGTAAGAAGCAGGCGGTTGACGATGCGGGCGCGGGGATTCCCATCATCTTCGAGAGCGTGCATACGGGCGCGGGAAGCGGCCGTGAGCGCGGTCTCGGCGCCGGAGAAATAGGACGAGACGATGAGCAAGCCCAGGATCGCGCCGAGGGTCAGGCCGAGGCCGAGTGTCATTTCTTAGCGCACTCCCGGCCCAGGAATTTGGTGAGGGCGTCCATCTTCACGTTGCGCTCCAAGAACGCCTCGCCGATGCGGCGGACAAGCACGAGCGTGAGCTTGCCGCCCTTCACCTTCTTGTCCTGAGCCATGAGCGCCAGCAGTTCATCCGGTGCGGGCTTAGCGCCATGGATCTGCGTGACCTTGGTCGGCAGGCCGACGGCGGTCAGATGTTGCGCCACGCGGGCAGCGTCTTCCTTCGGGCAAAGTCCCTGCTCGACGGAGAAGTCGAAGGCGAGCCGCATACCGATGGCGATGGCCTCGCCATGGAGCAGACGCTCCGAGTAGCCGGCGAAGGCCTCGAGTGCATGGCCGAAGGTGTGACCGAGATTGAGCAGAGCGCGGGTGCCCGTCACCTCGAACTCGTCTTCCTCGACGATCTTGGCCTTGGCGTGGATGCTGGTAGCGATGGCCTTCAGCCTGTCGTCCCGATCGCCGGCGAAGACAGCCTGCCAATGGGTTTCGAGCCAGGTGAAGAAGTCCGCGTCGCCAAGCAGCCCGTATTTGGCGATTTCGGCATAGCCTGAGCGGAACTCGCGTGCCGGCAGAGTGCTCAACACGGAGGTGTCGGCAAGCACCAGGCTCGGCTGATGGAAGGCGCCAATGAGGTTCTTGCCTTGCCTGGTGTCGATGCCGGTCTTGCCGCCGACCGAGGAATCCACCTGCGCCAGCAGCGACGTGGGGATCTGCACGAAGCGAACGCCGCGGCGAAGCACGCTTGCGGCGAAGCCTGCCAGATCGCCGACGACACCACCGCCGAGAGCCACAACGCAATCACCGCGCTCGACGCCAATTTCGAGCAAGCGCTCGGAGAGGCCGGCAAGCACGGCAAAGCTCTTGCTCGTCTCGCCAGGTGCAACGATGGCCTGGCCGATATAGATCTTCTCTCGTTCAAGGCTGTCGGCGAGCGGCTCAAGATAAAGTCCGGCGACATTGGCATCGGTCACCACAACGCAACGCGCGCCTGGCACGGCGCCTGCGATCCTTGGTCCGGCCGAGGCAAGCAGGCCTTCGCCGACGACAATTTTGTAGCTCCGCTCTTTCAGCGAAACGTCGACAATGGTCTCGTCCGGCTTCTCGGCCTTCGAGCTCGTGCGGTCCCGCATCATATCACTTTGTCGCTCCTTGGCGCCCATGGTCCGGTGTTCTGGCAGTCGAGCTTGGCCGCCAGGGCATCGATGGTTTCCTTGACGATCACCTCATGGGGCACGTCGCGGCTCTCTACGATGATGTCCGCTTCGGCATAGATTGGGTAACGCTCCGCCATCAAGTTCCGCATGACTTGTTCGTTATCTCGCCCCGTAAGCAGGGGACGATGGTTCCGCCGCTTGACCCGATGCAGGAGGACGGGCAACTCGGCGCGGAGCCAGATGGAAATGCCACGTTCCTTGATCGTCGTCCTCGTTTCCGCGGTCATGTAGGCACCGCCGCCGGTTGCCAGCACTTGCGGGCCGGCTTCCAGTAATCGCGCGATCACCTTCCGCTCGCCTTGGCGGAAATAGGTCTCGCCGTGCTCGGCGAAAATTTCCGTGATCGACTGTCCCGCCGCCTGCTCGATTTCCTTGTCGGCATCGACGAAGGGCAGATCGAGCTTAGCCCCCAACCGCTTGCCCACCGCCGTCTTCCCGGCCCCCATAAGCCCAATCAGCACAATGCTTTTGGCCCCAAGGGCCTCGATGATCCGCGACAGCTGAAGCTCACGGTCTTCTTTCTTGCGCTCGGCCAGTGCTACACTCATTCATGTTACGGGGAAGGGGAGGCGCGCCAGGCGGGCGCGTCAATCGGCTAGGGTTCCATAAACTTCAGATGCTGACAACGGGCTTTCGAATCGTTCATCATGTGGAAAAGGGACAAACGCCGAGTCTATCTCAGCCAAGGTCTGAGCCACAATAAGGCCCTGTTCGCGACGAATAGACGGTCGAGGAAAACGAGTGCTCCGATGCCGACTCTGTTTCGGTTCCTTATGGTTATAGCGCTGATTGGCGGTACCGTCGCTGGAAGCCTCTATGTGCTTGCCGAATATTTTCAGCCTGAGCCCAAGGAAATCTCCAAGTCCTTGCGAGGCGTCAAGGCGCGCGAGGGGGATCTGCCGCCGCCCATTGCCGCGGTTCCCGCCGCTCCGGGCACGCCAGCTCCCAGTACGCCGGCTCCGAGTCCGCCAGCTCCAAGCCCTCCTGCTGCTCCTACTCCTCCTAGCGCTGCCGCCGAGCCTCATTAGTTTCAGTTTCGAAGCATCCGCCCAGGTCGAGCGGCAAGAGCTTCCGGCCATTCCGGGCACGGAGAGCGAGCCCCCAACCGCGCCGTCTCGCCCGCAAGTGTTGTCGCCCAGTGCGGGGACGGGCAGCTCAGCGCAAGAAAGTCCATTGCCTTCGGATCTTTGGCGCGGAACCGATGCCGCAGCCCTGGAGCGACTCTTGGGCGGCGTGCCATTACCGTCGGCGTCGCCGACGCTTGCGACCTTGATTGCGCG
>Ga0315297_10001946_pt1 | contig 12968 bp, 9 predicted proteins | sample YL17G15_0_MG_FD_203628 | JGI IMG/M metagenome (GOLD analysis project Ga0315297, IMG submission 203628) | Sediment microbial communities from Yellowstone Lake, YNP, Wyoming, USA - YL17G15_0 | ecosystem: Environmental > Aquatic > Freshwater > Lake > Sediment | place: USA: Wyoming | collected... | reverse complement strand
CACCTCCTCCCCATCCTCCTCCCCCACGCGGACTGTCACCGGGACTTCCACATTATTATTAACCCCCCTCGTTACCAACACCCCCATCGCCCCGACCCACCTGGTGATCAGTGAATTCCGCTCACGCGGACCGCTCGGGGCGGACGACGAGTTTGTCGAGATTTACAATCCCACCGGCGCGGCGGTCAACATTGGCACTTGGACCATCCGGAGGTCCACCGGTTGCGGTTTCAACTCATTGAACCTGGTGACCATCCCTGCCAACACCATCCTTCTTCCCGGTCAGCACTACCTGGCCGCAGCGGCTGGTTCCAGCGCGGCGAACCCGGATCAAACCTTCGCCGCCAACATTGCCGATGATGGCGGTGTGGGGCTGGTCAATAATTTTTTCAACCTGGTGGACGCGGCAGGGATGTGTGAAAACACCCAGTACCACGAAGGGACCTCGCTTGTGCCCATGGCGGGGGCAGCCGACCAGGGTTACGAACGCAAGCCCGGCGGCGCGACGAGCTGTTATGACACCAATAACAACGCCGTTGATTTCAACCTCAACTCACCCGCCAGCCCCCAAAATAAAAGCAGCTCCATCACCTGGTGCACAGGGGTGCTTCCCTCCACGGCAACCCCTTCTTCCACGCCATCTGCAACCAAAACCCCAACCCGGGCCCCCACCCCCTATCCCGGGATCGTGGTGATCAACGAGTTCCTGCCCCACCCGCGCACCGATTGGAATGGGGATGGAAGCCTGGATTTCGGTGATGAATATATCGAACTCATGAACATGGGTACCGAGCCGGTCAACCTTCAAAACTGGATCCTGAAAGACGATGGCGGCTCAAATCCATATATTATCAGCAGCCTGAGCCTCATCCCGCGCCAGATGGCTGTCTTTTTCCAGACCCAGACGGGGATTTCCCTCAGCGATGGCGGAGACAGCGTCCGCCTGATCCGGCCTGACAACCACACGGCGGATAGTTTCAACTATCCGGTGGTCGCCTTTGTCGACCGCACCTGGTGCCGGCTCCCGGATGGGACGGGAACGTGGGCGTTTGTCTGTTTCCCTACGCCCGGGATGCCCAACGCGCAGATCAGCGTAGTTCCGCCCGGGACAGGAGGGGGGGAGGAATCCAAACCCCTTTGCCTGAAGGAATCAACCCCGCCGTCGATCACGTCCGCAGAATGCAGCAATCCCGGGGGAATGATGTGGGGGGATATTATGAAAATGGAAATATGGCTTAACAGCCGCTTGAAATGGAGCGTTTTTGTACAGTAAAAAAATTCCCCGGTTTCCCGGGGAATAATTTTCAATCGCAAGCTGCCCTGGCAACCTCTTCAGGGTCAAAGATGACCTCCTCCTTGCCGGTTAGTTTCTCTTCGACCTTCATGGCGATCAGGGCAAGGTGACCCGGGTGGGCCACATAATCAACATCGTCCGCGGGGACGGTCAGCACCGGGCAAAGCGTGAAGTCTGCGATCCAGGTCTCGTACAGGTTGTTTAGGCTGGTCAGGTAGTCGGCGGGGATGGTGCGCTCATAATCGCGCCCGCGCTTGTCAATGCGCTGGATGAGGGTGGGAACGGAGGCGCGCAGGTATATGACCAGGTCGGGTGGCGGCAGGAACTCGATCAGGGTCAGGTACAGTTCGCGGTAGGTCTGGTAATCGCGGGGGCGGATGTGACCCTGCAGAAAAAGGTTGTGGGCGAAGATCTCGGCATCCTCGTAGACGGAACGGTCCTGGATGACCGAGGCCGGGTACTGCGCCAGTTGGTGATGGGCGCGCAGGCGGTGGGTAAGGAAGAATATTTGCGAATGGAATGCCCAGGCCTGCATATCTTGATAAAAGTCGGACAGGTACGGGTTTTCGGCGACCGGTTCGAAGAACGGCGACCAGCCCATTTTTACGCATAACATTTCGACCAGCGTGGATTTGCCCACGCCGATGTTGCCTGCAATGGCGACAAATTTTTTCATCTCACCCTCTCGCTAAAACCCGTCCCTTAAAAATAATTACGGCTTTGCAGCCAATTCCTTATCAATAATAACTTTGAAATCCTCAAAAGGGTGCGCTCCGATCAAGATCAAGCCGTTGATCACAAAGCTTGGTGTGCCGTTCAACCCCAAGTGGGAGGCATCCGCAGCATCCGTCTTGATCTCAGCCTGGTAACGCTTTTCATCCAGGCAGGTTTTAAATGCGGCGGCATCCAATCCAAGATCAGCGGCGTATTGATCGTAGGCCGCGCGGTTCAAGCCGTACTTCCCGTTAAAGAGGGCGTCGTGATACTTCCAATAAGCCCCCTGTTCTCCGGCGCAGTGGGCGGCTTCAGCAGCCGGGGTCGACTCGGGATGGCCGGGCAGGGGCAGGTCCCGGTAGACAAAGCGGATCTTACCCGGGTAGTTCGCCATCAACTGGTCAAATACTTGCAAGTACCAGGCCTGGCAGTAGGGGCATTGGTAATCGCTGAATTCCACTATCGTGACGGGGGCATCTGCCGGACCGAGGGACGGGTCTCCCTCGGTGGAAACATTCACCCGCGGACCTGCCGCGGCTCCCGGGACTGCCGAGGGGCTACCACGGTCCCAGAGCAGGTAGCCTGCCCCCAGTCCAAGGATGAACGCGACCGGGATAAGCAGGTGTGTCAGGGGGGAGAGTGTCCTGCTTTTTCGTTGTGTGGAGGGAGAGGGCATGGCGGCGATTATACTGCTACTTGCTTTCAAACGTAACCAACAATATCTTTCGGGTTCTCCCGGGGTGGTTAAAATTATTTGCCGTTAATTGATTCCGCTTGTTCCCTTCCCGTTTTCCGGACAATTTCCTTAACCCGTCCAACCTGCCCATCCATCAACCGGACCTTGATGCCGTGCGGATGCGTCCCCGAACCAGTCAGGATATCCTTGATGATACCCTCGGTCAGCTTGCCGCTGACCTGGTCCTGCTTCAGGACGATGCGCACGCGCAGCCCGGGACTGAGGTGGGCCCGGAGCGGAATGCTCATGATCAATTCAACAATCCCGTGGCGAAGGTTAGGAAAGCCCCGACATCGTCAAAGTTGCTCACCAATCCGATTGAGACGCGCACCGCGCCGGAGGCTTTGCCGTCAATGCACAGGCGGAAGTCGTCCAGGCTCAGGCGCTGACTATGACCGGGCTGGGTGAAGCAGGCTGCCAGTTCGGGTTTGGACAAGCCCAGGGCAATCTCGCCGGCACCCGGGTTGCAGAAACACCCGGTCCGCAGGGAAATATTGTGCTTGCCGGCTTCCATCTCGATGAAGCGGTGGTCGATGGGTTCGTCGTGCTGGTTGTAGAAATTGGCAGTGACCGCGCCTCCGCGCTTGACCGTGCTGTGCGGACCGTAGATGCGCACCAGCGGTACCCCGGTGCTGTGTTTCATTTCTGACAGGTTGTCGAGCAGCCAGCCGGTGAGGGTGAGCACCCGTTCGTGGATGAGCTCCAGCCCAATGGACGAGATGTGCTTCAACCCGATCTCCACGGCAGGGATATTGAGGTAGTCGAGCGTGCCGTCTTCGAAAGCCGCGGGAGCGTCTGCCAGGTAATACTTGTCGCCCTGGACAGAGGCGACGGTGATGGTCCCTCCGGCAAACCAGGGGCGGTGCAGTTTCTTCAAGGCCTCGCGCCGGGCGATCAAAACCCCGATGCCGGTGGGGTACCCAAAGATCTTGTAGAATGAAATGGGCACAAAATCCGCCTTGTACTTGCCCAGGTCAAGGGGATTGGTGGGTGCAAAGGCTGCCGCATCCAGCAGAACATCCCAACCCCTGGCGTGGGCACGATCCACCCATTCGAGTGGATGCTGGACAGCGGAGAAGTTGGATTGGGCCGGGTAGGCGAATAGATTGTTTTTCCCCGCGGCTGCCTGGTCCAGGGATTCGTCCAGGGAGTCCGCATCCACGCGCATATCCGGAAGACCAACCGGGATATAGGTCACCTCGGCGCCCCTGGCATGGGCAAATTCCCGGATGCCGTTGACCGAGTTGTGGTTGTCAAAGGTCAGCAGGTAATGGCTGCCCGGTTCGAACGGGTACGACTCGCCAACCAACTTGAGCGCCCCGCTGGCGTTCTGGGTGAAGATGGCAACGTATTCGGCAGGGTCGGCGTTAAAGAATTGCAGGATGGTGGCGCGCGTGCTGTCGATCAGCCGCGTGGCAGCCTGTGAACTGGGATTGGTGGAATGCGGGTTGCCAAAGATATTTTCAGCCAGGATTTGCTGGTGAAGCCGCATTTGCGAATCGGCATACAGTCCGCCGCCGGTGTAATCAAGATAAACATGTCCGCCGTGGTCAAGACGGGCATAATCCCGGTCGCGAAGTTCGTCTAAATCGTGAGTCCTGTCGTAGGAAGGGTATTTCTGGATGAATTCGGCGTACTCTGGCATGGCTGCTCCAAGAGGTCAGGGGGTGGGTGTGGGGGTGGGCTCATAAGGAGGCCAGGGGATCACCTTGTAACCGGTATATCCGTGCTTCTCTGCCGTGTATATCCGGGCACTGGAGGGCACCAGGCATCCGGGTTCATCGGTGACGATAATCCCCAGCGTGCCGGCATTCTTGCTTAATGGCGGTACGAATCCGATGGGCTTAAACAGCAGTTGACCGCCCTGGCAAAGCCAGCCCTCGATAAGGTAGCCCCGGTAATCGTCCTCGGTCATCCACACTGCGCTCCAATAAATGGTGACCTTTTCACCCTTGCGAATGGTCTGGATCCCCGCAGGCGGGCGGTATAAATTCATGGCGTAGGGCATCATGGCTTGCGAGGAGACGATGCGGATGTTGTGAGTGGTGACATCCCCACCGTCATTGAAGCGCACAAATTCCGCCCGCACCCAGCAGGGATTCCAGCCGTGGACACCCTGGACAAACAGGAAGGTGCCGTCGGGGTTGCGCCCGATCACTTCCATCCAGCTGGTTTCGTTCAGCCCGTAATCGTAAAGGTATACATCCCCGGGACCATAATAGCAGGCTACGTGCTTCAGCATGGTGACCACCGGCGGTTCAGGCGTGGGGGTGATGCTGGGGGTGCGGGTGATCGTGCTGGTCCGCGAGGGGGTCAGGGAGATCTCCGGGGTGAGGGAAGGGGTGACCGTGACGGGCACCTGTACTTCCACGACCCGGGTGACCTCCAGGCTCACCTCCCGGATCACTTCCTGGGTCACCTCCTGCGTAACCTGCTGGGTGACCTGGCGGGTCACCTCCACGGTCTGAAAGGCTGGCGTTTGGGAGGGCAGGATGACTGACGGCGTGCAGGCTGTTCCAGCAAGAGCGAGCAGTGCAACAATGGCGGTTGATTTGCCAAATTTCCTGGTTTTGATTAATATTCTCATTTTTTTAATTAGTTCTCAACTTATTTGAAGGAAAATCCAATCAATGGGGGGATACTGGCATCCGGCGGTCCCGGATAAGGGATTATACAGTATCGGGATATTTTAGCACCGCTTTACCATGTTTAACGGCTTGCCTCTATGACACGCCCATGATAAACTTAATCTAGATGTCAACGCCTTTACTGATCATTACGTCAGACATCCCGTTCGGAGAAAATATTCGCCAGAGCCTGGAAGAAACGGGGCGGTTTGTCGTCCGCGTTGCCGGAGACCAGGCGACTGCCGCGAGTTATGCGCGGGAATTCAACCCACCCCTGGCTTTCCTGGACACCTCCCTGGCTGAACCTGACCTGCTCAAAATTGGCGCCTTCCTGCGGCAGGGCAACCCCGAGATAATCTTTATCGTCATTTCCGAGGCGGGCTGGCATTCGGCACTGGAAGAGCTTTTTCCGCGCGAAGTAATCTCCAAGACATACTTCCTGCCCGACCTGCTGAAGATGCTCGAGAAATATTTCCCCTTCTCCGCCTCCCGGGAGGCCTCCCCCCTGGCTAGAAAATTGGGTGCCACCGCCGACCTGCCCTGGCTCTCGGATGTGACCCGGGCTGCCCAGCATCTCACCCGGCTGACGCTTGAATCAGCAGCCCAGGCGGCGCTCATCACCAGTATGGACCAGTTGTGGGCGTATGCCGGTCAGCTGCCGCAGACAGCCGCACATGAACTGGCGGAAACCCTCTCGCGCTACTGGGACCACAAGGAAGAAAACGACCTGGTGCGCTTTGTGCGTCTGACCTCCACGGATGCCGAGCACATGTTGTATGCCACCCGGCTGGCGGAGGGCATGGTCCTGGCGTTGGTTTTCGATGCCGAGACGCCTTTCAGTACCATTCGCTCCCAGGCTTCGCAGCTGGTGCATTCCCTCTCCACCTCGCCCGCTGAAGAATCTTTGGACGATGATCTTACCAGCAGCGGTACGGACCTGGATCCAATTGCCGAACCCACCACCGATGCTCCGCTCTCAAATCCGCTTACAGATCTTCCCATCGGGACCGGGTATGACACCGGTCAAGAAGTGCAAGGAACCGATGAAGAGTTTGGTTCTGCCGACCCGCTGATCTCCACCGGCAGCCCGCATTGGAGCCGCCAACCTTCGCCTGCAGATAGATTCAGACAACTGGTGGACACTGACCAAAACCAGGCTTCCCCCGCATACCCTGAAGAGACGCTCCAATCCCAGGCGGTCACCCGCCGGAGCAGGATCCGCCGGACAGATCCGACCCCGGAGACGCTTGGGGATACCGTTCCCTCCCCGACTCCCGAGGTGGCCCGCAAGATCATCCTGGAACCGGTCTCGGCAGCGGTCTACAACCTGGACTACGCCTGCCTGCTGTTGCCCCGTTTCCCGCACCATCACATCACCGGGGACCTGCTGGATCGATTGGGAGAATGGGTGCCGCATATTTGCATCGCCTTTGCCTGGCGGCTCGAGTATATTTCGGTCAGACCTGAATATTTGCAGTGGATCGTAAACGTCCCCCCCGCCACGTCACCTGCCCACCTGATGCGCATCCTGCGCCAGCATACCTCGGATAAGATCTTCGCCAGTTTCCCGCGCTACAAGAAAGAGAATCCCTCTGGCGATTTCTGGGCGCCAGGCTATCTCATCATGGGAGGCTCCCAGCCGCCCCCGGCCCAGTTGATCAAGGATTTCATTAACGAAACACGCCAAAGGCAGGGGATTCCCATACAGACCAACCGTTAGTGTTCTTTTTCGATAATTCATTGCGGATCGCATCATCCGCCCGTCCCGGAAAACCGTGCCCCCAACCTTATACCTAATTGACGGCCATGCCCTAGCCTACCGCATGTATTTTGCACTTACCGCCGGTGGGTCCAGCCAGCGTTGGCAGACCTCCAAGGGTGAACCAACCGCCGGCATTTACGGCTTCGCCCGCGAACTGCTGCGTATATTTGAGCAGGAAAAACCTGATTACCTGGCAGTTGCCTTCGACACCGGCAAGACCTTTCGCGATGCCATCTTTCCAGCCTACAAAGCCACGCGAGCCAAAATGCCCGACGATTTGCGTCCGCAGATCGAGCGCATCCGTCAACTGGTGGATACCTTCAATATCCCGCGCCTCGAGATGGAAGGTTTCGAGGCTGACGACGTACTCGGTTCGGCTGCAGCCTGGGCTGCCAGGCAGGGATTGGGGGTCAAGATCATCACCGGGGATCGTGACCTGCTCCAACTGGTGAACGATCGCACCATCGTATACCTTGCCGGTGACGACCAGAACTATATCACCCCCGACGATGTGCTCGGCAAACTGCATGTTCGGCCTGAGCAGGTGGTGGATTACAAGGCACTGGTCGGGGATAAATCGGATAACATACCCGGCGTTCCCGGCGTGGGCGAAAAAACCACCGAGAACCTGCTGTTAAAATACGGTACGCTGGATAATATATATGCCCACCTGGAGGAGGTGGAGCCTCGCTGGCGCACCAAGCTGGAGGCCGGAAAAGAATCCGCATACATGAGCTACAAGCTGGCTGCCATCCGCACCGACCTGGCGGTGGAGATTGACCTGGAACAGGCCCGCACCGAGGTTTTCGAACCAGCCAGGGTGGAGACGCTGTTCCGCGAGCTGGAATTCCTGTCCTTGATCGAAAAACTCAAGAAATTGACCGGTTCTTCGCCTGCCGCTTCTGCAGGGTCACAGCAATTGACCCTTTTCGCAGAGGGAGCGCCCCGGGTCATGGAAACCAGCCCGGTTGGCACTGGCGGCGCAAAATGTGAAACCATCATCGTGGATTCCCCGTCCAAGTTGAAAGCTCTGACCAAGGCCATGGCTGCGGCCCCGGTCATCTCCTTCGACACCGAAACCACCAGCACTGACGAGATGACCGCCAGCCTGGTGGGTATTTCACTGGCGATGGAAGCCGGCACAGGGTATTACATCCCGGTCGGACACGACCGCGGGACACAACTGCCCCTGGAACAGGTCATTTCCGCTTTACGCCCCTCGATGACCGACCCGCGCATCCCGAAGATCGGGCATCACCTGAAATACGACTTCATCATGCTGGCGCGCCACGGACTGCGCGTTTCCCCGTTAACCTTCGATACCATGGTTGCGGAATGGGTTAACGACCCCAGCTCGCGCAACCTGGGATTAAAGAACCTGGCAGGGGTCCGCCTGGGCGAAAGCATGACCCACATTGAAGAATTGATCGGCACGGGAAAGAATCAGCGCTCGATGGCGCAGGTGTCCATCGCCGATGCTGCCCCCTACGCTGCCGCGGATGCCGAGACCACTTTGCGCCTGATGCCGCTGCTCGAGGCCGACCTTAAGCGCCTCCCGAAATTATGGGACCTTTTTATCAATATCGAAGTGCCGCTCATCCCGGTCCTTGCAGATATGGAAATGGCGGGGATTTGCCTGGACAAGCCCTTTTTCGCCGCCTTTTCGGTCGAATTGAATGCACGCCTTGAAGAACTTGAGAAACGGGTTTATGAGGCAGCTGGCAGGACCTTCAACCTGAATTCCACCCAGCAGCTCTCGGATGTGCTCTTTGGGACCCTGCGCCTGTCCCCGCCAGACAAGGGGCGTAAAACCACCTCTGGGCATTTCTCCACGGCCGCGGGGGTGTTGGATGGATTGAGCGGCCAGCACCCTGTCGTGGACATGATCCTGGAATATCGCGAGCTGTCCAAGCTTAAATCCACCTACGTGGACGCGCTGCCGAAACAGATCCACCCCGAAGACGGCCGCGTGCACACCTCCTTCAGCCAGACAACAGCCATCACCGGGCGGCTCTCTTCGTCCGATCCGAACTTGCAGAACATCCCCACCCGCACCGACCTTGGGCGGCGCGTCAGGAGGGGTTTTATTGCCGACCCCGGGAATGTGCTGGTCTCGCTGGATTACTCGCAGATCGAACTGCGCATTGTGGCCCACATGGCCGGGGACGAAGCCATGTTGAACGCCTTCCGGGCCGGGCAGGATATCCATGCCACCACGGCGGCTGCCATCTATGGAGTTCCGCTCGAGTCTGTCACCCGGGAAATGCGCCGTCACTCCAAGGCGATCAACTTTGGTCTCATCTACGGCATGTCGGCTTTTGGCCTCACCCGTTCCACGGAGTTGACCCTTGCCGAGTCCCAGGATTTTGTCGAAGCGTATTTCAAGCAGTTCCCGGGAGTTAAAAAATACCTGGATGGCATTCGCAAGGAAGCTGCCAGGACCGGCTATGTGGAGACCCTGCTTGGTCGGCGAAGGTATTTTCCCAACCTGAAGAGCGGTCTTAACCACGTGATGAAGAACCGCGAGGAACGTGAAGCCATCAATTCCCCCATCCAGGGGACGGCTGCTGATATAATGAAAATCGCCATGATCAGAATCCCGCCTGCAATGATGAAGGCGGGTTTGCACGGTAAAATGCTGCTGCAGGTGCATGATGAGCTGGTGGTCGAATGCCCGCAGGGGGAGTTGAAAAAAGTTGCCAGCATTGTGCAGGAGGTCATGGAAAACGCTTACCCGATCGGAATCCCGCTCACCACTGAGGCGCGCTGGGGCTTGAACTGGGATGAATTGAAACCACTGGCATGATATTTTCGAGATGACTATGGCCGGAAGCGAAGATAATTTTCAGAAAGCGATGAGCATGGGCCATTCAGCGGCCTGGGACCAGCAGTGGGACAAGGCTGCCTCCTGCTACAAGACCGCGCTCGAAGAATTCCCTGATAACCCCAAGGCACTCTCCAGCCTGGGCCTGGCCCTGTTCGAGGTGCAGGCTTTCGCAGATTCTCTCCAGGCCTATCAAAAGGCTGTCCAGGTATCACCCAATGACCCGGTCCCGATGGCCAAGGTGGGACAGCTTTCCGAGCGGCTGGGGGACAAACAGGAAGCCATCCAGTCGTATTTAAGAGCCGCCGAACTGTATATCAAGAACCAAGATACGGACAAGGCGATCACCAACTGGGTGCGCGTGTCCCAATTGGATCCGGGGAATGTAACCGCCCACCTGTACCTGGCGATGGTCCATGAACGGCTCAACCACGGACAGCAAGCCGGACAGGAATACCTGGTGCTGGCAAGTTTGCTCCAGCGCATCGGGAACCTGGACAAGGCCGCGGAAATGGTCAACCATGCGCTGCGGCTGATCCCCAACAGCTCCGATGCCCGCAAGGCCAAGGCGATGCTTGCCAGCGGGCAGCTGCTCCCCAAACCAATTCAGACCGAAGTAAGCGCGGAAAGACCCCACCCGGCACAGGCGAAAGCCGCGGAACCTCCCAAACCTGTCGATACCGGTCTGGACCCCATCGCCGAGGCAAGTAAAAACGCCATCACCCGCCTGGCAAAGATCTTGTTTGACTATACGGATGAGGCAGCCGTCATCGCCGCCACGAAACGGGGAATGAAGGCCATTGTGCGCGGCGGCACCGGGGAACTCGATCCGAAACAGGCCGGGATCGCAAAAATCACCCTGCACATCGGCCAGGCAGTGGATGCCCAGTCGAAGGATCAAAATGCCTTTGCCGCGCAGGAACTGGAAAAATCCCTTGAAGCCGGCATTACCGACCCGGCATTGTATTTCGATCTTGGGGTTTTGCTGTCAAAAACCGAGAAGCCTGAAAACGCCATCAACCATCTGAAGACGGCAGTCAGGAATGCTGAATATGAGCTGGGGTCGCACCTGTTGATGGCGCAGATCCACCACCAGGCCAAGCGGATCCCGGATGCGGTGAAGGAATACCTGGAAGCGCTCAAGACTGCCGATACCCAGGTTGTCCCACCCGACCAGGCGGATGAGATTCGCCAGTTGTACGAGCCGCTTATCGAAAACCAGACCCACCAGGCAGACACCGCGGCCATGGAGCAGGTGTGCAGCAACGTCAAGCAACTCCTGCTCAGCCCGAACTGGCGTACCGAGGTGCTGCATGCCCGCGAACAGCTTCCCAAGGGCGCCGTCGGGGCGCCGCCCCTGCCGCTGGGAGAGGTCGTTGCCCAGGCAAAGAGCAGCGAGGTCATTGAAACCATTGTCAAGGTCCGCAAGCTGGCACTGGCCGGTCACCTGCGAACAGCCATGGACGAGATCTTTGACTCATTTAAATACGCCCCAACCTACCTGCCCCTGCACACGCTGGTGGGTGACCTGCTCCTCCAGGACGGGCGCACGCATGATGCGGTTTCCAAATACACGGTCGTGGCACAGGCATACAATGTGCGCGGGGAGATCACCCAGGCGGTCAATCTCATGCGGCGCATCGTGCAGGTGGCGCCAATGGACCTGACTGCCCATAACAACCTGATCGAACTGTTGGCGGGGAAAGGCAGGGTCGATGAGGCCATCAGCGAATATATCGACCTGGCAAATATATACTACCAGCTGGCAGAGCTTGACATGGCGCGCGACACCTACACCACCGCCCTGCGCCTGGCACAGAAGAATGGCGCCAACGAAACCTGGAGCATAAAACTCATGCGCCGCATGGCAGATATAGACATGCAGCACCTGGATTGGCGGCAGGCTTTGCGCATCTTTGAGCAGGTGCGTACGCTTGAACCCGACGATGCCTCGGTCCGCAAAAACCTGGTCGAATTAAATATTCATCTGAACCAGCTTACCCAGGCTTCCGCTGAAATGGATAACTTCCTGTCGCACATGCAGAGTTCCGGGCGGCGCGACGTGGCGATTTCCTTCCTGGAAGACCTGGTCAAGGACAATCCCAAGCAGCCCATCCTGCTGCGCGCCCTGGCGGAGGAATACCGCCAGGTGGAGCGCTTCCCGGAGGCTGTTGCCCAGCTGAGCGCACTGGGGGAGGTGCTGCTGAACGCCGGGGACCGGGAGGGTGCCATCCAGGCAATTGAGATGGTCATGGCACTGAACCCGCCCAACCTGGGGGCCTATCGCACTCTGCTCACAAAAATAAAATCCGAAGCCTGAAAATAAAATCCCCCGCACAAGCAGGGGATTTTTTCCTTTGTGTGACTGCACAATTAATTTAAATCGCACCTTTGTGAAACATCCTCCTCAAGTTCCCGGGAAAAAGAAGTAATATAATTATGAATGGAATGAATGAACCTGCCCTGCATTTCATCGGCGAGGAAATTGAAATCCTCTTCGACAAGCCTCCCGCCCGCCAGAAAACTCCGCCCTGCCCGGATGGATTCACGTGGCAGGGGCGCACTTACCGCGTGATCGAAAAGATATCCGAATGGCACGATTTCACCCGCCGCGGGCGGATGGCGCGCAACATGCAGCCGCAGCATGCCTCGGCGGCGTCCAAGCGCGGATCGCTTGGGGTGGGTCGATTCTACTTCCGGGTTCGGACGGATACAGGGCAGGTCTTTGACCTTTACTATGACCGGCACGTAAACGACGTTGACGATCGTCTCGGTCACTGGTTCCTTTACAGGGAGATGGTACTGTAAAGACTGTACGAAAAGCCCCATTCAAAACTGGGAGGGGGGTTTTATTTATTATTTCGCCAGCAGCTCCGCCAGCATCCTGGCCGAGTCTTTCTCAACCACTTCATGAAGAGACTGGCCATGGGCGTCCATGGTCACCACCGCGGGGAAATCTTTGACCTCGATCACCCAGATGGCCTCCGGCACACCAAAATCGAGTTTGTAGA
>Ga0315297_10001945_pt1 | contig 12969 bp, 8 predicted proteins | sample YL17G15_0_MG_FD_203628 | JGI IMG/M metagenome (GOLD analysis project Ga0315297, IMG submission 203628) | Sediment microbial communities from Yellowstone Lake, YNP, Wyoming, USA - YL17G15_0 | ecosystem: Environmental > Aquatic > Freshwater > Lake > Sediment | place: USA: Wyoming | collected... | reverse complement strand
GCAGTCAACTTCATGACGGCTCCGATCAGTGCCCCCGCAGCGGCATGCTTGCCGTCCCGGATCTTCTCGGCTGCGTCGGGATTGGCCGCAATGGCGTCATCGATGGCCGCCAACAACGACGCGTCGTCGGAGACCACGGCGAGGCCGCGGGCGGCGACCACCTCATCCGGGTTTCCCTCGCCACTCAGCACTCCATCGATCACCTGACGCGCGAGTTTGTCGTTGAGCGCCCCGGCGCCCACCATCGCCTCGACCCGCGCCACGTCCGCCGCCGTTATGGGCAAGTCACCAAGTTCGATCTCGCGCTCGTTCGCGACCCGGGCCAGTTCACCCATCCACCACTTGCGGGCGCCGGCCGGATCGGCGCCGGCGGTGACAGTCGATTCGATGACGTCAAGGGCCCCGGCGTTGACCATCGACTGCATCTCGAAGTCGTTGAGAGTCCACTCCCGCGTCAATCGCGTACGCCGGGCCGCAGGCAACTCCGGCAGCGCCGCGCGCAACTCCTCCACCCACTCCTTCGCAGGTGCGATTGGGACCAGATCGGGCTCCGGGAAGTAGCGGTAGTCCTCAGCCTCTTCCTTGGATCGGCCCGAAGTGGTGACTCCGGTGTCTTCGTGCCAGTGCCGGGTCTCTTGGATGATCCGATCACCGACATCCAGGCGCGCCGCCTGCCGGGTCATCTCGTACCGCACGGCCCGCTCGACCGATCGCAGCGAGTTGACGTTCTTCGTCTCTGTCCGCGTGCCGAGCGGTGCGTCAGCAGATACGCGCAGCGACACGTTTGCGTCGCAACGGAGCGAGCCCTGTTCCATCTTCACGTCGGAAACGTCGAGTGCGCGCAACAGATCACGAAGCGCAGTGACGTACGCGCGGGCGACTTCGGGGGCGTACCGACCGGTGCCCTCGATCGGCTTGGTGACGATTTCGATCAACGGAATACCGGCGCGGTTGTAGTCGACCAGCGAGTAGTCCGCGCCGTGGATTCGACCGGTGACCCCACCCTGGTGAGTCGACTTGCCGGTGTCTTCTTCCATATGGGCGCGTTCGATCTCGATTCGGAACGGCGTGAGTCCCTGGTCCGTCTCGACCTGGATCTCGAGGTAGCCCTCGAAACAGATCGGCTCGTCGTACTGCGAGGTCTGGAAGTTCTTGGGCATGTCCGGGTAGAAGTAGTTCTTGCGAGCGAAGCGACACCATGACGCGATACTGCAGTTGAGCGCCAGGCCGATCTTGATCGCCGATTCCACGGCCACCCGGTTGAGCACGGGAAGAGCACCCGGCAGTCCCAGGCAGGTCGGGCATGTCTGGGTGTTCGCTGGCGCGCCGAAGGCAGTCGGGCAGGAACAGAAGATCTTGGTCGCGGTGCCGAGTTCCACGTGAACCTCAAGACCAAGAACGGGGTCGTAGCGGGCAACGACGTCGTCGTACGCCAGCACGTTCGGAGCGCTCGCAGTTGTCATGCCGCCACCCCTCCCAGTGTCGGCGCGCGATTCAGCAACGGTGAGCCCCATCGTGCGAGTAGTGCGGCTTCGAGTGCGGCACCGACGTTGTAGAGCCTGTCATCGGCCATCGCGGGAGCCATGACCTGCAGACCCACCGGCAAACCATCCTCTGGGGCCAGTCCGATGGGCAGCGACATCGCCGGCGTACCAGCGAGATTCGACGGGATGGTGGCGATGTCGTTGAGGTACATGGCCAGCGGATCGTCGAGTTTCTCCCCCAGTCGAAAGGCGGTCGTCGGCGTCGTCGGAGACACCAGGACATCGCACTGTTCGAACGCACCGGCGAAGTCGCGAGCGATCAACGTGCGCACCTTCTGCGCCTGTCCGTAGAACGCGTCGTAGTAGCCCGCCGACAGGGCGTACGTGCCCAACATGATTCGGCGCACGACCTCGTCCCCGAAGCCGGATGCCCGCGTCATCGACATGACCTGTTCGACCGACGCGTCTCCATCATCGCCCACGCGCAAGCCGTAGCGCATGCCATCGAACTTCGCGAGGTTCGACGATGCCTCACTCGGAAGGATCAGGTAGTAGGCCGCGAGCGCGTAAGGGAATCGAGGACAGGAGACCTCGACTACATCGGCCCCCAAGTCCTGAAGCAGCGCAACGGCTTCGTCGAAGAGCTGCTGGACCCCAGGTTGATAACCCTCGCCGGTGAGTTCGCGTACCACACCGACGCGCATACCTCGGACATCCGCTCGCCGCGCGGCTGCAATCACATCGGGAACCGGAGCGTCGATGGACGTCGAGTCCATCGGGTCATGACCAGCGATCACCGAATGCAACAACGCTGCGTCCAGCACGCTTCGAGCACATGGACCGGCTTGGTCCAACGATGATGCCAGGGCCACCAAGCCGTATCGGGAGACTCCGCCGTAGGTCGGCTTGACTCCCACCGTTCCGGTCACCGCCGCGGGCTGGCGGATCGAACCGCCCGTGTCGGTTCCGATCGCCATGGGTGCCTCGAACGCGGCGATCGCCGCCGCCGAACCGCCGCCCGAACCGCCGGGGATCCGGTCCAGGTCCCACGGGTTATGCGTCGGTCCGTACGCGGAGTGCTCCGTTGACGAACCCATGGCGAACTCGTCCATGTTCGTCTTGCCCAGGATCACGATTCCGGCGGCCTTGAGTCGGCGGGTGACGGTGGCGTCGTATGCCGGCCGCCATCCCTCGAGCATCCGCGAGCCACAGGTTGTGGGTATTCCGGCCATGGTCATCACGTCCTTGAGCGCGAGCGGCACCCCGGCGAGAACACCCAGCTGCCGACCTGCGGCACGCGCGGAGTCGACGGCTCGGGCTGACTCCAGCGCTCCGTCGCGATCGACATGCAAGAAGGCGTGGACCTCTTCGTCAACCTCGGCAATGCGATCGAGGTGCGCCGAAGCGACCTCGATGGCGCTGACGTCACCGGATGCAACAAGCGCGGCCAGTTCGGCCGCGCCCCGACGGGTGAGTTCTACTGCGCCTTCGCTCATTGCTGGTCCAGGATCCGCGGCACCCGAAAGCGATCGTCCTCGACGGCAGGTGCACTGCCGAGTGCCAACTCGCGTGGCAGCGACGGGCCGACGACGTCGTCGCGGAAGACGTTGACCAACGAAACCGGATGACTCATGGGGGGCACGTCGTCGGCAGCGACTTCCGCCACCGTCGCCACCGAATTGACGATGACCTGGAGTTGCGCAGCGTGATGGGCGAGGGTGTCGACATCGAGGTCGAGCCGGGCCAGCTTGGCAAGGTGGGCGACCTCGTCGCGGGTGATCGACGGCATGCGCGCATCCTAGGGCGCGGCGCTCGAGCCTCCCTGCCCGCCTACGACCCGCAACCCGGCTTCGGAAATCGCAGTTTGGCCGGCTCGTTGGACGAGCCAACGGGTCGCTTGATCGGAGGACATCGGGCGAGCCAACTCAAAGCCCTGGGCGGCGTCGCAGCCCATTTCTCGCAACTCCGAAACGATTTGGTCGGTCTCGACGCCCTCTGCGACGACTGTGAGACCCAACCCGTGGGCCAATCCGACGATCGATCGCACCATTGCAGGATCGCGATCGATGTTGCCGAGTCGCATGACGAAGGACTGATCGATCTTGATCTCGGACACGGGAAGTTGCTCGAGCAGAATCAACGAAGAGTACCCCGTACCGAAGTCGTCCAGTGCGCTGCGCACGCCGATTTCGCGCAGTTCGGACAAGGTACGGACGGCGTTCGGCGGGTCTGACATGAAGATGCTCTCCGTCACTTCAAGCATGAGCGCCTCGGACGGGAGTCCGTGTTGATCCAGGGTGCGGGCGACGATGCTCGCGACATCGGTGTCCTGCAGATCACGCATGGACACGTTCACCGCGATTGGCACTCGCATGCCGATGCGCCACCAGGCCGACGCTTGTCGGCACGCCGTGTCGAGAACGTACGACGTCAATTCGTGCACGAGCGTCGAACGTTCGGCGGCGGTCACGAACTCCAGCGGGGGGATCACACCACGCTCCCGGTGGTGCCAGCGGGCCAACGCCTCGACCCCTACAACGTGTCCATCCACCAACGAGATCTTCGGTTGGTAGTGCAAGGCGATGTTCCCGTTCTCCAACGCCTCGCGTAGCGCGGCCACAAGCCCCAGGCGCTGGGGTGAGTTCGGGTCGCGTTCGGCGTCGTAGACCTCGACGCGAGTGCGCTCGGCCTTCGCGACGTACATGGCGACATCGGCCCGCCGCATCAGTTCGTCAGGATCACTCCCGTGGAGTGGGTGCAAGGCGACTCCGATGCTCGCCTCCACGTCGATCAGCACACCGTCAAGGCGGATTGGGTCTTCCAGCGCGGTGCGAATGCGGCTGGCAGCCTCAAGCGCCTCCTCGCGTGTCACCAACCCGGGCAGCAGTACGGCGAACTCGTCCCCACCCAGTCGGCCCACGGTGTCCTCCGGGCGAATAGCGCCTTGAATTCGCTTCGCGACAATCTCCAGGAGTCGATCACCCACATGATGACCCAACGTGTCGTTGACTTCCTTGAAGCGGTCCAGATCGAGGAAGAACAGAGCGACGCCGCCATCCCGCTCGCGGGATCGGTCCAGAGACGATTCCAGCTGAGCACCCAGGAAGGACCGGTTGGGGAGATCGGTCAACGAATCGTGAAGAGCTTGGTACTCCTTCTCCCGCGACGTCTTGGCGGTGTGATACACCGCTTGCAGGGGAAGTAGCAGCAGTGGCATGAGGAACCACTCATTCGCCACCAACACCACCAGCGGTGAGAGAGCCAGCACCACAAGGGTGCTCACCGTGTAGAACATGAACTCATCGGTGAACGCGTTCCAGAAGGACGTCTGTGGCCAGGTGAACGCCATTGCGACCAGGGTCAGGTTGACGAAGTGGTAGACGAGCCACGACAAGATCAACCAGCCCATATCGCTGATCTCGAAGGACGTACGCGTCGTGAACGGGGTCGTGGCTTGACCCGCGAGGACAACAACACCGCAGGCAGCACCGACAGACACGACGTACTGCCCGACGTTGAATGCAAACCGCCACGGGACCCGGCGCATCAACAGCATCAACAATGTGATGCACAGAGCCTCGATGAGAATCGCCGGGGCCGGTCCCCACATGTACAACGCAGCGAAGACGAAGGCGCCCGAGAAGGGAACCCCATCAGGATCCTTGGACGCCGCCGTGACGAGCGGCCTCAGCTCACCGAACATGGCCAGCGTCACCATGATCAGGAAGGCCGGACCCATGGCTGCGATCGCAGCAGGGGTGAGGACACGAGCATTGACCACGATCAGGAGAAGCCCGACCCACACCGACAGGTGCCAACCCAGCGCGAACAGACTTGGTCGCAGAAGCGACGGCCTGCGATCCGCTGCGTCCACCACGTCCGCCCAGGGTTCGGCCGTACGCCTGACCAGCGCACAGCGTCCGAGAGGCACCACATGGCGCCCATTGACTAGTCGGCCGAAAGGGGGTCCCGCTTTATGCGCCTGCACTCCGCCCCGGCCCGTGACCCGGGGCCAGTGCCGTCTTCACCCGTTCGGCGCAGCGCGGCGACCGCCAACAGCACGTGGGGTTGAGGCCGTGTCCTAGGCCGACGCTGCGTCCGGGCCCGACCTGAGCAATTTCGCCAAGCCGGCCGCATCGAGCACCGGGACGCCAAGGCTCAACGCCTTGTCGTACTTGGACCCGGGATTGTCACCGGCGACTACGAACGACGTCTTCTTCGACACCGAGCCGCTGACCTTGGCGCCCTGCTCCTGAAGGGCTTCGGTGGCGGCGTCGCGCGTCCATCCCTCGAGGGTTCCCGTGATGACGACGGTGATTCCGTCAAGTGGCTTCGGCCCCGCGCCGGATCCGGCTTCGGCCATCCGCACGCCGGCGTGACGCCACTTCGCGACGACGTCACGATGCCAGTCCACACCGAACCACTCGTGCAGCGCCGAAGCGATGACCGGGCCGACGCCCTCGACGGCTGCGAGCGATTCCTCCGTTGCAGTCGCTATGAGAGCGAGGTCCCCGAACTCGCGGGCAAGCGCTTGAGCGGCGGTCGGACCGACATGCCGGATAGACAGAGCGACCAGGACCCGCCACAAGGGACGTTCGCGGGCTCGGTCCAACTGGTCGAGCAAGACCTTGGCATTCTCCGTGAGTTGTGGACCGTCCTCCCCACGCTTCGGGTCACGCGTGAAGAAGTCGGCGCGTCCCAACTGCTGCGCGTCCAGGTCGAACAGGTCGCCCTCGTCGTGGACGACTCCCGAGTCCAGCAACGCGATCGCCGCCTTGAAGCCGAGCCCTTCGATGTCCAACGCTCCGCGCGAGGCCACATGGAACAGTCGCTCACGCAACTGCGCGGGACACGCGCGTGCGTTGGGACACCGGATGTCCACGTCGGCTTCGCGCTCGTGACGCAACGCGGTTCCACACTCGGGACACTTCTTCGGCATGACGAAGGCGCGTTGAGATCCATCGCGTTCTTCGACCACGGGGCCGATCACCTCAGGTATGACGTCTCCGGCCTTGCGCAAGAACACGACGTCACCGATGAGCACGCCCTTTCGAGCCACTTCGTCGGCGTTGTGCAGCGTCGCCATGGCGACCGTGGTTCCGGCCACCTTCGCCGGTTGCATCACGGCGTACGGGGTCACGCGACCGGTGCGGCCGACATTGACCCGGATGTCGAGCAGTTTCGTGCGCACGACCTCCGGCGCGTACTTGTAGGCGATCGCCCACCGCGGCGCTCGCGACGTGGCACCCAACCGTCCTTGGGTCGCCAACTCGTCCACTTTGAGGACGACGCCGTCGATCTCGTGTTCGACATCGTGGCGATGCTCGCCGTAGTAGGCGATGTAGTCCCGGGCTGCGGCAAGGTCGGGGACGACCTTGACCCGATCACTTGTGGGCAGTCCCCAGCCACGCAGGGCGGCGTACGCCTCGGACTGCTTCGTGGGTTCGTAGCCACGTCGAGCTCCGACGCCGTGAACCACGAGTCGCAGGCGACCGAGCGCTGCGGTCGAGCGTTCAAGCTCTTCGATCGCACGAGTCAACCTCCCGCGAGTCCGGTCCGTGGATCGGCCGGCGGTCTCGAGCTCTCGCATCAGGTCTCGAACGTGGACGACTTCCTGTTCGCGTCTGTCGACGCGTTGGCGCAATGTGCCCGCACCGGCATTGCGCGCATTGGCAAAGGGTGAGCGACCGAGTCGCAACATGTCGTCGTTGAGGGATGCGAAGTCCTCGTCGGCGAAGAAGACCTCACCGCGGATCTCGATCAGCGCTGGGACCGGATGACCCCGCTTGGCGATGAGTGTGCGCGGGATGGATGGGATGAAGCGGGCGTTGTAAGTCACATCCTCACCGACTCGCCCGTCACCTCGAGTCGCGAGGCTCCGAAGGCGTCCACCCTCGTAGATGATGTCGACGGCCAAACCATCGACTTTGAGCTCGCACAACAGATCGGGCATCGGGCCGAGTTCGCGCTCGATGCGATTGGCCCACGTGTCGAGATCGGAATCGTCGAACGCGTTGTCCAGACTGAGCATGCGCTCGAGATGTTCGACCGGGTCGAACATCTCCGATCGGTTGCCTCCGACCGTCTGGGTGGGCGAGTCCCCGGTCAAGACGTCGGGGTATTCGCGTTCGAGTGCAGCCAAAGCGCGATAGGCCTGGTCGTACTCGTCGTCGGAAATGGTGGGGCGGTCTTCCTGGTAGTAACGACGACGGGCGTCCTCGATCAGCGCAACCAGTTCGTCGCGACGCCGTACCACGTCAACGGGGACTCGTTTGGCCATCAGGAGTCCTGATCATCGGCTTGGGTGAGTGCATCGCTCACACCACGCAGATGAGTCATGACGGCTCGGACATAGGCCGGACTCGCACCGGCCAGACCGCACGTGGGTGCCAGCAGGACTTGCTCGACGAAGGCGTCGACCGCAAACCCGATCCGACGAGACAACCCCATCACGTGACGCACGCTAGCGCCCACGTCTGACAGCGGACTCTCGATCGCCGGAACGACACCGAGGATGAGAGACCGACCTGACTCGAAGGCGTTGCCCAGCACATCGAGGTCCTGGTCCTGCACCAGGCTTGGCTCAACGCTGAAGCCATCGACGCCGGTCCGAGAGATCACGTCGTAGGGCATCTGGTCGGCACAGCAATGGATGACACTTCGTGCAGCCGTCGCTCGGATCGACTCGACGACCTTGCGCAGTGATGCGATGACGACCGACTCCTCCACCGGGTCCAACCGACCCCATCCGCTCTGGCGAGAAACGGCACCGGTAAGTACGGCGGACAGCGAAGGCTCGTCGATTTGTACGACCACGGTTGCGTTCGGAAGACGACGTTGCACCTCACCGACGTGAGCGGTCACGAGTTCGGTCATCACCGCGCTGAGGTCTGCACACGCCCCGCGGTCGTGCAACGCACGCTCGCCTGTTCGCAACTCGATCCCGGCGGCCAACGTCCACGGCCCACAGAGGGACACCTTCACCGAACCCCGCATGAGGCTCGCCTGCTCCTCGAACGCGTCGAGGTCCTGATTCAGCCACGACTGAGCCCGCCGTACGGCTCGTCCGGGGGCATCGGAAAAACGCCATCCCGTCGTCGTGGTGTCCACCGCAAAGCCCGGATCGATCGCCGCGAGCAAACCCGCTGTTCGACCGATCAGGTCAGACCCCGGTCCGCGGGCCGGCAACTCCGGCAGATACGGCAGGTCCGGGCATTCACCGCACACCAAGCGGGTGCTCTCGATGACATCACCACCCGGAAGCGATCCGACTCCGGTCGCCGCGGCGGGCGGAGCCAACCGCGAAGCACTGGTCACGGCGCGGTGTCTGAATCAGACCGACGTCGACGGTGTCGCTGTGGACAACGGCGATGAATCGAGGGCGGCGAGTCGACGCCGCCGGGCCGAGTCGATGGTTCCCGATCCGAGCGCCCGCGTCCCGTCGTATACGACCAGGGACTGTCCAGGTGCCACCCCCCGCGCGGGAGTGTGCAGCGTGACCCGAAGGCTGTCCTCGGTCGACCAGACGTCACACGGCATCGGCTCGCCGTGCGCACGAATCTGCGCGAGCGCCTCGAAGTGCTCGCCCGGCGCGCCGCCACACCAACGCGGTTCACCGGTGATGATCTCGTCGACGTCGAGCAGGTGACCGAGCCCGACGAAGACCGTGTTGGTCGATGTGTCGACTCCCACGACATAGCGTCGCTCGCCATCAGGTGACGGCCGTGTGAGCCCCAAGCCCCGTCGCTGGCCGACCGTGAAGGCGTAGGCGCCGTCGTGCGCACCGAGGACATCGCCGGTGACCGCATCGCGCACATCGCCCGGGTGCGAACCCAGTTTCTCGGTCAACCACGCCGCCGTGTTCCCATTGCTGATGAAGCACACATCGAAACTCTCCGGCTTCGCCGCCACGAGCAGACCGCGTTCGGTCGCCTCACGGCGCACCTCGGTCTTCAACGAATCACCGAGCGGGAACATCGATCGCTTCAGTTGCTGTTGGTCGAGTACGGCCAAGACGTAGGACTGATCCTTGGTCGAGTCCACCGACCGATGCAGTTGACGGGTGTCGCCGGAGTCGATGAGCCGTGCGTAATGCCCCGTGCACACTGCGTCGAAATCCAGCGCCATCGCTCTATCCAGCACCGCCGAGAACTTGATGCTCTCGTTGCACCGGATGCAAGGGTTCGGGGTGTGTCCCTGGGCGTACTCGTCGATGAAATTGTCGATCACCTCGGCCTGGAACCGCCCGGACAGATCCCAGATGTAGAACGGGATGCCCAAGGTGTCGGCCACCCGCCGCGCATCGCGCGAATCCTCCAACGTGCAGCATCCCCGTGCCCCCGTTCGGTGCGACGCGGGATTGCGCGACAAGGCGAGGTGAACGGCGACCACATCGTGTCCGGACTCGACAGCGCGTGCAGCCGCAACCGCCGAATCGACTCCACCGGAGAGCGCAGCAAGGATGCGCATGTCAGGCCCCGGCGGGGACAGTGGTCAGGCCCGCGCGTCGGGCGCGGTCGACGGAGGGCGTCAACGCCGCGATGAGTTCGTCGACGTCGCGTGCCGTAGACGTGTGCCCCAACGAGAAGCGCAGCGAACCGCGGGCACTCGCATCGTCGGCTCCCATGGCCAACAGGACATGACTGGGCTGGGGCACGCCGGCCTGGCAGGCCGAGCCAGTTGAGCATTCCACGCCCGCGGCGTCGAGCAACATCAACAGCGCATCGCCCTCGCAGCCCGGGAAGGTGAAATGGGCGTTTCCCGGCAATCGCAGCGCAGAATCACCTGATCCGTTGAGATCAGCACGGCCGAGAGTTGGACCACCGGAAGTTGGACCACCGACAGCGGGACCGTTGAGTACGGCATCGGGTACGGCGTCCAGAACACGAGCAATGAGGTTGTCGCGCAGGGCTGCAATAGCGCGCGACCGTTCCAGCCGGGTCGACACCGCCGCTTCCAACGCGGCGGCAAACCCTGCGACCGCGGGCACGTCCAGAGTGCCGGACCGAATGTCGCGCTCCTGGCCCCCTCCGTGAAGCAGCGGTGTCGGCGACAGGTCGCGACCGACGACGAGGGCACCGACACCGAGCGGCCCTCCGACCTTGTGCCCGCTCACGGTGAGGGCGTCGACCAGGGATGCGTCGACATCGACCCAACCGACCGCCTGGACCGCGTCGGAGTGCAGGAGCACTCCGCGCGAGCGCACGATGTCGGCGATCTCGGCGATCGGCGAGATCGCACCGACCTCGTTGTTGGCCCACATGATCGACACGAGTCCCAGTTGCGACGCGTGCTCACTGATGCACTCGCGCAGCCCATCGAGATCCAGTCGACCGGTCGAGTCGACGGGCAGGAAGCACACCGCCGCACCTTCGTGATCGATGAGCCACTGGGTCGGATCGAGAACGGCGTGGTGTTCGGCGGCAGACACGGCGAGCGCCGTACGGGAGTCGTCGGCGTCGCGGCCTGACCAGAAGAGGCCCTTGATCGCGAGGTTGTCCGCTTCAGTTCCACCAGAAGTGAAGACCACGTCGCTCGGGCGTACGCCCAACGACTCGGCCACCCTCTCGCGCGACTCCTCCACCACTCGCCTGGCCCGACGGCCGGAGGCGTGCAACGAGGACGCATTGCCCACCCGCTCGAGTTCGGCGGTCATCGCGGCAACTGCCTCCGGACGCATCGGAGTGGTTGCGGCGTGGTCGAGGTAGCCCACAGGCGGAGTCTAACGAGAGTGCGAGTTGGGCCTGCTGACCTAGCCCTTTCGCTTGTTGATCTCTGCGGTCAATTGCGGGACAACCTCGAAGAGGTCACCGACGACACCGAAGTCGGCCAGCTCGAAGATCGGTGCCTCGGCATCCTTGTTCACCGCGACGATCGTCTTCGACGTCTGCATCCCGGCCCGGTGCTGAATAGCGCCCGAGATGCCGTTGGCGATGTAGAGCTGCGGAGCGACGGTCTTGCCGGTCTGCCCGACCTGGTACTGATGCGGATACCAGCCCGCGTCTGTCGCGGCGCGTGACGCACCCACGGCCGCGCCCAATGAGTCCGCCAGCTCCTCGATCACGGCGAAGCCTTCCGCAGCGCCTACGCCACGTCCACCGGAGACCACGATCGCCGCTTCGGTGAGTTCGGGTCGTCCACCTTTCTGTGCCACGACTCGGTTGGTGACGCGAGCGCCGGTCGAGGACGCGGCCAACGTCACGACGACGTCCGAGCGGGTGCCGGCGGCGGGTGCAGCCTCGGGTGCGGTGGAGTTCGGACGCACGGTGATGATCGAGGTGCCGTGCGAGACGCGTGAATGCACAACCGTCGCGCCTCCGAAGACCGACTGCGTGGCAGTCAAGTCCGCAGTTACGTCAACGGCGTCGGTGATGACGCCTGAGTCGACGCGTACGGCGAGACGGCCCGCGATCTCCTTGCCGGTCGCGGTGGAAGGAATCAAGACGGCCGCGGGTGACTGCGCGACGACGAGTGTCGCCAGGACGTCGACGGTGGGCGCGACGACGTAGTCGTCGAACTCAGCACCTGCAGCGACGTACACCGTCGCTGCGCCGTACTCCGCGAGTGCCGGAAGCGCCGCGTCGACGTTGCGTCCGACCAGCACTGCCGCCGGCTCACCAAGCCGACGGGCCAAGGTCAGGAGCTCGAGCGTGACCTTCTTGACCGCGCCGTCGACATGGTCAACGAGAACGAGAATCTGCGTCATGGGTAGTCAACTACTCCTGCTCAGATGAACTTCTGCGACGCGAGGAATTCGGCGATCTTGACGCCGCCCTCTCCCTCGTCCTTGACGACCGTGCCGGCAGCGCGGGGTGGACGCTCGGCGAAGTCAGCGACCTGCGACCACGAGTTCGACAGCCCAACCCGCGACGCGTCGATGCTCGCGTCGGCCAATGACAACTTCTCGACCGGCTTCTTCTTCGCGGCCATGATCCCCTTGAAGGATGGGTATCGCGGCTCGTTGATCTTCTCGACCACACTCACGACGGCCGGCATGCTTGCCTCGACCTCGTCGTATCCGTAGTCCGTCTGGCGCTGAATCCGCACAGTCGAACCATCGATCTCCACCTTGTTCGCGTAGGTCATCTGCGGGAGAGCGAGTCGCTCGGCCACCATCGCGGGCACGACCGACATGCGAGCGTCGGTTGACTCCGAACCGAAGATGAGCAGATCGAACTCACGACCCGCCAAGGCGGTGGCGATGGCGTACGACGTCGCGGGCGCGTCGCTGCCGTGCAACGCGTCGTCGATGAGGTGGATACCGGCGTCGGCGCCCATCGACAGCGCCTTGCGGATGGTGTCCGACGTGTCCTCGGGTCCCATCGAGAAGACGGTAACTTCGCCGCCCTGCGCTTCGACAATCTTGAGCGCCTCTTCGACGGCGTACTCGTCGAGTTCGTTGATGACGCGGTCCACCGAGGCCCGATCGAGGGTGAAGTCGCTCGGGTTGAGCTTCTTGTCGGCCCAACTATCAGGAACCTGTTTC
>Ga0315297_10001942_pt1 | contig 12983 bp, 11 predicted proteins | sample YL17G15_0_MG_FD_203628 | JGI IMG/M metagenome (GOLD analysis project Ga0315297, IMG submission 203628) | Sediment microbial communities from Yellowstone Lake, YNP, Wyoming, USA - YL17G15_0 | ecosystem: Environmental > Aquatic > Freshwater > Lake > Sediment | place: USA: Wyoming | collected... | reverse complement strand
CTTTGGAGCCGCGGAGCATCTCGCCCGGCGTCCGGCCTGCCCGGACCGCGAGGCGCCACGCGAGCAGCTGCAGCGGCACGAGCGCCACGGCCGGGGCCACCATGCGGTCCAGGGCGCCGGTCGCGACGCGTACCGCTCCCGCCGGACCCACCCCGTCGCGGCTCACGACGAGGAGCGCCGAGCCCGCGTCGATCAGCTCGTCGGCGAGGGCGAGGTCGAGGTCGAGCGTCGCGTCCTCCAGTGCGAGGAGCGCGACCGCTAGGCCCGGCCCGGCCATCTCGAGGGGGCCGTGGCGGAAGTCGCCCGTCTCGTGCGACGCCGCCGCGAGCCCGACTGCCTCCGCGAGCAACAGCGCGCCCATCTGCGCCGCGGCGAGTGCGGCGCCCCGGCCCAACGCGACGAACCCGCTCCGCCCCCCCAGGCGGTCGGCGAGCGCATCCGCCATCGCCTCCGGCTCGGTGAGGAGCGCCGCGATCGCGTCCGCTGCCGCGTCGGCATCGGCGGCCGTGAGGGTTCCGAGCACCCCGCCCCCCGCGGCGCCCCCCGCGGCGTCGGCCGTCCCGCCGGCCGCGCCGCGCCCGCCGGCTGCGCCGCGCCCGGCGGCGAGCGCGCGCACGATCCCCGAGAGCGACACGAGGCACGCCGCGAAGCTCTTCGTCGATGGAGCGAGCTCCTCGCCGGCGCGCGTGTCGATCGGGATGTCCGCCAGGCGGACCAGCGAGTTGTCGGCACCGTTCGTGACCGCCACGACGATGGGCCGCCCCATCCTCCCGCGGACGGCGTCGGCGAGCCGGACGATCTCGGCGCTCTCGCCCGACTGGCTCACCACGACGAGGATCCCGCCCTGCGCGAGCGCCGGGAGGCCGAAGTGGACGAGCTCGCTCGCACCGCGAACGGTCGCCATGATCCCCGCGGCCGCGAGCGCGGTCGCCGCGGCGTGGCAGGCGTCGAGCGAGCCGCCCATCCCCGTGAGGACGATCGGTCCCGGCGAAGAGGCGACCGCGGCGAGGTGGTCCAGCCGGTCGCGCTGGGCGACGACCGCGGCCCCGGCGCGTCGGAGCGCATCCGGCTGCTCGAGGATCTCGGCGAGGAATCGGTCCCGCCGGGCGCCGTCGTCGCTCATCCGCCTCCCTTCACGGACCCTGCCGTCAACCCTTCGATGAACCGCCGCTGGAGCACGAGGAAGATCACCACCATCGGCGCGACCGCGACGACCGTCCCCGCCATCGTCTGGCCCCACACCACCGTGTTGCGCCGCGCCAGCAGGGCGAGGCCCACCGGCAGCGTCCGCATCTCGTCCGAGTTCGTGACGATGAGGGGCCAGAGGAAGTCGTTCCATGCGCCGATGAACGTGAAGATCGCCAGCGTCGCCATCCCGGGCGCCGCGAGCGGGAAGACGATCGACCGGAGGATGCGCCACTCCGACGCGCCGTCCATCCGCGCCGACTCGAGGATCTCGTCCGGTATCGACCGGAGGAACTGGCGCATGAGGAAGATGCCGAAGACCTGGATCGCGCCGGGGGCGATGAGGCCGAAGTACGTGTCCACGCCGATCGCCGGGATCGCCTTGTGGAGCTCCACCATGATCCGGTAGAGCGGGATGAGGTTCACCTGGAACGGCACCATGAGCGTGAGGAGGAACACGAAGAACAGGAGGTCGCGTCCGGGGAACCGGAGCTTCGCGAACGCGTACGCGGCCGCGGTCCCGAAGACGACGTTGAGCCCGACGATCGACGCCGACACGATGACGCTGTTGAGGAAGTACGTCGCGAACGGGAGCCTGCGGAAGACGTCCTGGTAGTTCTCCAGCGTGAACGGGTTCGGGATGAGATTGCCCGAGAAGACGTCGCCGGGAAGCTTGAACGAGGTCGAGAGCGTCCAGTAGAACGGGACGATCATGACCAGCGCCGCCACGATGAGCGTCGCGTACAGGCCGATCCTCCGGGGCACGCTCGCGCGCATCAGTCGCGCTCCCCGAAGAAGCGGAGCTGCACGAACGAGAGCACCGCGAGGACGATGAGGAGCATGTACGCGATCGCCGACGCGGACCCGATGTCGAGGCGCTGGAACTCGTCGACGAGCTCGTAGACGACGGTCCGCGTCGAGAGCCCCGGCCGGCCCTGGGTCATGACGAAGATCTGGTCGAAGGCCTGGAAGCTCCCGATGATCCCGATGATGTAGATGAAGAGGATCGTCGCGCGAAGTCCCGGCAGGGTGACGTGGCGGAACTGCGCCCAGGCACCGGCGCCGTCGACCTTCGCGGCGTCGTACGTCTCGCGCGGGATCGCCTGCAGGGCGGCGAGGAAGACGACGGTCTCGAACCCGAAGCCCTGCCAGATGGACGTCACGACGACGGCGGGCAGGGCCGTGGTGGGATCGTTGAGCCAGGCGTGCCCCGGGAGTCCGAAGAGGCCCAGCAGGTCGTTGATGAGCCCCTGGTCCTGGTAGAGCATCTTCCAGACGGTCGCGACGGCGACGAGCGCGACCATCGTCGGGAGGAAGAACGCCGTCCGGAAGAATGCGCGGAGGTGGACCGATTCGTTGAGGAGGATCGCCGAGCCCAACCCGAGGAGCGGGCCGATCGCCATTCCCATGACGACGAAGAAGACGGTGTTCTGCACGGTCCGGAGGAAGCGCGGGTCGCCGAGGAGCGCGGCGTAGTTGTCGAGGCCGACGAACACGGGCGGCTTGATGCCGTTGTAGTCCGTCAGGCTCCAGTACCCGGAAACGGCCATCGGCACGAGGAAGAAGACGACGGTCACGACGACCGCCGGAGCGACGAGCACGTAGCCCGGCAGCCCCGCGCGGATGCGCCGCACCATCGCCCTCTCCTCGCCCGCCCCGGGTCGCTACTTGGCGAGCGCGGCGTCCGACGCCACGGCGGCCTCGTCGAGCGCGGCGCGCGAATCGGTCTTGCCGAGGAGCGCGGCGTCGAGGTTCTCGCTGATGATCGTGTCCACCTCCGACCAGGCGGCGACGTACGGGAAGTGCGTCGCGGTCGCCATCGTGTCGAGGAAGACCTTGAAGGGCGCCTGCCCGCCGAAGTACGGGTCAGGCTGGGTGAGCTCGGGGCTCTCGAGCGCGGCCGTCGTGGCCGGCGCGGCCCCGGTCACGGTGTACACGAGGACCTGCTGCTCCGGGCGGAGGAAGTACTGGACGAAGAGCCACGCGGCCTCCTGGTGCGCCGCGCTGGCCGGGATCGAGAGCCCGGTCCCGCCCAGGTAGCTGCCGGGCTGCTTCGAGTACGGCGCGGTCGCGATCTTCCACTTGCCCGACTGATCGGGCACGCCGCTCCTGAGGAGGCCCATGTAGTACGGGCCGTCCGAGAACATCGCCACCCGGCCGTCGACGAGCGCGGGCGGCAGGTCGCCGTCCGCGTCCGACCAGTAGAGGCCGCTCCCGTCCTGGATGAGTCCCACCTGGTAGTCGAGCGCACCCACGCCCGCATCGCTGTTGAACGTCGCCTTGGTGCCCTCGGGATTCAGCAGCTCGCCGCCGTTCTGGAAGAGGACCTGCGAGAAGTGGAACGTGTTCGGCCGGACGGCGTAGAGGTACTTGTCCAGCTTGCCATCCCCGTTGCTGTCCTCCGCGAGCTTCTTCGCGGCCGAGCGGAGCTCGTCCCAGGTCGTCGGGACCGGGATCCCCTTCTGTTCGAAGAGGTCGGAGCGGTAGTAGAGGGCGTACGCGTCGAAGTCGTTCATCATCGTCACGTACGCGTCGCCGTACGTCATCGCCTCGACGGGACCCGGCGCGTACTGGTCCGTGATCGGCGTGCCGTTGAGCATCCCGCCGCTCAGCGCCTTGAGATCGAGCAGAACGTCGTTCGAGGCCAGCGTGGGGATCCAGGTCATGTCGAGCGTCGCGACGTCCGGGCCCTGCCCGGACGACACGGCGACGTTGAACTTGTCGAGGAACGTGTCCCAGTCGAGGTCCTGGCGGTCGACCGTGATCCAGGGGTACTCCTGCTGGAAGGCGGCGATCGCGGCCTCGGTGAACGGCGTCACCTCCATGCCGTAGTAGTCCCACACGGTGAGCGTCACCGGCGTCGTGTCGAGCGACGCGCTGGGGTCGGCGCTCTCCGCGGGCGCGGCCGACCCCTCGACCGACGGGACCGCGCTGGCGGCGACCGACGGCCCCGCACTGGCGGCGCTCGACGGAGCCGGCGACGCCGATCCGCTGCACCCGGCGAGCAGGATCGTCGTCGCGACCAGGACGGCGATCGGCCTCATCCTCCGGATCATCGGTTCCTCCTCCTGGCTCTCACCCGGCCGACCGGGCTCGATCGCCCGGGGCCCTCTTGCGCGAGCGCGCCGACCTTCGGCCCGATCGCAGGTCCACCGGCTCCACGGACCGCGCCCGCGTGCCGCTCGTCTCGATGAAGTACCGGGCATGCTCGCCCGACACGATCGTCCTGCTGTGCTCTACGGCGACGCCGTCCTCGTCGTACGCGGCGCCCTCCAGGGACAGCGCCGGCCTTGCGGTCCGGAGACCCAACAGGCGCGCCTCGCGCCGTCGGGGGACCACGGCGCTGATCGTCTCGCGGGTCCGGACGACGCGCCGCCCGTACCGGCGCTCCAGCACGTCGTACAGCGACTCCCTCGTGAAATCCTCGTCCAGCAGGCCCGGGAACACAACCGCCGAGAGGTGGGCTTGCTCGAGGAGGAGCGGGACGCCGTCGGCCCCCCGGACGCGTTCCAGGTACCAGACCGGCGCGCCGGGCGCGATCCCGAGCTCCTCGGCTACGGCCGGAGGAGCGGGTTCCTCCGCGGCCGCCAGCACCTCCGCGTACGGGTCGAGGCCCCGGGCTCGCATCTCGTCGGCGAAGCTCGCCCGCGCTGCGATGTCCCGCACGATGGGCGGCGCCGTGACGAACGTCCCGCGGCCGCGCGCTCGCTCCAGCCGCCCCTCGCGCGACAGCTCGTCGAGCGCGCGACGGATCGTGATGAGGCTGCAGCCATAGCGGATGGTGAGGTCGCGCTCCGTCGGCATCCGGTCGCCGGCATGCCACTCGCCCCGGTCGATCGCGCCGCGCAGGTCGAGGTAGACCTGGTGGTGGAGGGGGATCGGGCCGGACTCGAGCAGGAAGCGGGCCATCGTCCTCGGCAAGCGTGCGGGACCTGTCGTCGTCACCCTACTTGATGATAAGATTATAAGCAAGCATGGACGCGGCCGGCGCGGCTGGAGTCCCGGCGCGCAGGCGCCGCCCGCGCGTGCGATGGGCTGGTGGCTGGATGGGCATCAAGATCGCCGTCGTCGGCGGAGGGTCCACGTACACCCCGGAGCTCGTCGACGGGCTCGCGGCACGAGCCGACCGGGTCCCGGTCGACGAGGTCGTCCTCCTCGACCCGGACGCCGAGCGCCTCGCGGTGGTTTTTGGACTCGCCGGCCGCATCCTTCGGCGGCGCGGGTTCGCGGGCCGGCTCGTCGCCACCGGCGACCGGGCGGCCGCGCTCGACGGGGCCGACTACGTCGTCGTCCAGCTCCGCGTCGGAGGCCAGTCCGCCCGCCTCCACGACGAGATGATCCCAGCCCGGTTCGGGTGCGTCGGGCAGGAGACCACCGGCCCGGGCGGCTTCGCGAAGGCGCTCCGGACCGTACCCGTCGTCCTCGAGATCGCCGAGGAGGCCGCCCGCCGCGCCGCGCCGGGCGCGTGGATCGTCGATTTCACGAACCCGGTCGGGATCGTCACCCAGGCCCTCCTCGATGCCGGCCATCGGGCCATCGGGCTCTGCAACGTCGCCATCGGCTTCCAGCGCCGGTTCGCGGCGCACTTCGGGGTCGCGCCGGAGCGCGTCCAGCTCGAGCACGTCGGGCTCAACCACCTCACGTGGGTGCGTGCCGTGCGCGTGGACGGTGTCGACCGGCTCCCGGAGCTCCTCGAGCGCGATGCGGCCGGGATCGCCGCCGATGTCGAGCTCCCCCTCGACCTCATGCGTCACCTCGAGGCGATCCCCTCGTACTACCTCCGCTACTACTACGCCGGGCCGCAGGTGGTCGCCGAGCAACGGGACCTTCCGACGCGGGCGGAGGAGGTCATGGAGATCGAACGGGGGCTCCTCGAGCTGTACCGCGACCCGACGCTCGACGTGAAGCCTGCCCTGCTCGAGCAGCGCGGCGGGGCGTTCTACAGCGAGGCCGCAGTCCAGCTCATCGCGTCGCTCCACGACGACGCGGGCGATGTCCAGGTCGTGGACGTCCTCAACCGCGGCGCGGTGCCCGGCCTCCCGCACGACACGGTCGTGGAGGTGCCCGCCCGGATCCACCGCGACGGCGCCCACCCGGTCACGCTCCTGCCTCTCGCTCCCGAGATGCGCGGGCTCGTCCAGCAGGTCAAGGCGTACGAGGAGCTCACGATCGAGGCCGCGCTCACGGGCGACAGGTCGGTGGCGTTCAGGGCGCTCCTCGCGAACCCCCTCGTCCCGGATGCCGAGACCGCAGGCGCGCTCCTCGCTGCGATCCTCGACGCGGACCGGGCGCACCTCCCGCGGTTCGCCACGTGATCGCCCGATGAGGGACGCTGCGGGGATCGGCAGCCGTCTCGTCTTCGGGGTGGACCTGGGCGGGACGAAGGTCCGTGCGGCTCTCGCGGACGCCGACGGCGCCGTTCGGGCGGAGCTCGTGGAGCCCGCCGACGTGCGCGTGCCGGGTGCGCTCGCGGTGCAGGTCCGGCGCATCCTCGGCGAGCTCTGCAGCCGGGCGGGCGTCGCGGACCCGCGGGACGTGCGGGCCGCGGGCTTCGCGCTCCCCGTGACGATCCACCCGGTCACCGGCGCCATCGGCTCGTTCCACAACGTGGCCGGCCTCGGCGGCGCGGACCCGCGGGGCGAGCTGGCGACCGCGCTCGGCATCCCAGTCGCGATCGGCAACGACGCGGACCTCGCCGCGCTCGCCGAGGGCCGGCACGGGGCCGCGATCGGCGAGCGCGACTATGTCGTCGTCGCCATCGGGACCGGGATCGGGATGGGGATCGTGTCGGGCGGCCTCCTGGTGCGAGGCTATCGCGGGCGTGCCGGCGAGATCGGGTATCTCCCGCTCGGAGCGGACCCAACGGAGGCGGAGAGCCTCCGCGCGGGCGCCTTCGAGCGTGCGGCCGCGGGCCCGGCCCTGCGCCGGCGCATCGACGCGGCCGTCGCCGCCGACCCGGCGACCGCGCTCCGGCCCGGTGCGACCCTCGACGTCGTCGCAGAGGCAGCGAGTGCCGGCGACGAGACGGCACGGCGGGTCCTTGCGGAGGAGTCGCGCCTCATCGCGGAGGGGATCGCGGCGGTCGCGGCGGTCCTCGATCCTGCCGTGGTCGTCCTCTCGGGGGGCGTCGGGGCGGTCCCCGCGCTCCTCGAGCCGGTCCGCGCCGCACTGGCCCGGCTCGTGGCGGACCCACCCGAGATCCGGACGGGGCGCCTCGGCGAGCGAGGACCGCTCGTCGGGGCGATCGACCTCGCGCAAGGTCTGCTCGACCTGGCGCCGGGGGCGTGGGACATGCCGCTGGGGCCGTCCGACCCGGGCTGAACGAACAGAGTCGGCACCGCGCCCGGCGCCCCGACGTTGCCTTCGGCCCGGCGGTCCGGGACGGTTCGGCACTGGCCTCGCCTGCGCCGCCCGCGGCACGCTCGGAACGGGGAAGGTGGAACGCGGATGACGGCAGCGGGTCCACCGTCGCGTCTCACGTGACGACCATGGCGTCCGGCCCCGGCCGGCTCTCGAGCAGCCCGGCTCTCGCACCGGATCTGGCGGAGGTGACGCGACGATGACACGGCAGTTCGTCGTCCAGCTGGACAACCGGCCGGGGGAGCTCGCGCACCTCGCCAAGGCCCTCGCCGCCCGCGGGATCGACATCCGCCACATCGCAAGCGCCGGCGCCGGCCCCTCTGCCTGCGCGTTCCTCACCACGACGGACACCGATGCGACCCGGGAGGTCCTCCACTCGCTTGGGAACCTCTTCATCGAGGGCACCCCGATCATCGTGGAGCTCGACGACCGACCAGGCGCGTTCGCCGAGGTCGCCGCGACGCTCGCCGGGGCCGGGGTGAACGTCCTCGGGTCGCTCATCGTCGGCCGGAAGGAGGGCGTCGTCGAGGTGGCGTTCTCCGTCGACGACGAGGAGAAGGCCCGAGCCGTCCTCGGGAACACCGACCTCGTCGGGGTCGGCGACTGATCGAAGCCGCGACGGCGTGGAGGTCGTCGCGCTCTCATCGTCGCGGGTGGCCTTGATCGGGGAACGGTCCGCGATCGGCGATCTCGTGCTCCTCGCCGGCACGCACGGGCGATGGGCGTTCGGTGCCGAAGGCTCCCGCATCGCGGCCAGGCCGGGGGACTCCGTCGGAGTCGTCGTCCGGGTCCACCGCCCCAGGTGACCGTGATACGAGCCCCATGGTCGGCCCGATGCGCGTACCGGGCGACGAGAGCCTCGCGGCCTCCGCTACCATCGCGTGGTGAGCATGTCGCCGGCGCACCCGCGCGAGTCATCCGCCCGGGATGGATTCCTCCCGGACTTCCGACAGCGCGACCAGTACGGCTTCGCCCTCCTCCTCATCATCACGACGATGTTCGTCCGCGCCATCGCGGGTGACAGCCCGCTCGGACAGTTCCTGAGCGTTGTGCTCGGCGGAGGCACCGTCGTGTTCGTCTTCTACACCGCGGACGCGAAGCCGCGGGTCCTGCGACCGACGGCAGCGGTCGTGATCGTCGCCATCGCGGTGAGCTTCCTCACGCTCCTTGGCGGCACGGACAAGTTCGGCGCCGCGGTGTCCGCGGTCTTCGGGCTCCTCCTCGCGTTCGTCGCGCCGATCACGATCGCCGCCCGCCTCACGTCGATGCCCAAGATCAGCCTCCGGACGGTACTCGGGGCGCTGTGCATCTACCTGCTCATCGGGTTGTTCTTCTCGTACGTGTACGGCGTCGTGGCGTACGTGGACAAGGTCCCGTTCTTCGTCCAGCCGGACGCCGGGTCGTCGACCGACTACATCTACTTCAGCTACGTGACGCTCACGACCACGGGGTACGGCGACTACACGGCCGCGACGGACCTCGGGCGCATGCTCGCGATCACCGAGGCGCTCTTCGGGCAGCTCTACCTGGTGTCGGTCGTGGCACTCCTCGTCGGGAACGTCGGGCGGACCATGGAGCCCAGACGGCGCCGGGGGTCGGTGCCTGGCGACGCCGGGGGGGAGGCGGCCGACGGCCCCGACGCCCCGGACGGCCCCGACGCCCCGGACGGCCCCGACGCCCCGGACGGCCCCGACGCCCCGGGCGGCCCCGACGCCCCGGACGGCCCCGACGCCCCGGACGGCCCCGACGCCTCGGCGGGCGAGGAGCCGACCGGACCTATCCCGCCCGCGTGAAGTCGAAGCGGCACGCCACGCAGTAGCGGAACGCGCTCGCCCTTCGACGTCCGCACGATGGGCAAGCGAGCAGGTCCGGCCGGACCGGGACGGACCGCGCAGCGGTCGGCGAGCTGGCCCCATCGGTCTCTGGTTCCGCCGCGGGCGCCGACCCGGCCGCAGCCGCCTCTCCGTCACCGTCGACTTGCGGCTGCGCGCCCCACGCCGGTCCTCCGACCGGCACGCCGTCGGGCAGCCCCAGGGCCGCGGCGCGAGCCTCGGACGCGCGCTGGACGCCCCGGACGACCGCGATCCCCAGGACCCCCGAGGTGGCAAGTCCGAGGAGTGCGATGACGTCCACCACGACGAGCGCCCGTGCATCGTCGATCGACGTCGTGTCGGTCATGGCGAACGAGAGGAGGCCGTCGGCGACGTTGCACGCGACGAACAGGACCCACCAGGCGCCGAGGAGACGCGAGCGGGGGGCGCCGAACGTGGTCCGCCGCTCGAGATCGGCCATCGAGCGGTACGGCATGAACATGTTCGCGAAGGGGACGAGCCACCACCCGATCGACCAGCCCGGCGAGATCCCCGGCGTGCCTCCCCCGAGCCACGGGACGTTCGCGACCGACCGGCTCTGCCAGGCGAGGAATGCGACGGCGGCGAGGATGACGGTGACGCCGTTGACGAGCGACCAGGCCGCCACGACCTCGACGTAACCCCCCGCGCCCCCGATGGCGAGCGAGCCGGGGTCGGCGTCTCCCAACAGGCCGATGACGCCGAATGTCAGGATCGCGATGACGAAGACCGATCCCGAAGCGAGCCCGAGCGTGATGCACGCGATGGTGGCGCGGAGGTGGCCGGACCGGTACCCGGGGCTCACCCACGTCCCGTCGAGGGGCGTCGAGCGCGGCGCCGGGCCCGTCTCCGGAAGCCCGAGCGCGGCATTCGGGGTGAAGCCGCCGCACCGACGACAGCGGTAGCCGTTGCCCTCTCGCCATTGGGCCCAGAGCTCAGCGCCGCATGGCGCGCAGTGGTAGGCGCGGCCGGTCATCGGCGGGGACCGATCTCCTCGGCCCCGTCAGACCGCGTCGCGGAAGCGATCGGCCGCCGTCACGAGTCGATCCATCGTCCCCGGCTCGGCGGCCGCATGGCCGGCGTCGGGCACCACCTGGAAGTCGGCCTCCGGCCATCGCCGATGGAGGTCCCACGCCGTCGTCATCGGGCAGCACATGTCGTACCGGCCCTGGACGATGACGGCCGGGATGTGCCGGATGCGATCCACGTCGTCGAGGAGCTGTTCGGGGTGGCTGAAGAACCCGCCGTTCACGAAGTAGTGATTCTCGATCCGCGCGAACGCCTCGGCGAAGTCGTCCTCGTCGAACGACGCCACGTGCACCGGGTCGAGAAGGAGCCAGCTCGTGGAGGCCTCCCAGACGCTCCACGCCCGCGCGGCCCGGAGCCGCTCCTCCCGATCATCGGAGAGAAGTCGCCGGCTGTACGCCGCCATGAGGTCGCTGCGTTCCGCCTCCGGTATCGGGGCGACGAATGCCTCCCAGGCTTCCGGGAAGACGAACGAGGCGCCCTGCTGGTAGTACCACCGCAGCTCGAGCGGGCGGAGGAGGAAGATGCCGCGCAGGACGAGGGCCCGCACGCACTCCGGGTGCGCCTCTGCGTATGCGAGCCCGAGCGTGGTCCCCCACGAACCGCCGAAGACGACCCAGCGGTCGATGCCCAGGTGCTCGCGGATCCGCTCCATGTCCGCGACGAGGTCCCACGTCGTGTTCTCCTCGAGGCTCGCGTGCGGTCGGCTCTGCCCGCAGCCGCGCTGGTCGAAGAGGACGATCCGGTAGGCCGACGGGTCGAAGAACCGACGCTGGTCCGGCGAGGTGCCTCCGCCCGGCCCCCCGTGCACGAAGACGACCGGGGTTCCGTCCGGACGGCCGGATTCCTCCCAGTGGACCTCGTGGAGGTCCGAGACGCGCAGGTGGCCCTGCGCGTGGGGCTCGATGGGCGGGTACGGCTCGCGCAGCGGCGCGACGGGGTCGATCGTGGACATGCAGCAAGTCTAGGTCCCGGGCGCGCAGGCGCGTGCCCGGGACCTGCGACGCGCGGCCGTGCGCCGCGCCGGATCAGGTGCCCGGCGCCCGGTAGTCGACGACTCGCTTCGCCACCTCGTCGGCCTGCTCGGTCGTGAGGAGCACGGTGGTCCGCAGGCTGACCGCTCCACTCGAGGCGACGGTCATGGCGACGGCCGCCGCGGACACGTTGTCCGGTGCGTCCACGATGATCACGAAGTCATCCGCCCCGAAGGTGAAGTAGAAGCTCTCGAGCCTCCCGCCCGTCGACGCGGCCAGCTTCTCGACGGCTGCCCGCCTCGCGGACCCGCCGTCCTTCAGGACGCCCCGCGCACCCTCTGCCGTGTACGAACCCTGGAACATGTACTTCGCCATGGACGTTCCCTCCCTGGCGGCCCGAACGGGCCGAAGGGCGGATTGTGCCGCATGGGGCGGTATTGTCAATGGGAGCGCCTAAAGATCCGCCCGTGCCGACACGGGCCCGTCGTGACACGGGACGGTCGTGACCAACGGCGCTCGACGCGCCGGTCCGCCGCTGCGACCATGCGGCAATGACCGATCGCACGACTCCGAAGCCGATGGCCGCCGACGGGATCGAGCTGCGCATCGCGACGCCCGAGACCCTCCGGCATTCCCTCTCCCCGCTCACCCGCGCGTTCGCCTTCGAGTGGACGGACGCCGATTGGGAGGTGCACGTCCACACGAGCGAACCGGACCGGGTCGTCGCCGCCTTCGAGGGGGAGGAACCGGTCGGCTGCGCCGGCGCGTTCACGTTCCGACTCACCGTGCCGGGAGGCGAGGTGGGCGCCGCCGGCGTCACCCTCGTGGGCGTGAGCCCCAGCCACCACCGGCGCGGGATCCTCCGGCGGCTCATGCGCCAGCAGCTCGACGACGTGCACGAGCGCGGCGAGCCCGTGGCGGTGCTGTGGGCATCCGAGGCGGCGATCTACCAGCGCTTCGGGTACGGGCTCGCGACGTTCGCCGGCACGTTCGACGTGGACCGGACCAGGACCGTCTTCTCGCACCCGGTCCCGGCGGAAGGTCGGATCCGGATGGTCGAGGGCGATGAGGCGGCCCGACTCCTCCCGATCGCCTACGACCGGGCGAGGGTGGTCACTCCCGGCGCGCTGTCCCGAACGGACGACTGGTGGCGCTGGGAGATCGTGTACGACGCCGAGTTCCGGCGACGGGGGGCGAGCCCCAAGTACTTCGGGCTCTACGAAGTCGATGGCGCACCCGAGGGCTACGCGATCTACCGCGTCCGCGAGGCCTTCGACGAGCGCGGCCCCAGGAGCGAGCTGCTGGTCCGCGAGGTGATCGCCCTCACGCCGCGAGCCGGGCGCGACATCTGGCGTTGGCTCTTCGACATCGACCTCGTCGGCCGGATCCACGCCGACTACCTCCCCGTGCCGCCGCCGATCTTCCACGTCCTCGCGGAGCCGCGACGCCTGGGGCTCACCGTGCTCGACGGGCTCTGGCTCCGGATCGTCGACCTGCCCGCCGCGCTTGCCGGCCGCGCCTACGCGACCGACGGCGACCTCGTCCTCGACGTCTCCGACGGCTTCTGCCCGTGGAATGCCGGGCGGTG
>Ga0315297_10001941_pt1 | contig 12988 bp, 9 predicted proteins | sample YL17G15_0_MG_FD_203628 | JGI IMG/M metagenome (GOLD analysis project Ga0315297, IMG submission 203628) | Sediment microbial communities from Yellowstone Lake, YNP, Wyoming, USA - YL17G15_0 | ecosystem: Environmental > Aquatic > Freshwater > Lake > Sediment | place: USA: Wyoming | collected... | reverse complement strand
GAAGAAGTAGTCGTAGGCGACGCGGGCCCTGGCCGTCCAGGTCATTTCACGGCTGACCCGTGTCGGTTCGGGCATCAGCCAACTCGTCGCAGACGTGCTGATCCAGGCAAGTCCGGCCGCCACCCCCCCCTCAATGACATGATGCTGGAGGAGATCCGGGGGGAGGGGGCGGAAGGTCAGGCCGGCAAGGAGCGAAAGGGAGTTCAGGGTCTCGCCCTCGCCCCAGGTCGCCCTGTATTCGATCCCGTCGAGGGTCGAGCTGAAGACAAGGTCACCGAAGCGATCGGTCTTGTGCCTCGAAACATGAAGCTCGATCTCCGAAGACAGGCGACGGCTCCATTCATAGCCCAGGCTTATTCGCCCTAGGGAGAAAGACGATCGTAGATTCTCCACATAGGCTCTCGAAGTATAGGGGCCTAATTCCGCAGGAGGAAGGTCCTCGGTGAATCGGAATATGATGTCCTCTTCTGTGATGTCCCAAAGTCCCTGGGCAGCATTGAAGCCCGGGGCCCAGGTCAGTTTAAGGCGCGGCCCTCGTTTATCCGAATAATGAACTCGCTTCTCCGGCTCTCCGGTCGTCGTGGTCCTTTGCGTCGGTACAAAGGTCTCGGGCTCCCGTGCCTGGCGTCTCAGCCTGGCCAAGACCTTGTTCACGGCCGACTCGGGCAGACCGGCGAGGCTGATTTCAGAGTCGAGGCCGGCGCCCGCCCCGGCCGCGAAACCGACGAGGCCGGACGCAGCTCCGATGACCAAACCTCCTAGAACGGGCTTTAGCACACCCGCGTCGTTATGGCCCTGGGAAGCCAAAATCGCCCCGCCGAGCGCCCCGGGCACGAAACCATAAAGAAGGCCCCGCCAGGCTTTGGATTTTCTGACGATCCTGATGATCGCGATATCGGCAACGATTACGGATTCGTCCTTCCCATCGAGACCTAGCATAAGCAGGGAATCCTGCTTGACGGCGATGAGCTCTCCCGTGACCTTATGCCCGTCCTTTAGGGTGACGGCGAGGTTTGCCCCCCTCCTCTCCCGAGCAGAAAGGGCATCGGGAAGAACGAGTAACGAACAGACCAGGACCATCGCGACTTGTTTGTCGAAACGCTGTTTCATGGAGGGCCTCCATCATCCGTCATCATGATAAGGGCCTCTAGAAAATAAGTTGTCAAAAGTTTGTCAAAAATTTGTAAATTTGCGCGTTACGACCCTTCCTCCCGGATCCGCATCAGCGGGTCGAGGGTTCGGATCCTTCCGGAGGGGGCTTCTCTTTATTTCATATAAATTATAAAGGCGGAGGCTCGGCGGGTAACGGGATGAGATCAAATATTCTCAATACGAGGAATTGCCAGTTATTGGTTGAGTTGGCAGAGCCGTATGGGTACAATCAAGGCCGATGTCGATCGGAGATCTGGAGGACAATGTGTCAGAAAAAAACGAAACTGAGCGAGGAGCTCTGAAAATGCTGGCCGTTCTTCCCTTGCTGGGAGCGCTCCTGTTCGCGAGGGCCTGGCCTGCAGTCTCGGCCGTTGACCCCCAGGAGATCCAACAAATCCTCAAAGAGGCCATAGATAACAGGCGGACCGTAGGGATCGTCGTGGGGCTGGTCAATGCGGATGGGATCAAAATATTCAGCAACGGCAAGACCTCCCCCGACGGTCGAAACGTCGACGGTGATAGCGTGTTCGAGATAGGTTCGGTGACCAAGACCTTCACGGCGACCCTGGTGGCCGATATGGTCAAGCGGGGGCTGGTCAGCCTGGACGATCCCGTATCCAAGTATCTGCCCGATACGGTCAAGGTGCCGTCGCGTGGCGGAAGGGAGATCACCTTGCTCGACCTGGCGACTCAAAGGTCAGGCCTTCCTCGCATGCCGACGAACTTCAAACCCGCGGATGCCGGGAATCCCTACGCCGACTATACCGTCGAAAAGATGTACGAGTTCCTTTCGAGCTACCAGCTTCCGAGAGATATCGGAGCGAAGTACGAGTATTCCAATCTGGGCGTGGGCTTGTTGGGCCATATCCTGGCGCGGAAAGCAGGCCAGAGCTACGAGGCCCTGTTGGCCGAGAGGATCTTCCGGCCGCTCGAGATGAACAGCACGGCCATCGTTCTCACCCCCGACATGTCTTCCCGTCTGGCCGCGGGGCATTCGTCAGGCCTGACTCCGGAAAAGAACTGGGACCTAAACGCGCTGGCCGGCGCGGGCGCGATCCGATCGACCGTCAACGATATGCTGAAATATGTGGCAGCGTACATGGAACTGAAGCCCTCTTCGCTCTCGGCGGCGATGGAAATGGCCCAACAAGACCGCAATGACACGACCGCACCCAACCTGCGCATCGGTCTTGCCTGGCACCTGCTGAAGCGTCCGGATTCCGTGATCGTGTGGCACAACGGCGGAACCGGAGGATATCACAGCTTTATCGGTTTTGATCGAAAGAGGGGAGTGGGAGTCGTTGTTCTGTCGAACAGCACAAACGACATCGACGATATCGGCTTCCACCTGGTGGATCCGCAGATCCCGCTGGCTAAATTCGAGCCCAGAAAAGAGAGGAAGGAGATCGCCGTCGATCCCGGCGTGTTCGACGCGTATGTCGGCGAGTACCGGCTTGCTCCGAACTTCGTCCTGGCCATCGCGAAAGAAGGTCAGCAACTGTTCCTGCAGGCGACCGGGCAACCCCGTCTGCGCCTGCATCCGGAAGCCGAAACGGAATTCTTCATCACAGAGGCCGATGCTCAGGTGTCGTTTGTCAAGGATTCGACAGGGAAGGTAGGCCATCTCATCCTTCATCAGGGAGGGCGGGACCAGAAGGCCGAAAGGATAAAGTGACGTTCCAAGATGAGGAGAGGGCTTAAGGCCGCTTTTTGCGGGTCGTGTTCAGCCACACTTCGGCGAAACGGCCTTTCATCATATTCTCGGGAGGCGCGGCCCGGTCGAGACCGAGGTTGACCACGAACAGATCCGGGAGACCGTCTTTGTTGACGTCCCCCACGGCGACCTCCCAACTCCATTCCGTACCTAAACGCAGTTTGCTGTCAGTGAAATTGCCCTGGCCGTCATTCAGCCAGACCTCGTTAGGACCTATGCACGCCAGGAAAATGTCCAGATTGCCGTCCCCGTCGAGGTCGACGACGGCGACTTTTTCCACGCCATTGGTGCCGAGCGTGCGGCCGGCCGTGAAGCGGCCTTTTCCGTCGTTCAGGTAGAGCCTGGCGAAGGGTTCCTGCTGGGTGACCAGGACAATATCCAGATCTCCATCGCGGTCGAGATCGCCCAGGGCCAATCCGTGGGAATGACGCAAGGCCTCATCGAATACCTGCCCGGTTTCGATAAAGCGGCCACGGCCGTCGTTCAGCAACACGCGATTGGGACAGGGATCGGTGTCGGCGGTGCGCCAGCCGCACAACACGGCGTCGACGGCTCCGTCACCGTTGACGTCCCCCAATTCCACCGCGGCCAGGATCCCTTGACCGAGCGGCTGCCCGGCGTATTGAAAGCGCCCCTTTTTATCGTTGAGGTAGATCCGTCCTTTCGCCCCCTTGTCCGTCATAACGATGGCGAACACGTCGATCAGGCCGTCACCGTTCAGATCCGCCAGTCGGCACTGCCAAAACCGGGCTGCATCGGTATCAGCAAAACGAGTGGTGTCCGGAGAAAAATGCCCGTGTCCATCATTCAACCACACCGTCCTCCCGGTGATGACATCCCTGCTTCCATCGTTGTTGAAGTCATAGACGACGGGTTTCCCTGCGTCCATGGGGCGTTCCAGACGTTGGCCGCTATCGGCAAATTGTCCGTGCCCGTCGCCGAAATAGACCCCATATTGGCTGTTCTGCCCGGACTCATTAACGACAAAGGCGTCGAGGGCGCCGTCGCCGTTAAGATCGGCGAGGACCACGCCGCGCCCGACGAAATTATTGAGTTGCTGACCGTTGCTGCTAAACGCTACCTGGGCTTCGCTGGCAACGGGATACGTCGAGCTGGAGAGAGCGACTGTCAGGCAAACGAATATGAAATTCATCCGTTCCTCCTGTCTTGTACTAAGACGATCATTTTAACATGAAAATCGAACTAAGAACCGGAGATTCGCAGCTTCCGTATATGGCCGCTTGGGGGAGAATGAGTCGAAGGGCGAATGCATCACACCAGATCGCGTGTTCGAGAAACCCTGGGGTGCTTCCCTTTGCCCTCATTGACAATCCCCCGGGAACGTTTGATGATAGCCTCCGTATTCGATATTATCGATGCGTCCGGTCAAGCTTTTTAGTCCGTTTTGTTCTTAGGAGGCCGCCCCTATGAAAAAAACCGCTTTCTTCGTGCTGATCATTATCTTCGTCATCCTCTGTGGTTCTGCCCAAGTCCCGGCCCCGGCCGCTAAGCCCGATGATGGGGCCAAGAACCTCGACCTGGTAGAGAAAACCGTCCCGGTGCCCGAGACCTTCAAAACCGGCTTCGATACCATCTCGGCCAAGGACTCGCTGGCCATGCTCACGTTCATTGCCTCCGACCTCCTGGAAGGCCGGGAAACGGGCACGCGCGGCTTCCAAGCCGCGGCGGAATATGCCGCGTCCCTGTTCGGACTCGCCAAGCTCAAACCCATAGGCGATATGCCGATGCGGTCGTTCGGCATGATGCAGATGCTGGGCCAATCCCAGACTCCGCAGAAACCGCTCGAGAACACCTATCTTCAGGAATTCCCACTCGTAGAGACCGTAGAAACCTCGAGCGCTCTGAGCCTCGAGGTCCGGCAGGGCGGGTCTGTCCGATCGCACACCTTCCGGCCCGTCGTCGATTATCAGGGTTTTGCCGCCCTCGGTGATACCTTGAGCGGTCCCGTCGTTTTCGTGGGCTACGGGATCGGCGAGAAGAACGCCGGCTTCGACGAATTCAAAGGTATCGACGTCAAGGGGAAGATCGTTATTCTCATTGCGGGCGTGCCCGATTTCCTGTCGAAAGACATCAAGGCAAGGTACCTGATGCCTTCTATGTCGCCGATGGCCCCGCCAGCGGCTGGGGAGGGCGGCCCGACCGGAAAGCGCGTCGACAGGCTCCAGGACCTCCGTCAGCGAGGCGCGGCCGCTGTCCTCCTTGTCCGTGGCGGCGGACGCGACCTCGACCGCTGGCGCTCGCTGATGCCTCGGAAGAGCGTCAACGACGAGGTCCCGATCATCCGCAAGTCCTACCACAGCATCAGTCTCCCCGGCGAGATCGAAGAGACGCCGTGGACGCGGTCGGCGGTCGTGACCATCACCCCCGGCGCGGCCGACCGGATCCTCGAGGCCGCCGGGACGAAGCTCGAGGACCTCAAAAAGAAGATCGAGACGTCCAAGAAGCCCGCATCCCGGGAGATCCCGGGCGCCGTCGTCACGATGACCTCGACCCTGAAGACGCAGACGATCCGCGGCATCAACGTTGTCGGGGTCATCGAGGGCTCGGACCCCGCACTCAAGAACGAAGCGGTGGTCATAGGGGCCCATCTCGATCACGAAGGACGGTGGGAGGACTACATCTACAACGGGGCCGACGACAACGGTTCGGGTTCCGTGGGCGTCCTGAACCTGGCCCGGGCCTTCGACGTCAACCCGCAGAAGCCCAAGCGGACACTGGTCTTCTGCCTGTGGTGCGGAGAAGAGGAGGGTCTACTCGGCTCCAAGTACTTCGTGGCCAACCCGCCCACCCTCCTGAAGGCCAAGATCGTGTCCTACCTGAACTTCGATATGATGAGCCGGCCTTATGACGAGAAATCGATGGCCTTCGCCGGCCGCATGATGGAATTCCCTTATGGGCCCGATTTCATCAAGAAGGTCAAGCCCGCCAACTTCGTGCCGGTCTCCTTTCCAACCGGGGCGGGCTTCGGCGAGATCATCCGGGCGGCGAACAAGTATGTCGGACTCGACGTCTACGTCCGTGAGGCCAAGCGGACCGATGTCGGCTTCGGTGACTCCGACCATACGTCATTTCATGAAGCCAAGATCCCCTGGGTCTGGCCGTTCACGTCTGTCACGGAGGACCTGCACCAGACGAGCGACAGCGCCGACAAGGTCAGCGGGGAGCTAATGGAGCAGGTCTCCAAGCTGATGTATGTCATCGCCTGGCTGACCGCGGACAAATAAGCCGGCCGCGGCTATTTACGAAAGGAGGAGTCGATGACACTCCATACACTTCTTTTCTTTATCTTGGGCCCTATATGCGCGGCAGTTCTTCTGGGCAAAACTCTGGTCAATTACCGCAAGAAACAGAGTTACACGAGATATCTCATTCAGTTCATTGTCTTTGCCGTCTTCGTTCTGGTGGGCGTCTTGACGAAATGAATTGCCGCCTGCCGGGATCCAGGGCGATGACTTGAATATCTCATTTCAATTAGCTAGATTGTGCGAAGGCAGGTTGTGATGTATTACAGGCTGGTTATCGCGGAATAGGGGCACTCGATGCAGAACAAGGGAAAGAACATATTCCGGGAGTATTTTGAACTCATAGTTGAGACCGCTGTCTTTGTTTTCTTTGTCCTGACCTTCGTCGTCCAGGCCTTTCAGATCCCTACGGGGTCGATGATCCCCAAGCTCCTTGTGGGAGATTTCCTCTTGGTCAATAAAATGGCCTACGCCCGACCCTCATCCTCCCTCGAGGGCTTGTTGATGCCGCATAAGCCGATGAAAAGGAAGGATATCGTTGTCTTCAAGTGGCCCCAGAACCCCACGAAGGACTTTGTCAAGCGCGTGATCGGCCTGGAGGGGGACAAGGTCGAGATACGGGCTAAACGGCTTTACGTTAATGACGAGGCCATCGACGAGCCATATAAGATCCACAAGGACGATCAAGCTTACTCCAAGGACGACGCCTATCATTACGACCTGGCTATACGTGACAATTATGGACCGATCCTCGTCCCGGCCGGGAATCTCTTCGTCATGGGGGACAACCGCGACGATAGCGCGGATAGCCGAACCTGGGGTTTTGTTCCTCTGGACAATATCAAGGGGAGACCGTGGGTCATCTATTTTTCCTATGAAGCCGAACGCGACGCCTATCTGAAGACGAGCCTTCGCGACAGGCTGAAAAAAATATTTAACTTCATCCCGAAAGCCCGCTGGCGGCGTATCCTGAAGTTTGTCAACTGACTCAAGACGAACAGGCCGGGAGGCCGAATCACCCGGGCGCTCCTTCATGTCCTCCCCGTTATCCAATTATTCCTTGATTTGAGGATAGGGTCTAAGGCCGCTTTTTACGGCTCGTGTTCAGCCACACTTCGGCGAAACGGCCTTTCATCATATTCTCCGGCGTAGCGCTTCGGTCGACAGCGAGGTTGACCACGTACAGATCCGGCAGACCGTCTTTGTTGACGTCTCCCACGGCGACCTCCCAGCTCCATTCCGTACCTAAACGCAGTCCGCTGTCGCTGAATTGGCCGCGCCCGTCATTCTGCCAGACTTCGTTGGGAACTATTTAACGAAACTAGATGATCATTTTAACATGAAAGCCGGAGGGTTCTTGTCTTCAGACCGGTCCCGAAGAATGCCCTGCGATCGTCCGGGCGGCCAGGGCCGCGGTCGAGAACGCGGCCTGCAGATTATATCCGCCGGTATCCCCGTCGATGTCCAGGACTTCGCCGACAAAGAAGAGGCCGGGAACGAGCCGGGATTCCATCGTCTTCGGATCGATCTCGGCCAGCGTTACACCGCCGCGAGTCACCATCGCTTCATGAACTCCGGCGAGCCGGCCGACCACAAAGGGGCATCCCGTCAGCAGTTCGATAAGCGCGGAGCGGTCCTTCCTGGAGAGATGGGCCCCGGTCAGATCGGGGTCGATCCCGGCCAGGGTCAGGAGCTTGTTGACAAACCGTTCGGGCAGATCAAAGCCCGTCAGGACCGTCCTGACCCGCGCTTTTCCGGACGCGGAAATGCGGCTCAGCAAGGTCCCTCTCACTTTCTGATGATCGATGCTCGGAAGGAAAGAGACCCGGAGTGTATCCCCCGGACCTATAAACCTTGAAAGGTCGAGGATCCCCGGCCCGGATAATCCGGAATGTGTCAACAGCAAGTCCCCGGTGTGCCGCCTGACCTTCTGCCCGGCGCAATAAAGGGAAATGATCACATCCGGAAAAGAGATACCGGCCAGGTCCGAGAACCGGTAATCCTGAATGGTCACCGCGGCCAGCGCCGGGCTTACCTCCGTCACGCTATGCCCCAGGGTTCGAGCGAAAACATACCCGTCTCCCGTCGAGCCCGTGGCCGGATAGGTGAGGCCTCCGGTCGCGATGACCAACTGATCGCCGCGATACGTCCCCTGATCTGTCCGGATCGAAAACCCATCGTCCCAGACTGAGACCTCCAAGACCGGGTTCCCGCATCGAATCTCCACCCGGGCGGCCGCACAGTCCTTGACCAGAATATCCAGGATCTCGGACGACTTGCGGGACCGGGGAAAAACCTTTCCGCCGGGCTCTGTCATAAGAGGCAGTCCCCGTTCGGTGAAGAATGAGATCAAGTCCAAATTTTGGAAATTCATTAGGGCGGGTTTGAGAAACCGGCCGTTGTCTCCATAATGGGAAAGGAATGATCCAATGTCCTCATCGTGGGTGATGTTGCACTGCCCCAATCCCGAGAGGAGGAGCTTGCGGCCAGGGTGGGCTTTTTTTTCCAGGATCAGGATCCTTCGCCCGTTCCCCGCCGCCCTCAAAGCGCAGAAGAGACCGGCCGGCCCGCCGCCGATCACGACCAGCGAATACTTATCCATTTCGCTCAAGGGCGGTTGAAAGGCGGCTATTGCCCCACCTTGACCCACCGGCCGGACTTGTTCGATTCGACGGCGGCGTCGATGACGCACATCATCTCGTGTCCGGTCCGGAAATCGGGGAAGGTCGCGCGGTATGGTTTCCCCTCCCGTTTCGCCGCCACGGCTTCGTAGTAATCCCGGAACAGGTTGAACACGGCGTCGTGGTAGCCCATGGGATGGCCGGTGGGCAGGGCGGCGTACTTCCGCGTTCCCTCGGCCTGTTGGAGAGAGGACTCATAGAAAACCTCATTGGCCTTTTCCCGGTGGCCGATCCAGAGGGCGTTGGGGTGGACGTGGCTCCAGGCGTAAGATTCCTTCGAGCCGAAGACTTGGAGCTCGATGTCGACCTTGCGGCCGGCCGCGGCCTGGCAGGTCGTGAAGCTCCCCCGCGCTCCGTTCGCCAGCTTGAGAAAAAGGGAGGCGTAGTCGTCGAGCTCGATGCCGACCTCTTCCGATTCGCCCGCCTGCCCGGCGCCGAACGATAGCGGTCCCGCCTTGGGCTTGCGGCGCTTGGGAAGGCAGGTGTGGAGCTCGGCCATGACCTCGACGATCTTCTGTCCCGTGATGAACTGGACGAGGTCGCACCAGTGACTGCCCAAGTCGGCCACGACGTTGGCCTTGCCCGCCACCTTGGGGTCCAGGCGCCAGGAGTAGTCCGTCTCGAAGAAGAGCCAGTCCTGGAGGAAATGCCCGACGAAAGCCCTGACATCGCCCAGATCGCCGCGCCGCGCCCTGGCCGCGGCCTCCTGGACGACCGGGTAATACCGGTAGCAGAAATTGATCGCGGTCAGAGTGCCGTGTTTTTCCGCGAGCCCCAGCAGTTCCCCGGATTCCCGGGAATCGAGGGCCAGGGGTTTTTCGGAGAGTACCTCTTTCCCGGCCCGGATGGCTTTGGCGTTGATGTCGAAGTGGACGTTGTTCGGGGCGCAATTATGGACGACCTCTATCCCGGGATCGGCGATCAGTTCGTCGGCGCTGTCATAGATCCGGGGGATCCCGAATCTTTCCGCAGCCTGCCGAGCCAAGTCCGCGTTCGTGTCGGCAACGGCCGAGACCTCGACGACGCCGAGGCGCCTGAGCATTGCCAGATGGACCATGCCGATGTAGCCTGTTCCGATAAGTCCGACTTTGACCTTCTTCATGCGTCTCTCCGTTCTCCGACAGCATAAACCAACGGCCCCCGGTGGTAAAGAGCAAGGTTTCCGGTTGCCATTCCGGCCTAAATTTAGTAATGAATACGCATGGCCCACTTGATTGCAAAAACGGGTTACCGGAAACTCGTCAAGCGACTCAATAAGCACCCCCAGGGGGCGCCCCCGTCCGAGCTGCTCTATGAGATCCTCAAGCTGCTCATGAGCGAAAAGGAAGCCTCGCTCGTGGCCCTCGTGCCCATCAAGCCTTTCACGGCCGCGACAGCCGCGCGGGCCTGGAAAACGAGCCTTCCTGAAGCCGAGAAAGCATTGGACGCGCTGGCCGGCCGGGCCTTGCTCATCGACGTCCAGGGGCGCAAGAACCGCTATTACGTCCTGCCGCCGCCCATGGCCGGCTTTTTCGAGTTCTCCATGATGAGACTCCGGGGCGACCTCGACCAGAAGGTCCTAGCCGAGCTCTATTACCAGTACCTCAACGTCGAGGAGGATTTCATCAAGTCCCTGTTCACGCGGGGAGAAACCCAGCTCGGCCGGGTCTTCGTCAACGAGCCCGTCCTCTCGAATGAGAACGCCCTCCACGTCCTCGACTACGAGCGGGCGTCCGAGGTCATCAAGACGGCCTCCCACAGGGGGATCGGCCTCTGCTACTGCCGGCATAAGATGGAGCACGCCGGCCACGCCTGCGACGCTCCGCTCGACATCTGCATGACCTTCAACACGACGGCGGCCTCGCTCATCCGGCACGGCTATGCCCGGGCCGTCGACGCGGCCGAAGGGCTGGCCCTGCTCGACGAGGCGCACGGCCGCAACCTCGTCCAGTTCGGCGAGAACGTCAGGAACAGGGTCTCGTTCATCTGCAACTGCTGCGGCTGCTGCTGCGAGGCCCTGATCGCCGCCCGTCGCTTCGGGATGCTCCATCCCGTCCATACCACGAATTTCCTGCCCGTGGTCGACCTCGGAACTTGCACGGGGTGCGGCGAATGCGCGGCCGTCTGCCCCGTCGAGGCCATGACCATGGTTTCGGCCAACGACCCGCTCCACCCGCGGAAGAAAAAGGCCAAGCTCGACGAAAACATCTGCCTGGGATGCGCCGTCTGCGTCCGGGTCTGCAAGACGAAGAGCCTCCGACTCGACTCCAGGCCGGAGCGGATCATCACCCCTCTCAATTCGACCCACAAGGCCGTCCTGATGGCCATCGAGCGGGGAAAACTCCAAAATTTTATTTTCGACAACCAGGCGCTCGTGAGCCACCGGGCCATGGCCGCGGTCCTCGGGGTTATCCTCAAGCTTCCGCCGCTCAAGCAGGCCATGGCCTCCAGGCAGATGAAGTCCCGATACCTCGAAACGCTCATCGCCCGGCTCAAGCTCTGAGGACAAAAAAAACCTCACCCCGCGGGGGGTGAGGCACAGGAGGTAACGGAAACTTGCGCTTGACGGATCAGAAGCCGATGCCCACCAGGGCCATCAGGGACCTATTCTTCACGGCTTCGCCCGCGCTCGGGTCCGCGAGGATGTTCTTCAAGCCATAATTGTAGCGGCCTTCGATCGAGATGGAAATTCCGGGGAGCTTGAAGGTTAGACCGGCTCCGCCCACGACGCCGTAATCATACTTCTGGTAGTCCTCTGTCACAACCGATTCATCGGTTACGCCGTCCATCAAAGTTACCTCATTGGCTTTGAGCAGATAGGCGCCGTAGCCCCCGGCATAAATGAACGGGCGGATGGGTCCGACCGGGATGACGTTCAGCTTGAGGAGAACAGGCACTTGGATGTAGTCGAGCCTTTCTTCAAGACTATCTTCGAGGATCTCGATCTTTCCGCCCATTCGGACATAGAGGACTTCCGGCTGGATGGCGAGGGGACCAAGTCCAAGGCTGAAGAAGATACCTCCGACCGAAGAAGGTATGTTGGAGAAGATACCTCCGACCGGTGCAGTCGTGAACTTGGACAGGGAGTACCCGCCCTTGATGCCGAATCCGGCCGAGAGCGTCTGGGGAAGAAGCACGGCTACGCACAGGGCGGCCAAAGCCACGCTCATAAGTCTTTTCATAGAGGCCTCCTTTGTAGACACTGTATAAACCGCGGTTATCACGGCAGATCCTAGTCTACTACAGGCTGGGCACGGGGCCATCATCTACAAGGGGGTTCTCAGGGGTGAATAATCGGCCTCGAGGCTAGCCTCCCGGGGGGATAACTCGGTTGACCGCCCCTGATTTTCCATGTTATAAGCCTTGAAAGGAGTTTCCCCGCGCCATGGACCTTTTCGCTCTCGAAGAACTCGTCATCGTCCTGGCGGCCTCCGTCCTCATCATCTATCTCTCCCATAAATTGAAATTGCCCGCGGTCATCGGGTTCCTTCTGACCGGAGCTCTCATCGGACCGGGCGGTCTGTCCCTGATCAAGAACACCGGGACCGTCAACATCCTGGCCGAGATCGGCGTCGTCATGCTCCTGTTCACCATCGGCCTCGAATTCGAACCGGCCCGGCTCAGGCGGATCCAGAGGAATTTCTGGGCGGGGGGCGGGCTCCAGGTCTTGCTGACGACGGCGGCCTGCGTCGGCCTCATCGTCGCCGTTTTCGGGGTCGGCTTCCGGGAGGCCCTCTTTTACGGCTTTCTTGTCTCGCTGAGCAGCACCGCCCTGGTGCTGAAGATCCAGTCCGACCGCGGCGAGACCGACGCGCCCCAGGGCCGGATCTCCCTCGGCATCCTGATCTTCCAGGACATCGCCATCGTGCCCATGATCGCCCTCGTGCCCGTCCTGGCCAACGCCGGCAGCGTTTCGGCCGGGGCCGTCGCCCTGCGCTTTGGTTTGAGCGCGGCCGCGATCGCCGCTGTCTTCGCCGTCGCCCGCTTCCTCATGCCCCGGGTCCTCCACCTCGTCGTCCGGACGCGCATCCGCGAGGTCTTTCTCATCGCTACGCTCTTCATCTGCCTGGGCATGGCCCTGCTGACGTCGACGCTCGGACTGTCGCTTGCGCTCGGTGCGTTCCTGGCCGGGGTCATCCTGGCCGAATCCGACTACAGCCACCAGGTCGTCTCCGACATCCTGCCCTTCAAGGACGTCT